>Ga0256832_1000034_pt1 | contig 84085 bp, 131 predicted proteins | sample 134614metaG_FD_190534 | JGI IMG/M metagenome (GOLD analysis project Ga0256832, IMG submission 190534) | Hydrothermal vent microbial communities from Lau Basin, Pacific Ocean - 134-614 | ecosystem: Environmental > Aquatic > Marine > Hydrothermal vents | place: Pacific Ocean: Lau Basin...
GGCCGTGGTGGAAAGACCCTGATCTTTGCGAGCAATGGCGCGTCGAGCACGGTATTGACCGCCGTATGCGGTGCAACCATGCGGCAGCGGTACAAGCCCTTGAGCAGCTTATGGGTTTCGGGTGGCGAGGATGAGGCCCACCTTTCGCATTCACACCTTTGGCGGCGTTGGGGTACCCGTTGACCCGCCGCCGCCCCCGGCCAGCCTCACGGAAGTGCTCACCTACCAGAAGGCCATGCACTACGGTGCGTTCCTCGCCATGTACGGGTCGCATATTCCCCGGGTGACCGTAGCTAAGTACCTTGGACTCTATACCCCGACCGGCAAGCCCTTGGAGGTCTACCGCAAGGTGCTTGAGGGCTACCGCAACCTGATGCGCCGGTTGAACAAAACCCATCCGGTTCAGCCCCCGGAGTGGGCGGAGTGGATTGACGAGATGAAACGAGAACTGGTAGCTTTCGATCTGCTCGTTCGCACCACTAGCTGGGGCCGCCTTCCCGTCATAGCCTTTGCGGGACCGGATCGGGTTGGCAAGAGCACGCTCGCGGCTGAGTTTCAAAGCCACATGGGAGGACGGATCATCGGTTTCGGGGATGCCGTCAAGGAGATGGCGCATGAGTTGGGCCTGGCCGAAAACGTAGGCCGGGGCGATAAGGGTTGCTGGGAACGGGCGGCGTATGTTTCTGTAGCTCAGACCATGCGCGAGAAGGTGGACCGTGCGTACTGGATCAAAGCGCTGGCCCCCAAGGTTGACCCGGACCGGTGGAACATTATTGACGATCTGCGCTTCCAGAACGAAGCTGATTGGGTTAGACGCATGGGCGGCATTATTGTTCGCATTAACCGGCCAGGGGCTCAGTATCATAAGTCCCAGCGCAACCCGTTTACCCTGAGCGCTTACAGTGAGATTCCGCGCCAGACGAACGCCAGCAAACCGATTATCGCGTTTCTAGATAACGACTCTACCTTCGACGTGTTCAGGAAGAGGGCGGCTGAGCTTCTGAGGTACATCTACCGCGCGGGATCAGCCACGCTCGCGCAATACCAGCGTAAACGCAGGCTTGAGTAATATCGTGTGGTCATATATAATAAGGGTAGAAAGGGGTGAAGACGGTGGGCGCATTCAGGTATCGGGTTACAAGAAAGAGCGGACAGCATGTGCATGTGGCCTTGTCGAGCCGCCAGCCGAATGGCGAGTACGTCAGCAATGGGATGGTGGCTTTTACCGTTGACGAGTGGGAGCGCCTGAAGCGGGCGCTCAAGTCGGCTCCGGGTGACTTCGAGGTGGTTGACCGTGTATCCGATCATTAGAAAAGGGCAGATGCGCAACTTCAGGCAGGCGGAAAGCATCGCCTCGCGCATCGTCTACCGTGAAAAGGTTGGGGAAAGCACGGATGGGCAGGAGATCGAGGCCGCTATCGCCATTAATCGCGAGGGTACCCGCAACACGTGGTTCGTTGCGCTGGTCCTGATTGACGCCGAGGTATGGGCACGCTCCCCCTTCGGCCAGGCCATGAAGTTTGTGCAGGTAGACAAGGCGCTTCGCGCCTGGCAGAGGGCCATCGGGTTTCAATTCAAGATCATGATGGATGAGCCGGGGCGCTACATCTGGCGCTCGCAGCATCCTGAGAAAGCCGCCGATGCGTTGCGTCGGGTATGGCCTGAGCACCTGTTGCAGTTGGCGGGCAGTGTGGAGGCTCAAAAATGATACACGGACTAGGCAAGCGGGCGAGTTTACAGCGTATTGGCAAGCTCCGGATCGGGGAGAAGAGTGAGCGCGGCCTGCCCCGTAGCATAGACCACTTTCGGGTGGTCATGGATGAGGGGTTTGACGACGTGTTGGAGGCCATAGCGGAACAGTACGGCTCAGAACCCAAAGAGTTGATCGTTTATCTACCTGCCAACCCCGATTTCGATGAGGTCTGGAGCCCGTGGTATCGGCGTTACACCACCGCCGGTTTGGTGTGCAAGGGGGATGGCCTGACCGGTGTCGAGATTCAGCGGGGCGGTGAAAAGGTGGAGCGGCCATGCGCCGAAAAGGGGTGCCCGTTTGCGGAGCCTGACGAAAAGGGGCGGGTGGCCTGCAAGCCGGTTGGTATCCTGAGCCTCAAAGTTTACGGTATAGAGCACCCTGGGACATTGCACCTGACGATGGGCGGGTGGTTTCAGGTAGACCTCGCGCATAGGTTCCTGATGCTGCTAATGGAGAAGGAGGGCGGCGATGCGGCCGGCGTTCCCTTCAAGATTTCTACGGAGCGCATTAAGGGGCGCAAGGGGGTGTTTACCCGTATCAACTTTGGATACACGAAGCTGCCGCGCATCGAGGTTGCGGTCGAAGCGCCACCGGTGGAGCCCGAACTTCCCGAACCTGAAGAAGGGCTAGAGCATGGTCCAGGCTCCGAGTTGGCCGAGGTGATCAACGAGGCCGTGGAAGCCGGGTTGCTCGTTGGGGTGGCCAAGAAGCGGGCGCTCGAAACCCTGTCACGCATACCGCTGATGGGGGCCGATGAAGCGGCCGCTCAGCTTGAGAGCGTCAGGAACTACCTAAATGAACTGCGGGCCACCTGGAACGAGCCGGTAAGCGAGCATGCTTCGGATAAGGCCCTGGCCGAAGCCGTATGGGAGAGGTACGGAGAAGAAGCCCTGCGTGAGCACGGCATCGCCTCACCCGAAGACATGACGCGCGGACAGGCCAGGGAGTTTTTGCGCGAACTTGGGGGATAGTTATGCGTAAGGCCAGGGAGGCGCTTTGGTCATTGGCCGGGGCCTGTTCCCTTGATCTGGGGGCGCTGGCCGAAACCCGCATGGTATGCCCGCGTTGTGGCGGCGACTCCTGGGAAGAGTATACGCACGATAGCTGGAGCAGCACGTGGGTTTGTGACTATTGCGACGGCTATGGCAGCGTCTCCTTTGACAAGGTATTTACTGATCTAATGCACTCTCCGCCGTCTCCCGGTTCGCTTGCCAACGAAGCCGAGGTTTGGCAGGGGGTGTTCATAGATGCGGATGACGTGATTAGCCTGACACGCAAGGTGGTGCACACCATACCTGAACCCAAGGAGGTGGCGGCTAGCCTGCTGGTAGCCTTCGTCTACCGGTTTGACGCCCGATCGGAGACCAAGGCTCCGGGTTGGTCATGGACCTGGCTTGCTCGCGCCCTCGGTCCGATTAACGCCGATACCGTCTTTAAGAGGGCTCGGTTGCTCAACGCTGCCATTGCGCTAAGGCATGCTAGCAGCCGCTCCAATGCCCGGCCCTCTGAGGAAGCGCTGCCTTTCTAGCCCTTGACATATATCGCCATATCATATACAATGTAGGCAGGAGGTAGGCGATGAAGAAGATCAAGATGATCAGGGTTATTGACGAGCGCGGCCAGGTCATCACGGCCAAGGGTAGCCGGGCGGAGCGCCTTTGGGAGGCGCTGAAAGCCCGCTGCATCTATGACCACGTTAACAAGCGCGGTCAGATCGAGATGCAGATCCTCGACCGCCTTGGCCGTTTTCTGTTTCGCACGGTGGAGGTGGTGGTGTGAGCGCCGAACTTAACGCCGTCATGGTCAACGCCTTCGACGTTTCGCCGTTGTTTTACAGGATCACGGTGAGCGCCCTCCTCAACGGGGATACGGCCCTGGTCCGCGCGACGGGCGAGCATAAGACCCTGGAAGAAGCGGCCCGTATCGTGGCGAAGTATTGGGCGGGCAGCGGGTTGCCGTTTGACGGTCATGGCGAAAACCCCCGCGCCTTTATGCCGCCGGTCACGGTGGATGGCGTTGAGATTGCCTGGCTCCCTTCATCGTGGGAAACCGGAGGCATAAATGAACGCTGGTTGGCCATGAAGCCGCACCTGAGCGGCATTTACTGGGTTGCGGATGACGCCCTGGAGGTTGCTAATGACGCTTGAGGAGAAGATCAAGAGGTACATCGAGCTTGACATCCCCGTGCTGCTCAAGGGGCCGCCAGGGGTAGGTAAAACCGAGCGCATTAAGGACCTTGCCAGCGCTGAGGGCTGGCACCTTGAGGTGCTTCCCCTGAACGTCATGGAGCCGCCCGACGTTGGCGGCCTGCCGGGTATCGTCAACGGTGAAGCTGTTTTCTTCCCACCCGAGTGGGCCAAGCGGGTAGAGCGGGCGGCGGCCGATGGTAAGCGCCCGGTGGTGTTTATTGACGAACTGAGCACGGTCCCGCCTGCCGTACAGGGACCGGCGCTCAAGCTCATTCGTGAGCGGTATGCGGGCACGATCAAGCTCCCGGAGAACACCCGCTTTATCGCGGCGGTCAATCCGCCCGATACCACGGCGGGGGCCTGGGATACCATCGCGCCGCTGGCCAACCGATTCGCCCACGTCGAGGTGCGGGCCGATCTGGATGAGTGGGTTGCGTGGGCAGCGCGTCAGTCACCGCACCATGCCCGCATCGCGGCCTTCCTGAAAACGAAACCCACGCTGCTTTTCAACCAGCCTAGCGGCTCGACCCTGGCGGCCCAAGCCTGGCCCAGCCCCCGTACCTGGGATCACGTGGCCAAGCTGCTGCGGTTTGAACCCGAACCTGCGGAGCTTTATGAGATGGCCGTTGAACAGGTAGGCGAAGGGGCGGCGGCTGAGTTTGCGGCTTGGATCAAGAAGGCCGAACTGATTGACCCGCACAAGGCGCTGGCGCAACCCGACGCCTTCGCACTCCCCAAGCGCGAGGATGCGGCTTTCTCGCTTGTCTATGAGGCCGGGGCCATTCTCAGCAACGCGGATGACGTCACCCGCTACTGGGCTCCCTTCTGGCGGCTGCTCACCCGAGTGCTCGATGCGGGTTACCGGGACATTGCGGCCACCGGGGCCGTAGTGGCCGTAGAGGCCTTTAGGAAGAGCGGCGGCAAGCTGCCTATACCGCAAGAGATCACTCACTTCTCCGACTACGTGCAAAACGTTTTAGAAAAGGTACGCGGATGAAGGCCAACGAGGTCTTAGAACTCCTACGGGCGGCCAGGCAGGTGGCCAGTCAACGCTACCCGTTCGTGGCTTCGATGATCTATGCCATGCATCTTAGGAGTGAGCCTACTCGCCACGAAGGTCTGGTAGCCGCCGTTTCCCAGCATGGAACGCTGTACTGGAACGATGAAGAGTTGCGCAAGATTGACCCCAAGCATTACCCTGGGATCATCTACCACGAGGCCAAGCACTTGTTGCTCAAGCATTTCAAGCGGGCGGAGATCGCCGGTGTCGGTCCTGGGGGTCACAAGCCCTGGAACGTAGCGGCCGACATCGAGATCAACCAAGCGATACGGCGTGACCAAGCGCTTTCCCTACCTGATTTTGCGTTGTACCCTGAAACGTTTGACCTTCCGCCTGGTCTGGTAGCGGAAGAGTATTACGACATGATCCGTGACCACGAAGACGCCCAAAGCGGCGCTCCTTCAGGGTCGGGTTCGGATGGGGTTGGGCGTGAGTGGGAGGGCGACTCCGAGGAGCCCCACCTTACGGAGGCCGACATCGAGGTGATACGTCACCAGGTGGCCAACGAGTATGTGGAGTGGAAAAAGCGCTATCAAGGTGCTACTCATGCGGACTACGAGCGCCTAGTCAAAGAGGTACTCAACCCGAAGGTTGACTGGCGGGTGTTGCTGGCGGGTCACATTCGCGCGGCCATTCAGGAGGGCTCGGGGGCTGACGACTACTCGTATAGCCGCCCAAGTCGCCGGTATGCAGGTAGCGGATTTGTTTACCCCAGGCTTCGAGGGCGTATACCAAAGGTGGCGCTGGTCCTTGACACTTCGGGCTCTATGAGTGCCCAAGACTTGAGCGTGGCTTTGTCTGAGGTGAAAGGGGTGATCGAAGCCGCCGGGGATGCTGTAGATTGGATCGCATACGACACCGAGGTCGCTTCGAGCGGGCGGACTCGAAGGCTCCAGGACATTAAGCTGGCCGGGGGCGGTGGCACGGACATGAGTGCTGCGATCATGACCGCCGTTGAACGGAGCAGGCCCGATGTTATTGTGGTCATGACGGATGGGTATACGCAGTGGCCACCTGAGCCTGTTGGCCCTCACGTTATCGCCGCGATTATCAACACGAGGCAGACGCCGCCGGGGTGGATCAAGACCGTCTACGTAGGAGAGGAAAACGGATGAGTAGAAAAGCTAAGATCGGGCCGCTACAGGAAAAGATTCTGGTAAAGGTTGCCGAGGAGGGGTGCGTTTTTACGCGCGACCTGCTCAGCGTTCATAGCAACAGGGGGTCAATCAATTATGCGGTGCATGCCCTTGCTGATCGCGGTTTTGTTACTATTCAGTATCACGGGGTCAAGCTATACATCTGCATCACCAAGCGAGGACTCGAGCACGCCGGACGTTATCGTGCTGGTGAAGAAGCCTGAGCCGCAAGTGCTCGAAGTACCGCAGCTTGGCCGCAGGGTCCGCGTAACGTTTTACCAGCCCGTGCACGGGCAGACGGACGATGCGCCTAGCATAGCTAGCTGCGGCCCCAACCGCGAGCCCTGGAGGCAGGTGGCCGTAAGCCGTGACTTGTTTTACACCCCAGACGGTCACAAGCGCTGCGGTGAAACCGTCGAAATCGTTTTGGACCGGCCGGTAGTAACGGCCTCCGGAGTCAAGGTCACGGTGGTGCGTGGCGTTATATGGGATACCATGCACCCGCGTTACCGCGATGCGGTTGACGTGTTGGTTGGTCCTGACGAGCCCGCCTTGCGCTACGGTGTTGTAGGCGGGTGGTTGCGGTGAGCCGCCTTGATCAGCAGGCGCTCGATAGAATTGACCTTTCCGTTAGGGTTATCGTCGGTCCTATCATGGATGCCGTTACCCCGATTCTTAACGTGGCCGCAGCCCTGTTTTCCAGTGCGATGATGATCGTGCTCACTTACACGTCACCCTCTCCCCTGCTTTATGCGGTGTTTACCACGGTGGCCATGCTGTCTGTAGCAACCATAGGTATAGCTTTTCATTACTGGCCTGAGCGCGAGGCCCGTGCGTGGTTGCAAACGGCGCGATCCGCGATGCGCGAGGTGGCCGCTCACCCGCCCTCTTTAAAACGCCACTTGGAACGGATAGGGCGTATGCGTCTTCTTCTTCTCCCCAAGACCCGCCGGCTCCTCGAAGCAGTGGAAGAAGAAGCCGAAGCCTATTTCATCATGGCGCGGCTTATTGGGATACCTGACGATGAAGCGGCCTATTCCGACTGGTTCGCACGCCAGAGCGTCGAGGCGCGTATGAGGCAGAGTGGTATATCATGGGATTAATGGATAAACCCACTACAGTACGTGTACATATCGCCATGCCGTCAGGGGAGCGAGTGCGAACGTGTCACGGCCGCCGCTTCGCCTGTCCCCTATGCGGTACCGAGTTGCAGCTAAAGCGGTCGAAGATTAGTGAGTTTATGGAGGATGCCGCTGGAACCCCGGTAAACGTTTTCAAGCGAACCTATTATTGCCCATCATGCGAGTTTAAACTGCATAGTCAGGTATGGCGGCCTTACGGAGAGAACCCGTGCTGCCAGCAGCAGCTTTCCCATTTGAACCCGAGTATGACCAAGATCGTGGACATGTGGGTGGAGCGCGACGGCAACCTTACCATCTACCGTAAGCGGGAGGCGTTCGCGTGCACTTGCGGCATATATTACGAGTGGCCCGAGGGGGCCGTAATACCCTTCGACCGTGGAGCCGACGCGGGTGGAAACGATGAACCGGTCTGACTGCAAGCTCCCCCCTCACCTGGCGGTAGCCCTGGCCAGCGCCGTTCGCACGTACTACTCCGGCCGCTGGCCCGATCACGTGGCCCTGCCGCAGCTTCGCGCCGTAGACCACGCCTATGACGAGCCCGGTGGAACCACGCTGCTCGACACCATGACTAGGGAACAGATGCAGGCGGGACTCGAGCGGCTGAAGTTGTTTTACCCGCGCGATCATAGGATGCTACTTGCTGGCCTGGGCAACAAGCTAGACCCCAAGCGGGCGGTGGTGTTTTACCTTGCGCTTTGCAGGCTATGGACGGTGTTGAGGGCACTTGATAAGCAGGGAGGAGAGTAGTATGACAAGAAGCGGAGAGAGGGCTGGAAAAAGGATGCTGCTGGCGGTAAGGGCGGGCGGCCTCGAAGCGGGCACGCGGGTTGTGGTGCTGCGGCCCGTCGGAGATGGCCAGGTGTTGGCCCTGGTTGAGGGGGAGGGCAAGAAGGTCTTGCTCCCACGCAACGTGCTCAGTGAGGTGGTGAATGGTGATGAGGCGCAGACGGAAGAAGGATGAGAAAGCGAAGGCCGATCAGCAAACCAAGCCTGAAGCTCAAGGGCTCGAGTCCGGGGTGGCCGGTGGCGGTGCTCAGGGCGTTGAGGCTACGGTTGAGGAGACTACGCCTACCGCGCAAAAGGGGGTAGGTTGGGATAAGGAGTTCAACGAGGCCGCCGAAGCGCTCGATGAGATCGTGGCCTGGCTTCGTGAGCGCGGCTTCAGAGACCTCGACATGCTGGTTCCCTGTTGCCCGCAACAGATCAGCGGCAGGACGCCGGGGGGCTGGTTGTTTTACTACAGGGTTAGGAGTGGCGATGGGATGCTCGTTGCCGATCCAGCCGTGAAAGACCTGAACGAGTTAGTCGAGCGCTCCTTCAGTGAAACCAACCCCCCGGCGGTTAGCCTGACCTGGGTTGAAGACTCCAAGGCCAACGGTGGATGGTCTACCCTGCTCACGGCCACCCGCAAATTGGCCAGCCTGGTAGGTTTCTGATGGCGGACATTACCAAATGCAGAGTTGATCAGTGCGACTTTAAGGAGCGGTGCTGGCGCTACCTGGCACCGGCAAGCGAACATAATCAGGCCTGGTTCCTGCCGCAGCCGAACAAGACTGGAATCTTTTGCGAGTTGTTTTGGGATGTAAGCGATGCCAAAAACCGCAGGGCCAGACGTACCGCGCGTTGAGTCTTCCGGTCGGAGGTGTTTGGTCATGGCCGCGTTAATGCCCCGGTTGATCATGCTGGCCCACGAGATTAGGCGGGTGTTGCCGGGTAGAAGCATCCACTTGGTTTACGAACCTGATGAAGATGGAACAATCTGGACGATGTATGTACTGCTAGCTGGTAATAACCTATACGACGACCTGTCCAAGCTTTACTCCATCTATTACGACTTTCTACCTAGGCAGGGTCCGCAATTCAACCGACGGGTAGCCCTAGCCCCGTTGTGAACTAGGACTAGACGTGTAGCGCGTTAACATGTATAGTAGGCGTGAGGGGTGACTGGAATGACCATACGCTACCGCTTCGAGGCGCAACGCAAGGATACGGGCTACACCGTAAAGGTGAGCACGTCGCACTATCCGTTTGCCTCCTGGCGGGATGCTGGCACCCTCAGCCTGAGTGTCGAAGAGTGGGAGGCGCTGCGTGACATGATCGGGCGCTTTACGGCCAGCGTCAAGCTGGACGAGTTGCAAGAGGTTTAGGTGCACCACAATGGCCCCGGCATGCCGGGGCTTTTAGCAGTCTTTGGGCTTGACAAATAGCGCAACCCCCTATATACTAAGGACAGGAGGTAGGCATGCTGAAGAACATGGAACATATCAGAAGCGCGTTTGACAAGGCGATCAAGGAACGCATCGTGCCTGACTGGGAGGCGTTCGCGCGTGAGCATGGCGAGGGCGATGCGGAAATGCTGGCGCATGACCTCTACCGCTTCGATCCCCGCTGGTGCGATTGCCCGGAGGAGACGAAGGTCTGGATCAACGAGACGCTTGCTCGGGCTGCTCGCGAGTACCTGGAGGCGCTGAAAGCCAAGGCGCAAGCCAAGCCGCAACCGCAACCTGACTACCCGGAGGGGCGGGAGCTGGACTGCGGGCACGTGGTCTACTACAAAACTGACGTTATGCGGGCCAGCCTCGGGACCGTTTGCCCCGACTGCTACGATGACCCCCGCTGGAGCGGCTAGCATGGAAAGGCCGCTGATCGTCACACGACACCCCGCCCTCGTTGAGTATCTACGGGAGCTTGCGCCGAGCCTCCACGAGGCCGAAGTGCGAACCCACGTGACGGAAGACGACGTGCGGGGCCGGGTGGTGTTTGGAACGCTGCCGCTTCATCTGGCAGCCCTTGCGGAAAAGGTAGTCGTGGTGCCGCTAAACCTTCCTTACGAACTGCGGGGTAAGGAGCTAAGCCTGGAGCAGGTTCGCCAGTATGCGGGCAAACTTGAAGTCTATGTGGTGCAGAAGGAGGCGGTGGAATGAGCACCAAACAAGCAACGCAGATCGAGTGGATGGCCAGCTTTTTCTACAAGACCGTGGCGAGGGCGTGGTTGCACCTCTACCTTGCTGAGAGGAGCGTGGGCCTCGCCATCACAAACGGCGCTGCGGAGGAGGCCGTTCACATCAGCTTTGCTAGGCTAGCCCTCAAGCATGCGGAGATGGAGGTGGACAACGCACGGGTCATCATGAACGACCTGGTAGGGCTGATGAAGGAGCGGTCATGGGCGAAAGAGGAACGGGCCGAGGTGGAGGGTGTTTTCTATCAGCTAAGCGGTGCGTTCAGCAATTTAAAGCGGCGCGTGGCGCAGGTAGGGGGAGGTGATGGTGGTGAGCGGTAAGCACACGATCAAAGAGCTAATGGAGTTGTGGCAGGAGTACAACCGTAAGCGTGACGAGTATGGCCGTCTGAGGTTCGGCCAATTCGTGTGCAACAGGTTCGGCTGGAGCGGGCGGGATAGGCTGTTCTACACCACGGACAACAACGATGCCTTTAGAATGGCCTATGAAATTCTTCAAGGCGAAAAGGAGGTAGGCTGGTGAGTGAGCCGATCAAGGACCACGTAGTGTTTTTCGACATCGAGACCGTTCCCTCGACGGATGAGGAGGTGCGGCGTGCGGCCCATGCACGGGCGACCCGCATTGCTGAAGGCAAAGGGGAGGAGGCCCCAACAGAAGAAGAGGCGATCCAGCGCTTCGCCATGAGCAATGGAATTTACAACGAGATTGTCAGTATCGCATGGGCCAAGGGCGAGGGAGAGGTACAGGTGGCCACGGCCAAGGACTTTGAAGAGGTTAGCCTGCTCACCATGTTCGCCACCGCGTTGGGCAACCCCAAGCGCGTGTTCCTGGTAGGCTACAACATCTTCGCCTTCGACCTGAAGGTCATGTTCCAGAGGGCGGTCATCCTTGGCGGCCCCAGTCATCCGGAGTTTGAAAACCTGTTCAAGGTCCTGCCCAAGCCATCGGTTGCGCCCTGGCAGGCCGGTAACGCGCTCGATCTGGCCACCTACTGGAACGGCGTTGCCGGTATCAAGGCCCCACTCTATGATCTGGCCGTTGGTTTGGGGCTGGTCAGTTACGATGAGGCGGCGCGATACGACAACGGGGCCGACGTGGCCGGGTTCGTGCGGGATGGGGAGTGGAACAAGCTCCGCGAACACAACGCCTTTGACGTGCACATCACCCGCGAAATTTACCGGCGCGTGGTGCTCGGGGGTTAGGGTGTCGCAGGTAGTGGTCAGGACCGAAATATGCGACATGGTGCTGCATCGAGAGCAGCGCTCGAAGGCCCGCAAGCGTCACCGGTGCACGTCCTGCGACGGCCCGATTCCACCGGGAGCCACTTACACGAGGCACGGGGTGCTTGAGCGGGCGGATGGCAGGTGGCATACCTATAAGGTTTGCGGCCGCTGCGAGGAGCTTTTCTACTGGAACCTTGACCAGGGGGCTTATGCCTGCGAAACGAGCTTTACCGATCCCGTAGAAGACTTTTTCGACAGCTACACAAAGGGAGACCTGCCCATGTTGGCCCGTAGCGCTATGCCCCGCGATCTGGCCAACTGGTTGGCGAGGTTATGCGGGACTACACTAGCAAGGCTTGAGAAAGGAGAGGAATGAGCAAGCCCAACGCGCAAGGCAGAAGGGGGATGACCATGAGCGTATCCGTGACCATCGAGGTGGGACCGCTGGCAGAGCCGCTTGGCAGGCAGCTTGAACAGAAAGGCATTGCCTACAACCGCAAGGGCGTGGCGGCGCTGGAAAAAGACCTTGAAGCGGTTCACCGGCTCAAGGTTCGTGGTTATCTGAACGATCAGACGGTAGCCTCCATCGAGGAAGAGATCGTCACGGAGAGGCTTGGCGGGGAAGTTTACACCGGCGAGGAGGAGGCGAAAAATGGAAAAGCCTGACGCTCACACTTTGATCAAGCAGTTTCGCGAGGTCTACCCGATCCTGATCGAGACACAGATGCTACTCGATGCTCCGCGCATGGGCAACCCGCCGCCAGAATCCCTTCTCCGCGTGGCCCTGCTTGCTGAGATCGGGGAGATGCTGAATGCCCTAAAGCCTAGATGGGCATGGTGGAAGCGGCGGGACAAGACCTTTGAAGAGGGTGACGTGTTAGGCGAGTTGGCGGACATAATGCACTTCGCGCTTGGTCTCGACGTTCGTGTGCTTCACTCGATCTACGCAGAGGCCGCGGTCGGGCATGGAAAGCACCCCGTAACGCTCAGCGGTTTTACCTTTGCCCATGCTAAGCCGCACATCGGCCTTCTCCTAGATCACTACGCCGATGAAGGTCCGGCTCGCCGGTTGCTCGATTCCGCCATCGGAGAGTATGAAGCCTGCCTCGACGGGCTCGATGAAGGGCCGTGCGACATCGTGGCGGAGCTGCTTTACAGGGGGTGGTTTACCTTTGATACCGCACCCTACATGCGCCTTCACTCCTACAGGACTTATGTTGAGATGATCGTTATGGCCGGGTTTAGCGTCGAGCGCCTGGTAGACGCTTATTTTAACAAAGCCCGGGAGAACATGGGGCGGTGGGAGCGTGACCCCAAGCAGGTTGACGAGGTGCTGAGGAGAGGGGCGGGCCATGAGTGACGTGGACAAGAAGCTCAAGAAGTTGCGTGAGCAGATCGCGCGGCTTGAGCGTAAGCTTACTGAACTAGAGGGTGCGCTGGAGGAGGTCAGGGGCTCTCCACGGAAAACCGATGGGGCGAAGAAGGAGCCACGGGTGCCCGTCAAAACCTACAAAGAGTATTGATCATGCTCAAGGCGTATTGGGTTGGCCCGCCGCCTCACTCGCCTATCTCTCCAGGCCATCTGATTTGGGCCGATGGAGAGCGCAAGGCCCGGCTTTTGTTTGCTCAACACGTGGAGTGGGCGGATGAGATTGCCTTCATGTATCCACCCTACATCAGCGCGAGGGCATGGCGGGCACCGGGCTATGACGGCATGGTGACAATGGCGATGCTATCGGATGACGTGGTGTACGTAGGGTCTGATGGCGTAGTCCCTAGTCATGACTTCTTGCGCGAGGTCGGGGCCTTTTCCGACGCGCTCGAGTCCCTCGATTGAATTGCTTGACAAATAGCGTAATACCCTATATAATGCAGGCATGGAACCGAAGGCGATCTACCTGGTAGGCGGAGCGGTGAGGGATGTACTGCTTGGTCGCCCGGTAAGCGACCTGGACCTGCTGGTAGAGGGGTTCAGTCAAGACGAGCTTAAAGCGACGCTCGGGGAGCCCAACGGCAAGAGCTTTCCCGTGTGGCGGTACGGACCTTTTGAAGTGGCCGCCGCCAGGTTGGAAAGAAAGACCGGCGCGGGTCACAAAGGGTTCAGCGTCGAATGGGGAGAGCACGTGACCGCCAGGCAGGAGCTTGGCCGTCGCGACTTTACCGTCAACGCGCTGGCCCTGCTGATCTGGTCAGGCAACGGCGGCATGCCTAGCGTGAGAACACTAGAGGCTATCACGGCCGCCGCTATCGTTGATCTGAGCAAGCACGGCCGCAACGCCGTTGGCCTCCTGAACCCGTTTGGGGGACTCGAGGATTTGCTGGATCACAAGGTGCTCAGGGCCACGAACCGCAAGGCGTTCCGGGAAGACCCGTTACGGGTGCTGCGTCTGGCCCGCTTCGCGGCGCGGTGGCCCTGGATGAGCCTGGACGAGTGGACGGTCGAGGCCGCCCGCAACGCGGTGCACGAGCTTAAAACCCTGCCTGCTGAGCGGGTGTGGAACGAGTGGGTTAAAGCCAGCAAGACCCGCCGCCCCGACCGCTTCTTCCAAGTGCTTGACCAGGTGGGGGCGCTTGAGCACCTGCCAGGCTTCGCTTGGTTGAAAAGGGCTAAGCAGCTGACCCCGCCGAACCACTCGGAGAGTCTGTTTGACCACTCACTGCGTACCCTCCGGGCGGCGCGGCGGCTCGTTGGCGTGGACGTGGCCCTGCTGTCTGCGGCCCTTTGGCATGATCGGGGTAAGCTGGCGGGGTCGGTTGGGCATGACCGCCACGGGGTGGAAATGGCCCTCGAAGACCTCGACGCGCTCAAGGCTCCGCGCAACGTTCGGCGAACCGTAGCTACGTGGGTCCGTAACCATATGCGGGTTTGGGATGCCAAGCGGGCGGGCAAGTTGGTTCGGTTGGCCGCTGACCTGGATCGAGCGGGGTTTGACCCTAACCTTGTTACGCGCATGGCGGCTGCGGATAGCCTGGGAAGCACCAAGCGTAAAAGCGACGCGCGGGCGATCTGCAAGATGCACCGCCGCCTTGCCCTGGCGTTCAAGTCGCTTAGTGCGGTGCGTGGTGACGACCCGGCCCTGGATGGAGTCAGTGGTCAGGATGTAGGGGTCAAGCTGCTAGGGCTTCGTGCTCACTGGTTGTCACGCAGAATGAGGGGAAGGCTATGACCTATTTCATGGCGTGTGAAGAGGTGTTGGACAAGCCGGCCTTCCTTGAAGGGGCTAAGGGAGGCTACTACCGCGCCTTCGTTACGGCCGAGGCGCTGCTGGCCAGTTTCCAGGGCTCCGATGATACTCCTGTAGCCCTGTTTGACGGTAACGCTAAGCGTGATCCAGAGGGCGGCGCTGATGGGATGGTGCTGGTCTGGCCGGTTCGCCTGCTGGGTTGGACTACGGTTAGTGACCTGCGGGGTAAGGTAAAGCGGCGCTAGGTGTACGGCATTTTGCCGCACATTTAAAAGTTTGACCGGGTACAAACATGGTTTATTGCGCTTGACAAATAGCGTAGTACCCTATATACTAAGGACAGGAGGTAGGCAATGACTATGACTAAGGTTCAAATCGAAGCCCTTAAGACCGAAGCGATGATTAAAAGAGTCATTTACGAGGGCAAGCAAAAAACCCTCAAGGGCCTCTTGGACTACGGGTTTGAGGACCAGGAAGAAATCTCTGCCCTTCGGGCCGAGATCAAGGAGGCCATGCGCCAGTGGTTGGAAGCCGAAAAGGCGCTGAAGGAAGCTAAGCAATGACCAGGGCGGAGGCCGGTTTTAAGGCCGTTAAGGCCCTCGTTGAATGCGGCCGCAAGGAAGAAGCGGAGGCGCTGATGGACCTTCTGCAATACGATAGCGTGTTTGACGCTATCTATTCCCTTGCGGAGCGTTCAGGACGGTACAAGGTGACGCTCAAGGCTGAGGACGACGCGGAGGCTGCCCTGCTCTAGGGCGCATAGGGGGTTCCATGAAAAAGCCTGTGGTAGTGGTTCAAGACGCTGAGGTGCTGGCCGAGGCTGGAAAACGCAGCATAGACGTACTCGCCCTTGGAGGGCGTATCCTCTGCATTGCCGATCCGGAAACCAGCATCGAGGTTGCGGCCTCCCTCGCCATGAGCGTGTACCTGCGTGACGTATCCACTAAGGGAGCGGATGCCAAGGTCTACAGCGCCATAGTGGCCGGACGACATGAACAGGGGTTCGTGGTTGCGGTCCTCGACCTACTCCCCTGGATCGGCTATCAGATCATGACCGCCCTTGACAAGGGCGACAGTGGAATCATCGCCAGTACGGCCGTCAACGAGATGGCGCTCGCGGTATGGTCCGAGGTTACCTTTCAGCAGGTCGAAGAGTTCCAGGGGTGGATGGGTCTCGCAGCCGGTATCAAGGGCGGCGAAGCCAAAGCCATGTCTCCAGGATGGCTTAAGCCGTATATTGAATTCGCCGAACACGTGCGGTTCACCGGTAAGCTGGTTGGTCATCCGGCCTCGATCCTGTACACCCTGGGGCGCAACCCCGTTGCTGGTATCAAGGCTTTGGAGATGCTGGTTGATCATCTGATGAAGCAGCAAGGGGACGAGAAAGAGGATGGAGGCTTTGACGTGACGAAGGGGCTGAAGGCTTAGCAGCCCAGCCTCCAGCGAAAAATTTGACCCGGTTCAGTCTTTGCCGTGTACCCTTGACATATATGGCAATGCCATATATACTTAAGGCATGAAAACCCTGACCCTTCACCCCACTACCGGCCCCAAGACCAAAGCCACTATGGAAGCCAGGATCAGCTTTGACTGGGCCTGGGACCTGGTTCGTAAGTTCGCGAACAAGGCCGAAGGCGTCGGGCCGTTCATCGGCACGCGCATTCTCGATGAGATCATCATCGGGAACGCCGAGGCCGACGCGGATGCGGACACGCTCGCGGACCGGGCCTTTAGCGCCTGGGAGTCTGGGGCTGATTGGGCTTTGCACCTTACGGTGCTGGGTGCCCTTCAGCAGCTCCACAAGGCGAAGGCGCGGCCGAAGGACGGCGTTATCACGCTGCGGCTGCGTAAGGACTACACGCCCATCGAGTACGGTTTCGGCGCGGAGCCAGGACGCTGGCACAAGGCGGCCGGTGCTTAGACCCGACGTGGTGCGGGTGCCACCTGGAAGCGGGTGGCACCTTTCTTTTCCGTCTGAAAGTTTGATCGGGTACAAAGATGGCCCTATGTGCTTGACAAATAGCGTAGTACCCTATATACTAAGAACAGGAGGTAGGACATGAGCATCATCGCTTTCGGACAGAACGGACAAGCAAAACTGGCCTGGGCTTTCAACGTAGCGCTTCACGCTCACGACATGAGCATCACGGTTAAGGTTCCGAAGGGGGCGGAAGCTGCCCTGGAAAACCTGGTTGGCGTTGAGGTGCGTAATGGTTGGGCGCGGTTCAACCGTTATGACGATCTGGCCAAGCTGGTTGCGCTGGCCAATCTGGACAGCTACCGCCAGCGCTACGGTGAGGATGCCGGCGAGTACCACAAGGGCTACCTCACCGCTACCTCGGACGAGACGACGGATGAGGAAAAGCTGGCGTGGAGCGTGTTGAGCCGCTACCGGAACAACATCTACCGCGAGGCCCTTAACGGCCTGGGAGCAGTAGCCCTTGACGCGCTGAACAAGGCCATGCACGCTATCGCCGAGGCTAAGCTTTACGCCTACGTGGAGATGTAAACAAGGAGGGCGGAATGGGACGGTTTGAAACGAAGTACGGCGAAGTGGTGACCGGATACGACTCGGAGCTTGGTTACTATGCCGAGCTTCTGGACGAGGGGGGCGCGGTGATCGAGCAGGCAACCCGGGCCAAAAGCGAAGAGGAGGCCTTTGCCTTGCTCGTCAAGAAGGCGGGCCAGAGGGGGCGCAAGGCCAAGCGGGAGCTGCTGGAAGAGTACACCATGTGGCTCCTGAAGGCCGGGGTGCTCGACGGCTACACCGGCGAAGAGCTTAAGGGGCTGATCGAGGAGTTCCTGAAGCCGGTGAAAGGTAAGGGGTGGCCCAAGTGAGCGCCAGCGCTGCGGTCTTGGAGGCCGCGCTGGAGTTGCAAACAAAGGTCAACGGCCTGATGCTGGCCGCCCTGTACACCAAGGATGCCAAGATCATCGAGACGATGAGCCGGTATGCCGAAACCACAACCCACCTGATCCGGGCCTACGTTCAATACGCATGGGGACCAATGCCCCATATCAACGCTGGTAAGACTTCAACGCCGCAGGCGGTCAAGGACTCACTCAACCGCTTCCTTGAGCGGTGCGAAGCCAATGGAGATGACGTCCGTAAAGGTATCGCAGAAGCCATTCTGCGAACCGTTGTCGAGATGGTCATGGAAATGGCCCGGTTTAATCTGGAAAGGGGAGACGATGAATCAGTTTGATATCGAGTTGCGGGTTCATGCGTTTACTGTACCGGACGATGTGGTTGTGATTTTTACCAACGTGCCTACGCTAGTGGATGGCGATGGCGAGGTGGTTGGGTTCGATCCGGATGTTGCTGAGAACCTTACTCACCTGATGGCCCTCACCAAAGCCTATAAAGGGTGCAAGTTTGTTTGCATAGACTACCAGACGGAAGACGCCTACGGATTGGTAAAGGTGCATGGTTGCCGTGAAACCGCTTGATGGCTCCGAGTTTAACCTGTGTGACGAGCACAAAGGGGCCTATATGATCGAGGCCAGATACACGGTTTGCACTTCCTGCGGCGAGCCGGTGGACTACCTATGCATCTGGCACAACGGACACAAGCAAGTGGCCCAACCCGTGGACTGCTGGGGCAATGCCGAAGAGGTGTGCCCACATTGCGGCGAGGGTGGAAGATGGTGGAAGGAGGAGAGCGGTGAGGCTTGATCCGATTGACGTAGAGGAACTTGGCGGGCTTGGCGTCGAAACCGACGGGTGCAAAGTCATCGAGGCATGGATGACAGACGTCACTCCAGAAAGCCATGATGCGGCTCGGGTGGCGCAATGGCTTATGAAGGATGCGACGGCCCGTGATCAACTACAGGACATGGCCTTCATGGAGCAGGTGCTTGGGATCGCCATTATGAGCCTGGCGGACAGCGGGCTCCCGTGGTGGTTTAGCAAGATCAGATGGGCGCTCCCCCAGCGGGTCAGGGTCTACCTGCTGTATGTGGATGGGTGCGAACAAAACGGCAACGAACCCACCTTCGAGCTATGGATTCAGATCGAAACCGGCGAAACGAGCGATCCAATCACCATGATCTCGGAGATTAAAGCCGAGGGCATGGATATCAAGGCGCTGGCCAACGACATCAACTTGAACCGCACCATTCCCTTTACCAACTTTGAGATGCTGGGATAGACGAAAGGAGAGGGCGATGAAAGAGGTGCATTGCGTGGTTTGGGCCGATGGGTTGATTGAGATCATGGATGAGGAGCCAAAAGGCGGTATCTCAATTGCTGAGGCAGATCGAGCAACTATGGAGAGCGCTATCGCGGCCACCGCCCGCCTGGCGTATGACGGCGAAAACTGGATTGTGCCAGAAGTGCGGAGTGCGTGGTTGAGTGGCGAGGATAAGGTTAAGGCGCTCATTGCCTACCAGAACCGCCTCGCCAAAGCCATCGAGCGCATCCAGAAGGAGGCCATTCATGGCGGTGGAACACCCGAGTAAAAAGCACATCTGGGCCTATGCACAAAACAAGCCCTCGCTTGTAGCCGATGACCTAGAGACCTACGGCGTTCCGCGTGAGGCGGTACATGCTGCCCTCCTGCGGCGTGGCGTTTACAAGTGGCTTGCGGTTAGGCGTGACCTGATCCGTTACAAGGACGTGCTGAAACGAGAGATCAGGGGCTTGAACGAACATATCCGGACGCTGCCACGCAAGTCGGTTGAGCGTAGGGTGATGGCCGCGAGGCTAAAAGCCCTTGAAGAGGTGCGTGCGGCCATTCGCCAGATGACGCACTCGGAGCGCTGGCGAGCGCCGGACAACGACCGTGAGGCCGCGCGGTTGCTGGTGATCTGGGATGATGAAGCCAAACCAGAGGTAAGACCATGACCTACTTGATTGTGGCCTACAAGGCGGTTCCAAGGAGCAGGCGACCCCATGACCACTTTAAGGTTGAGGACATGGCCAAGCGCTTTCCAGGTGTACGTAACGGTTGGGCTACGGTGATTGCCAGGCGCAAAGATATTCCGGATGCAGCGGAGCTGCTATGGTTGAACCAACCGCTCGTCAGCCCCGAAGATCCTGGGAAGCTACATGCCGGTTTCGGGGAAGCGGCATACCTGGTCCGTGGATGCGATGCATGGTTGGTGTGGTATCGGATGGCCGGCGAAAAGGAGGGGCGCTGGGTTCGCAGACCTGGTGATGTATAAGGCTTGACAAGTAGCGTAGTGCAATATATAATAAATCAAGGAGGTAGGTATGCGTGAACAAGCAGAATTAAAGGCCTACAAGCGCGTCGTTCATGGGGACATGCTGGCCGTCACCCGCGCTTACAGCAACGGTGTCTTCGGCGTGGTGAGCAACCTGGTTGGCATGATCGAGCAGGGCGAAAACCCGCTGGCCGCGCTGGTCTCCTTCGTGGCCTCGCTTGAGCCTGGATACGCCGCTCGCAACCAGATTGGGCTCACGCTTATGGACAGCAATACGTGGCCGGGGACAAGCGTGACCTTTCGGGATGGCGGGCATGTGCTCGATGTTCGGGTAGGCACCAACCACAAAGCCTTCAAGCTTAGCGGGGCGGCGCGTAAGGTGGTCAATCGCTTGCTCCTTGCGGGCGACCTGATCGTTGGGGCTGCTCGGAGCGGGGCGCTCATGGCGACGCTCAAGGAGGAGACCCTTTACGGGGTTTTGTCTGAGTAGATCGTGGAGGATGAAATGAAGACCAACACCAGGGTTCCTAGCTTAGACCGGGCGGCTGAAATACAAAAGGCGTTGTGGGATGCCTATCAGGCCAACCTTGCGCTTCGCAGAACGGCCAACAACTGGGGCGGGTACGGTGAGCTTGAAGGCTATGATGACAAGGTAGGTGACTGCGTGGGCCTTGTGGCCGAAATGGAGCAGAAGTTCCGTGAAAGTGGCCTGCTTACCTGCAAGGAGCGCATAGATGGCGACGGTATTCTGCTCAGGCCGTTCCTCATAGCAGACCTTGAGGATGAGTTTGCACCTACTACGCCGGGTAAGGCTATGATCGGATGCTTTGCCTATGACGACCTACCCGAGTGGTTCAGGAAAATCGTGGATGACCGGCTAGGTCCTGAAGAGCTTAAGCGCGGCGATGGAATCGAGGTCTGCGTCATGCTGGATTACGAGAATGCCCGCACGGACATCTACGTCGAGGCTTCCGGCAACAACGGAATCATCGCTGGTATTAGCTGGATAGCTTACGGCGCGGCTTCGCCGCTGGAGCTTGCTCAGGCTATGGCAGCTGACGTAAGCCTCGCCCTGGTCCTGCTTGGCCGATAGTTTCGTGCTGGAGCGGTATCATGGTAGCGTGACTGATGACCAGTACCGCATTCTCGCAGCTAGGTTCCTACAGGAGGCGATGTACACCAAGAATAAGCGGACTGGGTACCGTAGCTTCAGGGCGTGGTTAAAGAACAATGGCTATCCGGCCCCCGGTACTGATCGGGGGTTGCGCATTTTGAAGAGCTTAAAGGCTGCTCGTATTCGCACCAACACATGGGAGAGCCCCGGCCCCGATGGACCGGTACAACTGAACCAGGTACGTATTGATTGGGATAGCGTCGAGTCTGATCTACGGGCCTCGATCCTCGACTTTATACGCAGGGAGGTTGAACCGGTTAGGATTAAACCGGCAAGGCTTGGAAACAAGTTGGGCGTTCTGTCCATACCCGATATTCACGTCGGGAAACTGGCATGGGGTGATGAGGTAGGCAGTAGCTATGATACCAAGATCGCGGTAGCCGTTTACAGGGATGCAGCTTCACACCTGATAGGCGAGTTGCGGCGCAACGATGTAGGAGAGGTGGTCTATGTCGTTGGAAACGACCTGCTACACGTAGATGGCTTTGACAATGCCACTACCGCAGGCACCCCGCAGGATACCGACACCAGGTTCCAGAAAGCTTTTTTACGGGCCAAGGACATGATCGTGGCCACGGCTTGCGCCCTAGCCGAGTTTGCTCACGTTCACCTTGTGGTTCAGCCTGGAAACCATGACCGTATTCTTTCGTGGACCCTAGGCGAGGTGCTGGCCGCCTACTTCAAGGACTCGAAGGCGGTGAAGGTTGACAATGCACCTGCCTATCGCCGGTACGTGCAAAAGGGGCGCATCTTGTTCGGCATCACTCACGGTGACAAGGTGAAACCAACCGACCTTCCCTCGATCATGGCCACGGAGGCCCCGGACAGCTGGGGGAGTACGGTGTACCGCGAGTGGTTTCTTGGGCACCGCCACCGCAAGCAGGAGTTTACGACGTTGAGCATAACCGAACAGGGCGGCGTTCGCATTCGCTTCCTCCCAAGCTTGGCCGGTCAGGACCGCTGGCATTTCGAGCGCGGATACTACAACGTGCGTTCGGCCGAGGCTCACGTCTACGCTCCTGAAAAGGGGCACCAGCTGATGAGCTTCTACTACCATCTTTAGGCGGTATTGACAAAGCTATTACCTTTGTGTCGTTTTTACTCCTACCATAAATGCGTCTGTGGCCCTATTGTTTATGTTTGTATATTGACAAATGGCGAGCGCGTTAATAGTTTGTTGATTATTGCCCTTGACTTATTTATGCTGGCACGCTATACTGCGAGTAGGCGGTGAGGTTCAAGCCCAAGCCGCCGAAAACTGGGGGCGAACAGGGTTCGACGGAGCAGAAGGTAGCCGTGGCGCGGGGGCGAGGTGCCGGAGGCCTCGTAAAACACCGGCAAGCTGTAACTGGCAACGACACTTTTCTCGCCGCTGCTTAGCAAAGTCTAGGCAGCCGGGTCAGCGTCAGACCTGGGAACAGAAATGACGCCCTCGTGCAAGATGCCTACCTCCAAGGGTATACCGCTACCCGCTCGCACGGGCAAAAGGCGGTGTTAGTACGGCGTGTTCATACCCCCAACGAGTAGCGCCACGCCTACCCTGTTTCGGACGCGGGTTCAATACCCGCCGCCTCCACCACTCGGGCCGCCTTCGGGCGGCCCTTTGCTTGTGTCAACACTTGACAAAAATAGTAGGGTCATATATAATACAGCTGGCAGCCGCAGGCGGCCGGTGGAGCTTGAAAACCTAGATCGTATAGGGGTGGCGCAATTGGTAGCGCACCGGCTTTGGGAGCCGGGGGTTGCGGGTTCAAGCCCCGCCCCCTATACCATATGGGCGGCATGGATGCAAGCTGGGTTCAAGCCCCAGCCCGCCCAAGAGCGCGGGAGTTGCACCATGATGCGCAGAGCAGCCGATGGAAGGTGCAACAGGTTGCCGCCGAAGGCGGGGTCGGCGGTGGAAACAATGGAGCGGGTTTGGGAAGATGCGGCCAGCTACGCTGACCAACGCATCGGCCCGAGCGTAGGGGAACCCGCAGGGGCTACGGTAGGTGGGGACCGTAGCTGTTTATGGGCGCGTAGCTCCAACGGGAGAGCGGCCGGTTTGCACCCGGCAGGTTGCAGGTTCAAATCCTGTCGCGTCCACCATGCGGTGGGGTGGCGGAGCCAGGTTTAACGCACCCGGTTGCTAGCCGGGCGGTCTGAAAAGGCCCGTAGGTTCAAATCCTACTCCCACCGCCAGATGCCAGCGTAGCCCAATCAGGCAGAGGCACCCGGCTTAGGACCGGGGTAGTGCAGGTTCAAGTCCTGCCGCTGGCACCATGCCCGGTTAGCTCAACGGTAGAGCGTTCGCCTTGTAAGCGAGGGGCTGGGGGTTCAAATCCCTCACCGGGCTCCAGAGGGGCGTCTGCACGACGCATGCGGCCTGGCGCGGGCGGGGCGGGCCGTCGCGGGAGCCTGTTCGGAGCCGGAGGGCTGCACTAGATCATGGGAACAGGCAGGCTGCACCGGAGGTGGGGCCGGTGTGGAAGCGGAGCAGACCTAGTAGGCTTCATGCCTGCGGAGCGTAGGTGGGGTCTGCACATCATGATCGGCGGGGGTCATGATGACTCGATGGCCGGTAGTTCAAATGGCAGAACAACGGACTTTGGATCCGTGGGTTGCAGGTTCGAGTCCTGCCCGGCCAGCCAGACGGAGGGGTCGCCAGTAGGTGCGGCAACCGGTCTTGAAAACCGGGGCGGGTAACACCGTTGCAGGTTCGAGTCCTGTCCCCTCCGCCATATGGCCCTGTCGTCTAATGGACAGGACATCTGCCTACGGAGCAGAAGATCGGGGTTCGAGTCCCTGCGGGGCCGCCAGAAAGAAAGGGGCGACCGGTGTGGAAAGACCTTATTGCCTTCTCGTTGATAACTTTGTGACCGCCTGTGGAAAGTACAGGTTTGCCATCGTTGACTTCCCCTACGTCGCAAGAACACTCGATGAGGTCACATGCGAAGAGTGCAAACGCTCCAAGGAATACCAGAAGTTGGTAGACATGGCCCCGTCGTCTAATGGATAGGGCAGCGGGCTTCTAACCCGCCTGTGCAGGTTCGAGTCCTGCCGGGGTCACCAGAAGGAGGGACGATGACGAGGGAGATATGCAAGGCGTGCGGTCGGGTCAGTCGCGTAGGGTTCAGCGTCCCGGATGACCTTTGGGCCGAGGTGGTGCCCGAGGTCTATCGCGATAACGTCGTGTGCCTGGCGTGCTTCACGGAATGGGCTGATGAGTCGTTGAGGCCCTGGGACGAGAAGATCGAACTTTACCCGGTTTCCTTGAAGACGCTTCTATCCTATGAACAATCTGGCATAGTGGATACCCCAGAAGTAGGGCTGCGGCGCTTGCTCGACGAACTTGTTAGTCAGGGGCGCATCCTCAAGGCCACCTTTAATAGAATGCAACAACGCTACTGGAATGTTGTCCTTGAGGTTGACGAGGAACAGTACTACAAGGCAGGCTTCCGGCTTGGCATCATTTCCGAAATAACCGAAAAGATAGACCGGCAGTATGGAATCTACACGAACATCACCATGCATCCAAAACGGGTGGAAACATGAAACGGGCGCTTCGTAAGCATCATAGAACTTACCATCTTCCTTGGAGCGAAGGCGCGTCACGGGACGATCTGATTGTGCCAAGCGACGATCATTTTACCGGCCTGCCAGTCGTGGTAACGGAGAAGATGGACGGCGAAAACACATCACTCTACCGCCACACCGTACACGCGAGGTCGGTAAACAGCGGCCACCATCCATCTAGGGCATGGATCAAGGGCTTCTGGGCGAAGATCGCCCATGCCATACCGGACGGCCTGATCATTCGCGGCGAAAACCTTTATGCAACGCATTCCATCTACTACGCCGATCTACCAAGCTACTTCATGGGGTTCGCCGTCGAAACCGCAGAGGGGCTTGTGTGGTCATGGAGAAGGACCGTTGAGTTGTTTGAAGCGCTTGGCATCGAGCCGGTTCCGGTGATATATGAAGGGCTATACAATCGCGACGTGATACACCGGGCGGCTATGGAATATTTCGCCAAGACTGGCGGCCTTGATCGTCATGAGGGGTACGTCGTTCGGGTGAGCGGTGGATACCTAGCCTCAAAGCATAAGACGAGGATCAATAAATGGGTTCGCAAAGACCATGTGACCACGGACGGGCATTGGATGCATGGTAAGTTAGTGGTAAATGGGTTGGCAAAGGAGAGGGGGTAGGAGTGCGGCGAAGACGTAGAGGTCTAGCGGCAAGGAAGGCCAAGCAGGTGGCCAAGACGCTTATTGGCGGCATGTTAGGTACGGCCTTCGGGGCCGTGATGCTCCCATTGGAGGCGCTTCATCGGGCCGAAACCGGCTTGACGGATGAACCCTATCTAGTCGAGGAGGGCTTAGGCAACTTGTTTGGCGGCCTCGTGGAAACCATGTTTGACTGGGAGGAGTAGGAGGATACGATGACCAAGAAGGAGATGCAGAAACGCATTAACACCCTGGAAGAAGAGGTGGCCTTTCTGCGGGAGCTAGTGCGTATGCTGACGCATGGACAGATGCCACAAACCCCAACCTATCCCACGCCTACGCCCTGGCAGCCGCTACCCAGACGAACGAATCCGGTATGGCCGCAACTCCCGTGGGACATCTGGGTTGGCGATAATACAGGCGGTAAGCCGAAGCACTGGAGCAGTAGCGCTAGCGGGGTTGAAGTCAGCGCCTTTCACTAGTAGAATGGTCTTACATCCCCCTCGACGCTGCGGCGTTGAGGTGCACCCCCGCCGAACCGTCACCGTAGGTGGCTTGCCGAAGGGCTAGGCGGGGGTTGCGTTATGATCAGGTATGAAACCCTTACGCGATGGAAAGATTGTAGGCGTTGATCCAGGCACGGGTAAGGTTCACGTGGCTGTCCTGCGAGTATCGGATGGCCGGCTTTACTATGAAACCAGTGGCTCCTACGGGGTAGGCGACCTTGAACCGGTCAAGGAGCTGCTAAGCACGGCCAAGAGGTTGGTTGTAGAGAAACCCGGCGGTACCCTGTACGGAAAGGTGCGCTACGATCACCTGGTAATGATCAGCGTCAACGCAGGCCGCGTGTTCCAAATGGGCATAGACCAGGGGCTCGAGTCCCGCCTGGTAAACGCGCATGGTCCTGGAGGCTGGCGGCCCGCATTGCTTAAGAGCGGAAAGGGCTACCGTCGAAAGGGGCAAGAGGTAGCGGAGCTTGAGGCCCTGCTGCCTTACCTGATCCGTGAGCTACCGCTTCGCAATGGTAGGTTGAAGGGGGTGGTGAGTGAGCACCAGCGGGACGCCTTGGGCATAGCCGTGGCGGGCGCGTTGGGGCTTAACCCGCTACCCCGTAGAGGCAAGCAGCGCCGTGGACCCATAGCTCAATAGGTTAGAGCACCCGGCTCATAACCGGTAGGTTGCAGGTTCAAGTCCTGCTGGGTCCACCATTTTACACCGGTGCCTAGTTGAAAATTTGACTAGGCACATATTTAGCCGCATGCCCTTGACAAGTAGTGTAATACCCTATATACTAAGGACAGGAGGTAGGCAATGGCGAAGATCGCACATATACTGACTGATGACCAAGAGATCAGCATCTTCACCACTGGGGGCAACGTGGACGTAAAAGGGGTTTCTTCGTTCGCGGAAGGCGTTCAGCGGTCTAAGGAGCTTGCTGAGGAGTACCGTGAAGCCGGGTATGAGGTGACCGTGTACGTCAAGTTTGACTTGGGCGAGGACGGCGCTATGTACGCTAGCAGCTTCGAGTTTGGCCCTGAAGGCGCGGAGATCGCCGGTGTCTATGAAAGCCCCGAGGGTGAAATTCCGGGCAAAATTCACGTGTACACGGTTCACGGCGGCGATGGTCTGCGCATTCCGGCCACGGTCGAGGACCTGAACAACGACTGGAACGAATGGGGGTTTAAAGAATGAACGCACGTGACATTGCCCGCTACTGGAATTGGTCTTCAACGGACCCAGAGGCCCGCGCTCAGGAAGCACTCGACTACATGCGTGGTAACCTGCGGCGCTTCCTTGAGCACGTCAATAAGCTGGCGGGTATGGATGGCGTGGACCCCAGCTTTGACCCTGCCGAAGAGTACGGACGCTTCGTGGCCAAACACAAGGAGCTTCACCGCGCCTACTGGGAGGCCATCGGCCGCACGGCCAACCCGATGATCACGGGCCGCGCTAAGTTTCCGGTCGAGCGCAACCGACGGGCCAACGAGATCGCCGTTAAACGCTTCGAGGCCATCGAGGACCACCTGGAGAAGGCGATGAAAGCCGCTGAGCGCAAGGCGTTCCCTTACGGCATGAAGGGCGACCCGGTGAAAAACGAAGACCCGGAGGCCGTTAGCAAGCTCGAAGAGAGGCTTGAGCGGCTTAAGGGGTTGCAGGCCAAGATGAAGGAGGCTAACCGGCTGTTCCGGAGTGGTGATGACCAGGCCCTTATCGAAATGGGCTTCAGCCCCGAACAGGTCGAGGAGTGGCGGACGAGCACGGATATCTTCAAGGCCGGCCCTCCCTTCAAGAGCTTCGACCTGGCCAGCGTTCGCGGCAAGATCAAGCGGGTAGAGGAGCGCCTGGTCGTGCTCAAGCGTCGGGCCGAACGCCTTGAGCGCGAGGGCGGGAACCCAACTTACGTTGTTGTGCCCGGCATGCGCATCGTTGAAAACCTGGAGCTAGATCGTCTACAGTTGTTCTTCGACGGCAAGCCCAAGGACGAGGTTCGCGCGTTGCTCAAGCGCAATGGCTTCAAGTGGGCTCCCTCGAAGGGGGCCTGGCAGCGCAAGCTCACGGACAACGCTAAACGCGCTGTGCGTTACATCGTTGACGAAATCCTCAAGGGGGGTGGGCTATGATTGCCCACCCTCCGAAGGCTTACTATGTAGGCGTTCGCCAGCCTATGCGCGATCTATTCCAGCCCGTAAAAAACGCCATGCCCTATAGCGGGCTTCCGAAAAAACCGGAGGGCGGGTTGTGGATGAGCCCGTGGTCTTCATACGCGCCTGCGTGGGTTGAGTTTCTGCTAGACAGCGGACTCAGGTTTAAGGATTGGGATCGGTTGGGCGTGTGGGAGGTTGACGTGAGCGGGCTCAAGACGGCGCGTGTGGCCCCAACCGACCCGTACCCCGACTTCGAGGAGCTGGCCCGTGAATACGACCTGTTCTTTTTAATGGCCAGGGACGTTTGCGGCTGGACCTACACCTGGGACATACCAACCTTCGTGTTGCTCAGGTGGGTTGACGGACTCGAGTTCCGCAAGATCGCGGACAGCGTGAAGCAGTTTAAGGACAGGAGGTAGGCAATGAACCGAACGGCTATCAAAGGAGCAGGCAGGGTGAGCGTGCACCAGGGGTTCCTCAAGGCCCTGATCGGCGATCTTGAGGTTGACTGGCTTCTTCCGGAGGTCAGCGGTGAGGGGCACCTGGTCAGCCTGAACGACTGGAAAAAGATCAACGCTACTGTAGCCTTCAAAAAGGGTGAGGTCTTTACCGCTGGAAGTACCCTCAACTTCAAGCACGGGAAAGTCACCGTCAAAGCAGAGGTCTTTGAAGACGCGGTGGATGGCGAGCCCTTGCCGCGTGACTCCAGTGAGGCCATGCCGTGGGAACCCGGCATCATGGAGGTAAGGGTTGCGTCGTCAAATCAGGACTATCGGGCCGTCTTCAGGGGCGTGCAGTTTGAGCCCAACCGCATCGTTGCCGCGGATGGGTTCAGGCTACATGCTATGGACGTCAAGACGCCCGCGCGGTCCGCTATCATCATCGAGGGTAGGTTGCTCGACGCCCTTAACCGCCTCCGGCCTACCCGTTACTGGTTCGGGGAACACGGCATGTATGCTGCGGGTGAGGACTGGGTGGCCTTTGCGCCTAGCATGGGTGACGTGTACCCGGACTACATGCGCGTCGTGCCTTCCGAGTTTATCGAGCCGGAGGTGAGGCTGATAGCCGATGATTGGCTCGAGTCCCTGAAGACGGCCGCGCAAACCGTGGACAGCGAAAATGGGTATGTCTTCATCGGCGAGGATGGCTCGATCTTTCACGACCGGATCGAGGTCGAGGGGGTCTTTAGCCGGATGCCGGTGAAGCAGGCCTACAATGCCAAGTACCTGATGGAGGCGTTGATCTTCACCGGAGGCCGGGAGGCCACGCTTATGACCAGCGGTCCTACGGGGTACACCCTGGTCCGGGGCGGTGACCGTTGGGCCGTACTCAGGCCCTATGCCTTTTGAAGTCTTGACTGAGTACAACGCCACCCTACTTGACAAGTATGGTGGCGCAATATATACTAAGGACAGGAGGTAGGCGATGAAGCGCACGCTGGTCTTCAAGTACACGGAGAAGGGGGTCACGGCCACGGGCTACACCTACCCGTACCGCGAGGCCCTGAAGCGCAACGGCTTCAAGTGGGACCCTGAGCGGAAGGCGTGGGTTCGCGATGAGTACCTTCGCCCTACCGCTGAGTTTTACGACGCGCTGGTTTACGCGCATCGTAAGGCGGGACTGGCCCGCAAGATGACCCGCGTCGAGGTCTACAGCAACGCGCGTCTCAACCCTGATGAGCCCGCTATCGGCTGGGTCCACGGCTACGGCTACTCGCGCCCGCTCACGGAGAAGGCACATAAGCGTATTTACGGCGCTTACAAGCGCCAGTAAGGAGGGTGTCATGAGGAAGCGGCTCACTAAGCTGGTCAAGATGTTGGGAGGTATCGGCGGGGCGCGTGCGGCGTTCAGGGGTTGGGACGAAGATAAGGAGACCGGCGTTTTGCAGCACGAAATCGAGGGCATCCCTGGTGACCTGATCGAAAAGGTAACGCTGAGGGCTGGGGATAAGCCTTGGGCCGTCATCGTGGTTGTCATCACGCTGAAGAACGGCAAGGAGATCGTTCGCACCATCGCGGAGGTCTAGGTGGTGTTCCTGAGCCCGGATCAGCTTATACGGGTTTGCAAGTGGCATGACGCCGCTATCAACCTGTTCCACGACTTTGGGAGCCGGTATGAGTCCTACAGCATAAGTATGACCCGTAGGCAGTCGGATCTCCAGGTATATATCAACGATATTGGCATAGAGTTGTACCATCTTGCATATACTAGAAGCACTTCACCGGTATGGCTAGTCAAGCCGCCACGCGTGGATGGATATGACAACGAGGAGTACATAATTAGGCAAATCTACCTTGGCCGCTTTCACGGAATGATGCCAACGTCACAGAAATGCGGGTTTGAGACTAGATACGACACCAGATACTTGCTTGACCAGGTATACGAAGAGGGCGTGGATCGGTTCATCATGGAGGCAACACGGGCCTATCTGGACTATGCCAGGCATATCAAGCACCTATGGTTTATGGACCCAGCCCTACCCGCCCTCAAGGGCTTTGCTGAGATGATGCGGCTGGCGGGTGTGACGGATATCATACCCGAAGATACCTTTTCCCTGGGCGACTTCGTGCGGGCGGTGGCGAAGGCGCAGGGGATAAAAATGAACCAGAGGATGCAAGTCACCTTCAATGGAATGACGCCCTCCAGGGCCATAGAGCGGCTAAGGGAGCTTGGGATCGAGGTGGTGGTGTGACCAGTATGCCGACTAGGGGGTTATGTAACCGCATTAAGGAGGCAAACACACTCTATGACCGGTATGGAAGCCCGTGGATTAACTACAGCCTGGTTATAAACCACTACAAAGTGCCCATCTCCGTAAGGGTTAGCGTCCTTGGTGTTGAGATTCTTGAGCGGCGGACCATAGTAGGAAAGCTGGAGTTTCGCCATACGATCAACCTGCATGCCGAACACCGGCTGGATTTGCTAATCGGCGTGGTAGAGGATGACGACGGTGGGGCATGCAGGCTAAGACCAACCAGGCTCCGCCCTCTAAACGCAACGGCGGATGAAATCTGGATGTGGCTTAAGGTCGAGCTTAGCGTTAAGGATATGATCTACGCGGCGGTGGAAGAATACTATGCCTATGCCGATCATCTCCGCCACCTGTGGGTTAATGACCCCGCCCTCCCGGCCTTGCAGCGCTATGCGGTGATGATGCAGATAGCGGGGATCAGTTGGTTTCCAAAAGACAAAAACACGCTGAGCGGGTTTATGATTGACCTTGGAAGACTCCACAACCACAAGCCGTGGGAAAAAGAAACGATGGCCGCCTTCATGGACCTTACACCATCGGAGGCCGTGGAAAAAATCAAAGAGCTAGGGGTGGAGATCATTCCATGACGCGCTTACAGCAGCTTTGCAGCAAAATGAAGCGGGCTCACGACCTGATCGAGCGCTACGGAAACTTTTACGATGACCACACGGTGGCCCTATCGCACTATCGGCCTTCGTTCAGGGTTGCGGCAACTGAAAACGGCTTGCAGGTGTACCTACTGTACCCGCTTAAGTGGCCTTGGTTTGAGCCCTATGCTCCACGATACTTTAGTCTGGTTTACCCTATGGCCAGGCACCGTGACGGGCGTTACTTCCTGGGGGCTATCAAGGATGATGGAGACGGTTGCCGATACTGGCCGGTAAAAGAGGTGGAGCGTAAGAGGTTCAGGGAGCTTGTACGGGAAAACCCTAAGTTGGCCGATCTTATGGCGCTCACCGCCAGGGCCTATCTTGATTATGCCGAACGCCTTAAGCGTGAATGGGAGGCTAACCCGCTGCTGCCTCGATTGCAGGGGTATGCCAGGATGCTCAAGCTTGAAGGTGTGGTGCATACGGTTCCGGAAGATAGGCCTACGCTCGACGCTTTCATAAATGAGCTAGTCGAGAGCAGCGACGTTTTACAGGCTATGGGTTACGGAGGCTACCGCATGCACGATGTTTCCCCTAAGATGGCCGCTGGGCTTCTTAAGCGTATCGGCGTTGACCTGGACCCAGCTATCCTTGACAAATAGAGCAGGGCAATATATAATAGGCGAGAGGGGAAGAAAGGCGGTGAGTATGGGAAAGCCGAAACTAGAGCTTACGGGTGAAAACGGCAATGCCTTCGCCATTCTTGGCCGTGCTCGGGCCGCGCTCAAAAAGCACCTGCGTGAGCAAGGCAAGACGCCTTTGCAGGTCAAGGATGAGGTCGAGCGCTTCACGCGCGAGGCCACTAGCGGGGATTACGATCACCTGTTGATCGTGGTCAATCAGTGGTTTGAGGTCGAGTAGGTATGAAGCGCCCCTAGCCCCCTCTAGGGGCGCTTTTGCTTAGGAGGTGGAAAGTGCGGGAGCGGCGGTCTTTGGCCCTACGGCGGTCTATCGCGCTCGGACCCACTCGATGATCGGCCGGGTTGGGCAAGCAAATCCAAAGGCGCTCCTTACGCGACTTCAGAAAATCGGAGACCATAATGTCTACGCCGGTCGGGTCTTTATCAAACCCCGGCCATACTGGGAAATAGGATAGCAGCTGCTTTGAATAGCCCTGCGGGAGGTAAAAGCAAAGGGCACCCCAAAGCTCGCGAGTCCACCGCCCGCCAGCGGTGAGGTGTTTGGGGTTGAGGTCTTCCTTGCGTCTGGAAAAGAAGTTGATCACGGTTTGAGGGCGTTGCTCGATGCAGGCCGAGGCGATCCGGTCGAAGCCTGGGGCAAGGATAACGTCGTCTTCGAGGTGCAAGGCCGGGCCGTCGCCTGCTGCGGCCAGCGCGGCGATGAACGTATCCATAGCGTTGCGCGTCTTGTCCCAAACAACCTTGGCCTCCGGGATTCGGGCCGTAAGTTCTGACACCATTTCGCGCCGTTCGTCTATGGCCCTGATGATGGTCGGGATGTTCATGGGACCATGATAGCACCGGCCCTATATGGCGTAGTCGTATATAATGGGCGCATGGGCCAGGAACAGGTGGTGTACAGAACGGCGCTGCGGAAGAGGGGGCCGCTGAGCCGTCAGGCACCGGGCTCAAGTGTTGAGATCGTTCAGCGGGTCGAGTTTGACCGTGGCGTTGTTTTTAAGCACGATCTAAGCCACGGGCTGCCGCGTGAGTACCGCGAGGTCGAGGCCGTTTACTGTGAGGTTCCCTTCAGGGGAGGCTATGAAGGCGATCAAGCCTATACGGATTTTATCAGCGTAGTGGCCTCAATTTACGATACATTAGGGGTGCCAACCATCGTTGCTGGACCGCGTGCCATCGAAAAAGCGGGTGAGCCGCACCGCAAGCTAGATGAGTATCAAGTGGTATCATCCGTGATACCGCTTTACGCTTGGGGTTGGGATGGGCCGCTGCCTGACCGCTGGGACAAAATGCTGATCATGCTATCAGGTCACTTCGAGTCCATAGGGGACCCCGTGTGCGGCTTCGGCAATACCGGGTTGGTGTTCGCGTTGCGCGGGAAGGGGTTCGTTATGTCGGACGTGAATGCGGTAGCCGTATCTGTAACGGCCAAGCGCATCGAGGAAGCTTTAAGGAGGCAGAATGACGCTAGATGAGTTTCGCGAGTTTGTCAAAGCGGGCCGGTGGCACTTCGCCAAAACGATGCCTAAGCATCCCCACTTCTACGTGCGAAAGCGCGAGTCTGACCCTAAGCGGTTCATGGAAGCCGCGAGGTTCGTGTGGGAAAACGGGACGCCGCGCAAGTGGTTCAACCGCGTTTATCGTTACCTTGAGGTGGATGGGTATGAATACTGGTTGGCCGCGCCGTTTCAGAAGGATACCGTGATTATCAACCGAAGGCCACTCGATGAGTAAACCACGCCTCCCTGACAGCCGCATTACCCTGCCGCTCACCGTTTACGAGGCGGCTCAGCGCCGGATTGCGTATGTGTTTGACGAGTTTGACCACGTGGTTGTGGAGATGAGCGGCGGTAAGGATAGCACGGTGGTCTTCAACCTTGCGCTCCAAGAGGCGCAAAGGCGCGGGAGGCTACCGCTTACCGTAAGATGGCTTGACCAGGAGTTCGAGTGGCAGGCCACCGTGGACTACATGACGGCCATTTTCGAGCGTGATGATGTAAGGCCCGAATGGTTCCAGGTCGAAATGATTATGAGCAATGCGTCTTCTTCCTCAGAAGACCAGATCGTGGTTTGGGAAGAGGGCATGGAGGACAGGTGGATTCACCCGAGGCACCCGCTTTCGATCAAGGACAAGAGCCTGTTCCCAAAGCTCGACCGGTTCCACGCCTTCCTGAAAAAGGTAGACCGCTTCTTAAATCCTAACAACCCGGTGGCCGTCTTCACTGGAATGCGGGCGGAAGAAAGCGCTGGCCGTAAAGCAGGGCTGACCACTCCCAGTTACAAGGGATGGGTTAGTTGGGCTAGCGCCCTTGACAAGCGGCGCAACCACTACGCTTTTCACCCGATATACGACTGGTCCGTGACGGATGTTTGGGGGGCCATTGCAAAGAACGGGTGGCCGTACAACCGTGTCTATGATTACCTGTTCGCCACCGGGAGGCCGCTCAGTCGTATGCGTGTCAGCAACCTAATCCACGAGAACGCCATTATTGACGCCCCCGTGTTACAGGAGTTCGAGCCTCGCACCTATGAGCGCATCGTGGCCCGCACCGGCGGTATTGACGCCATCGGCAAGGTTGGAAACGACTTCTTTAAGGTCGAGTTGCCGCCGATGTTTGGAAGCTGGGAAGAGTACACGGAATGGTTAGCGCCGAAGCTGATCACTGACCCGAAAAAGCTTGCCCGGTGGAAGAAGGAGGTAAGGACGTTCAGGGAGAAGCTTAGCGGCGCAATACCTGACGAGGCCATTAACAAATTCATCGTCAAGTCGTTGATACGCAACGACTGGGAAGGTGCCTGGTTGAAGATCAAGATGTCGCAGTGGTATTACAAGGCCCGGCAACGGGACCGTGGCGAGCTAGAGGGGGTCAATCAGTGAGCAGCAAGGCGGCGATGGAAAAGGCTATAACGCAGTATGTGCAAGATGACCCTGACCGGCTGCAAGAGGTTCGTGACCTGCTTGCCAGGCTAAGCCCGTTCAAGGTCATGCCCGTGGACGCGGTGCGGTGGGTTCCGATTGGCAAGCTGGTTGCTAACGACTACAACCCCAACGCGGTGCCTCGCAGGGAGATGGCGCTGCTCTACCGCTCGATCAAGGAAGACGGTATCACGCAGCCGATTGTCACGTTTTACGACTCCGATAAGGACCGCTACATCATCGTGGATGGCTTTCACCGTTATACGGTCATGCGGATGCATCCTGATTTGCTCAAGCATACGCAGGGTAGGGTTCCTGTTGTGGTCATTCAGAAGCCGCTCGTTGAGCGCATGGCCTCGACGGTTAGGCACAACCGGGCGCGGGGGAAGCATAGCGTGGCCGGTATGGCCAACCTGGTTTTCAAGATGCTAAGCGAGGGCGTAACCGATGCCGAGGTCTGCGAAAAGCTTGGACTCACCAGTGAGGAGCTTGTTAGGATCAAGTACGTTACCGGTTTTGCCAAGCTATACGAGGATGTGGAATATACCAACGCTTGGGAGCTTGATAGAATGACGAAGGCGCGTACCGCCGCTGAAAAGAAAGGGGAACAGAAGATTTATGGGAAAAAGAGCCGTAGCTGAGAATATCGAGGTCTGGCCGCTGGACAAGATCAAGCCGTACTGGAGGAACCCGCGTAAGATTGACCGCAAGGCCATCGAGGCCGTTAAGGCCTCCATTGCTGAATACGGTTATGTACAGCCGATTGTTGTTGACGCCGAGGGGATTATAGTTATTGGACACGTTCGTTATAGGGCCTTGCAGGAGTTGAAGGTCAAAGAGGTTCAGGTGATCGTTGCCGATCTTCCAGAAGAAAAAATCAAGTCGCTTAGGCTCGTTGACAACCGGGTTGGCGAGTTGAGCCGTTGGGATGAAGACAAGCTGTTCCAGGAGCTTGCAGAGCTAGTGGGCGAAGCTACTGAGGTCACCGCCTTCTTTCCGGAATTCGACCTTCCAGACGTTGACGCTATTGTGGACACTCTAGGCGACATCGGGGCCGATCTTGTACAAGCGCAAGAGGGCGAAAGCGCCGGCTCCGACGATGACCCGTACTCCGTTAGCAACGCCGATATCGTCAACGCCGAGGTGAAGCTGGAAACCGCCCCGGCTTCACAGAAACCGGCCGATCACACCGTACAGGTCACATGCCCGCATTGCGGCGAGGAGTTCGGGGTTGACGTGAAGCGTCTGATGCTCATCCTCGAGTCCCAGAAGCAGCGCTAGCCTCAAGCATTGGGCGGGTGGTTAATGGCCGCCCGCCTTTATTGTTGTAATATACAGGTATGACGAGAAAGGGCGGGAAGCCTAGGAAGAAAGCCAAGGACTCGCTTGATCCACAGGCACGTGAGGGCATACGCCTGGAGTACGTAACGCGCAACGCGAGCCTGAGCAGCCTGGCCAACCGTCACAACGTACCCCTGGAAGAGCTACGGAGCATAGCCGATGAAGAGGGCTGGCACGGTCAGCGTGATGAGTATTGGCGCGGGGTGTACACGGACGTCATTCACGCTACTCGCGCGGCTACGGCCAACCTAATGGCCGGTACGGTTAGCTCCGCCGATAGGTTGGTGCGTTGGGCCAAGGAGCAGATGGCGGTCAACGAAAAGACGGGCGAGGTCAGAATTGGCCCTGACCAAGTAATTGATATCGCCAGGGCGATCAGGGTCTCCCTTGACGTGCTCAAGTTTACACTTGGAGAGCCTGACAGCCTGGTAGTTTCCACAGGGGTTGAACCGGCGGTAAAAAGTTACGTCATGGAGGAGGCGGCTCGCGCGTTGAAGGACATTATCGGCGAAGACGACGGTGACGATGAATGAAGTGGTTCCTGGAAGAGCTAGCCCGCAGGGGCGACGTATCCCTAGACAAGATCGCCGAAGCCCTGGAAAACCCGCACAAGGTCGAGGAGCTTGTGCGGCTGGCCAGTCACTTCGACGCCGTGGCGTTCGGGTTGCGCTTCCTACCTCACCATTTTCGTTCTCCGCCAGCGCCCTTTCATTACGTTATCAGTGAACGATTGGCGAAGCGTGACTACTATGCCGTAGCCGCGCCGCGCGGTCATGCTAAGTCAACGCTGGTAGGTCTAGCCCATCCGCTGCTTGAAGCGGCTTCGGGGCGGGCGAAGTTTATCTTGCTCATCGGGGCTGATGCCGGGGCGGCAGAGGACCGCCTTGAGGATGTGCTTAACGAGTTGGCCGATAACGACGCATTGCTCGATGAATTCCCACACCTGCGGCCGCCTGATCCCGGCGAGTTGAAAAAATGGGCCAAGGCGCGAAAGAAGTTTAAGCAAAGGCGCTCCGACTTTGTGTCCGTAGGCGGCATCCGCTTTTCTGCAAGGGGTGCGGGCCAGGCGCTACGTGGCATGAAGCAGGGAGCGCAGCGGCCCGATCTGATTATCCTCGATGACGTTGACACGGATCAGCGCTGCGACAGCCCCCGCCAGCTGGTCAAGCTAGCCCGGTGGTTTGATACGGTGATCATGAACCTGGAAGGGGTCGAGCGGGCACGTATTCGTATTGCGGGAACAAAATTGTGCCACCGGGCGTTGATATCGCAGCTGGTTGAAAGGTGGCACGGGGACACGTTCAAGGCCATTGTTGACGAGGAGCGAGGCAAAACGTTATGGCCTGCGGTATGGCCGTATGAGCGCCTGATCGAGAAACGGGATGGCGGCTATGATGATGATGGTTCATGGGTCCAGGGTATCGGTCCGCGCCGTTTTGCACGGGAATATCAGAACGACCCCGCGTCCGAAGATGAGACGTTTTTGACGGAAGAACAGGTAACGTTTGTGGCCACGCCGCCACCTGGCTATCCCAAGTCTGGATACTACACAGCAGGGCTTGACCTGGCAGTAGGTATGAGTGAAAAATCATCACAGAATGCGATAGTCCTAATGTGGCACAGCCCGGCAAACGTTACCTACATCATTGCCGCTGAAAGATGGCGCGGTGTGGCGGGACTCGAGGACCGGGTGCGTCGCTTCATCGAGGAGAACGCCCTGCAAACACCACGGTTGATTGCCGTCGAGGCCGTACAGTATCAGATGAAAGCCGTACTCGATCTTACCAGCGCCATGCCCTACCGTTTCGTTCCCGTGCATCCGGACCGCAGCAAATCGGCGCGGTTTGCGCTCATAGCGGACCGCTTCGTCAACGGCCAGATCACGATGCTCAACGGCCTTCCCACCTGGTTCAAGGAGGAGCTGTTTTCGTTCCCTATTGGAACCTTCACCTGGGACGGCATAGACGCTACGGTATACGCCTATCTAGCTAAGTTTGAAAAGGGGAGGAGCAAGAGGATGTCAACGGCCATACTGCAACCTAGCGGAGGGGGTGACTGGCAGTGAGGATAAGGGAGGGCATTACGATACCGCAGCCCCTTGGCGAGTCAACCCTAGACTCCGTTGGGTTTACCGTCTACCGTGGAACGCTCACGCAGAACACCATGACGCTCGCCCAAAACATGCTGCAAGCGTACAAGGCTGGCAGCACGATCAGCCGGGTGGTCAACCAGATCGTTGAGCAGGTCATGGCCGATGGCAATATTGCGCCGGCCATCCAGGCACCCGAAAAGATCAGTGAACCCTTGCAGGGGTGGTGGAATAGCGAGAGCATCACGCACCTGCTACGCCAGTCGTTCAAGGAATACCTGTTAAGCGGTGAGGTGTGGTTGTACGTGCCTCGCCGAAACAAGAAGGAAGGTGTCAAGGTCTACACGCTGGTTCCGTGGTATATCAACACCGTTGAGGGCACCAGCGCTCGGGCATGGAGCAAGGCGAGTTACGTCAACGCCAAGACCGGCGAAAACTATCCGCTCACCCCTGAAAACACCGTTTTCGTTGCGCACGATGCCCTGTTCGGCGAGTTGCGCGGCATCACCCCGTTCGCCTCACTCTACTTCGCCACGCAGACGTATGAGGACTGGTTGCAAGGCCGCATCAGGATTAACCGGCTATCGGGCAACATTATCGGCAAGATGCATTTCCCGGACCTTGAAAGCGCCGCGTCGAGCCTACTCAACGCGCGGGTGGTGCATGATCCCGATGGAGACTACCTTGAGGTAGATGGCCCGGTGGAAATACCTAAGCCGGGCACGATGGCCGTATTGATCGGCGAGGGCTCGGACTTTCAACTGGTGACGCCCAACGTCGGCGCTTCGACGGCTAAGGACGACGGTGAAGCCATATGGCGTATGGTGATTGAGGCCACCCGCCTGCCTGAGTTTTTGTCTGGTTGGGGTAGGGGCGTTAACGTGGCCACCGCACGGGTACAGTACCCGTTCGCCGTTCGCATGATGCTGGCCCTCCGGGATGAGTTTGACGATGCCATCCAGATGATGGTGCGACTGGTGCTACAACGCTTTGCGCAAAACCGCATCATACCCCCGACGTGGCGCGATGATAACGGCAACGAGTGGACCCCGGCCACGGTTCCAGTGCACATTAGCTGGCCCGAGGTTCGCGAGCTTGACTTCGACGCTATCAGCCGCACGGTGCTGGAGCTGCTAAAGCTTCAGGTGATTGATCCTTCGGCCGGGTTGTACATGCTCGGGTGGAGCAAGGACGAGCTAGAGCAGATCGCAATGGCGAACGAGGCCGTAGGCGGCGCAACCGATCCCAGCAAGATAGCCCAAACGATACAGGAGGCGCTAAATGCCTGGCTTGAGCAAAAGCTTAACGAAGGGGCACCTGATACTAGCGCTGACTGAACGCAGACCGCCGCCGCGAAAGGTGGCCAAGGAGCACAAGCGGGTTCGTGAGGTCTATGACCGGACGGCTGAGCGGTTTGTTGGGGTTTACGAGCGCCAAGCCTACCCTACGATCCTCGACTACATTGCGCGGGGGTATACGGATGACGCCCTGCTTCAGTCGCTTGCTGTTAGCCTCATGACAGACTGGCCAGCCGAACGGCTGGCCGCCCTGGATGACTTCACTAAGGTTTTCCTCAGTAACCTGCTTTACGGGTACAACTACGGGGCGCAAATTCAGTACCGCGCGATTGGGGGCAAGGGTAAGTTTGAACTAAAGAACCTTGCCGAGCTTGAGCGCCTGGAACGGCGGGCCGTTTCCATGTCCAGGTACGCCGTCGTTCGCACGCTTGAGCGCAAGCTATTCATGTGGACCACATCGGGGGTACTGGCCGGTTACAAACCCTCAGAGGTCCCCATGAATTACGGCTACTTGGTTGACGTGAGTCATAAGGTTGGGATACTCGGAGGCTACAACGAAGGGCGTAGCCGGGTGGTTAAGAAGTCTTGGAAAGGGGGTGAGATGCAGAAAACATGGGCACACGCCGGGGCCGATCTTAAGAGGCGGGATAGCCACGTGGCCGTCGAGGGCATGACCATTGGCCTCGAAGAGCTTTTCCCAGTGGCCAACGGGGTGAAATACCCGCACGACTGGGAGAATGCGGGGTGTGACGAGTGGTGCAACTGCCACTGCTATGTTGAGTACGTTCCTGGCCGCAACGCTACCGTTGAGCCGTGGAATGGAGAATAGGGGGTTAGTAATGTGAGCAAGGGAAGAATCTTGAAGGAGCAGGCTATCGGCTACGTCCTGCTAGAGCAGGAGGGCAACGGTAGCCCGGTGGCCAAAGTTACCCTAATCAAGGCGGGGCTTTCCCTGAACAATGTGAATTACCCGCCTGACGTGCTGGCCGCAGCCGCTCACCTGTACAACGACAAGCCTTGCATGCTGGATCATAGCTGGTCACCAAGCGTGCGTGACATTGCGGGTTGGTTCCGAAATGCCCGCTGGAACGCACAGGATCAGGCCATCGAGGCCGATCTGTACCTGCTCGACACGCAGGCGGGGCGGGTGCTGCTTGAGCTTGCGCGTGAGGAGCAGCGGCTTCGTGCTGAGGGTAACATTGGCGAAGGCAGCCGGTTGTTCGGGCTCAGTCACCAGGTCTTTGGCGACGTGGAGGTTGTAACGGACGAGGGCGGTAACGAGTACGTAAACGTCCGTGAGATCACTGAGGTTATGAGCGTTGACGCCGTGGCCTTCCCCGCCGCCAATGGCGAGGTTAAGGAGTTGCACGAAAGCGCCGATAACCCCGAAAAGACCTGCATGAGCGCCGAACAGTTTGGCCGAGTCCTAGAGGAAGCCATGAAGCGAGCTACCGAAGGTGGGGATCGGCTTGCCGAACGCGCCACCCGGTTCCGTGACCTGCCGCTTGCCGAACGCGCCCGCCCCTGGAACGGAGCGGCAGCCCGTCAGCGTCTCCGCAAATGGGCGAGTGAAGACGGCTCGGGTAACACGGATACGATTGACTGGCGCAAGTACCGTTGGGGCTTCTTCTGGTATGACCATACCGATCCCGAGAGGCTTGGCAGCTACAAACTGCCTTTTGCTGACGTGCTCGGGGGCACGATCCGCGCTATTCCACGGGGCATCTTCGCCGCTGCCGGGGTAGTGAGCGGGGCGAGGGGCGGCCCCGACATACCGGAAGAAGACATGGCGGGCGTCAAGCGCCACATTTCGGCCTACTACCGCAAGATGCGGGACGAGTGGGACGACCCCAACCTGATGCCGCCGTGGGAGCGCGAAGAGTCGAGGCCAACCGATGAAGAGGCTGCGGCCTTTATCGAGGCCTTTGGGCTCGATGCGTTCGTTGAAACCTTCGGCTACTCTCCCAGCACTAGCGGGGGTGAAGCAATCGAGGAGCAGCACGATGAGAGTAAGGAGGAAGAAGCCATGAGTGAAGCCAACAAGAATCCGGAAGCAAAGACACCTGAAACCGCGCCGATGCCTGACGAAAAAGGTATCCGCGAGCAGGTGGCCGAGGAGTTCGCCGAAAAGCTTCGGGGGCTCGTTGAGGAGAACAAGCAGCTTCAGGAAGAGGTCGAGGCCCTGAAGGAGCAGATCAAGGCCTTCGAGGAGGAGAAGGCGGCGGCCGAACGCGCGGCCAAGCTCGAAGAGATGTTCCTGGCGGCCGGGATCGAGGGGGCCGCTCGCGAGGTGCTTGAGGGCGTCGTGAGCGACCTTCCGCTTGAAAAGGCCGAAAAGGTCATTAAGCTGGCCGCTGGAACCGAGCCCAAGGAAGCTGACCCCGCGCCCAAGAAGCGGGTTCAGGAGGGCACGGAAGAGGCGAGCCCAACCGACCTTGGACGCAAATACGCTGAGCAGGTCTTCGGCCTCAAGGTCGAGGAAGCAAACTAATGGAGGTGAATGAGCATGGCAACCAAGACATACATTAGCGGTCCCGTTGCACACGTTCGCGTCAACGTCGGCGCGGCCAGCTACTCGAAGGGTGACTTTTACAAGGCCGGGCGTCTTAGCGGCTTTGTGGTCACGGAACCCGACAGCAGCGGCGATATGATTATCGCCGTCGAGGGCGTTTTCATCGTGCCCTTCCTTGGCACCAACGCGGTGGTTGCGGGTGACGTGGTTGAGTACAACTCCGGAAGCGCGGCCTTCGAGAAACCCGCCACCCCTACCGCCGCAGACGCCATTGTGCTTGAGGACCACGCAGCGGCCAATGGAACCCTCAAGGTTCTGCTTGTTCCCGGACTGAAGCTCTAGGTTGAGTGAGAGGAGAGTAACGACATGAAAAACATTACAAGCCTGCGAGAAATGGCAACCCTGGCCGATGCCCCGGTTGCCCTGGGTACCGCCGTCAACCTGCTTGTGCTTGACGCTTATCAGCGTGCCTCGCATGACTGGCAGAAGTACACCAAGATTGACACAGTTCCCAACTTTAACGACGTGAAGCGCGTCATCGTGGACACCGGCGATGATGACCTGGAAAAGGTGCTTGAGGGTGAATATTACCCCGAGATGGGCATCACGGAGACAACCAACACCTGGCGCGTGGTCAAGTGGGGTCGTCTCCTAAAGGTCACCTACGAGATGATCGTCAACGATGACAACCGTAAGCTGCGTGACCTTGCGGCCGGTGTTGGGCGGCTTGCCGCTATCGCGGAAAGCAAGCTGGTGACCAGTCAGTACAGCGGCCTTTCCGTTAGCACGGGCTATGACGGTAACCCGCTTTCGGGCACGATGGACACCACGCTGATGGATAAGGCGATGGCGACTTACGCCCAGCTTACGGACAGCAACGGTAACGCGCTTGAAATCGCGCCTGCCTACGTGGTCACCCCGCCCGCCTACCGCTCGTTCCTGGAGAGCTACTTCCGCCCCAGCACCGCGCTCGACTTCAACCCATACGCCGGGGCCGCTGAGGTGGTTGAAAACCGCTACCTGACCGGCAACAAAATCTTCATCTTCCCCAACCCCAACGACTTCCCCGCGCTGGAACTTGACTACCTGAAGGTGCCCGCTGATCCGCGTGAAGACTACAGCCGTGGCCCCCGCGTGCTCGTTGACCAGGCCAGCAGCGCCGCCGCTGTGCTGCCCGGTGACGTTGGCACTTCGGGTGACGGCTTCCGTTACGACAGCATCTCTTACAAGGTCCGCCACGTGTTCGGCGCTGGTGTCGTTGAGTCCAACGCCATCCTCGTTGTTGAGTTTGTCTAATGATCCATTAGAATAGGGCTATGGACTTCAAGGAAGCCTACAGCCGGTTCAGGTCATTTGACACCAAACGGCGCGTCACGGTACGCGAGCACCTGTTTGATTACATCACGGAGGTGCTCGCGTACTATGGCGGCGTTGAGGAGGCGCGGCCACCTTCGGATGAAGCGCTTGAGCAGGTGCACGCTGAGCTAAACCGTCGGACTTTCGATAGCCTGCAAAAGTCGCGTGACGAAATCACCCTTGCAGGGCTCCGCAGGGTCAGGGATGACGCCTTGCCACCCGATCTTAAGAACGCCCTCAAGGGCATCGGAATAACGACACCAGGCCATCTGCTCAGCGCCATTCGGGAGAAGTCGTTACCCGATGACGCGTTCAAGTCGGTCCTGGACTACCTTGGGTTGCAGCGCAAGGGTGGGCGTCCGCGGAAGGCCGGCCAAGAGGGGAAGGAGGTAGAGGTTGCAGGTAACGCTGGAGGAAATAGCGGCTGATACCCTACCGGGCGCTGACGGGCCAGCCGGTCCGCTGCCCGCCTCCCCGCTTGGGGTTAAGCCAGACACGGACGAGTACCGGGAAATCGTTGAGAACGTCAAGCGGCAAATCGAGGCTCACCTGGCCGCGTTTTCCGCCCCAACTACCCTGCTCAAGCTGGCGCTCATACGATACTACGCGGCACAGGCCGTATTGTCCCGAGCACGCACAGGCAGCGTCAAAGACCCGAGCGGCGCTTCCATCACGCTTAGCGGTAGTGACTTAGCTCCCTGGCAGAACATGAAGGAGGAGGCCGCCGCTGAGATCAACCGCTACGTGCCAAGCCGGAGCCGGGGCGGGGTTTACTTCGCCGAAATCGAAGTCGAGGATGACTGACCATGCCGTTACCAGATGATCGGTTTGACGAAATGCTGGCGCGTGTAATGAGCGCCCTGCCGCCTAGCACGTTCACCGTTACTCGTGGTTCAACTACGGAGAGCGTTGAGGGATACCTGCGTGAGCGGGCCTCGAAAAGCGAAAGCGGTATGGGCGAGGTTGGCCGTTCGGCCACCTTCTACATTACCAGCGGTTCCCTACAAACCGGTGACCTCCTCGATGGCGCTGACGAAGACTACGTGGCTTACGACACGGCTCCGTCACACGGCTTCGCTTCGGCGTGGAGGCTGATACGCATTCCTCCCTTTAGCGCCATGCAGACCTACAGCCTCGACTTCGAGGCTCAGGGCACTACATGGAGCACAGACCCCGACACCGGCAACCGGGTACCCTCGCGCTCAACCCAGACCGTAGAGGCCGTCCTTAAGGCTTCGCGTGATCCTAAGCTGGCCGATGTCCTTGGGGTTAGGCCTGGGGAGGTAGTGCTTGAGGGCTACTGCGTCAACCCAACGACGCTTCCAAGCGGAGTGAGTGAAGGTTCGGAGGCCACCCTGACCATCGGCGGCGTGGCGGGTACGTTCGTGCTGGGGCCACGCGTGCCTGACCCGATGACCGCTAAACAGGTCGCGTTCGGCGAGTACCTGGTTGGGAGGTGGTCATGGCAAAGCTAGTTTGGCATGGCCCCAAGTTTAAGGAGGCCATGATACGGGCGTTCATCGAGGCTCAGCCCAAACTGGTGCGTAGGTTCACTGAGGAGGTCAACGCCGATAAGTGGACCTGGCCTAACCCACCTTCTCCTCGCGATATCGTGGACACCGGCCGTCTGCGTGACAGCCTGAACAACCCCAACCACACTGGACCTAGAACGCCGACGGTGGAGAAAACGGGCGACCTGGTTCGGGCCGTGCACACCTGGCACGTTCCTTACGCCGTTTATGTGCATGAAGGGTACACGCTGAGGAGCGGCTTCTTCGGCCCCCCAAGGCCGTGGACCGAGCCCGCAGTCAAGGGCTTCAAGTGGCGTGAGCACTTGATCGGCGTGCTTCATGAGCAGCTGCGGAGGACAAGCCAATGAGTGAAGTGCTCGATCTACGCCAGGAGCTTGAAACCTTGCTAAGCGACCTGCTTGGAACCTACACCTACCCTGACGGGGCCACAACCCCGGCGATCAACGTAGGCTTCAAGGTTCCAGAGGGGGTTACCGCTACGGGGCTCGAAGTGGTCATATCGCCTGAGCCGTCGTCGCAACCTATGGCCATGCAGGGTGACAAGGGGGTGTACCGCGAGTGGTTGGTTGTGCTCAGGCAATGGGATGACGCTGACGTAGACTCCCTGCGGCTGGCGGTGGAGCGCATGATCGCGAGGTGGCCCGAAATGACGGCTCCGGTTGTGGTTCCGGCCACATACGAAACCCTAGCCCAAGCGAGGGTGAGTGTACCCCAGAGGGTACAGGTGAAGTGAAAGGAGAACAAGCATGCCCTGGAAAGACGACTTCGTTCTTGGAAAAAGCCAGGCGCTTTACGTCTACCTGCTTCCAGCCGGTAGCCGTGACGCACCTAGCAGCGTGACTTTTACGGTTAGCAACGCCGGCTCCGACGTGGCGGCTGGCAGTACGAGCATCCCGCTGGCTTCGGCCACGGGGGTAATTGTCCCGGAGGGGACGATCCTTACCTTTGGCAGCGTTGAGGTCTACGTCGCACAGACGGCCCAAGCCACGGACACCAGCCTGACGGTTGATCCAACTTCGGCCGCGATTACGGACGGCTCGACGGCCACCTGGGACCAGATGGTGCGGGTTCACGGTGGCACCAACAGCCCGTTCCAGGGGTCGAGCAACGAGCAGACCACCAACACTTACGAGTCGGGCGGTTGGACTGACGGTAAGGTGGTCAGCAACACGTGGACGATCAACTGGTCAGGAAATTTCCGGCCCGATGACTACGGCTACAAGTACGTGCGGGATGCCTGGATGAACCAGCAAGAGCTTTACGTTCGCCAGGTACGTACCCGTGAGGATGGCAGCACCGCTGAAAAGCGCGAGGGGGTTTGCGCCGTCACCAGCTTCCAAGACGACGCACCCGCCGATGGCGTGGTCACCACTAGCTTTACGCTAGTCGGGCGCGGTTCTCCGACCATCACGGAAACACCCTAGTTCCAGAGGGGGCTTCGGCCCCCTCTTTTCTTTTGGCCTATACACTTGACAAATAGGGCAAAGTCATATATAACGAAATTAGAAAGGGGGCAGAGATGGAAAAGAGGTTATTGGTTTACGAGGGGAATGTCAGGGAGGCACGCGAGGAGGCCCGTGCCGCGCTCAAGGCCGGGTATGTCGTCACCCTGGTCTTCGTTGGAACCGGTAAGAGCATCGAGGTCGAGCGCGTTCAGGAACTCGAGAATGCCCTGGCCATCTTTGAAGGGCGAGCGCTGGAGGTCGTGTGATGATCAAGGTGCTGGATCAAAAGGGTAGGCTGCACCTGTTTGGGCCTCACACGGTGTTTGAGCGGACAGGCACCCAGGTCGTGGCCCATGTGCTTGCTGGACTGGCCGTGCTCCACGGGGTTGGTGATCCGCACTACCACTCGATCACCCTTGCCGAATACACTTCGGAAGCCGCTGCCGAAAGCGCCGTCATGAGCCTGGCCAGCGCCCAACCCACGGAGTTTGTCTACTTGGCGTAGGTGTAACATGATACTGCTTTCATTCTTCATCCTGTTGTTTCTGGCCCTGGTGCTCGTGCTACGCGCCGAGTTATCGCCTATGGACAAGGGGCGGCTGGCGCTTTTCATCGGCGTGCTGGCCGTTGCGGGTATGGTGTTCGCACTTCTGTTTGCCACGATCAACGCGATTGACCAGCACGAAAAAGAGGTGGACCGCCTGCTCATACAACTTGAGTCCGAGTTGAACCAAGGGCGGTAACCCCTTGACTTGACAAATAGCGCGTTACCATATAAGATAAAGGCAGGAGGTAGGTATGCGAGTAAGCAAAATGCAGGTTGACCCCAAACTTGTTGCTAAGCTGGCCAAGATGAACTACGGCCCACACCTTCCGCTCAACATGAGGCGGGTGGAGAGCACAGAGGCCACGTTCATAGGGGCTATGTTCCCCGAGTATCGGGTGACGCGCGGTCTGGCCGGTGAGGTGGTCTTTCACGAGGATGGCAAGATCGTGTTTGTTACCGCAGCCTACAACACCTACACCGGCGACCTTGAGATCAAGGGGCTTGCTGGCTTGGGGCCACGGGCAAGAGGGACCGTCGAGCGTCTGGCAAGAGCAGCCCTTGGGTTGAAGCAGGAGGTGAGGTCGTGAAGCACCGGCATAGGTACGTCTATGAAAGCCCACGTGGCTTCGCCAACGAGTTTGTGATCTATGTGGTCCCGGAGAGTTGGAAGGTTGCGAGCATCTTCAGTTTTTCAAAGGCCGGGCGGTCGCTTCATCCCATCACTCGCAAGAAGGCCGTGGAGTCTTTACGCGGCTATCGCGGCAAGGATAGCCGGCGCTCGTTGTATGCGTGCCCGGTGTGCGGCTATGTTCCGGAAGGGGTGGCCGCAGGCGAGGTTGAGCGGCCGTGGTGGTCCAAGGCTGGCGATCTAAAGGCCTACCTTGATAATGGCAGTTACTACTGAGGGCGGTCATGGAAAAGGATTTCAGCTTTAGCTTGGTAGACGATATTCGCAACGACGGTAACGCGTTGCTGCTGATCACGCGGTACGGTTCCCATCTGTACGGGACAGCAACAGAGGACTCAGACGAAGATTACGCAATCCTTTACGCCCCACCGCTTGGTGATATCCTGCTTGGCACAGAAAGGCACTCCTACCGGTACAATTCCAACGCGGACGGCAAGAACCACGCAGGCGACGTTGACATACAGGCGTCAAGCGTTAACGGGGTGGTCAAGCGGTTCATGAAGGGAGAGCTTGTAGCGCTCGATCTGCTTCATGCTCCAACCAATCCGCATGCGTTAATCTACATACACCCCGCCTTCATGCAGTTTCTAGAGGGCTACATTTGGAACCACCGGTTGACACCGGTACGCATGGCGGGCGTGCTCGGTTACATGCGCAACCAGGCTAACAAGTACGGGATGAAAGGCACCAAGCTTGGTGTAGCGTTGGAGCTTGATCGGGCGGTCAACCGCTTGATCGAGCGCTACGGTGGGGATACACTTATCAGCGCCGTAGCTAACGACATACCCGTAAACAAGCCGCATGTGCAATGGGCATGGATGGACGCCCTCGGAAAGGGCGGTTCCCATAAGAAGGTGCGAGCCCTGAACGTGTTCGGCCGCTTTGCCCCTGAATACTGGACGCTCGATCAGTTGAGCGTAGCCGTGCGTAGGGTGGTTGACGGTTATGGACACCGCTCACTCAAGGCAATGGAGCAAGAAGGCGTTGACTACAAGGCGCTAAGCCATGCGCTCCGGGCCGCGCATGAGTATGAGGCTTACATCGGCGGCCACCTACGCTTCCCGCTGCCGCCGAACGTGGTAGACACCGTGCGGGCCATTAAGGAAGGTAGGATGGATTTTGCTCAGGCCAAGGCGGTAGTCGAAGCGGCCGTTGATCGGGTCATGCGGCTGCATGAGGCCAGGCAGGCGGACAACGAGGCGGTGGAAGAAAATTATGCGCTGGCCAAGCAGGCGTTGAAGAACCTGTATGCCGCGCTTTGGGGGTAGCTATGAAGTCCGGAAAGGTGCTCGGGTACAGGGTGACGGTAGACGGTCAGACGCTCACCGTAAACGACTGCCAGTTTTCGCCGTCGAGAGCCAGTTTTGGACCAGCGGCGAGCGGCATCAGGGTGGAATGCGCCGATGGTATCAAAGCCAGCTTCATGCTTGGGCGGTCCTTCTTCGTGGTAACCGTCAACGAAGCAGGTTGGAGAGTGGTGGCCAAACGCGCTCAGATCGTGCCTCGCGTGTTTGGGGGCGAGTGGGAGAGCGAGCGGAAGGCAAAGGTTACTTGACAAATATAACCAGGCAATATATAATCAGGCAGGAGGTGCGAGGTAATGGCGAAGTTGATCTGGGGGGCCGTAGGGATTCTGGCCGTGGCCGTGGCGTTGTGGCTTGACATCAGGCGTGAGGGTTTGCCGTAGGGGGAGTGATGAAGGTTTATCTCGTAACGACTGAGCACATAGAAAATTGGGAGGGTATGGTAACCCGGGTGTGGGTTGCGGCGCAAAATGAGCGGCAGGCTGCCGCCATCGCCGCGCTCGCCTTCGATAAGATGCTTGGTAACTACCAGCCGGGCATCATCGGCAGCGATCCTCTAGACCCCTATGTCTATCCGCTGAGGGCTTCGTCTTATGCCCTTCTGGGCATCCTTGGCCAGAACCAGGTTTACGACATCGGAAAGACCCCGCAGCTGATCGAGGTAACCGAAGAGCAGGAAAAGCAGCTGATGAACCTGTTTTGGGGAACGCCGCCCGGTTCCGTGTATGAGCGTGGCGGCTTCACCCAGCCTGCCGAAGACTACATCTGCAAGAACTGCGGAACCGAGGTGGACTGCTTCGGGAGCTATCGGGAAGATGGGGAAGACGTTTGGCTTGCCGTTGACTGCGAAAACGGAGCACCGCTCGAAGCCTGCCCGCATTGCGGCCACGGTGGAGTTTGGTGGAGGAAGAGGGGCAATGTCAAGAATTGAGCAGATCTTCGACTTTATTGGCAAGGCCATTCTGATCGCAGCGGCGGCCTGGATCATCTTTTACATCGTCTACGTATCTATCACGGTGGCGGTGGACTGCAACATCGAGGCAGGACCATGCATTGAGGAGGTGAGCAGACCATGACGGTCAAGAGCACCACGGGTAGCACTCACCCACTCAAGCATCTTGATCTGGCCATACAAACCCTACGGGATGCACAGAAGCGCGTGCGTGAGCGTGGTTGCCACGAAGAGTATGACCTGGCGAATGTGGAGTTTGACATTGGCACGGCCATGTTACAGATCAAACTGGCAGAACAAGCCTTCAAGTGGAGAGAGGTGGACAAGGTGGCCCCGCCAAAGGACGGGTCGCTTTTGATTATCGAGGAAGGGGGCGGTGAGTATGCGGTAGTACGGTGGAGTGAGAGGGACGGTCTCGAAGCCTGGCACAATGCCTATGGAGGCCCGGCAACCTTCATGAGAGACGAAGACATCGAGGGGCTGCGGTGGAGGCCGCTCACCCCCTAGGAGGTCACATATGCATGTTATCGAGAAACCAGACGGCTCGGGCTTTTACATTGCCACACTTGAGGTGTTTGACGAAGGCGAGTGCGGCGTGAAAAGCCTGTTCACCTACGTGGGCTCGGGCCGCAACCCCGAGGAGGCCCTTGAGGAGGCTAAGAAGCAGCCCTGGTATGCATCGTTCGCTCCAAACCGCCATCTTCAAAGGGGAGACAGCGGCCCGCTCTTCGCCCCACGGTCCATCAGCCTCAACATCTTCAAGGCCAAGCCGTGCCCATCCTGCGGCAATCATCATCTCACCTACGTTGCAAGTCAGAGAAACTGGATCGCGGTGACCTGCGAGAACTGCCTTCTGATTGGCCCCAAGGTAGGCGGATACACCATCAACGATCCAGCTACCACACCATCGGCCAAGCTACGGGCGGTCCTAACTTGGAACACTTGGATCAAAACGTTTAAGGGAGAGAAGAAGGATGAAAGTTGATCGGCGCATCTACTTGATTTTCGTGAATTACGCCCCTGACAAGGACCCTCCGGTTGAGCTTGACCTGACCAAGCGCTACCTTCACCCCCTCGGCGAGGCCGGATTCACGGTGGATCCGAGGATGGTCAACTACCGCGCCGAGGACTACGCCAGGCATGTTTGGGCCAGCATGCATGATCCGGACCCTTACCAGGGCCTCGACTTCGCGGCCTACATGGTGACCGGCCCTAGTACGGCTGCTTTGGTTTGGTGGAAACGGGCAGGTCGTGTACGCGGACGGTGGGCATCGTGGCACGGCAACCCGTCACACAAGCGGATCAAAGGTAAGTGGATCAAGAGTGAGGTAAACGAAGGGAGTGACGCATGAGCGATCAGACGGCAGGCACACTTATCGAGGAGCTTAAGGAAGCGACGCAACGGTACAGCAAGGCGAGGGAAGAGTACATGAAGGCGGCCATCGAGCACCGCAAAGCTAAGGCGTGGCTGAAGGAGCTTGAAGCTAACCTGCTCATCGAAGGATCGGTGACGGGCAAGAATGCACAAGAGCGCGAGGCCTCACTGATGGCGCTCACATCGGATAAGCGGGATCAGGTCCTCGCGGCTGAGCATATGCTGAGCAAGGCATCCGCCAAGCTGGACATCGCCAGCGAGGAGCTGAAGACGGTGCGTGCGGCCATGAACTTTCTGGCCGCTAAAGAAGGTGGTAAGTGATGGTGAAAAAGGTACTGCTTCTTCTGCTGCTCATGATTCCACTTGGGCTGTTTGCGGCTTGCAGTCAGGCTGACGTAGTTTCCAGCAACATCAGCCGAAAGGCCGATCAGTTTCAGGTTTACCGCCGGATCATCTTCTACAACGGCATCACCGGCGAGTACATGCTGAACATCGAGGGCTACTGCTCGCTTGGGAACTACGATAAGGATGGCGAAGTATCGGTTACCTGCAAGGTAGGCCGGGGCAAGTACGTCAAGCACTACCTTGGACTAAGCGATAACGTGACCTACTTCGCGGAGCAGACCGTGGCCACCCCTGAAGACCCTTACCACTATGTGGTTTACTTCAGGCCAACCACCATCGTCCCCAACTTTGAGCTTGACGTGCCAGGGAGCCAGCGTTGAGTGGCAAGCGCCAGGTCTATGCCGTTTTGCGGCTTACGAACGGGATCGTGGTTGAGGTGACGGGCATAGACGGCCACGGCCGCGAGGCGGTGGTGAACCTGCCGGAAGGAAGGTACCTTATACCGGTTTTTGATTCACTGGAAGAGGCGCGAGAGCAGTCCGAAGGTGGGAAGTACGATATCCTGGCGCTTGAAGTAGGCGAATGACAACCTAGGAGGTACTGCGTGCTGTGGTAGGCTAAGCTATGGTCTACTACAGCACGCATAAACGTGGCGGAGAGCCAGTAGTGTGCTTGTTTGGGGCCAGAAGGTTGACGGATGGAACGCTGGCCGTTGACATACTCGCCGTTGCTGAGCGTTGGTCCCAAGCTGAAGTCGAGGTGCAAACACCACCCGATCACTCGCGCTCGCAAAAGATGCGTATACGCCTTCCGGAAGATGCCCTGAACCGCAGCGTGCCCATCATGATGCGGGAGGTTAGAATAGAGCAGATATGAGCCTACCGTTCAAAACACCAAAGCCGCAGCAAACGATTGAGGTTGGAGACAAGGCCACCGGCAAGGTCAAGGTCCCCGTTTACGGAGGCCTTCTTACCGGCGAAGCCATCGAGATTGCCAAGCTATTCCAGCAGGTGAGCAACGAACTTGGCAAGAGCGTTGACGACATTACGGATCAAGACCTGGTAGCCTACAAGGACGCGCTGGCGCTGATTGCGCTGAGGTATCGGGTCAAAGGTGGAGAACAGGCCACCCTTGAAGACCTGCAAACGGCCCCGTGGTCCGTAGTGGATGCACTGGCCAAACTAATGATCAACGAACTAAACGCCGAAGCCCTCCGGAACTTGCAGGCTGTCATCGCGGAGGAAGACGAGGGCGGTGAAACAAAAAAAGAAAAAAGCCAGCCGCGCAGCTAACGGATGACGATTGGACCCAGCTATTTGCGCGGCTGGCCTACCACTATCCAAGCATCATTCACCACGAAAACTTCGCCTGGCTTCCGCTTGGGCTTGTCATGGCCCTCGACCACGCACTCCAAACAATAGAATACGACCGGGCACAGCTATTGTCCTGGGGTGATGCGATGGTGGCCTACATAGTAGCTAAAACGGGTTTCGCAAACATACCCGATGCGAGGTTGGAGGACTTCAACCCGTTTGCCGTCGCACAGAAACGCTGGCCGCGCAAGGGAGCCAGGGAGTTTATACGCGAGGTCAAGGCCGGGCGTGTGCCTAGGTGGTTGCTAGGGTTCGCGCCTATCAACGAGCTTAAGTATGCTGCGGGGAATGATTAATGGCGAGTTACTCTCTTGGCCGCGCCATATTTGAAACCGGAGTAGACCTAACCGGGCTGAACCGTGGCCTCACGAAGGCGGAGCAGCGGGTCAAAGCCTTTGGGCTGAAGATCGAGCGTCAGGTCAAGGGCGGGAAGGCGTTTAGCTTCACCGCGCCGCTCGAAAAGCAGACCGCAGCTATCAATAAGTTTTCCAAGCAGGCCGAGCAGTCGCTTGGGCGGGTCAAGCGAGCAAGCGCTGGAACCAGTAACGCCCTTGGCAAGATGGTGACCAAGTACCTGGCCGCCGGTGCGGTCCTATACGGCGTGCAAAAAGCCTTCCGCGCCACTATCAACGCCGCAAAAGACTTTGAGGTGGCCATAACGAATATTGACACCCTGGCCGCCAACACTACGGAGCAGATGGCTTTGCTCCGTCAGGGCGTGCTCGATCTTGCTTCCGTGGTAGGCGAGGGACCAACGAAGCTCGCGAGCGCCCTTTATGACGTAGTTTCAGCCGGGTACTCCGGAGCCGAAGGGCTGAAGGTGCTTGAGGCATCGGCTAAGGCCGCTCGCGCTGGTTTGACCACAACGAAGGTGGCGGCCGATGCCGTGACGACTACCCTCAACGCCTACGGACTGGCCGCTGAGCAGGCCACGCACGTTACGGACGTTTTGCAGACCACGGTCAAGTACGGTAAGACCACCTGGGGTGAACTGGCTCCCGTGATAGGTCAGGTGATTCCACTGGCCGCCGCAGCGGGGGTGAGCATCGAGGAGCTTGGCGGTGCCCTGGCCGTGCTAACCGGCAACGGTGTGCAAACGTCTCAAGCCGTCACGCAGGTGCGTTCCCTGATCGCCGCACTCCTGAAAGACACTTCGCAAGCTCGCGAGGTGATGGATAAGTACAACTTCAGTATTTCCGCCAGCACCCTACAGCAGAAGGGGCTGATCGGAACCCTCAAGGAGCTTCAAGGGGCTATCGGCGGCGACACGGAAGCCCTGTTCAAGTTCCTAGGCCGCGTCGAGGCCGTCAACGCAGCCCTCGCCCTGACCACGGATCAGGGGTTCAAGAAGCTGGTCAGCGTTACGGAAGAGATGCGGAAGGCCGGGGGTGTGGTTGACGAGGCCTTTAACAAGCAGCTAGGAACGGCTCAGGGGCAGATTGATCGGTTTACGGCGGCCCTTGACGCCCTTAAGATCACTCTTGGAAACGAACTTTTGCCTACCATCGGCATTGTAGCCGGGGCGCTTGCCGGGTTGATCGAAAAGATCAACGACCTTGCCAACCCTCGCCTTGCTGCGGCCAAGAAGCTGGTACTTGAGGCGGGCGTGGCGGAAGAGCAGGTTTCGCCCGAGCAGCTAAGCAAGATCGCCGGTATCCAGGAGCAGCTGCGTGAATTGCGCGAGGTCGAGCGCCGCCTTAAAGACCTGGATACCGTGATGCGTACATCCGGGGTTGGGGCCTTCATCTCCGGGCTCGAAACCGTGGCCGCCCGCCTTGGTATGACCAAAGAGGAGCTAGCCGAGGTTCACAAGGAGGCACGTAAGGCGCTTCGCGAGGGGCGTGGTGAAGAGTTTGCTGCTCAGTTTGCGGCTCGCGTCAATCAGATGCTCCAGTCTCAGAAGTCAGAGCTACAGGCGTCCCTCGATGAAGCGCTCAAGCCGGGGCCTGGGGCCGAAGACCTTTCGCAGAAGATCGAGCAGATCAACCGCAGCCTGAACAACGCTCGCCAGCAGGCGCAACAGCTAGGTAGCGCCGACATCTTCAAGACGGCGGCGGCCAAGGCCGTGGAAAGCCTCAAGGCGTTGAGGCAGGAATTTGCCAGCAACGAAGAGGTTGTACAGAATATTGACAACCTTATCAAGTCCATCGAAACCGAGGCGGCTAACTTCAAGGTGGCCCCGCAGGCCCCGAGTGAAGCTGAGGCCGAAGACTTCCTTAAGCCCTACCGCGACGCCTTGCAGAACATCACCCTGAAAAGCAAGCTTGGGTTGATTGACGAAGGGACGGCGCGGCGGCAGCTTGAGGACATACGCAACCGCCTGCAAAAGGTGCTCGAAGGTACCGGGGATCAGGCTAAGCAGAACAGCATCATGACCTTGATCCTGAGCCTCGATCTGGCCATGAAGGGGTTGCAAACCCAGGCCAAGAGCACGGATGATGCCTTCCAGGCATGGTTGCAGAAGCTTGAGGTACAGGCCAAGCGAGGGCTCCGGCCCGTGTCTGAGATCAAAAACGAAGTGGCCAGCGCCCGCCAGAAAATACTTGAGCAGATACGAGCCCTTGGGCCGCTGGACACTCGCGAAAAGGTGGAAATACTCTTTGAGCTAAGCGCAAAGCTTGACCGGCTCGATGGGCTAAGCGAAACGCTTAAGGGGGCCACGGACAGGCAGCTTGAGGCGTATCGCGAATACTACCGCTCCCGCGTCGAGGGGCTGGGTTATGAGATGGCCGATGAAGCACGGGCGGCCATGCAAACGCTGGCCAGCGCCCTTAGTGGTGAAGCCGATTTCTCCCAGGGGCTCGCCGCCGCAGAAAAACTGCGTGGCTTGATCGAGCAAAGCGTTGTCCCGATACCGGATGCGGTCAAGACGGCGGCGTTGGAACTTCTTGACGCCTTCGATGCCTACGGCGCGGCCATAGCGGATGGCTTCGAGAAAGCTGCACGAGCCGTCAATCAGGCCCGCTTCGGAGAGGGCATACTGGCCACCGCTGACGCCTTCAGGCGCTCCTTCGATACCGTAGGCGAGGCGCTGGTTTACCTTGGTAAGAACGGTCAGCTTACGGAAGAAAACATGCGGGCTTTGGGGGTGGCCTATGGTGAGGTTGGCCAGACCCTAGAACAACTTTTTACCGGGGCTAGCGCCCTCAACCTGGCCTTCAAGCTTGGAATCATCAGCGCGGACGACTACCGCAAGCGCCTATCCGAGGCGCGTGATGTGTTGCAAACCATAATCCAGACCGTCGAGGTTGGCAGCCCCGCCTTTGATCAGCTGGCCGATGCGCTCCTGCGGGTTAACGAGGCCCTTAACCGGCTTGGGCGGGATGCTGGTGACCCGTTGCAGGGCATAGACGACCTAAGCGAAGCGCTAAGCACTTTGGCCGCAGACGGGGCCATATCGCGTGAAGAGGCCGTGCGGCTGGCCAAGGGGTTCGGCGGTCTTGGCGAGGCGGTGGCCGGGGCCGTTGGCGGCCTTGGCACCTGGAACGCAAGGTTGCAGGCGGGCTTGATCACGGAAGACGAGTACCGCACTAAGCTAGAGATGACCCGCGACATACTGCAAGAGCTTGCTCAAAGGTACAAGGACGACCCAGTGCTCCTTGAGCTTTATGCTGGGGCATTGGATAGCGTAAACCAGCAGCTTGCCACCTTGAGTGACACCGGCGGGCAGCTGAGTGACGACAGCCTCTTGCCTGAAGAACTTGACCGCAGGGCGTCCCTGCTATCGGCCAGATTCCGGGAGGTTGGCGAGGCGCTGGCGAGCCTGGCCAAGGATGGCCGGCTAACCGAGCAGGAGATGAGCCTACTCAGCCGTGCTTTTGGTGACCAGGGGCAGGCTATACTCGACGCCTTTGACGGTTTTCGCGAGATACGAACGGCGTTTGAGATTGGTCAGATCGGAGCCGAAGAGTTTCGGAGTGCGGTAGAGGGCATACTGCCTCAGCTGGAAGAGGCCATCCAAAACGTCGAGCGGGGTACCCCAGCATGGTATATGCTCGCCGAAGCGATCAAGGCGGCCAAGAGTGCACTAGGCGATGGCGGTAGCGAAGCGTTTGACCTTGGCAAGGAGATTGCGTCAGGGCTCAGTAACATATCAAGCCGGGCTCAAGTCGGGCTTCTAGGCAACGGCCTTGAGCAGCGTAGGCAGGTGCTCGAAGAAACGGCTTCCTTGCTCCGGGAAAAGATCGCCGAGGGCCTAAAGAACGGCCTAGACCCTGACAATCCAGAGATACAGGCGGCGCTGGAAAAGTTGCAGTCCACGGAGATTGAGTTGAAGCTGGTCACCGCCGGGGCCAAGATTGCGGACGCCTTCGTTGACGCGGCGGCTTCGGTTGGTCAGGCGTTGGGCGAGTACCTGGTCAACGGTGGCGCTGAGGCCGGGGCCAGACTTTACGACGCCCTGGTTTCTGCGTCAGAAACCTTTTCCAATGTGCTCAAGTCTACCCTCACGGACCTTGGAGCCGACCTAGGCGGCAAGCTAGGGCAGCAGCTAGGTGAGTCCATCGGCGGGGCCGTTGGCGGGGCGCTCGGGGCCGCAGGCGGGCCGCTTGGCATGGCCATAGGTACGGCTATCGGGGCCGCCGTGGGTTCGTTGCTTGGGAGCCTGCTCGATTTCATCTTTAAAGCTCCCAAGGCAAAGCCTGAACCTGATACCCTGGACAAGAGGGTGACGACAAGCGTGTCGGAGGTCAACTACACCGCCATTGCCAACCTGAACGTAACCGAGGGGGCCAACATGCGCGATCCACAATTCCGGTCTGAGCTACGTGGGTTCGTCAGGCAGACGGCTACGGAACTGCTCGATCAGTTAGGGCTCGTCAAGGGAGGCGCGAATGCCTAGCGTAACGGTTACACCACTGAGTGGCGGGTCAGCCGTCACCCTGCCACAGTTTAATGACATATCCTACGGGTCGCAGCGCGAGGTATCCTTCGGCTGGCAGACTCCGCTTAAGGACATCTACGCCGATATCGTTGGGCTTGCGGCCACGAACGTACAGGTCGAGCGCAACCGCAATGGAACCTACGTGGCCATAGCTGATCCAGGTGCTCAGGCCGTGGAGGTCAGCTGGACGGAGTACGAGCTTGATACTAGAGTGCCACTATCCAAGACGGCCAAGGGTGTGATCACGCTGAGCGGGACGACGTACCGCAACCTGGCCGAAACGACAACCATGACCCTATGGCGGGTGCAATGGTTGTTCATCAGGGCCACGGGTGAATCCTATGAACTGGTGTAGGTGAGGCATGGATCCCAAACCGCTTACGCCCTCTACCAAAGTGGTTCCAGACCCCAAGCCGTTGTCACTTTCGGCTCAGCTGCCGGTGGCGGCCTTGGGCTCCTACAACCACTTCTACGGGAGCGCCGGCGGCTACTCGGTTTACTACCCCGATCTGAATTCCTACACCTGGTTTGAGGCGGCGCGGCTCAACGACCCCGTAAGGGTCCACCTAGGTGAGTCTTTGGGCGGGCGGTTCGTTGATTCGGATATTTCGTTTACTTACCTATCCGTAGCCCCGCTTGAGGTTGGAGATACACACTTCATCGGGGCCGAGATAACCCCGAACGAACCACTACGCACCTTCTGGATTACCACGAAGGCGGAGGAGGCGGGCCTGATCACCTACGGCGGGGCTACCCTGCTATCCAGGCTTCACTCAACCGTGGCCCCCGAGGTAGTCGAGAATGGGCCGTTTACCCCGCAAGAGGCGCTGGAAAAGATACTTACCAGCTGGCGTGACGCCGGGCATGACTGGCTTGTGTGGGAGCCGATACCTAGCATTGGCATCAGGGTCGAATCGGGCATCTACATTCCAACGATCAACGCGCTGGCCCTATTCCAGGACAAAGACCTTGCGATTGAGCAGAAGACGATGCGGCAATGGCTTGAAGAGTTTATTGCCCCATTCTCCGACTATTACTTCCGCGTCACGAGCGCTGGCAAGCTGCAACTGGTTAGGCTTGGCGAGGGATACGAAACCGGAGGGGTGCTGAGCAAAGACTGGGGCGTCAGCGGCAATGCAAGCGATACCTTCACTTCATCCGCAACGAGCCTGACCATTAACCTTACTCCGCGCATCTACAGGTATGAAACCCTTGTGCTCGCCCCTACACCTGCTAGCATAACCGTACTCAACGACGGCGTGGCCGTATCCAACACATTCACGGGCACAGGTACGGATGGAAACGCTTACGACTTGACCGTTGAGGCCACACTTGACGCGGCAGGCAATGGCACCATAGCCGTCACCTCCTTCAAGCTCAACGGGGTCGAGGTTACCCGCGAGGCGGTCGGGTATAGGGTTGACTGGACGGCTTCGCCTACGGATCGGGTGCTCAAGGTGCTTGGCAACGATGACCTGACCCCGGAGGAAACCCTAACCACGCTCACGGATGAGATCGTCAACATCTGCAAGGTGACGAGCAAAGGATACGACTTCGTGAGCACCACGGACATTCTTGAACCTGCGTGTGGGATCATGAACGTCCAATGGTGGTGCGGCGGCGGCCAGCAACTCCTCTCCCCGACCCCTTCGACGGTATGCCCCACGGGCCGCTACAATTTGGGTACGGGCACGACATCATGGCAGGAGCGGGCAACCCGCTACGTAGTGCTACCCGAGGTGTGGAAGGTAGCGGCCAACACGCTGGTAGGTGGAACCACGATTGACGTTAGCACGCAAGTGCATTGGTATTTTGACCGCTGCGGCGATACCGCCCCGCAGGGGTACTACACCTCCCAAACGGTTACTGGAACGGCTCAGATCAACAACGGGGACTGGCAGCTGGTTGGAAACGCCTACCTTGACCCGAGCGCCTGGGGCGACCTTAACGCCTATGTCTATGTGCAAAGCGTGTTTGACGCTGATGGCACGTTCCAGGGTTTTAGGGTGAAGCTTGGTTTGCGCATGGGCGATCTACAGAGCGTTTGGGCTTTCGGGGTGCAGCTGAACGCCGATGGCACATCGTTTAGTGAACGCCAGGAGAACATCGTGGCCGTGTACGGCGAGGCCACGGAAGACCCCGGCGTTGGAGGTAGTCAACAGGTCTACGGTAGGCGCATCCGCGAGATTGACATGGGCTGGTTCCCGGTTAGTTACGATGACGCCCTCTCCATTGCCCAAGCGGTGGTCACCAACAACTACAACCCGAAGCGCGAGTACACGCTTGAGCTTATGCCGCCCTACACGGCACTTAAGCCCGATGACATTGCCGCACCGGTGAAGTTTAAGGACATCGAGGGGGTGCTTTGGGCCTGGAAGTATACGGAGATTCATAGCGCGGCCACATCGCGCTCGCGCATGGAGATCACGGTTCGCGAGACCAGTCACGTGCTCAGTGACGTACTCGATGAAACAGCCTACGGGGATGCCGTGTATACTGTGTCTAAGTACCTGGAGTGAGGTGTAGCTAATGGCCCAGAATCCGATTTACACCACGATAAGCTCCCTGCCTGGTAGCACCACGGGCAAGGTGCGGGTGGTCAAGTTTCACCTGGACGATAACCATGACGTGCTCAATCAGGCCATCGAAAATGCTATCCTCGCGACCTACAGTCAGGGCGGGGTGACCAAGCAGGGGACCACTTCGCTTTCGGGCACCACCTTTTCAATCACGGATCATGCCGGTATCAGCATAGACATGACGGCGGCGGGCTACATCACCTCCGCAAGCCATGATGTAGCTTCGGCCGCGGATGGCAAGCATCGGCTCGTCATGATGATCACTCCCTCAACGACCGCCCGCACCTACACGGACCCTGAAACAAGCGAAACGATCACCCACGACATGGCCACGGCCATTGGGGTGCTCGGGGTGATTGAGGGCGACGCTACCAACTACCCCACCCTCACCGGCAACGTCGTTCCGATTATCAAGTTTGAGATGAGCAGCGGGACGGTGACTACGTGGTCTGATGACGGCGACTACATTGCCACGGCCTACACCGTAGACAACCACGAAGCGGCAAGCGACCCGCACCCGCAGTATCAGAAGGAGCAGGCTGGGGCTACGGCTAGCCGCCCGGCCAGCCCGGCCACCGGCGAAATGTACTTTGACACTACCCTAGGCAAGCCCATCTGGTATGACGGTAGCAACTGGGTTGACGCAACGGGGACAACAGTCTGATGATGGGGGGGAAGATGAACCCGAGAGTTAGCAAGCGCGGAGATCGGTACATACCGGAGCTTGCCCTTGCTCAGGGGCCGGTGGCGATTGGAACCGGCTCGACCTATGCTGAACTGTTCGGGTACATCTGGGCGGTAGAAGTCAGCGAAGCCGACGAGGTGGTGCTGTATCAATACGATGAGGCGACTTCGGCATGGGACGAGAAGCATACGATTGCGGATGCTCCCACCCCACCGGAGAAGATGCGTCACATCAGCCTCGCTTTTGATCAAGCCGCGCGTCCGATTATCGCTTACGAGCACAAGGACACGCAGCAGATCTACGTGAGGCAATGGGATGGACTTAGCAACACATTTGTCTACCGGGGGCCATTCGACGGGGTTGATCCGGTGCTAATCAACGACGTTGTGGTTCATTATCAGATAGGACAAAGCGACATTCTGTGCTATCACCTGACAAAAGACAGGCAAACATTGGTTGCTCGGGTACAAAGCGAGCAGTATGGCACTCAACATGATCAAACAACCTTTACCGCTCAGGTATACCTTGATCAGATTGCCAGCTACGATTATCGGCTGGCCGTCGTGGGAAGCTATTGTTCAGACCAGGACTCAACCGACGTAGTGCTTGATACTGGTCCATATCCACAATACTTGTCGGATGTCGTTCACCAATCAAGCTACATTGCCGGTACCGGGAATTATATACCCAAGATTGTCGCCGAAGATGTAGGAACCGACAATGTAGCGGCCGCATCCTATACGGTTGGAGCAGGCAACTATATCCCACTAACCGTGATTATTGACGTTGGAAGTGATGGCGTAGCATCGGTGGCTTATATTGTTGGAAATACCGATTATGCAACGGTCGTGGTTGTTCATGACCTTACGGCCTCGCAGTATACATCACCAGACGCCGTGACCACAGCATCGTTTATTGCGTCTACGGTCATATATTCCATTGTCGTGGTTGTTCATGACCTTACGGCCTCGCAGTATACATCACCAGACGCCGTGACAAGCTCAAGCTACATAGTTGGAGGTGGCACCTATGCAACAGCATAGCAGATTTGAGAAAAGCGGCAGATTCTACCTTCCAAAAGTTAGAGTGCTTGGCGAGAGAAGACCGCCAGCGCCCAAGCAACATGTTCGCATGCTTGGACCACAGGAGATGTTCTGGCAGATCATCGAGGGCAATGATGTCGTTAGGGAGGCCGAAAGCCCTGTACATAACATCGTGCTTACCAACTCCCTTGATCTTGCTGCATCCTATGGTTTTACGGGCCAGGCCAACTACGCCGTTGTGGGTACCGGCTCCAGCACCCCCGCAGCTTCGCAGACCGGACTAGACAACGAAGTAGCGAGGACCAACTACCTACCTGACGGCGAAACGGTTACGGTGACCCGAAATGCAGACGGCGATTACACATTCCAAGTCGTAAGGGAGTTTACGGAGGCTGAGGTTGGCGGCCAAAACCTTACGGAGTGGGGCTTTAGCGGGGGCGGAACCGCTGGAAATAATCTGATGAGCCGCGAATTGTTCAGGGATGGCAGTGGAAATCCGATTACGATCACCCTTGCTTCAGATCAAAAACTTCGACTGATCTATGCGACCAGATTTACGGTTGGGCCAGTGACGGCTACCGCAACCGACTTGACGATTAGCGGATATGGAACGGTGAGCGGGAAAAGCATTGCCTTTAAAAGCGCTTCAATCTTTGGGCTTACTCAAGGGGCGGTAGATATTTATACTGCCGACATGGTGGCCAAAGCATCGAATGGTACGCCATTTTCTCGTTATATTCCATCTGGCGACCCAGGATATGAACTGAATTTATATCTCATGTTTTGGATTACATCTTCATTGTATACAGCGGATTATAACACCAACGCTGCGGCGCAAAGCGCTGGTACCATGCGCTCCATTGACGACGGCAATCTGCCTTTCAATGCCTATACATCGGGTTCATACCAACGAACGATCAGCTCAGCACTCTTCGGCACCACTGAAGCAAACTACAATATAGCAAGTATTGGATTTGCAGTTTCGGATTCATCTACTGAGTCAAACAGGGGATTTGGTTGGGCATGGATAGCTAACGATAGCAACAACACCATTAATAAAGACAACCTGCATAAGATAGACTTCTCCGGCTGGGGTATTTCCTGGAGCGCCCTGTGAGGTACATGGATGAACCCTAGAGTATCCAAGCGTGGCGACTACTGGTTCCCAGAGCTAGCCCTAGCTCAGGGGCCGGTGGAAATAGCCGTTACTGGTTCAGATTACGCAAGCCTTTTCGGCCATGTTTGGGCCGTAGCGCTCGAAGAGGCAGGCGAGGTGGCGTTGTATCAATACGACGCTGCGGCCACAACCTGGAACAAGAAGAGCACGATCACGGATGTACCTACACCGGTCAATAAGATGCGCCACATCAGCCTGGCTTTCGATCAGGCAGCCCGGCCCATCATTGCCTATGAGCACGTAGACACGCAGCAGATTTACATCCGGCAATGGGATGCTACGGCCAGCGCTTTTGTCTACCGGGGACCGTTTGACGGGGTTGATCCGGTGCTGGTCAACGATGCCGTAGCCCACTATCAAGTGAACGACAGTGATATTTTGTGCTACCACTTAACAAAAGATAGGCTTACGTTGGTAGTGAGGGTTCAGCGTGAGCAATATTCCACCGCATACACACAGGAAACGCTTGCAGAGGCGGTATATCTAGACCAGGTGGCGGCGTTGCCGCTTCGGCTTGAGCTTGCTGGCTCCACCCTTGACGCACCTAATACCACAGGCTATGCACGTGTCACCGGCCTGTATCCTTATAACGCAGATGACCTGTTAGCTACAGCTAGCTATGTACCTGCACAATCCGCAATCTACCATCCGATAGTCGTTGTTGTTGACGTTGGCGAGGATGCTATTGGGTCTGCATCATGGGATAACGCACAAACTGCCACCTACTATCCGCTGGTCATTGTTCGCGACATTGGTACTGACCTGCTTGGCACCACATCCTGGCAACCAGCAGGTGGCACCTATTATCCAGTAGTCATTACAGAAGACCTTACGGGGGCTGGCTATACCAGCCCGGACAATCTTGGAACAGCTGTATGGAGCCATCCCAGTACGGGGACTTACTATCTGGTAGTCGTTACGGTTGACCTAACCGGTGCGGGCTACACCAGCCCGGATGACCTTGGAACAGCAACGTGGTATCATCCAACCACGGCAACCTATCAAGCGATTTGAGAGGGGGATGAATGATCATCATCAGAAGGGCGCTCACTAGGAAGCCGCAGATCAGCGTTGGCCTGCGGGCGCAGCATTTGCTATGGCAGCTTGGGCATTATCAAGAGAGCTTTACCATAGGCTACGGTGGAAGATCAATCAAGCGCAGATGGATCGTTGATGCGGAAGCAGAGCAGCACAACCTTGTGCTCGATCAGACATACGATGACCTGATCGCATCTCATGGCTTTGTAAATATCAGCAGCTATGCCGTCGTTGGCACTGGCTCAAGCGCTCCGGCGGCATCCCAGACCGGGCTCGACTCGGAGCTGGTCAGAACGAACAACGAGGCACAAGCGACTGACATCACGCGGACGGCAGATGGCGTATACGAAGTAACGAGATACAAGGAGTTCACCGAGGCCGAGGTCGGTGGTCAAAACCTTACGGAATGGGGGTTTTCACCAAGTAGCACCGCTGGCAACAACCTGATGAGCCGTGAGCTTTTTCGTGACGGTAGTGGAAATGCGATCACGGTAACCGTTGCATCGGATCAACGCTTGAGGCTTATTTATAAGACAAAGATCACGTTCAGCCCGGTTACTGCAACGGCGACAAGCATTAACATTGCTAATCTAGGCACACGCACAGGCAAGTATTTATGGAACGTAGATAGGTGCGGTAGTGCATCATATGGCTATCCAGACCAAGGCGATTTGAAGGTCGCCAATGGGTTTGCCGTTGGATCGGTTGATCGCTTCACAGTAAGCGATACTTCATATACTGGAACCTATACTGAAAGTACGGCGGAGCCGGGAAAACCATACAAGGCTCCAACGTTTCAGGCGTACACTTCTGGGGATCGGCAACGATTGACCAATCAGATCACCTTCGAGGCAAACGAGGCCAATATTCTGATTGCTTCCTGGGGGTTTGGTTCCCTTAATGATCCGTGCGGCTCCGGGTATTATACCAAGAACATGCTTTTTGTGTTTGATAGCGGTCAGGAAGTTGATAAACAGAATACCCATAAACTGATCATAGACCCATTCACGATGACATGGGGTCCATAGCCCTACGTGGCCCGCTCCGGATGCTATAACGGGAAGGAGGTGAGAACATGCTGACCAACATCTTCAAATACTGGACTTTCATCAAGAGTCTGATCACGGTCTTTCCAAAGGTGCTCGAAGTGGTGAAGAAGGTCGAGGTGATCAATTCGGCTTCCACCGGTGAGCAAAAAAAGATGTTCGCCAAGCAGCTGCTCGGGGATACCCTACCCGTACCCCCGACCTGGTGCAAGAAAGACTGGGAGGAGTTTTACGGCGGCCTGATTGACGCCGTAGTCGCCCTGCTGCATTGGCGTGGCATCTTCAAGCATGGCCAGGGCCACCCCTGCTACAAGGGGTAGACATGCTAAATGACGCCATTCTTGAAGCAGCCTATCGCGCTATCCGGGGCACCCTCGCGGTCGAGGATCGTCCCGGATATTGCCTCAAGACGGTTCGCCAGATCATCGAGGATGGCCTTGACCTTGCACCTGGCGACTTCTATCGCCTTTGGGTCTATCCGAACTTTCACCTTCGACCCGATGAAACCCCGGAGGACATCAAACCCTACTGGGCGAGGGGCGCTGAGAGGGCTTTGAGGAACGCGGGGCAGGCGGTTCGTTCCATCGAGGACGCCAAGCCTGGCGACCTGGTGTTTTGCTATCGGGTGAGCAAACCCTACGGGCACGTGGGCATCCTGCTCGACGGGAAGCTGATCCTGGAGAACACCTATGCCCTCAACCGGGGGTGGAAACGCGACGGATTGAAGGCCATCAGGATCACTCCGATGCGGCAATGGGATCCGATCACTACCGTCATCAGGCTGAGGCTGCCGGAGGGTGGAAATGCTGGCCAAGTTTAGACGCTTCATGTTTACACCGCTGGCGATCACGCTGGTCTTCATCGCCCTACCGATCTGGACCTATCTCATGCTTGGATGGGAGGCAGCCTGGCGGTTTGGTATCCTGCTTGCGGTGCTCGGTGCCGCCGATCTCGCCATCGGCTGGGGCAAGGGGCTCACCCTCTCAGAGCAGGTGAATAAGGACTGGCATCGCGACCCGAAGCGCTACATCATGTGGATTGCTGGCATTGTAGTAGGGCTTGTGCTTTTGCATTTCCACTTCACGGGTAAATAGGAGGGAGGTATGAAGCGATGAATTGGAGGAGCGTGCTAGAGAACACGATCACGCAATGGGCCGATGGGTATGAAGCGGTTCAGGATGGTGACATTGTGCGATATACAATATTTAGGGGAGGGTATCTGTTTGCGTTTGAGATCGACTATAAGGCTGACATGCCGAGCATTGCCTGGAGCGACGCCTTCCCAACTGATGAGGTTGCTGGGTTCATGGAGGGCCTACATGCCCTACTAACATCTGCGGGGGCCTGATATGCCAAGAGTCCGCGATACTAGCACGGCGGCCGACTCGACTGATACAACCAGTCACTCTATCGTTGTTCCAAACACTCAATCTGGCGACCTGCTACTTTGGTTTGTCGTTAAGGATACGACGGCAGGCGACGGCCCAAATCCACCGGCTGGTTGGAATACATATTATACAAGGGTTAAGTATGCTAGGTTCGCCGTATTTTGGCGCAGGTCTGATGGAACAGAATCTGGAACGACCGTGACAACAACTAGTAGCGACGCGGACGCCTGGGTATCGGTTATGGCAAGCCTAGTTGGGGCCTCTGATCCGGACTCGGTTAGCACGGTTTCTGAGTTTTTGTTTTCGACGGCTGGACACGAGTTTGTGGTGCCAGCTACCACCCTGCCCGGCTCGAATCGGATGGCGTTGTGGTTTGCATGGACTAATGCCACCCCAGCCGCAACTGGCGGACCTGGCGGGGTCATGCTTGGGGCACTTGACGCGACTAGTATTGGCCTCCTTGTACACGCCGACAACTTCTTTAACGAATCACAAACTTACCCATTTGGCCTCCAGGCATCGGCTTCTGTTACCTTTGCTGGTGCGGTAATGTTTGTGCCAGATGATGGAACAGGATGGCACGCCCGCGTAAATAATGGGTGGGTTGAGCGGGCGATCAACTATCTTGCGTGGGACGACGGCTTTATTGACGATGCAAGCACCGACACGTATACCATACCTGTGACGAGCATTGCCGGTAGAACAGCCCAAGCGGCTCCAGCAAGCAATACAAACTATCAGGTAGACGCCGGTATTTATCCGATGCAGAAGGGGTGGCGTACTGCGGCCCCAAAGGGTGCAAACTGGAGAGCCACCTATGGGGCGCTATCTAGAAAATCCGAGGCACCAGCAGACTTGAGCCAGCCTGGCACATTCCTTTTGTATGGTCTGTATCCACAAGAACCACGACGCTTTTTGCAGCTCGGCCCCGTGGATTTTGGGGCTGGCCTCGGTCTGATTGATACCAATGGCAATATGGCATTCTGGCCAACCAACGGCGCGGACGACGTTACTTATCTAAGCGCTGGGTTTCTGAGCTTGCTCCTTGACCCATACTATCAAAGTGGAGCATTGCAATATGATGCCGGTTTTGATCCCGCCAACATAGACAAGTTTCTCTTTGCCGCCCATTCGGCTAACGGAAACGCCTATACCATAGCCTCACGCTTGTTTATTGTGAGCAGTCCACAGATCGTAGGTGGTTCAACGACCCACACGGTCGGGATCAGCGAATTGATCAGGTGGTTTTCCGGATCGTATCACCGCCCCTATCGAACGATAGGTGGACTCTTTGAATTGAGGATACCATTTGACATTGGGGACGGCTCAATCGAAACACATTTCCAGATGAGCGGCCAATCACTACTATTTCCAAGGTCAGGGTCAGTTTCCCTGAGAGATGTAACACACCAGGTCGCACCTGGAAAAATGGGCATCAATCTCAACCTTACTTCGACGAGTACGGCCAGTTTTACATCAAGCTCAATATCATGTCCCAGCGGATTTTATATCAAACATTCTGGCGCTGGTTCAGCTACCATTGACGGATGTAACCTGGGGCATCCGATCCTAGTCGAAGCGAAGAGTGGCTTTGCTTTTACGAATTCCAATATTGAAGGTGGACATAATATTCACGTTTACTCTGGTTCCACATTTAGTGGAAATAGGTTTTCCGGACGACTCAACAGCGCTGACCCGACGGTGATACTTCACGACGTTTCATCACTATCTGACACAACGGTGGATGGTGCTTATATAGCTATACGCCTCACCGATCCGACAATCACCAATTACACCTTTGACGGTGTGGTGCTATCGAATAACGATTACGACATCGAGAATACTAGCGGGGTTAACGTGACGATTGCGATGGTTGGGGGTTCGGTTGCTGATCAGGCTAAGCTGCTAGAAACCAGCGGGAGCATCACTCTTGACTATCAAGCCACCGTGACCGTCACTGGATTTGTGTCTGGTAGCAGAATTCTAGTCCAAAACGTGGATTCTGGCACGATCTTATACAACGACATACCAGCATCAGACCCGCTTGTGGTTAACTTCTCCCTTGGAGGCAATCCATCGGCTAATATTTTGGTTAGGGTTCGTAATGCATCTGGGTACCCAAGATATAAGCCGTGGGAACAGAGCGCTGTCGTTGATTCCACCGGGGCTACGTTTAGGGTCACCCAAACGATAGATGAATGAACCGACATGGCACAAACTGGCCCCTGCTGAGTAGTAGCATTATGGTTGATAGGAGGAGATACCAATGGCAAGCTATGCAACATACGACGCGACCGCTAAAGCCGCTATAGCTGCGGACATGACGGTCACCTACAACAGCGGTACCGGCGGGTATGACATCCGCATGGTAGGTAGCCCGAGCGGCGACCGGTACTCTGTGCTGGTCCTTCACCGCTGGCTTCAAGACCTGGCGGATGAAGGGGCCATTAGTGGCGATGACGAGGTGGCCATCACCGTCCCCAACCCGTCCGAGCGTAAGACGGACAATGTTATTGTGCTACAGAATGGCTTCAATATTGACGATACCGTAGCGCAATACCTGTTCAACGGCTCCATCGAGCAGGATACGGGTAACGTGCTTTATGCCGGTCTCCAGGTGATCGGCAGCGTCGTGGATGGTACGACTTTGCAGATCGTCCAGAACAACGCTCTACTCACGGCCTTCTGGGGAGCCGCCCCGAACGCGCTGAACGCCGGATACCCGAGCGCCGATACCATCATGAACATCCTGGTAAAGGTGAAGGATGCCGGCTCATGGATTGACGGCGGTCGCATCAGAGTGCAGGCGCGGTACTGGGGCGCTACCTACGCCTACGCCTACGCCACGTTGGGCACGGGCATTACCCCGGTAGCGGTTTCCACTAGTACGGACCTCAACAACACCAGTACGGAAGCCAACGCGGCCAGCTACTACACAGCGCTTACCATCACGGAGGGGTACCTAACCCAAGACCTTGACAACGACGGGACCAGCGAGCCCTATTATGTCAAGGTTGACTATGGCACGAACTCCGCCGCCCAAACATACGAGGCCCTGAAATACATTCAGCGCGAAGGAAGTGCTGAAACGATTTTCGGCCTCAGCGGTGAACTATTCCTGGGCATTACACACAAGATTCCAGTAAGCAGTGTCACCGGCTCGTTCCAGACGGCAGAGCAGATCAGCTGGGCAGGTACCAAGTCGGGGACCGCACAGGTGCTCGCCTATGACGGTAGTACTACCCTTTGGGTTCAGCTGCTCACTGGCGAAGCTCCTGCGAGTGGTGATAGCATCACCGGCGCTACCAGCGGGGCCACGGCTACCGCTGGCGCGGTTGCTAGCTACAACCCACCCTCCTACGTTTGGGCCGGTCAGTTTACGGGTTCGGCGTGGATCGGCGGTTATGGTTTCTCGATTGACTTCTCCGATGTCACCAAGGATGACACTTACACGGACCTCAACGATGTCACACACACGCCGCCGAACTACCAGCAGGGAGTCGTCACCAACCTGACTGCGGGCGAGTTTTACGTGTTGGTGGCCCCATCCACCGGTTCTGGGTCTACCACGATCCAGTTTGACCAGTTGAGCGTGTCGGGCTCACACTCTAGTACGGATACCACGCTCACCGTGAGCACGGCCATACCTGCGGATACTCCAGCTTCCGGTTACATTCGCGTGCAAAAGGCCAGCGGTAGCGCTGACTATGCGAAGGTGCAATACACATCGTGGAGCGGTAGTACCTTTACCCTGGCCGCGCAACTTGGGTTTGCGCTTGCTGGCGGCGAGAACGTGTTTGTGGCTTACCTTGACACTCTTGCATCGGCTACGTCTGAGTCCTTTACGGCGGTTTACACGGCGGATCGTCCGATGGTCGTCCGCGTTCGTGACGGTGGAGCAACGCCGATCAAGCCCTTCGAGACACCGGCGACATTTACCTCGACCGGCTTCTCCGTGGCCACTATCGTCATTGCTGACGAGTAAGGAGCAGGCCCGTGGCCTACTCCGTTGACTGGACAAACCGTATCGTTACGGTCCCGCAGTCTGACCTAACGCTCATACAGGCGGCGGGGGCTAATGCCCTCGCCGTGTATGAGCTTGACGTTGCCGATTTCTGGCGCGAGGTTCGGAGGCTCGAGTCCGAAGTGCCAGGCTTGCCGAATCCGATCATCGTTTCCAACACCGCCCCGGCGGCCACGGATAGCGTGACTACCCTTCCGCGGGTGGTGCGGGTCATAAACGGCTACCGGGTGGAGTTTGACGATTCGCCCGGCAACTATCAGGTACGGCTCGTTGGCGGCAACACCAACATTCACGATACTTCCGTACTGGTGCCCAACGGTGTGAGCGTGGTGCCCTCTAACTCCGCCGGTCTCGTGCTCGCACCTGATTCCAGCGGTGCGGATGTCAACGTCACCAGCGTGGGCGGGGTCACGGTAAGCGGGCCGGATGACCTGAAGGCCGATCTTACATTCCTCGAAGCCATCGAGGGTGGAACCTGGAAGATCGAAGACGATGGAAGCGGTAATGCCGTACAGGTGTTTTACGATGCTTCCAACGTTGAGGTAGCACGGGTGCAACTGTACCGCAAGGATGGCCAGCCGGTGAGCATGACGGAGTTTGACGCGGCGAGCATCACGGAGCGGAGGAGGGTCTAGTGCCAGGCCCGCACAGTCAGATCATCACGCGCGGATATGGCACCCTCGCCTCGCAGAGCCGCATCATCATGAGAGGCTATGCTGGGGCGGTAACCGCCGTGACCCGTAAGGTTGCTGAGATCGTCAAGCTAGCTGGAACCCTTACCAGCATAGTTAACTTGGAGGGAACATGGCGCAGGTAGAAGTTATTGAGCTTGAGGCCAGTGTAAATATTAAGGGCGAGCACGACGCTTCCGTAGCCCTTGGCGTAGATCGTGACGCCAGCCTGATCCAGGTGCTCGAAGTAACGGCCAGTGTTACGCAGATTGTGGAAGCCGATACCGAGTTTTTGCTTGAGGAGGCATAATGGCACAGAAAGTCTATGTTGGAGATACCGGGACCATCATACGCTTCAGGTTTTCGAGCGCCGAAACTTTTCCCGATGGTCCTTACACGGCAAAGATCAAATACCGGAAGCCATCAGGACAGACGGGCGAGTGGGGTGGCACGGTTACTCTTAACCCCGATCCAGCATACGCAGCCTACGTTGACTACACCACGCTTGCGGATGACCTCGATGAGGCAGGAACGTGGTGGTTGCAGGCCTACATTAGCGGCGCTTCATGGACCGGCCATAGCAATTCCGTCAAGCTTACGGTGTATGACCTTTTCGAGTAGGGTGCTTCACATGGTTCATTCTGGCTTCCCAATTAGATTACCATTGGGGCGGTGGGTGGTTATGAATCCCATGATGGGGGTCTTAAGTGAAGCGCGAGTTAATCATAGAGCTAACCTTGCTCGTGACTACTGCCATTGCGTTTCTCGCGCTAGTAGTCAAAAGCATCCTTACAGGGGACGACATACCCCCAACGCTGGCCTACCTGATCGGCCTGAGTTGGGGGAGCTTGCTTGGTGTTAAGGAGGTCGTCAGGAGAATCGGGGGCGGTCGTTGTGAAGAGGACGTTGAAGAGTAACCCGCATGCGCTTACCGCATTAATCATAGCTTCATTTGTTGGTGTTATTCTACTTGAGGTTTACATTTCCAACAACGCACTCACCGCTTTGCTGGTGTGGCTTGGCCGATCTGTTATTATCGCCTACGCCGTGCATCAGGCGATCATCGCGCTGGCCGGGATGGCCGATGACATGCTTGAGTTGTTCTCCGGTTTGGGCGGCCTGATGTACCTTGTGGGCGTTCATCTATGGACCATACAATCGTATCAAGGACGCTATGACCTTGACCTGCTGTTGCGGGTGCTTGGTATAGCCCTAATGCTGCTACCGCGCGTTTGGCGCGTTACCAAGTTAGCCCTAACCGGCTGATAGACCACGCAGCATTTGCACCACGTCACTCACGGGTTCGCGCCCGTGAGCCTTTCTGTACCTGACGTAGGCCTCCGCCACACCTCCATGAGCAAAGCCCCCGATTACGGCCTTGGCCACCTCATTTATACGGATGGCCGGCTTACGTATGATTTCAAAGCGCTCGACCCCGGCTAGCCGTAACGTGGTATCGGCCATACTGGCTTCTTCTTCCGTGGTGCAAACTGCCTTGACGATATCGGAAGTGTTACCGGTCCAATCCTCGAAACTGACGAACCTACGGCCGGAGTCAAGTCCACGCCACTCTACAGTGTAGTGGCGTCCATTGCTGAGCCTTTCGATGTGGATGGTTACGTACCCGGGTCGCCCTTCGCCGTGCCCGGTCTGTACTGTTGGGCCGGTGTAATAGACGTGCCAGCCGTTACTATCCACGAAGTCGTGTGCGGCATGCAGGTGACCTAGCACCATTATTCTGCGGGTGGAATCGGCATCGTCCGCAGCGCTAGCGCCGGTAAGCACGATTTCGTCTTTCCCAAGGTGCTCGGTTGGCGGGGCGTAGGGACTCTCTGGATGCGTACCGTGCCCAACGTAGATTTGCCGCATGCGACCATCGGGGTAAAGCGAGCCCTCTCCCCAATTGAAGATCGTGATTCCGGCATCTTCAATATCGGCATAGCCTACGCTGATACCGTTTTTCAACCAATAGAGGGATTTGAACGCATCGAGGGCTGAGTGGTTGTGCCCGTAGTCGTGGTTTCCATGCACCATAAGCGTGCGAAAAGGTGAGGTCAACGGCCTTTCCATAATGGCGTCGGTTAGCCCTGCGATCAGCTTGGGCTGAGGCTTCGAGGAATCGAAAACGTCACCGGCCATGATTAGTAGGTCAGCGCCCGTGGCCACTGTAGTTACGGCGTCGAGCACGTCATGATCCCGTTCGGGATACAAGCGGTGCCGCTTTCCTAGATGGAGATCGCCCAAGATGGCCACCCGATAATGTTTTTTGCGACGCTTCGTTCCATTGCCTTCAATCATTGCTATGCTCCCAGACCTTCAACCACGTTGAGCGGTTGTTACCACGGCGCTTGACGCCCATAGCTAGCATTCGACTATCGGCATGCAGGTAAAGCACTTCCTTGGCCCGCGTGAGGGCGGTGTAAATTATTTCCCGGTTCGCCATTACGTAGTGCCCCCTGTCCAGCACGAACACGACGCGCTCCCACTCCGAACCCTGCGACCGGTGCACGGTGATGGCATAGGCGAGCGCCAGGTTGGTGAGGGAGGTACCGCCGCTTTTGCGGTTGATTTCTACGTGCTGATCGCCAAGGTTAATCACCACGTTCTCCTTCGTGATTTCCCTGACGATGCCAACCTCCCCGTTCATGATGCCTGCGTCATAGTCGTTAGACATGCCGATGACGGGATCACCTACGTTGATTTCGGCACCACCCGCGCCGGTGAAGGTTAGGGTTGAGCCGCCCAACTGAAAGAAGATTCGGCGAGGGGAGCCTGGCGCGTTGACCTTGCCTTTAATGGCCTGGTTGAGCCCCCAAACCCCGAGCGGCCCCCTGTTCATGGGCGTGAGCACCTGAACCTCTTGACCTGCGTTCCACATATCGGCTACCCGTTGAACAATGGCATCGGGGTCGTTCGGGTGGACTTGCAACGTATCTGGGAACCGGCCTTCGAGCACCTGGTAGGCCGCTTTGACGATGGGGCTTTGCTCAGCCTGACGGTAGATGCGGGTAAGACGCACAACCGGCCCGCCGCGCCGTACAAGGTCGTGAAAGACCTGGCCAGGGCCTACGCTTGGCAACTGGTTGGCGTCGCCAACGAGCAGCAGCTTGGCTCCCTTCGGCATGGCCTCGATGACCCGTCGCATGAGTGAAACGTCAACCATGCTCGCTTCATCAATCACCAGCAGATCAATTTGGAGCGGGCGGCCTGGTCCATAGGCCCATTCGCCTCCCGGCTTATATCCCAGCAGGCGGTGAATGGTTGACGCGTCTTCAATCCCAAACGCCCGTAGCCTGGCCGCCGCCTTTCCCGTAGGCGCGGCCACGGCCACGCGCATTTTGCCGTGAGCCTGAGCAGCGGCTATGATCGAGGCCAGGGTGTGGCTTTTGCCTGTTCCAGGGCCGCCGGTGAGTATGACGAGGTTGTGGGCTTGCAGCAGCATAGCCGCTCGCACCTGCTCGGCGCTCAGTTTGTTTTGTAACGAGATGGCCACGTCAACGAAGCGGTCATCCCTGTCCCCTTTGACAAGCCCGCGCTGAGCCGTGTAGAAGTCGTGGATGGCCGTTTCGGCGGCGTGGTGCTTTTTGAGGCCAACCCAATCGTCTTCTTCTATGGCAAGACCTTTCTCGATGGAGAATCGTAAACCGCGCTCCAGGTCTTCGCGGCTTACGTCTATGTTTTCGGCTTCGGCTAGGAACTCTTCGAGTGTGACCGCCGTATGGCCTCGCTTGCTGGCCAGTTGATCGAGCACGTAAACGGACATGGCTTGCAGACGGCGCGGGTCTGTTTTTTCGATTCCCATGCCCTCGGCAATCTCATCGGCCAGCTTGAACCCGATACCCTGGACCATAGTGAGTAGGTAGGGGTTGGCCCTCACCGTTTTTACCGCGCCTACCCCGAAGTGCTTGAAGGCGCGGTATGCGTAGGCGTTGCTCAGCCCCATCTCGATGAGCGTGCCAACCTCCTCGATTTCGTGCTGGCGCTCGCGCCACAATGAGCTTATGCTTTCGGCCTTTTCGCGGTTTACACGTTTTATTTTTTGCAAGAACTCCACATCGCCAAGCCTGGAAAGTTTGTCACCTACCGCCTCCATGATCTGCTTAGCCGTAGACGGCCCCACGCCATCCACGTTATCGGCTAACCAGCTAGCTATGGCGGATGCGCTGTTGTCACGCACCACGCGAACCTTGCTAGGCGTTAGTTGAGTACCGTATTTGGGGTGTTCCCTTGGTTGAAACTCCCCTTCGAGGATATCACCCGGTTCTACTCGCCCAAGTTGCCCGGCCACGACTTCCTGCTTGCCGTCAAAGTCTACCAACGTTACGGTAAACCCGCTACCTTCGTTTGCATAGATGATACGCTCGACTTTTCCCCTCACCGTCGCCTCCCTGACTTATTATATAGGCTAGGGTAATATAAAACAAGGGGTTGCGCTGGGTTATGGAGAGCACTAAAATACCCGCATGGCCCTAGGCGTTAAGAAAGCAGGTGTGCCCCCTCTAGGCGAAGGGGGCACAGAAGGGAGAGACGGTGAGATCTCCGATAACTATTATACACCGCTTCAGTCATGGATCAACCCTCGATAGCGTACCGGTGCCTACGGAACTTTTACATGACGTAGGAGTGTCACTGGGGGCGAAGGGGGTTTACATCATGCTTGCGTCCAAGCGATCCGGTGAACGGGTTGACTTCGATGCCATCCTCGAGGATTACCTGCAAGAACTGGAGAACGCCGGTTGGGTTGTGGTGACCAACCGGCGAACGAGAAGGACCGTGGAGCTTTTGCAGCGGCAACCAGACCACGCAAGGATTGGGGGATACGAGGTATAGCTGCCATGACCATTATACCATCTACACGCCAGCCCGTTAAGGGGTCAACAAAGGTGGCGCATTCGATTCTCAAGGACCGCTCGCTTACGGACGAGGCCAGGGGTTTGTTGATCTACCTGATGAGCAAACCCGAGGGGTGGATTTTTACCGTAGGCCGGATAGCCAGACACAAGCATTTGTCCGAGGCGAAGGTGAGGCGGGCGCTCAGGTTGATCGAGGGGGCTGGGTACCTTCAGCGCATGCCGGTTAGGAAAAACGGACGCAACGCGGGCTTCAGGGTGGCCGTCAAGCGCCAAGCTGGCCGGTTCGCCCTGATCCCCAACCGCTACGTGTCAGCCCTGAGCATTCAGGCCCTTGGCCTTTTGGGCGTGCTGGCCGCCGCGCCGCCGGGGTGGGTTTGGACGGCTCGGGGCTTGTTACGCGCGACGGGCGTTGGAGCCTACACCCTACAGCGCCTCCTGGGAGAACTGGTAACGGCCGGGGCCGTCGAAAAGGAGCGGGTGCGGCATACGAACGGCCAGTACGGAGGTATGATCCTCACCGTGGTTGGAGTGCCAAAACCAGCGTTGGTTTTACCAAAGGCTGAAAAGCCAAAGCCTGAAAAACGCAAGGCTGAAAAACGCGTACACGCTCCGCCAGGCACGCTGGAAACGGCCGCCCTAAGTAAGAAGGAAACTTCGAGTAAGAAGAAAGAAGAGAAAGAAGACGCTACGCTAAGTATCGGAGATGGAGGAGCCGAAGCCAAGGCCAGTCATCCACAACCCGCTGCAGGAGGGGTAACGCCTTCACCCCAAAAGACCAGGACCAAAAAGCCCAAGAAAAAGGAGCCAAGCCCTGCGTTCCGCGCGGCTCAATCGTTGAAGATGCCGGAGAAGCACCGCCGCCGCTGGATGGGGCTGGCGCGGAACCTGACCAGCCGGGGAGCGGCCAACGGGATTGCGGCCAAGTGGCCGGACCTGATACCAGCGCTCATGCACTTCAGTTTTGCGGCGCGGTTGACGGCACATACCACCGCGATCTGGACGCAAGACGTTTACCGTGCGGCCAAAGAGCACGGCCCTAAGCGGGTAGCCGCAGCCCTGGAGCGGGCAAGCCGCAGTCGTGATCCACTCACCACCTTCAAGCGAGCCCTTGCTGAGGAGCCTTTTGATCCGATGGCGGTGCAACCGCCGATCAACCCGGACCTATGGCGGGTGCTCGTGCTTCATCTTGAGCGCATGAACGGCTCCCTTGGTAGGCCACAGGTCGAGTTGTTGCTTGGCAAACTGGTGCGGTGGATCAAAAAACACGGCCACAAGGCCACAGAGGAGGCGGTGAGCCGTGCGGTTGAACGCGGTTGGCGCAATGTATACGAGCCCAAACCCGGAGGCATGGCGTGGAACCACAAACCAGCAAGCAACGGCAATGTGCCCCGCCTCGCTTCCGAGCACGAGGTGTTTGGTCACCGTGATCCCTGGCGCTACCCGTGGCCCAAGCGCTTGCTCGACGTAGTGGGGCCGCCGCCCGATCCGGACAACATCGAGGCTTGCCGTGAATGGTTTTGGGAGGTTGGGGAAAAGGCCCTTTATGCTGAACATTTCGACATACCGCAGGGCGAGGCGGCCAAGGTATGTGAGGATTGGGGGTTTAAGTTGTGAGCTTTCTCGAAGGCCTTGAGCGCGAGCTTGCTATCAAGTGGGGAAGGGGCCAGTTTCAGCTAGAGGCCATTCATTACGTTGACGGGTCCAAGTCTGATACAGAGATTGATTACGAGATGTCTTTCATTTACCCCAAGTTTAGGAATGGGCGGGTCGTGCGGTGGTATGTAGATCATGGCGGCTCGGGTTTGCCGCATACGGTCTACGTTTTCTCCGTCAAAACGAGCAACGGAGGGTAAGGGTGAGCAGCCTAACGCGCGATGAGCTTGTTGCCTGGAAAGAAAACCCCATGCAGGTAGACCATGAGGCGCATGAAGAGGCGTGTTCGGATGGGTTCGTCTACCTAAACGACGGTTCGGCCGCGAGGTGTCCCGTCTGCGACTGGCAGCGTCACCGGGAGAAGCTGCTTGTTGAGATGGAGCGGGCTGGAATCAGCCGCCGGTACCTGCTAACCGAGTGGTCCAAGCTTGAGATGACCCCGATGTTTTCGAGGCTTAAGGAGGCCGTTGCGAAGATCGGCGAAGTTTTGGAGAGCGGTATGAGCGCCGTATTCACGGGGCCGCCAGGGACAGGCAAGAGCACGGCGGCGGCGCTGATGGCCAGGGCCGCCATCGAGCGCGGTCACACGGCTCACATGGCCAACATCGGCCGCATAAGCGCCTTGGTGCGGTCGGGGTACGACGGTGACGGCGACGGGTGGACGGAGGCGGGAGCGATTGAATGGTTGGCCACGCCCGATCTGCTCGTGCTTGACGATCTTGGAGCCGGTGAAACGCGCGAGGGGTCGCATGAACTGAAGTTGCTGTATCTAGCGCTGGAACAACGTCAGGCCAACGGCCTGATCGCCGTAGTGACTACCAACCTGTCGGAGGATGCGCTGCGAGACCGCTTAGGCGAGCGGGTGATGAACCGGCTCATGCCCTACAAGGTCTTTAGGTTTGGCGGCAAAAATTACAGACGGCATAGGGCCGCCTCCTGGCCTGGGCTTGAATAATATAGCCGTGCAATATATAATGAGATCGGGAGGTGAACCGTTTGACGGAAAAAGAGGTGAAGAGGCTGGCGTTGACCGCCGTAGGCAACGAAAAGGTGGCCGAGGTGCTGCGTCGGCTGGCCGAAGGACCGGTCAAGTCGTGGGATGTACTCGAAATGTACCCCGACCTGTCAACGTCCACGGAATGGATATGGCCCAAGCTAGGCGAGGCCGGGTTCGTCCGGGTGGAATCGGGTATCGAGTACAACCCGAAGAAGCAGCGCTCCACCCGCGTGAGGACGTTTTACCAGGGGCCTAACTTTGGTAAGCTTTATGCCCTACTCAGGGCGGCTGATGACATCGGCGGCTTTGAAAACGTCACTCCAGTCACGACGGGCGGCACCATGAAGCCAGTACCCGAGGGCGAGCCCGTAGAGGAGGTGTAAGTTGTCTGATTCCCACCGTAGGCCTTCGCCGGTGTGCTGGACCCAACCGTGGCACTCACGGCATAGCGGTACCACAAGGTCACTGCTACGTCTCCGCCCGAGGTCCGGTGCTGGCAGGTGGTGCGGGTCGCACCATTGCTCGATTCCACACCGCACGCACCGCTGAGGCGTAGAGCGTATAAGGTGGAGAACGTCAGGGCGTTTGATTGATAAAGGTTTGTCTAGCATGTTAGCAGTATAAGGGAGATGGTGAGATGACCGACCTAGAGGTTGCCCTTACGGAAGAGATGCAGCAGATCGCACGGGCCGCACTCCTGGAGGGCAGCTACTATGCGAAGCCTGAGCACCAGCAAGATCAGCGCTGGAAGGACACCGCCCCAAGCAAAAGGCAGCTTCGCCTGATCCGGATGCGACGGGGCGGCCCTTCGTTTAACTACCCTATTCCGGAGGCGCTTTATAAAGCGATGATGATAGCCCTGACGGGTGAACCCACGAGCAGGGCGATCACCACCCGTGAGCAGGCCGTAACTTACCTGGATGCCGTGAGCCATATTGACCCCGAGCACCTAAAACGCATTGCGTTGATCATTGCGCGTATCAAGTTTGGAGGCGCAGGCCATGCTCACCCTTGAAGTCGAGCGGTATGGAATTATAAAGGGGCGTCAGTTTAGCTTTGGTGATGGCGTAACGGCTATTGTAGGCGGCAACGGCTCGGGTAAGAGCACGTTGCTGGATGCCATCGTCTACGCCATGTACGGCGTGAACCGCTTCTCCGAGCCGTCCAACGTAAAACTGCTCATAGACAACGATGGGCTAGCTATATTTGAAAGGTCGAGAGCGGGCAAGAATACCAAGGTTGAGGTCACGCTGCCAGGAGAGGGGGTGTTGACACAGCACCGGCGGGCCTTGGAAGTGATGCTACAGAACGGGTGGTTGTCCTATGAGCAGGCCGCCATCACCTGGTTTGGAAAGCAGCAACACCTTGGCTTCCTAGGTCTGAGCGCTAGGGACCGCCGGCTGGTTGTTGAAGAATTGCTAAGGCTTGACGTGTGGGATTCTGCAGTTGAAACGGCCAAGCGCAAACGCCAGGAGGCGCAGCGCGGGCTCGAAACCGCGCGGGGGCGGTTACAGCAGCTCCTTGACACACAAAAAAGCCTTGAGGAGCGAGCGCGGTCTATTGGTAAGGAACTCGAGGCCCTGCCACCGCTCGACGGGGTTATGGAAGAGCCGCCGCCTTATACGATTGAGCAGGTAGAGCAGGCGGAGGCCGAACTGGCCGGTGTAGTCGAAGAGCTTGATAGCCTGCAGTCAGAGGTAGCTAAGGCCGAAAGCCACCTGAACGAGGTCCGGGGGCGTTTGGAGTTTTTAGATGAAACCCTGGCGCGGTTGTCTAAGGAGCTAACCCGTGCTGATGATGAGGCCAAGGCCTTGACCCTGGCCATCGAGGTTGTGGACACTGAAACCCCATGCACCAATGATCAGAAAACGGCTTGCCCGTTCGTCATAGCCGCCCTTGGCCAGGCGCGGCCCGACCGTGAACGTCTGGCCGAACTGACTACCCTCCGCGAGGTTTTAGAGCGCGACCTTAAGGAAGCGGCCAAGCGCCGCAATGAACTGCACTCCGACCTTGCCAGCGGCGAAAAAGCGCTTGTGGCGTTGAAGCAGCGGGTGAAAGAACTTGAGCGTAGGCGGGCGCGTTTGCTGCCTATCGTTGAAAAGCGGGAGCAGGCGACTACGTGGACCAATGAGCAGCGTCAGAAGCGCGAGATGCAAGAGCGTCGCAGCAAGCTTGAAGCCTCGTTACAAACCCTTGAAGCCACGCTGGAGCAGGCGAGGGCTGATTCAGAGCGGGTAGAAAAGAGTATCGAGGCGCTGACCCGTGAATACACCACCTGGACTGAGGCGGTCAACGACCTTGGCCCGAAGGGTGTGCGTCACCACCTACTGATTTCGGCGCTTCCACAACTGGCCCAACGGGCGAACGACGTTTTGCTTGAGCTAGGGGCTCCCTTTCAGGTGGGCTTTCGCACGGAAAAGGAGTTGACTAAAGGGGGCAGGGGTGAAACCTTGGATGTCATGCTGGTGCGTGACGGAGTAGAGGTGGATGCCAGCACGGCCTCGGGTGGCGAGCGGGTGCTGGCCGATCTGGCGTTCCGGCTGGCGCTCATGGATGCTTACCGTGGTGCGGGGTGGAAGGTGCCTAGCCTGCTTGTGCTCGATGAGACCCTAGCACCGCTTGACGCTGAAAGACGCGTTACTGTCTTGAGCGGTCTACGTAAGCTTGGTATTGAGTCCATCGTGCTTACAAGCCACGTCGAGGAAGTAGCCGATTATGCCGATTACGTAGTTGAGGTGAAACGATGAAGAAGAGAAAATCAAAGGTGAGAAAGAAGCCTGGTGATGATTGGTTCAAGGTCGCGGAGATGGCCGAGGTAGCCGGTCTGTCTAAGAGCGCGATGGCGGCGCGGGTGGAAAAGGTCATTAACGAACACCCTGAAGAAGTCAAGGGCAAGGTGGTGCTATGGCACAACTCCACCTACGTACACCCGAAGGTCTTTGACCTGGTGATGACCCTCTACCCGGTGCCCGTGGTCAAGAGGCCGCCTTCGGGCTGGAAGCGCACCCGTGAGCTTTCCGAAGAGCTTGGGATACCGCAGTCAACGATTAGCAACTGGGTTCGGGTTGGAAAGGTCAAGGCCGTTCGGGTTGGGAAGGCCTTCTACCTTAACCCCAGATCGGCCATGCGCCTGATCGAGTTGCACCGTGCCTCCTCCAGCAATCCAGGTCAGCCCTGGTTGCTTATTTTCAAGGCGGCGATGATCTACGGCGTGGCCCAACGCACCATTAAGCGCCTGGTCCGTCTGGGCAAGGTACGGGCGCTTGAGCGCGGACGCAAGTTTTACGTCAACGAGGATGACCTGGAGGCTCAGTTATCGCAGCGCCGTAGCCGTGACGAAAAGCCACCGGCCAACGCAATAGCTAAGACGGAAATGATGAGGCTTTTGGGGCGTGACAGCGTAGACCGCATCGTCCGTATCGCCAAAAAGAAGGGGTGGCACTACGGCGAGTATTTTACGGATGGGGCCTGGCGCGTTTACGTAGACCGCAGGGTGCTTGACGAGATCGCCATTCCCAGCTTGCCTAACGACTGGGTTCCCCTTTACGAGATCGTTCCCCAAAACAAAAAGCACACCACGCGGTCCCTAAAGCGCAAGCTTCAGGATATGGGATACGAGGTGCGTATCTTCATCTATAAAGGGAGGAAGGTGCTGGCTACACCGGCATGGGCCATCAAAGAGTTGACGGGCGGGAGGGTTGCATGAAGAAGAGGATCTCGGTTGAAAACGACGGATTCGTTGAGTTGATTGACCACATGGGCGATGATACCCGGATCGTCGAGGCGGCGCGGGTGAGCTATAAAGGAAGCCGGCCGAAACGTGATGACGAGCGTCTGATTCACTACCTAATGGACAACGGGCATATGAGCCCGTTTGAACACGTCGAGTTTGAGTTTTACATCAGGGCTCCAATCTTTGTAGCCCGCCAGTGGTTCAGGCACCGCACGGGTCAGCCCAACGAGGTCAGCCGCCGCTATCGCGCCTTCGACGGCGGGCTTTGGAGGCCGTCAAGCTGGTTCAAGCAGAGCAAGAAGAACAAACAGGCTAGCGCTGGTCTGCTTGCAGATGAAGCGGCGGCCGAAGCCACCCGAGCCCTGGATAAGGCCTACAGGGCGGCGCAAGACGCCTACGCTCGCTTGCTCGACCTCGGGGTATCGAGGGAGCAGGCCCGCGCCGTATTGCCCCTGGGTTCGTATACGGAGTTTTACTGGAAACAAAACCTGCGAAACCTGCTCAACCTGCTCGATCAGCGCTTGAGCCCGCACGCCCAAACCGAGACGCGGGCCTACGCCGCCGCCGTGCTTGCACTTATCAAGCCAGTCGTTCCCGTTGCAATGGCCGCTTGGGAGAAAGCGAGGGGTTTCTGATGATTCTTGGAGCATGGTTTTGGCGGTGGTTTGGCCGCAGCATCGTTGAGCCCTTCGACCCTGGACAGATCAGCCCCGCAAGTTACGACGTAAGCCTTGGAAACCGGGCGATCTTCTATCGCTTCAAGGGCGTTGACCTTCCGGGGCTCAGGGTTGAGCTTGACGACGGTAAAATCTTTGTGCCAGTCCCCGGAGAAGATCGGGTTTTGACCTTTGACAACCAGCTACGGGCGGGCGACATCTTCCTCGCCGAAACGGCGGAATTTTTCAGGCAGCCGCGCGGGATTAGCCTGAGCCTGTACCTTAAATCCAGCACGGCACGCTCGTTCCTGGAGCACCTTCACGCCGGTTGGGGAGAACACGGCTTTCACGGCCGCTACACGCTGGAGTTCAAGGCCGTGGCACCGGGACGCCTCTACCCTGGAAAGCCAATAGGTCAGATGGTGGCCCATGCTACGCTAGGCTGGCACTCGTATAGGGACAAGCAGAACCGCCACTATCAAAACCAGAGTGGGGTCACGCCTAGTCTCAACGACGGCCTGGCGTGGAGGCCGTGGTGGAAAGACCCTGATCTTTGCGAGCAATGGCGCGTCGAGCACGGTATTGACCTCCGTATGCGGTGCAACCATGCGGCAGCGGTACAAGCCCTTGAGCAGCTTATGGGTTTCGGGTGGCGAGGATGAGGCCCACCTTTCGCATTCACACCTTTGGCGGCGTTGGGGT
>Ga0256832_1000035_pt1 | contig 83753 bp, 118 predicted proteins | sample 134614metaG_FD_190534 | JGI IMG/M metagenome (GOLD analysis project Ga0256832, IMG submission 190534) | Hydrothermal vent microbial communities from Lau Basin, Pacific Ocean - 134-614 | ecosystem: Environmental > Aquatic > Marine > Hydrothermal vents | place: Pacific Ocean: Lau Basin...
CTGAAGTTTCTGCATTAGTCAAATGCCGAAAAATCCCATATTCTATATTTGTTGTAAGGGTAAATAGTAAAGGGGAATTGCGACTAGCAAAACCTTGTGAATCTTGTATGCTTGCCTTGGAACAGGTAAATATAAAAAATATTTATTATAGTGATAATAATGGTAATATACAACATATTGCGCTATAAGCGCCTGAGAGCCTTTCTCAGCTTATTTTGTATAAAACTAATGGTTCGGTATGGGTACATTAAAGAAAACGTCTCAGAAACGATCACAGGCAGTCAAGATTGTCGGTATTGATCCTGCATTACGAAATACAGGCATAGTTTCCGCTGATTTAATAAATAATGATATAAAAATAAATTATGTTAAGCTGATTGAAACGACAACATTAAATGAAAAACCAAAGGCCGTTGATGATTACAAACGTATAAATTTTATTTATAATAATTTAAGGCTGATTATAGATAATCATGATCTGATTATAGCGGAGTTCCCTATAGGTTCGCAATCAAGCCGCGCCATGGTTTCCTATGCTACTTCTATTAGTATATTAGCATGTTTTAATAAACCAATTATTCCTGTCACGCCGAATGATATAAAGAAATATATTGGCATAAAAAATGCAAGTAAGTCTGATTCAATAAATTATGTCAGGCAACATTATCCTAATTTTCCATTTATATTAAAAAACAATAAAATATTAAATAAGAACGAACATTTAGCGGATGCGATGATTGCCATACTTGCAGGCATAAAAAAAGCCGACGATGAGCCGGCTTTTATTAATTTTTTTCAATTATTATAATTTTTCCAATATTTTTCCGCATTTTTCATTGCTAATATTATTCTATCACGTCCAATTGGATTTGCGGAATGTACTTGCCAGTTTATCTTGCTTATTTCATTATTAAATGCCTTTTCTTCTATCCATCTCGCTATATCATATCCTGATTTTTCTTCCCCTAGATCATGGTCAAAAGAAATAAAAGTAACTTTGTATTTTCTTAATAATTTAATAGCATGGGCAAATGTTTTTGCCTCTAAGTCGAAGTCATCAGGTTTTGGTCTAACATCGTCTATCCATAGTTTCATATTTTTCACCTAGTGTAGTGTTTTGTTTTTATTTATTACGGCAATGTTATTATTCAAAATCAAAAAGTTTAGTGTTTTAGTCTGATTTTTCAATGCCTCAAAGTCTTCAGGCATTAAGGTTTTTTCTATTTCTGGCCCCGGCATAGGTATTTCTTTTAATGGTGTAATGCCGAAGTTATCTAGCAATGCTTTCGTGGCATCGTCCAATTGTATCCTAAGCTGGACGTACATATTGCGTTTATAGATTTTTTCAATATCCTTGTTTGATAGTTTTTCCATGTCATCAATTCCTAGCATAGCCTTTAGGGTTTTCAAAATATTCATCGCATGGACACCAAAATTAAGGCTAGTTTCAGCTTTAATTCACAATAAGAAATGTCTGTATGATTATCAAATTTTTTAATAATATATTCTTTTTGTTGTATAGATAAATTTTCCCATTTAAGCATTTCATGATTAACCAAATTGTTCCATTGATTATTGATTGCCTTGATTAGGTTTTTGGTTTGCATGTTTATTCTCCCATGGAAAACAAGGTGCTAGTGCTATCATGCACTAGCACCTTGCTAGTTAGATCATTCCCAAGTAAAGCAACCAAGACGGATAACCGTGTTCACAGACGCCATCAGGTTCGACGATGCATCCGTCTGTTGCCTCACAAATGCCCTCATATACCCATTCCTTTAGAGTTTCAATGTTGGGCTCGTCTGTAGTTGGTTCAGGGTAAGTAAGATTCCGGTTTTCCATTGTCTTAATCCTCTTTTGGTCCACGTATCGGCATGATAATAGCAAACGCTTTATTTGACTCAAGATAATCCGTTTCTACTTTAATTTGTGCATCAGGTTCATTCCAATACATTTGGAACAAGGTTTCGCTATTCAAGGCATCGTCTAGATAAGCCTTGTTAATATAAATGAAGTTTTCATCATCAATTTTTATTTTATAAGCAAAATATTTGCCTACTTTTACAGTCTCAAAATCGCTAACATTAAAAACCTTAATGTTTTCGTAGGTTTTGTTAATGATTTGCAGAAAGCTGTTATTCCAATTAAATTGCAAGTTTTCACGGGTTACCCGATTGTATGCTTTATCATAGGTACCAGGATCAATTGATGGAATCTTTTTTACATGCAGTCTATACCCGTCTGTGGCAAACATTAAATTATGAACGTCTGAAACCTGAATATAATTAGTCCACCCACGAACGTCATAAGATTTAGGCAATGCTTTTTTGATCCAATCTTCGGCTGATTTTGCTTTTTTAGGAACGCTTGGCATGAAATATGTATAAAGTTTGGCTAGTTCATATTCTGATGGAACATGGCCGCTTTCGATCATATTTTCGACGATTGAAAAACATTCCTTTTTGGTCGGCTTTTTTGAGAGCAATTGATATGCAGCAAGATTAATAATGTTTTGTTTGTCCATGATTTTCCCCTTTTAGATTTAATTAATCTTGCTATTAATGGGGGAACATTCCCCCATTAATTAGATAGAAATATCCCCATGGAAAAATTCGTTTTCCTGAAGATTTTTCAAAAAAGCATACAGGTGTTTCCGCGCAGTTTTTGCAGTTTTGTATGCTTGGTCGGAATCAGGGCGATAAATAGTCCGGCCTTCCTTATCAAATACAACGCCCCGATAAATCCGTTCACCTTCCCAAGCGAACGGCAGGGATTCGACGATATAGAAAAAATCGCCGTAATGTTCTGATTTTTGGTCGGCAGGAAAGATTCCTGCCTCAAGGATACGCGCATTAAAGAATTTTAGCGTATCGTCATCGACGTAATGGGTTCGGCCATTAAGCTGATCCTGCGCATAATCGACAGGACGGGAAAAATATTTTTCTTGATACTTTGTTCCTTTTCTAGCCATGGTTTTGATCCTCTTGGTTGGTTAATGACTTTCCCTAATGGGCCATTATATGTTAGCAAGTTTCATGTTCGAATACAACATAAAAATTTTTATAAGGTTATAAATTTATTTTCTATGTCGTCTTAAATATCTGCGCCACGCTTTTCCATAGGGATATCGAACGCGGACTTGTACTTTCTTTTTAGTTTTTCTTGCAAGCTTTGCAGTTTCAATTAAATCTTTATGATAATTCATTAGTTTTTCTTTAATTGTTTTGCCTTTATAATGTCGTAAATAGTGTTCCAACGCGGCATGATTATTTGGAGGGTTTTTAAGTAAATTTCTAACCCAAGCTGCATCTTGCAGTAGGATATGCATGGAACGGTTCATTGCATTATTCTCCGTTATTTATATTAAGTTTAGTTTGAATTGCCCGTGATTTTCCAGAATGATTTTATGCACAATGGGCATAATTGTTTCATCATCCCATTCAATGGGTTTATCCTTGTTAGTCAATCCTAAATATTTCCATGCTTGGCGTAATAAATTTGCTTTTTCTAATATTTCATTATCTACTAATATTCTGGTACTGAATTGCGCCAGACAAGAATATTCAGGAATTCCGTTAAACATTGCAAACGTTACGATCCAGTCGCTATTGTAATATTCGGCGACGATGCTAGTATCTTCAGAATCAATAATTTCTAGCTGATTGCCTTGCGGCTTAATGTTCATGATTTTTCCCATAACGACAGGTTCTAAGAAACGATCGGTTCAATCAAACCTTGATCAATTGCTTGCTTAACCGTTTCTTGAAACGCTTTTTCATAATTGAAGGATGCACCGTTTTCTACCAAAAAATCAAGCATTTCTTCGATATAATCGGTGCCTGATTGGCTAATAAATTCATCGCTATCAAGCAAAATCCATTGCGCGATGAAGTTTTCAACGGTTTCAGTATAATATCCATTAGAATATATAAATGAACCGTTATCATTAAGGTTATTAATAGCAGTTACAACGTCATCGATTGTATTCATGTCGGCAAAGTATTCCATAATTATATTCCTCTATTTTAGTCTTCAAGATATGTTTTTGCGTCCTTTTGATCCTGAATCAGAAAAAAATCAGATGGGCCGAATATTTTTCCGTCATCGCGTACGACGCGTGCGGTTCCGATACGAACACGCGGCCCATTGGATGGAAAAAGATCGATCGGGTTATGATATTTTTTCCATATTCGCCATGCACCGATTGGCGTGCTTGCATGGCCTTTTTCGGCCCAGAAAAGGCGACCATGCTTGTCTGCGTTAGCGACTTGGATAGTGTATTTTGCCATGGTTATTTTTTCCTCAGATTTATCTAGTAAAACAAGGATCAGAATTAAAAGTGGCATCGCTCCATTTATTATTGTTTTTCAATGCCAGTTTAATTCCGGTTTCTGACAAAATAATAATCTTCGTGTTTTTATTTTTCTGATTCACGCTAGCAATTCGTTTTGCATCATGCAACGAATTTGCCTCAATTTTATAAGCTGGTGGAAAGGTTCCAGGTTTTGATATTTCAATTATTTGATAAATAGCCATGATTTTATTCCTCTTTTTAATAACTAAAACCCATGGGGGAATTTTCCCCCATGGGTTTTATTCGGTATCGCGTTCAATTTTGATTCCCGTTTCCTGTTCAAGGGAATCATAAAATTCTTTATCATAGGCCAGTTTGTGAGCGTACCATTCGACGGCCGTCCACAATAATTCCCCTAAAGAGCGCGCGGGATATGCTTCCCCCGTAGTGTCTTCATATTCCGCCAAAAAATCGTCGATGGCGGACAGGTGGCGGGGAAGATAAATAGAAAAGTCCATATGATGAATAAGGTTATAATCGAGCGGGAGACTGCAATTCGGCCCGTTGGCCGAATCCAGATAATAGGCGATAGCGGACTGCTTTGGTCTTTCACCGAAATAATTTTCTTCGAGTAGTTCGACAATATGCTCAAAAATATCATTAATGATAGTGTTTTTCTGCATTATCTTAATCCCCTTTTTGGTTTGCCTGTGGTCCTAATAGTAGGACCGCCTTTTGAATCATGTCAAGCCTTTTTGTCATGCTCGACACGATTATATCTAAGCATCGACAAGCCTAGACAATGCTATAGCCAAATACAAGTAAAAAGATTTTATGATGACGATTAAATTTATTTATGATCTGATTATTAAATAATCTGGCATGATTATTGTATAACATGCCTGGTTGGCATGATTGTATGACATGCCTAACTGGCATGATTAATGCATTATATATTAGAATTTGATAACATAATGTTACCCTGATTCGCCTGATTGTTATATAATTATTTTATTATATAATTATTTTATTATATAAGAATTTTATTAATTACTAATTGGCATGCTTGTTGCAATTCATTACATATAAGGAGAAACCGGCTTTGGGCTTATTTGGTATGCTTTTTGTAAGCAAACTATTCAATAATTTTGTTTATACCCTTATAAAAAATTTTAGCATTTACAAAGACCATGTTTGTGATATTCTAGGCTTGCCAAACGTGGCAATAACCAGAACCAGGAGACAATATCATGGAAAATTTAATTTTTTATAAGATTGACCAAATTCCTGAGGTTTTCGCCCCCGAAGCGGCTTATCTTGATGCCTCGGGATATGCCTTCGTCGGGGTCCTGAAGGGCTCTGATGGCATCATCAAGGCGGCAATATGGTTAGGCCGCCCGCCTACGCAATCAACCCACATCTTAACTGGCCCCGAGCCGGTTCGGTTCCCTACACGAGAGGGTGTACTTATCCCCATCTCGACGGGGGATACCGGCTGGAATCAAATTCCCGCCTTAGTACTACCTGCCCGGTACGGGGCGACTATCGCCCCAGAATATAAGGTAGCCGCTCCGTATCAGGCTGCGCTCATCGAGGCATTTGAGCTTGGGGAGTTAGCTTAGTGCAGTAAACAACCCCTCGACGCTATTTTGTCGAGGGGTTGTTTTATGTCAGTATATTAGAGTTTAATAATATAATGTTAGTCTGATTTGCCTGATTGTTATATAATAATTTTATTATATAATAATTTTATTAATTACTAATTGGCATGTTTGTTGCAATTCATTATATATAAGGCTGATTGTCTTTAACATTAATTGGCATAATTATTGCATTATAAATTAGTCTTATTTATGGCATTATAAAAAATTTAATGTTTGTGTTGGTGGATTTTGTGATATTCTACACTTGCCAATTCTGGAAATAGATAATTTGGGGGATAAGACAATGGAAAATTCGCAAGTTAATGCTGCTATTCTTTCTGCGGAAGAAGCGGGGCGCGCCGTTGTTCGCTTCGGCGCCAATTTCTCGACAATCAAAGAAATATCCGAGTATTTCTACCATGAACTTGCTTATGGATATTGGGATGACATTATCCCAACAATATCCGTAGAGCAAGCGCGTGATGCCTTTATCCAAGGCGTGATCGCCGAACAAAACAAATAACATACATTCCCCCACAGATTTTGTGGGGGAATTTTAATGCATTATATATTAGAATTTAATAATATAATATTAATCTGATTCGCTTGATTACATGCTATGTCATACATGGCATGATTAATGCATGATACATTGATTTAATTAAATAATTATATAAGTATATTTTTATTTAATCATGGTCTGATTTATGCCTGATTGTTATATAGTTATATAGTAATATAATGCTGATCTGATTCATCTGATTGAATATAATTATTTTATTATACGTTGATTAGCTAATACGCCTGATTAAATATTAGAATATAATAATGTAATTGATTCCTGATTCGCCTGATTGGCTATTAGCATTTAATTATATACTGATTAACTGATTAACTAACACGCCTGATTGGCTATTAGCGTTTTATTATATTTTAATAAAATAATATTATTAAATAATTATATTAGAATATAAGAATAAACTTAAGTAACAATATTAGAATATAAAAGAATTTAGGCTCGAGTACATTCTAAAATAAGAATATGATAAAATTCTAATATAGTTTATTAATTAAATAGGCCAATTTTAGAGTTTGGCATGGGTTTTGCAATTCTTTATATAAGGGATTGCATAAGGATAAGATTAAGTTATGTGGCTATAGAATTTTTTAGTGTTGCGTTGGTGGGCGAGTATGTTATCCTAGACTGGCCAATGTAGGATCACACTAAGAGGAGGAGGTCATGATCTATCCCGCTACTGATCGTCACTTTGTGATCTTCGGCGGGTACTCGCCCGCCGTCATCTACGTCACCCCCGCGTGGGGTGACGACCTGGACCGCTTTTTTGCGCTCCAGTTCATCCCCGCTTGGGCGGTCCCCGCCCAGGTGGACCGCTACGGGAAGGTCCAGGCGGCCTTCCCTGACCCGGAGGGCCTACGACTGGCCTTCCGGTCGGCCCCTTACGGCCGGGGGCCGGAACGGGTCTCGGTCTTTTCGCCAGAGGGGGATCATCCCCTCTGGCGGGTTTTCGAATTGGACGGGGTCAATCCCCGTCCAATTCGCCAATGGGTGGTCCGGGGACCCCGGACCACCCCCATGGCCCACCCCGAACCTCAGTCGGGGTGGGTCCCACCCACCGAATGGGGGCGCTCGACCCCCTATTGGGTCAGCCCGTCAGGGCTGACTTTCCCCCAAGACGTGCCCGACCACCGGCGGCCACATTGGTGGCCGCCGGTTTGACCCGCACCCCGCCCCACCAGATTGGTGGGGCTGGGTTTTCTATTGGCCAGAATATTAGAATATGATAATATAATTGCAAATTTATGTATATTTTTAATTATATTATTATATTCTGATTAGTGCCTGATTGGCATGACTGATGCATAACATGCCTGATTGGCCTGATTGCGAAGCAACATGGCCATGATTGGCCTATATCTTGCATGGCCTGCTGGCTAGAATGGGTCTTAGAATCAGTCTAATAATCATTACTGCTATGCAGTAATGTTAACAATAATCATTATCATTATCATTGGCACGCATTGTGCATACATGCACGAATTGTGCCATGCTGAGGATGGCATGGTGTTTGCTAAAAATAATATGAGTTTATGGCAGGATAAGAAATTTATGTGTTGCGTTGGTGGGCGAGTATGTTATCCTAGACTGGCCAATGTAGGATCACACTAAGAGGAGGATTCGTTATGACCCGCCCCACTACCAAAATTCGTACCACCACCATCTCCACCAAGCTTGTCGTGCAGGAAATATTCCTGCACGACACAGGGGAGCGTCACGTCAAGGGCCGTTGGGCCCAGGTCGGCACATGGAAGTGCCGGCATATCTACGTCCGCCACGACGTGTGGCGGACCCTCCAAGGCCGCCCAAACCCCCCAACCCTCGTCCTTGAGGTCTTGGACCTCAGGGACGAAATCCTCAGGGCGTCCCTCTCAGGGGACGTGGGCCCCCTGACAGTCACCCGCAGGTCCGAGCGACGGCACATCGGTGGGCCGTCCTCCATGGCCACCGCCCAGGTCCAATGGTGGGACCTGGGCGGGGTCGTCGGGATCGGAGGGATACCGCCGTCCGATCCCTAACCAGCACCCCACCATGCCGAGCAGGCATGGTGGGGTTTCTTATTGCCCACACTATCACCATATCCTTATATTATTATATACTAATACCTAACCAATTCTTAGACTCATTCTAATTCTCACCTAAAATTCCCCCATATTTTACCCTATTTTTGTATTTTATAACTCCATAAAATCCAGTAATAATGCGGCTTCCAGCATTATTATTTGCTTATTTTTTAATATTTTTCTATATACGCGCTTAACGCGCAATAATAATAAATCACCAAAAACCCAACTTTCCTATATACGAAAAAACTCGGCTGTTGGATTTTTAACTTATCTTTTTGGATGGCCAAGAATCGCATAAAAATGCGCCTTTCAGCGCGCATAACTTTCCATTTTTGCGCTTTATTGCGCATCAATGCGCGTATGCACTAAAAACACAAAAAAGCATAATGGCACAGAACGTGCAATATGCATGAATCGTACCAGCATAATATGCCGATATGCTAATATAGCGCCTCAGATAACGCCTGAGCGCCAAAGGCGCGCAACATGGCATACCCTATGCATACATGCATGAAATGCGCCAGAATCGCACCACAGGCGCGTGTAGGACCATATAATAATATAATGGTATGCTAATGTTTCACGTGGAACAAGAGAAGGGGAGAGAATGGTGTCTAGTGTGGCCAGGTGGCTAGTGTGGCCAGGTGGCGAGCGCCTACACGTCCCAGGGGGGGGGGCAATCGGCGCGTGTGGGGTGGCGCGGAAATTGCAATATAAGGACAAATATTCTGGCCTCATTTTTTCATTTGAAAATATATTAAGTATTAATATTCTAATCTAATATGGCCAAAATATCATGACATCATTTTTTCATTTGGAATTATAAAGAATTTCTTGGTCTTGTTTTTTCATTTGGGATTTACTGGCTTACTATAGGCTGGTTTTTAATTAAGCCAATGTATTCCATCCTTATTATTTTGTAATAGTTTGTTACTTATCTAATCTAAAATAAGATATTATTATACCTTTTATTTGAGTTAATATACTTATATATTCAATTCTTCCATTTTATTTTTTATTTGTTTAGCTAGATATAAAAAGTGATTAGTGCTTATACATGGTTTTTTGTTTTCAAAAATGAAATTGAATAAAACATTTATAGCTACCGTTTTATGATAGCCTATACCATTACTACAGTTATTTATGTTTAATAAACTGAGTGTTGTTATGAGGACGTTATATTTGTCTATTTAGCTGAGTTTAATATCGCGATATAGTTTATGCGTATATAATTTTATGTAGGTCCCTACTTACATATTATTTATTTTTATGTAATTGTTTTTGCCATAGGTAGGGCAGAAGCTAATAAAAGTATTTCGGTTGATAAGTATTTTCTGTGGTAAAGTGCTATTTAATATAGTAATTTCCTTTGTTATACTGTTCAATATAGTAGGCTCTGTTCTATCTAACAATACTTTATAATAATATAAGTCTTTGTATAGATTGTAAATAGTATTTAGACTGGTTTTATTTAGGTTTGGTATGAAAAGATTTGTATCCATTGTTAGCTGATTAATGGCTTTCCATACATTATAGTGTGTAGGGTGTTTATTTTTTGTTTGAAGGATTCAGCCGCAAATATATAATAAGATGAGGTCGGAGGCATTTTGGTTAAATAGATATATAATAGTAATGAAGATAATGGATAATAACGAAAAGTCTTATCTTGTTTAAGATTAAGCAATGATATGCTTATTATATAAAGAAATGCAAATCTGTTTGGTTTTGTAAATATCTCAAATGTATCTATAGAATAATTATATAATTCTGTGTATATAAAACACAAAGAAGGCACTATATGTAATCTGCCGTCACTTACATAATAAGAAATGTTTTTATCATAAGATAGTGTCCTCAATTTTTTGATGAATAATGTGGTTAAGGGCCTTGGAAAATTGTCTGTTAATTCTTGGTAGTTATTTATGTCATTATATAATTCGTATAACTCATGTAGTTCTGATTTGGTAGGTGTATAGTCAATAAACATTTAATGTCTCATTAAATAATAAATTTAGCTGACGGATTTTGTTTTTAAATGCATTAAATATTATACTAGTACAAGTAGATTGCCTTATACTATAATTTATGTTGTTTGCTTTATATGTTCTTTCTAATAAAGCGTACTCATTAAATATGATAACATCGTTTGCTATTTTACTTTGGGTATGGGTATATTCAAACAAACAAGTTGTAAGCATGTATAAAAATTGGAATTTTAAATCTTTTTCATGTGAAAGCCTTTCCCAATTTATAATTGTATAAGCATTTAATTCTTTTATGTATATAAAATTTCTATGATAAAGATTGAAAACTATAATGTCATCCCTTAAATATAAAGGATCGCCATGCATTGTAGTATTTAATTGTTTTAGCTTGTTTGATAGAATTTTGATGAGTTTTTCATTATAAGTGTCCATAAGATAATAGTATTTAAATATATCATTATAAATACTATAAATTTTAGGTATGTCGTCCTTATTGAAATCCACGAACATTTTATTTGTTGAACGACAATGTAACGCAAATTACACCACAATTTGTGGCAACCGTATGAATCCTAGAGACGCCGAATACGACGAAATCTCGTTTTTCCCTAGAATTTTCAGTGCAATAACAACTATTTACCATGTCATAATAAAAAAGTTTGTTGCCGTAACCAACAAAATCACAAAAAGGATCGCGATCATTACAGGCAAATTCTGTATAAATCTGTAATGGAAATAACATAACTTCCTTTTTGAAACCTTAAATTCCTATAAACCACGCATCATCATGAGCACCTATCCCGAATAGAAACTTATGTATTATAACTTCCTTTACGTTAAATTGTTTGTTCAATTCTAAAAGAAAAGTATCAGAAAAATCTAAAACACTGATGGCAGGATTATCTTGAAATGGCTTTTTGTGTGTCCGTAATTGTATTTCTGTGTCTGACAAGTAATCAACTAGGGCTTGGTAAATATCTTTATAGTTTTCCATATATTGGCTCCTAAAGAAGTAATAAGAAATTATTTACTGTACATGATTGATTTTAATTCGGTTATTTTTCTTTTTATATTTTTATACATGAAATCGTAATAAACATCAGCCGGCATAGTTAAATAATGATCAAAAACAATTTTATATAACCTATAAGAATCTACTGGATAAAATTCTTTTTTTGGATACTCTGAATCTTTTTTTATATCAAGTAAGCACATTGATAATATAAAGAAGAAATAATTATCAAGTTCACTTTTATTTATACTTGTAAATAAATAATGGCCATCTATTCTTATACCAGTATCGTAGTATTCTACATGTTTTGAAAGGAAAGTTGGCGCAAAATAGACACTATCATTCGATATTATTAGTATATCACGATGCAAATTTGCATTTAATGTGGTAATATCTGTTAATAGTGTATCCACCAACACTCTATTTTGTCCGTTAAGTAGGGTTTGGTAATTATATAAATCTATAAATTTGTTATATAACTCAATAATTTGTTTTTTCGTCGGTAATGTGTCTATAAAAATGTCTTTAGGGGTCATTGGTTTAATCCTAAACAATCAATCACTGAACGCAAGTGTGATAAGTGCCGTTGCCGCCACAATTGGAACTTGTCCGTTTCCAATGCAGCGAAATCTATCCATCCTATGGGCCATCCCATTAACCATTCTTCCGTTTCTGGGATTCTCCGCCCAAACACTTTGGTATGATTTTTGCAACTTTTCCATTTCTGCATAGATGGTGCATTGTAATTTGCTTTTGTCGTCGGCGTATGCAAGTAACCAATATCTTCTCCGAACGTGGTCACTACCCAAGTCTTTCGCGGAAAGGGAAATACCTTGGACTTTGTAACCCAGCCCAGCCAAATCCCTTCCTGCATGTTCAATCGCGTTCTTGCTGACATTTTCAGCAAAGACATACCATGGGGCGACTTCTCGTACGATTCGGAGCATTTCTGGCCACAAGTCTTCTGCAACTTTTCTGCCTCTACTTGCACTAGAAAATGCCTGGCACGGATAACCGCCCGAAATGATATCCACAAGTCCTTCCCAACGTCTTCCATCAAATTCTTTGACATTTTCAAAGATTGGGAAAGGTGGCAAATGGCCTTCGTTTTGCCGCATAAGCACAATGTTCCTGGCGTATTCGTTGATTTCAACACCGCATACTGGATGGATACCGACCAATGTGGAGGCCAAAATGCCTCCACCGCAGCCTGTGAAAAGTGATAGTTCATTCATTTGCTCTCCTTTATCTTATATAAATAATTTTTTCATCGCAGCTTGTTGCTGTCTTTTAGTCAAATCATCGATAGAGACTAAGCTTGAACCATTATTATATAGAATATAACGCAAGGAAGGTTTTACATACTTTATATCATATTCCCCATATAAAAACTTACAATTATCAACTACATAATGGTCTAGGTTTACTTTAGATTTTTTTATTAAAGTATTTAATTGCCTTTTGTAAAAATCATTAAAAAATGAGGGGCTATAATGCGAAGATAATAATTCTTCATTATCCAAAATACTTAAATAATAAGTACTAGTATAAACCTTTCTATATATATTTTTATCAGCCAAACTTAAGAATAAAAATGTATATAAGTCATATTTATTTATTTTATTATCAAAAAACGAATAAGAAAAAGCTGTTGTATTTACCAGACAAACAAAAAATGCTTTTCTCATTTTTTGCTTTTTTAACAAGTCTTTATATCTATTTTTATTATAAAACAGTGCATACAAAAGTAATATATACTTATTATACTCAGAATACATTTTAACTTTATTAGAAATTATAAGCCTCAAATACATCTCCAAATCAAAAGTATTCAAAAATTCAACAAATATTTCATAATATTCTTGTTTATTGTATCCATCCCTGTATAAAATGCAAAAAGGCTCATTTTTAATTGTTTTTTTAAACTCAAAAATGTCTAGTTTGTTCGTATTTAAACAAAAATGCATCTTCGCGATTTCTTTACGAACGTTTCTATCATTCACACAAAATAAAAAATTTGATAGTCTGAAAGTACACATAAAAGCTCCTTAAAATATTGTCACATCAACTAACAACAATCGAATGTAATTGCTCTATTTTATATTTTATCAACTCAGCAAACCCCGTATAGTAACTGTTTTTATCATTCATAAATATAATTAGATAAATAAGATTAAAAGAAGTGGGGCGGGCAACTTGAACACCTTTCTCTGATTTTATATCCAATAAACAAATGGAAGTCAATAGAAGAAAAGTGTTGATATAAGGCTGGCTAAAACGTTCATTATAATAATATAAATTTGTATAAAGTATGCTTGAATACTTATTACCATTATATACAATAAGATTAAGCCCAATGGTAGGGCTAAAATATAATATGTTGTTCTGGATTATTAAAACGTTTTTTGGTAATTTATTATTTATGCTTCTTAAAGAAGCAATTAAATCATCTACTAAGCCTTTGTTATACACCCCTACAAGTAAATAATATTCATAAATATTAACAAATAGCTGGTATGCAAAGTCTAAGTGTTCTTTGTCTGGCAACTTATCCATAAACATTATAAAAGTTCATTATAAATTTTATATATTTTAGGTTTTACTATATTAACTATTTTATGGTATAATGTGTTGCTACAACTAGTAACTTTAGTTAAATGATCTATCAAAAAACTAATACTTATAATTTTATAATCAACATTTTTATTTCTAATAACCATACAAGACGAAAAATAAAGTAATATTGCGAACTCAAGTTTTATATCTTTACAGCGAAATCCTTGACAAAAATAATCAGAAAACGCTATATAAATATTATCCTCTTTTAGATTTACATAAGCATTACCATCAAAAGTTATATTGAAAAAGAGATTATTATTGGATTCATATAATACAAAAGGAGAAATTATAGAATCATTCATTTCCATTAGTATTTTATTAAACTTTAATAATAGTTCTGATGAATAAACTTCAAGTATTTCCCGATATTTATGAATATCAACATACAGCTTGCATAATTCCTCTATATAATAGTTATTTACATCAATATTCGAACTCATAATAAAATCTCTATAAAAAATCAAATCAAAAATACTTTGTTATATTGAACAAACATTTATACATATGAGTAAATTCCCTCAATATTTCTTTAGGAATATATCTATCATATTGTTTATTAAAAACGATTGACTTATATATAAGATTAAAAAATAACTCTCCTTCTCCAAATATAATATCTCTTTTAAGTGTTTTTCTTTCTTTATAATACTTACATAAAGATATGACCAAAATAAACGGAAATTCATATACAATGTCTCTTATTTTTCCTTGTTCATATACAATAGTACTATATCCATAAACTTTATAATATGTAGCATCGTACCTAAAAAGACTATAAAGAATTTTAGTGGAAAGACTTAAACAATTAATCCCATTTGTCTCATAAGTAACACATTCCATACCAAACACATTATTGTAATAATTAAAACTGTCCAACAACTTATTATCTACATCATTCGTTAAAATATAATAATTATACAACGCTAGATAAGCATTATACATTTCCTTTATAAAGGAAATGTCTTCAACAAGTTCTATCTTTTTCTTATCAATCCAATCATTTTCTGCCAGTCGATCCAAATCCATTTTCATTCCTTCCAGTTTTGATACCCTTAGCCATGTTTTTCAAAATTTTAATTTCTGGGATAATAACAGGCATAAATAAAATTTGACAAACGCGCTCATTATGCTCCAATTCATATGCCTTATCACTTGTATTTACTAATGTAACATACACAACGCCATGATAGTCACTATCAATAACACCAATTTGGTTTCTTAGTTGAATACCATGCTTAGCGCTAATACCAGAACGCATGGTAACAATACCGACGATATTTGGGTTTCTAATATAAAACTTCCAACCAGTAGAAAATTTTTTAACTTCTCCAGGCTCTAAATAGTACTTAAATAAACCTTCTCTCAGTAAATCCACCCTAAGGTCAAATCCTGCGGACCCATCCGTAGCCCGCTTTGGCATAGAAGTATCTCCATCTTTCTGAATATGAACGACTGCCTGTAAATCTTCTAACATTTTTACCTCTTTATTGAATCAATTTATCTTTTAACAGAATATAAATAGGAATATCCGCTTCTTTACATATTTTATATGTTTTTTGCAAGGATTCATTCCATCTGGAAAACCTTTTATTCATAACAATGAAGTCTTGATGCACTACTATACCAGAAATTCCGGCAGTAATCAACTGTACACAGCACCTAATGCACGGCGGCATTGGGTATAAATAAAGCCAAGTACTCCTAACATCTTTATGGGCATTGAGTACAGCATTGATTTCTGCATGTATAATTAAATCATATTTAACACTTCGATCATTATATCTATCATCATCTTTTATATTTGGGGGAAACCCATTATATCCAAACGAATAGAACTCTTTGCCTTTGGCTAATACTGCACCTACTTGCGTACTGGGGTCTTTAGACCAGCTTGACACATGCTTTGCTAATTCAACCCATCTACTATGCCATTTTATTTCGTTTGACAAGACAATGGTCTCCGTGATTTTTGCCAATTTTTTATAATACTATCCCATTCTTTTAATGTAGTGTCTCTATTCGATTTCCAAATAAAAGGATTATTCCAATTAAAATAAACAAACATAATTACGACTTCCTCCATCTCTGGCTGACCTACTACTTTATAATACCAAATCATTTCGTCAAGTACGCAAATACGGGTCATTTTATCTATATTACATAACTTGCGTCGGCATTGTGCTATATATTTATCCGTATTTTTTATATAATTGTGCATATACAATTCAACTTCTAAACCGTTCTTTATTACTATATCATCATTAATAGTTTTTAATTTTTCTACAATACTATCCATGTTGAAATTTGTTAAATAATATTCTCGCATTAACTTAGTCTTCGTATATCCAACATATAGTAAACAAGCAAAATATTCTATTTCTTTTTCTTCTAATATAAATGTCTTGTGTAAATGCTGGTTAAAGAACTCTATTAGTATGTCTATTGTCCCTTCCGCTAATCCTTCTTCTTTCTCTATAATGTCATTATCTTCTTTTTTATTATATATACGATAGGCTATTCTTCTTATCTGTAAATTAGATAAAGATAGATTATTTACTAATTTTTTAGTTTCTGGATCATTCAAATCTATATGCGTCTTTACCTTATAATTTGGATCAATACTTTTTATTTTCTGCTGTACATAAGGTCTATTTATGTTCAAGGCTTTGGCAATATAACTGTATGGATATTTTTTTTGCATTAACTGTTTTAGTAATATATATTTCTTATCGTCCCAAATAATACGTTTTTTTGTCATATAGACACCGTTAGTTTATTAACAAGTTTGACATTAAATAATTTTACTGATAAAACCTTTTTATAAAACCCTAGGGCATAGTATAGTGTTTTTTCGCAAAAAAAGTAAAGACCGCAAACAAATAGAATCGTCTCCTACAGAGATTTTAGGTTATAAGAAAAGTTCGCCACCCTCTTATGGGTCTGTAGAATTACTAGATGCGTACAACAAAATGCCATGGCTTCGTGCTGTGGTGGGAAAAATAGGCCAAGCTGTAGGTACTACAGAATGGCATGTATATAAAGCAACAGATCAAAATAATAAGTCAAGAAAAATAAAAAATTTAACTGTAACTTCAAAGGAAAAACGCAACAAAGTATACGAGCAAGGCTTCTATAAAAGCGGAAAGTCTATTTATCCGGTAGAGGAAGTTTTAGACCATCCTATTCTAGACTTGCTTTATAAAGGAAATGAGTATTTTATAGGAAGCGTTGTTTTACAAATTACCCAAATACATTTAGATTTGGTTGGCGAAGCATTTTGGCTATTAGAGAAAAATAAATTGGGCCAACCCATCGGTATTTGGCCATTACCTCCTACCTGGATCAAAGATTTACCAACTAATGAGCATCCTTTCTATAAAATACAGTTTGGCAATTCTGCAGCTCAACGAGAAATACCAGTAACAGAAATTATAAAATTTGTTGATCCTAACCCATTAAACCCCTATGGCCGTGGTAGTGGTATTTCAAGAGCATTAGGTGACGAATTAGAAACGGACGAGTATTCTGCTAAGTTTTTGAAAACATTTTTCTATAACAAAGCCACGCCTGACGTTATCATTTCAGCAGAAGGTTTACAAAGAGAGGATACCGAAAGACTAGAAGCTAATTGGTTAGCAAAACACCAAGGATTCTTCAAAGCATTTAAGCCCTATTTTATAAATAGAAAACTTGATATAAAAACCATAGGATATGACATGCGTGCCCTTCAAATGACTGAACTAAGAAAAGTCGAAAGGGATATTATTATGCAAGTATTCGGTATCCCGCCAGAAAAATTAGGGCAAAACTCTGCTTCTAATAGATCAACGATCACTGCCGCAGATTTATTCTGGACAAAAGACATATTAATGCCACGGATTGAAAATATTAGAAGAACATTACAGCTTCAATTAGTGCCCTTGTTTGATGAGACACTAATTTTAGATTTTGACTCACCTATTGTAGAAGATAAAGAATTAGAATTACAAATAATGCGAGCAATGCCGGGTGCCTTTACAAAAAATGAATGGCGTGCCGCAGCAAATAAACCATCATTAGGAGAAGCCGGCGACGTATTTATTTTACGAGCAGGGGAAATGGAAGTATCCATAGATAATAACCAAACTGAAAATCAACAAACTACGGATACACAAAATGCTTCTTATGAATTATTTAATGAATTAAAAAATAAAATAGTATCTAATTTAACAAAAGAACAAATTAAAAAAATAGAAAAATCCATAGGAATAGATGAGTTTGTAAAACAAGCATTACAACATTACGAGGGTAAATAATAATGCGTAGAAAACGTAAACAAATTAAGAAAGAATTACTTAGGAAAACGATCAATCCTAGTGAAATTAAAGCCATGGATGGAAAAGATAATAATAGACGTATGAAATTTATTATTTCCACAAGTTCTCCCGACCGTGACGGAGATATTATTGAAGCATCTGGATGGGATTTAACTAATTACAAGAAAAACCCCGTCGTATTGTTTGCCCACGATAGTTGGCGTCCGCCCGTGGGTAAAGGAGTTTCTGTGGAAGTTGATGGAGACAAACTGATCGCAGAAGCGGAATTCATGGATGAATCTATTGATAAAACAGGATTTTCAGAAACTATTTATCAAATGCTAAAACACGGATTTTTGAACGCCACTTCTATTGGAATGATTCCGCATGAATGGGAAGAACTAACCGATGAGAGAGGTAATATCAAAGGATTCCACTTCAAAAAACAAGAACTTTTAGAATTTTCAATTGTGCCTGTCCCAGCAAATCCAGAGGCATTATCTTTAGCACAAGAAAAAGGAATCAACATTGATCCTTTAGAAGATTGGTTTGAAGAAGCCCTAGATTGTTGGACAGAATATAAGAATATTCTAATATTACCAAAGAAAGATATTGAAACTTTATATAGAAAAGCCAAAAAATTAACTAAAGGTTCTAAACAAATGGCAAAAGAAACTGATGCTAAAGAAAAAATGGTAATTACCTATGATATGGCTCATCCAAACGGTACACCAAAGGAGCCTAAAGAATCCGATTGGGACGGTCCTTATGAAGTAACGCAGGCTACTGTAGAAGACCTTATGGTGATGTGTGCTTGGCATGAAGACAAGCCGGAAGAAGACCTAGTAAAAGTGGACTTCAAACTACCTCACCATCGAGCAGAAGGAGATCATGCACTTGTATGGCGTGGCGTTGTAGCTGCCATGGCGGCTCTTATGGGGGCCAGAGGCGGTGTTGATGTTCCTGAAGAAGACAGACGGGGTATTTATGACCATTTAGCAAAACACTATGCGGATTTTGAAGAAACACCACCAGAATTTAAGCATGTAGAGGAACAAACACTAAAGTCTGATGAATTTTACATGGACACTATTACAGGACAAATTAAGCAAAAAGAAGAAAAAACAATTAGGGATAAGGATACCAATGTAGAAAACGAGACTAAAAAAGAAAAAACAGACGAAAAAGATGAAAAAATTGATGAAAATATTATGTCAAAAGAAGATAAAAATACTGAAATTTGCAAAGAAAATAAAGAATATTATGTTGCTATCAAACAGGCTGATTTGTCTGTAGAAATTAAGGCAAATTCTTTTGAGGAAGCGAAAGAATTGCTTAAAGAAGTAAAAGATTTGGTAAATACTAATAAGGAAATGGTTGAAAATAAAGAGGAAAACAAGGACGTGAAAAAAGCTGAAGAAAAAGAGGTGGATGATAATATAGACACTTTATTAAAATCCGTAATAGATGATTTACCAAAACTAATTGATGAAACTTTGAAAGAAAAACTAGGCAATTGAGGTAGAAAATAAATGTCTGATAAACAAGAACTTCTAAACCAGATTAAGGAAATGATCGCCGCTAAGGTGGATGAGGCGGTAAAACCTTTGAAAGAGGCTTCCACTGCCGATTGGAAGAAAGATATTTACGGAGCCGACAAGGTACAGAATAAAGCTGTTCCTGCCGCTCGTATTGTTCGCGCCCTGGCAGCTGCTCGTGGTGACATTGAAAAGGCTGCTCGTTTCGCCAAGCGTGCTTGGGATGACGAAGTAGGCAAAGCCATCAGTGCCACTTTTGAAAAAGCCCTAGATGCCGGCGTTCCTACTTCTGGCGGATTTATGATCCCCGAGGATATGGTATCCGATATTATTGATCTTCTGCGTCCTCGGTCTGTAGTCCGTGCTGCTGGTGCTCCTACCGTACCTATGCCTCGTGGTACTCTTACTCTGCCCAAGCAGACCGGAGACGTAACCGCCAGCTATGTTGGTGAGTCCACCGATATTACTAGCTCCACCCCTGCTGGTGACCAGATTGTATTGTCCGCTAAAAAGCTGGCGGCTCTTGTTCCTGTATCAAATGACCTGCTAACTTATGATGTTGGCGACAGTGCTGATCGGTTTGTCCGAGATTCTCTTGTTCGTCGTATCGCTGTCCGCGAAGATGCTGCCTTCCTGCGCGACGATGGTACTGCCAATACTCCTACTGGCCTTCGCTACCAAGCTGCCGCTGGTAATGTAATTGCTTCTGCCGCTACTAGCGCCACCGATGCTGCTAATATTGAAGTCGATCTTATCGGTGCCATCAATGCCCTTGAAAGTTCCAATGTTGATATGAGTGGCCCCGCTTGGTTCATTTCTCCCCGAACCAAGAATAACCTGATGAAACTTCGGGATGCCAACGGCAACCTTATTTATCCTGAGCTTCGCAGTGATACGCCAACTCTATATACCTTCCCTGTGTTTGTAACTACAAACATTCCTACCAACCTAGGCACCGGCACTAACGAATCAGAAATTTATCTAGCCAATATGCCTGACACTCTTATTGCAGAAACCGGAGGTCTTGAAATCACTGCCGATCCTTCTGCTGCGTATATTGAGGGTGGTACTCTTGTATCTTCCTTCTCTCGTGACCAGACTGTAGTTCGTGCCATTGTACGCCACGACTTCACCGTGCTTTATCCTGAGTCTGTGGCTGTACTCACTGGCGTCCTATACTAATAATAATATAATGACGATATTGGCCCTGTACTAAGTACAGGGCCTTTTTTATTGAAATCAAACTTTGCATAAATTAGACTTTCATATATAATATGTTAATACTCATTTATACTTTTTGGAGGTATTTATGAAAACAGTAAAATTTAATTACAAATCTGGTATTTATAATCCCGGCGATATTGCTACTTTTGAAGATGATGTGGCTGAAAAAATCGTAGAACGAAACTATGGGGAATATGTTGAACTACCTAAAGAAACTGTAGTATCAAATAAAAAGCAAATGAAACCTAAGTCTAATAGACGTAAAGGTTACATTACCAAATGATTGATATAACTCCCATAGAAGGAAATAATATGACAACTATTGATTTAGTGTCTAAAGCACTAAATCTAACTAATGATGAATTATTAGAAAATAAACAATATATAGATTTATTGATAAAAGGAGCATCTAATTATATTGAACAATATACAGGTAGAGTTTATAATTATTCAGATGTTATAGAAAAATTACCTGGAAATGGTCAACTAAATATATATGTCAGTGTCAGACCTATAAAAGAATTGGTAGAAATAAAAATCTTTGATACGGTAATTGATCCAAGTTTATATGAAATAGACAATCCAAATACAGGTTCTATCTACAAAGAGACTGTATGGGTTGATTACACAAAATACCATGGATATATAGAAAAACAACCAGCCATGTCTAAACATGCTTATACAATTACTTATAAAGCTGGTTATTATATGCCAGGGTCTAACCAAAGGGACTTTCCTTATGATTTAGAAATTGCATGTATAGAATTAGTTAAGCATTTATACCATAGTAAAGATAGGAACTATCTAGTATCTAGAGAAGTAATTGGGGACGCGCAAAGAACTTTCGCTACAATTGGAAGTGTAGGCGTGCCAGATATGGTAACAGAAATACTAGATAAATGGAAGGCATTTTGATGGATATTAGTTTTGCATTAAATCAAAAAGCCACTTATTGGGAAAAAAATGGTATTGATGGTTTTGGTAAACCTGTATTTTCAACACCAAAACAAATAAAAGTTAGATGGGAAACAAAAGAAAGATTAAAAATAACACCTGCCGGTGAAGTTTATGATTATAGAATAGAAGTTTGGTTTTCTTTTGAGCCAAAAAAAGGAAGTTACATAGCTAAAGGAGTTTATACAAATACCGACCCAAACACTATTACAGATGAAGTGTACATAATTGAAAATATATTATCTACCCCGTCTGTGGACGGTAAAACATTTGTATATAAGGCAATACTGTAATGAAAATTACCTTATCAGATGACTTCAATAAAATAGTAGAAAAAGAAATAAAAAATAAAATAGAAAAAGAATTATTACATATGGGAACCATAATTGTCGAGGAAACAAATCCTGTGACTCCCCTTGAGTACGGAAGTTTACGTTCTACTATAAGGGCAGAAACAGAAAGTTCTTCAAAAATGATTAAAATGCAAGTGGGTGTGGCTGGAAATTATAAAGGAAAAGAATCACCTAACGCACCTACAGGTTATGTAGATTATGCTATCGTTATGCATGAAGACTTAACTTATACACCACATACACCGGGCACCGGTCCTAAATATTTAGAAAAAACTGTTAACTCTTTAGAAACCAAATTGCACGATGAGTTCATAAAAAGAATTAAGTTATGAATCCTGTAACCATTGACCTAAAAGATATATTAGAAGCAAATGGTGTTGGAACTTTTGGTGCTACCAATGGTTGGGGAATCTACATAGGCTTTGAGCCTGAAACACCTGATACTACAATAACATTGTATGATACTGGCGGTGGCAGTCCTTTACCTAATTTATTACTAGATTTTCCTACTATACAAACAAGAATAAGAGGCTCTGTAGGAGATTATGAAGCAACCTACCAAAAAGCATTAGAGGTTAGGGATGTTTTACTAGGTTTGCCATCACAAACAATAAATGGAACTTTATATGATGGTGTGTGGGCTAATTCAGATATTATTTATTTGACAAGAACAAAAGACAGGCCGGTTTTTGTTATAAATTGGCGTATTGCTAGAGAACCGGCTACAGGTAATAATAGAAATCCACTATGAGGTTAAAATAAAATGGCAAAAAAAATTAATGTATATGATGGTACTAACTGGTTAACACTTCCAGGTTCATCCGGCGAATATACCGAGGAAGCTGCGACTACTGACGATACTGTATTTGGTGCTACTTTTAGTTCTAATGAGTCAACACTTATTACTTGGTCTGTGAGTGCTAATGCATACTTCAAAGGTTTTGCAGGTTATAAGGCCAAGCTATTAAAGTTCTCTGCTAGTGCTGCCAATACCGGGGTTGCAATGACACAGGAAACCGGTCAGATTTATACTTTAGGTACCGGGCAGGCCTTTGACCGTAATTTTCCCGTTACTGTTTATGATGGTGCTACAGATGTAACTGCACAAGTAGAATGGATTGATTATTTATTTGGTCGTATTAAATTTGTTGATACCTATACTGTAACAGGTTCCGTTACTGTTGATGCCTATATCATTAGTTTTACTACCGTCGGTACTGCTTCTTCTTTTACACTAACTCAAAATGCCGACGCAATCCAAACCACCGATTTTGCCACTGCACAGGGCAATAATGGTTTCCATACTTATAATCCAGGCCTTCGTACTGTAAGTTTAGACCTTACCGGATTTTATACAGTTTCAAACGACTTCAGTAATATTTTACAAGGCCGTCAAGAAATTATGATTGAGGTAAATCCTGATGGAAACAGTAAGAGCATTGCTCGTGGCTACTTTAAGGCGGCCTCTCATGGGCAGAGCGGTGATGTAGGTGCTTTAGAAGAAGAAACTATTACTTTCAATCTAAATGTGCCTGACGACCAAAAGCTATATTTGCCTTTCTCTTGGCAACATGCTTCCGATACTACACTATCTCCAGCAGTAAAAGTTGTCCTCGATAACTGGCTGTCTGAAACCAAGACTAATGTTCAGTACCTATATAATGGTACAAATGGTTATCAGGGTACTAGCGTTATTACTGATGTTAGTTTAGAATCTTCATTGGAAGGTATGAACACTTTTAGTGTTTCCTTCCAAGGCGACGGTGCTCCAACAGCTATCTAAGGTGATCTATGAGTAACGATATTCGTAATAAACTTCTAACTGATATTAAACCGGAACGTGTAAAAATTAACCTACGTGGTGTTGAAGTAGAAGTACAACAGCCAGTAGTTAAGGATATTCTTAATGCCGATACAGAGGACACGACCTTTATTATTGATATGATGGTAAGATATTGTTATGTGCCTGGAACAAATGAACGTGTGTTTGAAGAATCAGACAAGGAAATTATCCTGCAATGGCCTATGGGGGATTGGTTTACTACATTCGGCGAAGCATTTAATAAATTAGCTTCAGTAGGAAAAGACGAGGCCAAAAAAAAGTAAAAGAGAACCCCCTACTGCAAATGGTACTTGCAGTAGGGGAACTTTTACACTTAACAATAAAAGAAGTTATAGAACTAGATTATAATGAATTTTTAACTTGGGTAAGCTGGATTGAGTTTAAAAACGAGGAAGAAGAAAAGGCCATTAAAAAACAAAACAATACAAAAAGTAACAAAAAAGTAGTAAGAAGAATATAATTACCCCAAATAATAAATAATATTTGGGGTAATTTTTTGTGACTATTTCAGTAGGTGACATTACCTATACTGTAAATGTAGATATTAGTGGTGTCTTAAAGGCACAAAAAGCAATAAAGGATTTTGAAAAAAGTCTAAAGTCCTTAAAGCAATTATCAAACAATATTAATATAAAAATAAATTTATCTGGATATGGGCAGGCAGCAAAAAACCTGAGAGAGCTTAGTAAGCTAGCTAAAGATAAAACTATAAATATAAAAGTAAACAATGCTGATATAAAAAACGTAAATGATAACTTAAAAAAGGTACGACAAAAATCAAAAACAAGTCTTAATATAAAAGTAAATAATGCTGCAAAAGTAAAAAAAGATTTAAGAGAAATAGATAGATTATTAGCCAATATAAAACAAAACAAAAATATACAAATAATAGCAGCAACTGATGTTGTAAGTCGCGGTAAATCAAGTGGTAATAGTAAGACAGCCGCTAGGGACAGTAGTGAAATAAGGAAATTACGACAAGAAGAAACAATACAACGATTACTTTTACAAAATAGAAAATTATTACAATCAGCTAGACAGTTTTCTGGGTTAGCATCTCAAAGAATAAAGGAACCTCTATTAGAAGCGAGAAAGGAATTATTATCTCTTAATAGGGCATTTAGGTCTGGAAAATTAGATTATGCTGACTATGTAGAAAGTGTAGGCAATGTAAGATTAGAACTTAAAAAAGCATCAGATCAGCTTACCAATTACAAACTAAATGTAAGGGAAACAGGTAGGCTTATGAAACAAATGGAATTAATGCAAACCAGATATTCATCCGCTTTAGAAAAAATAAAAACTGCTGGAATTTCAGATTATAAATCAAATTTTGAAGAAAAGTTTATATCAGCGCAACAGATTTTACGATCAAAAACCACACCTATTTCTCAAAAAACAAAAGCCGTAGCGGAACTAGATAGAGAGCTACAAAAAGTAATAAGAGACCAACAACGATTTACACAGGAAGTTAAACGAGTTAAAGGTCTAGCTGGACTATTTGGAAAACTATCAGATGCTATTAAGAGTGTAGGTGCAGCTTACGCAGCCTTCTTAATATTCAGTGGTATAGAAAAATTAATAAAAACTACTGTAACATTAGCCGATGAAACTAAAGGGCTTAGAGGACAACTAAAATTATTAGTAAAAAATCAAAAAGAATTAGATAAAACTTGGAATGACTTAATAAAAGTAGCCATACAAACCAGGACAGATTTAGCACCTACAGTAAAATTATATACAAAGGTAGCGGCTGCATTATTAAACTTAGGATATAGCAGCGAAGTAGCATTAAAAACAGTAAAAGCTATAAACACATCACTTGTTCTTAGTGGATCAAGTGCACAAGAAGCTGCATCAACAGTTATACAGCTGTCTCAGGCTTTCTCAAAAGGCAAACTAGATGGTGAAGAACTAAGATCAGTATTAGAAAATAATCAAGTCTATGCACTAGCATTGGCTAAAGCCCTAAAAGTTGCAGGCGATAATACCGCCGTTACCACTAGAAACGTGCTAATGGCAAGCCGTGCAGGGAAAATAACACTCGATGTTATGGTTAAAGCTGGCCAAGCTATAAATAAAGAATTGGGGGATTCTTTAAACAATATTCCAATACGACTAGGACAAGCTGTCTCTATTCTGAAAACCCGGTTCATGGAAGTTATTTCTGCGATACAGTCAGCGGTAGATTATACTGCAATGTTATCTAAAGTTGTTTTAGGTTTAGCAAATAATATAAAAATAGTTACAGTAACCATTGTTAGCTTAATAGGCGCTTTAGGAAGTATGGGAACTGGAGCACTAATAAGTAAAGTATTTAAGTATCTTAGTAAGAATATGTTTGTGTCTTCAGCCAAAGGAATCATGAAGATAGTAAAATCATTTAAGACACTAAGAGGCGCTTTTGGTTGGATAGGATTGGCTTTAACAGGAGTTAGCGCAGCTATAGCTGTATATAAAAACGATTTAATAAGTATAAAAGGAGAAACTTATACTGTAGGGGAAGTACTACAGGCAGTTTGGCTAGCAATAAAAGATGTAATAAGTAAAGTAGTAGATAGGGTAAAAACAAAGCTAAAAAATTACATAGAATTTTTCAAGGCATATAAAAAGCTAACAGTGGAAATATTTAGGGTTATAAAGAAAAATCTAATTGATTTTTATAATTCTGTAAGTAAAACATTAAATAAATTAAGTGGTCCATTTGTTGCTTTTGCTAAAGTAATAAAACATTCACTTATTACTGGCCTGGCTGCTATTAAAACATTTAGGGAGGCTTTGGGGAAGGCATGGGAAGAGAAATCACTATCTGCTGGTATTGAGTATTTTAAGAAGAATATAAATAAAAATATTAAGGAGGCACAAGATCAAACATTTATTACAAACCTTTTAGAAGCATTTTTGCCAGACAATGCCGCAAAACAGGTTGATGAAAAAGTAATAAAACCTATAGGAAATGCAATTGATTTTATTAAGGATAAAACAGAAAATGTTAGAAAAATGCTTGAAAAAGTTGGTTGGCTATTTTCCCCACAAGGATTTAAGGAAAGTTTAGAACTGGCCAATAAGTACTTTGATGAATTTGCATATAAATATCTAAAGAAATCAAAACAACTATCAGAACGTCAAGCAGGCTTTGGCGCGCTCCGTTTTGGTGGGGAAATAGTACCAAATAATGTATTAGATGATATTGATAGATTTAACTCTGCTATGGATAAATATGTTGCAATTAGTATGAATATAACAAAGCTACAAAAAGCATTAAGTACGGATATTGGTGTTAAATTTGTTGCTTTTGGAAATGAAGGTCTAATGAATAATTATTTGTCTGCTTTACAAAAGGCAGCTGACTATACCAGAGCATTATCCAATGAGACACTAAAATTCTATAACTTCTATATAGGAAAACCACTGGGTTTTCAAGCAAAAACAACTGAAGAATTTATTGCAAAACTAGCAGAACAAATAGTAAAACAAAAACAATTAAATACACAAACAAAAGCTACAATTTCTATAATCAATAAGTTGAACAGTAGCTATTATGATCTAAATACCGCTTTAGAAGAAATAACTGCTTATAAGAAGAATAATCCATTTGATTCTGAATTTGTTAAGGAATTAAAAAATCTTAATGTAGAACTTAATTCTATGGAATTTAATTTAGAACTTATAAATGCCGTACAGGAAAAAATGGGCAGAAGAAAGTTTGCTAATTTGGATGAGTTCAAAAAATATTTACTAAACGTTCAATCAATGACTAAGTATGCTAAGGATTATGCTGAAGCACTAAGACTAATGAATGAGACAAATCGTTATGACAGTGCCTTCAATAATAAACGAGATTTAGAATTATTCTACAAAAATTCATACATAGCGATTAAAAATATAATAAAAACTAAGGAAGAACAACAACGAGCGCTAAACCAGCTGTATGAATTTTACAGGCAACAGTATAAAATAATTACAGGATATACAATTTTAAGGACTGAATCGGACACTACTTATAGAGGTATAATTGATAACTCCAAAAAAGCAAATAGATCAATTGGCGCATCAGCAAAGCAAATGTTAAATGGGATTTCTGATGGGCTTGTTAAATTTTATAATGGACTTATTAATCTAAGAAAACATGCTTTGAGAATAAAAACGGCATTGTTAGAAGTGTCTGATGCCTTTAAGTATAATGCGAAAAATATAATGAAAGACTTAGCCAGTCTTATCGACAACTGGGTGGATCAGATGTCTGATAGATTGGCAGAATTTGTAGCCAAAGGAAAGGCTGACTTTAGATCATTATTGCAAGATATGAACAGACAATTAACATCATTAATACTAAGGCAGGCTATTGTACAACCATTTATGGAAGGTATAAAATCATTAGTGATAAATACCTCGGCAGCCAATGCAGTACCTACTGTAGATGCTAACCAAATAGGAATAGGACAATCAGTAGATTTATCACAACCTGCCGGCGTTGTTAGTGCAAGATCAAGAACAAAAACCGCAAGCCCGGTTACTGTTAATGTGATTAACAAGACAAGCCAAGAAGTTACTGCAAATGCTACTGTAGAATATAATGACGCCGGAATGAGTATAAATGTTATAGTAGAAGCTGCTGTAGCGGAAATGGCTGCTAATGGCAAGCTAGACAGAATAATGGCACAATATGGCGCTAGACGTAGAGGTGTTTAATGGCAACAATAAACTGGCCTAGTAGTTTACCTAGTCCTTTACTGGAAGGATACAAAAAAGATATTGTGGAGTCTGTATTAAGACAAAACCCCGATAGCGGTCCACCAATAGCAAGACGAAGATTTACTTCTAGCGGGGAAACTATTGTATTCAAAATTTTAGTAGATGATGTACAGTTGAATACATTAGAAAATTTTTATTACAATACAACGAATTACGGTGTTGAACTGTTTAATTTTACAGACCCATTAACGAACACAAATAAAGAGTGCCAATTTATGGCGCCACCATCTTATGAAGTAGTCAGTCAAAATCAAATAAAAGCGACCATACAGGTAAGAGCACGATGACTAGGGTTATAGACTCTAATAGACTTGCAGATTTATTATCTAGTACGCCTGATGATATTATATTGCAAACCGTTACATATAGCGATACTAATGGCAACTTATACAGATTCGTAAGTAATCTAGAAGATATTACGGTAGGAGCAGACACCTATAAAGCATTACCATTTCAAATTACGTTACCAAAAGAAAGTTATAATAATTATGTAAACAAAGCATCATTATCTTTTGATAATATATCTCAAGATTTGACTACTTATTTACGGCAAAACGCTAGGGGAGCTTCTATAGATTTAGGATTAGTGGCAAAAGATACCAATGGTAACTTTTCATTTATATATGGTCCCGTAAGATTTGATGTATTAAGTGTTTCATATAGGTTGGGATTACTGGCGATTGAATTAGGCTTTAGAACTATTAACATAAACTCTGCATTTATTCGCCATAAATTAGATACTACTATTGCACCCGGTATATGGCTAGATAACAAACTATGATGACAAAAGAAGAATGGCTACAACAAGCATTATATACACCATATATCCATAACAAAGAACAATTAAGGATAGGCTTTGACTGCTTTGGATTAATAAAAAATTATTACAAGAATGTTCTTGGAATTAAATTAAATAATGATTTATTGAAAATGAAAAATATGTTTATAAAAAAGTTTGCCCCAAAAAACAATGGAGATATACTAATACTACATGGAAAACCAACACATGCAGTATTATATTGGGGTGAAGGACTATGTTTACACATAACAAGTAGTACTATTTATCCTGTATTTGAAAGACTGACAAATCCAGAAATAAAAAATTACAGAGCAGTATATGCGAAAAAACACTAAAGTTTTAATTTATAATAATCCACTAGAAAAGGTTACAGACACAGTCATATACTGCAAGCCTGGATTTTGTATTAATGATCTTAATATAAATAAAGATAATTATATTTTCTATGTTAATGGGAAGCCTTGTGACTTTGACTACAAATTGAAAGCTGAAGACATTTTATCAATTTATGTATTACCTAAAGATACAAATAATACTTATGTAAGGCAAGGTATTAAATTAGCTGCTGTATTGGCCGTTGCATCTTTAACCCAAAATTGGGTCGCCGGATGGAAAATGGCCGCATTATTATCAACCAATTTAATAGCAAATTATTTACTGCCAGATTTGCCATTAGATGAAACAACACCGGAAGAGTTACTTAGTGGAACACTAACAGAGCCAAAAGAAGGTCTTAGGATTCCAAAAATATTTGGAAATGTTCATTTCACACCGCCAATGGCTGCACGTCCTCATTTGAACCCTGGATCAGGAAATGACGCTAGTATTGTATACTGCGTAGCTTTAGGATATGGGCCACTAGACTTAGTAGGAACATCCACTAGCCTGCAGCTTAGTGGTACTAGAACGACTCCACATACTATAAACGATATACCGGATGGATCAATTACACTGGGTGGTACAGATATAAAGCAAGCTAAAGGTGTGGAAATAGAAATAGGTGATCCAAACACTTTTTCTATCTATGATGAATTAGTATATGACCAAGTAGTCAATTTTTCATATACAAGAACGAACGGTGTTGAAGATAATTGGACACCGGATAATGTAGAGCATATACAAACTATGGGGGTAGCTGGTAAAAATATCACTATAAATATACACTTTCCTAGTGGATTATACACAAAAGGCGGAGATAATAAAGTAAATAAGCGGTTCCAAGATATAGTTGAGTTTCAAATTCAATATAAAAAATCAACAGACACTACTTGGACTTCATTTAACTTACCCTCTAAATTTTTAGATTATAGTTATCCAGACTCAACAAAAGGATGGATATATGGAGGAAAAACAAAACCATTTTGGGTTAAAATAAATTTAGAATTACCTACAGAAGATATTTATGACATAAAATTAGTAAGAATAAGAACTCACACAGGAGATAGTGAAGTAGTACGCGCTACATTCGTATGGGAAACCTTGGTAATAACTAAGTCCGGACAACCAATAAAACAATTATATTCCCCTAAAGTTGATAGTGGTGAAGAACCAATATGGATGGCTATCAAAGTAAAAGGAAAAGATAGAATAAAATCAGCTTATGATCTAAAGGTTAATCTAGGCGGTTACTGCTTTAATGGAGCAACAAAAGTAAGAACCCAATCTCCTGCCTTAGCAGCTTTAGAAATATTAACAACGTCTGTCAATAAGAATAGAGTTGACCCTTCAAAAATAGACATAAATAGTTTTACTTCCTGGGATAGTTGGTGCTCGTCAGTAGGATATACATTTAATACTGCATATTATAAAGACGAAACACTAAAGTCTGTATTGGATGACGCCAGCCGTGCTGGATTAGGGCGGGTAATCATTACTGACCAAGGATTCAGGGCTGTATATGATGCGGGTGCTGCAAATGCTACGCCAACCCAAATATTCACACCTCGTAATTCTTGGAACTTTTCTGCTACACAATCAGCAGATAAAATTCCTGATGCCGTAAAATTAATGTATCTAAATGAGGATACTGCAACCCAAGATTCTGTCATTGTTTATAATACTGGATATGACGAGAGTACAGCTTTTGATATAACCGATTATAGTTTTAGAGGTATTACTACCCATGATCATGCCGCTAGTATTGCTTCATTTTTATTAAATACCGCCAATTTACGACCTACTACATATAAATTTATAACCACAATTGAAGCGTTACGCAGTATTGTTGGTGACAAAGTTAAATTACAACATGATAGCATTGCAGTAGGATATGGATCGGGTCGTGTAATAGAAACAACCACATCAGCAGGAAATATTACTGCTGTTAGACTGGATGAACGCATTGTATTAGGGGGCGCCACTTCTGGAGACAATTCTATTCTATTTAGAGCTAGTGACGGCGTAGTTTATATTTCCCAAATACAAGAATTTAATGTAGAAACAGATACTTTTACATTATCTAATCCTATAAGTGATACTGTTAACTTATTAGATGCTATAGCTACTGTAGGAAAAACATCGCAAGAAACTATAGATTTAGTTATAAGCGATATTGAATATTCTAACGACTTTTCAGCTACAATTACTGGATTTGATGCTGCACCTGAAGTACATAATCATACAGGCAGAATACCACCTTATACACCGCCAGCATATTTACCTCCAAATATAGAACAACTAACTCCACCAACGCCAAGTATTGTTAGTGCCTTTGCTTCAATAGAAGATAGTGACGTATTGCCGGATGGAACACCTTTAGCAGAGCTAAAAGCATTATTCAAGTCAGCAGACAATTCTGTACCTGTTGAAAAAATAGAAGTACAGGTTTGGGCAGATTCTTCTGTAGATAGCCAAGCACAACCTATTACTTATGTAATTGATCCATGGGAAGGTTTAAGTGTAAAAGTAAACTTCGATGATAATATTTATTTAAGGGCTAGAAGCGTAAGTCCGTACGGTAAAACTTCTGATTGGACGGATTTACAAACAATTACCCCTACATGGACATGGCCGCCAGGTGCTGTTACTAATTTACAAATTGAAAATTTTGATGACAAAATAAAACTATCATGGGATAAGCACGAAAGACCTTCTGTAAAAGAATATGAAATAAGACGTGGAACATCTTGGTCAACTGCTACAGTTTTAGGCAGAACTACAGATACATTTTTTATTGATTATGCACAAGGTGTAGGAAATACTACTTATTTGGTCGCACCTATTGATAGTACAACGAATGAAGTCGGTGCGGTTGCTTCCGCTATTTTAACTGTTACTAATCCTATTGTGTCTGGATTAACAGCTACAATAATACAAAATAGGGTTAAATTATCATGGGGAACTTCACCCGGCACATGGCCTATTGATAGACACGAAATAGTTATAGATGGAGATGAAGCGAACAAAATAAAAATAAATGGCAATAATAATGCCTATTGGCTAAATGACTTATCATTAGGAACACATACTGTTATTGTTAGGGTTGTATCCATTGTTGGCGCATCCCATGAGCAATCAACAACTTTTGACATTATAGACCGGCCTGTAGGTACAGTAGATGATAGTGGTGTCTTTGTTAGAAATTGGGAAACAGATGCACAAATAAATGAATTACAAAGTACTACTTATACCTTATTAGCAAAAAGCAATTTAGGTCGTAATGGCGGTAATTGTTTAGATATTACTCCAGATAGTTCAGGCAAACATTCACATTATACATCCACATGGGCAACTTCTTTATTACCTGATAAAGTACAAACTGCGTTATTAGCAAAACGAGTAAGGTTTCAATCTTACATAAAATCAAAAGATGGAACAACCCCTCCGAGTGCTGGAAATATTATTTACTGGGATGCTAATTTTAATGATGACATAATGACAACGGGGAATCAAGAACATAGTGGTAATGGTTACCCATTTTTTAGTGAAATTATTTATGATGCCACCGATCCAGATAATTATATTGTTAGACCCGGAGATGTTTTAAGAGTACAAGCAGAATTAAAGGTTGACAGTGTTGCTCAAGCTGCTGGAGTGAATTCTCGTCTATTTGTATATATTGTAGGGAAAAATAAAAATGATAATACAACACTATGGTTAGATTCAGTAAGCATTTCTTCCAATTCTACTACTTATCAATTATTAGATACAGAATTTGTAATAGCTAATGATGTAGCGATAAATGATTATACAATATATAAAGTAGGTATAGATGTTTATCACTTTCCTTCATCAATAACTGATGGAATAGCCTATGCTAGAAACATAAAAGCCACAATACATGGAAAAGCATTTTCAATATCAACACAAAATTCAGTTATAACAGACGATTGGATTAATATAGGTGCTATAGTTAAAATTCCTTCATATGCAACAAATATCCGATATGGTGTAGCTCCTTCGCATGATCGCGCAGATGGAAATGGATGTTTATTGGATGACTTTTCCATATTCCCAGTACCTGACAAAATAGATTCAAATAATATTGAACAATGGATTTCAAAGGCTGCAATTGGCGATGCGTACATTAATAGTTTAATTGCAGATAAGATTAAAAGCGGAACAATATCATCAGAAGTTATTTATGTAGGCGATCAATCTATACAAATAGATGGGGCAAATAATTGGATTTTAATAAAAGACAAACAGGGGACTCCTAAAAGCAGGGTAGTATTAGGTAAAACGGGACCTAATGCTACCGATTATGGTATTACAATATATGATGAAAATGGTAATGTATTATTAGGAACAAACAGATCTTTTGATAGTAGTTTAGTTGATGCTTTAAGTACGCAAAATGCACCGAAAGAAGCCGGAGCCACCGCTACTGACCCAGCAAACATGGTCCGCAACGGCTCTCTGATAGCAGACAATGACAACTTCTCGACTTGGGGCTATGATTCTGACGACGGCGATCAGACGAAAGGCTGCGTGTACCAGGTCGGGAAATACTGGAAATATTCGGATCAGTACATCCCCGTTGATCTCAACAAGGCTTATGAGCTTTCTGCCAGCTTCCGCACCTTGCTTCCTAACACAACGCTGTATGCGGGTTTTTCGTGCTACGACAAGAACAAGAAAAACATTTTGTTCCGGCATTGTTGGCGTTACGCCGGGCGCGACACGACCCTATATGCAGCCGCGAATGTAGGCGACACGGCGGTTCAGATTGTGCCGCCGCCTACCGCGTGGGACGCGCCTGGAAATTCATACATTGTTTTCGCAGTACAACCCGACTATTCGGACCTGCCAAATTTCAACGACTACAAGATCACAAACATAGACACGTCCACGGAAGCAAGCGGGTATTGGATCATCACGTTGGATACCGCGCTGACCGACAGCTACGCGGCCGGGACCAGTGTCGGCAACGTGCGCGGCGGCAATACATGGCAGTATGCTCTACTTGCGAATCAAGTCGTCGGCACTTCATGGGTCCGTAAGCAGGCCAAAATAGCAGGCGTCAATGATCCTACCTCGCCGGCAGGATATACGCAGTTTCGCCGTGGGACAGCGTACATCAAGTTCATGGTGTACACGAATGTAAACCAAACCGACACAACGAAAGTCGATGACGTGCTGCTCTTACCCTTGCCAGACGAGCAAAATCTGGATGCGCTGAATCTGTCAAACGCGCCGCGCGAGGCCGGAGCAGACAACACCGGCAACCGCATCTACGGCACCGGCGGACTGCTGCCGAATTGGAATCTTGACATCATCGATGGCGAAGGCAAGCCCGCTGGTATTCAGCCTGTTGAAGGCGTCTCGGACCGAAACGGCATCGCCGCGACGGCGGACGGGCTGAAGATTCAGCACCCGTCGGATTGGAATGTTGCTTATGGCTTCCCGGCAATACCGATTGATGACAAGCAGCGATACCGCGTTGTCATCACGCACCGGAGCGGGCAGTCCACGACGACGGGGCTGTATTTGAGGTTCAACGAGCTCAACACGGCGTTGCCGCAGGGGCAGACTCACGTAACCGCCCGCACGAGCTTCAAAGACCTACTCGCCAATGGCCCGATGCCCGGCCCCGCCTGGGTCACAGATGAGTATAACTACACCCCAACACTGGGGACGAAATTCGCTTCGTTCTCAATGTATCACTGGGGCAACGCCGTCTCGTTTGAGTACGAAATCGATCGCGTGCAAATCATCCCGATAGCAAAGACGGCAAGTGACATTGACTACAGCGATGGCACGAACGTTGATTCGTTGAAACCGAAAGAGCCGAACGCGGATACGACAAAAGGCGCCATCGAATCCGTAGTCACCATCAACGACCAGGGGGCGATCCAAAATGCTTCATGGGACACCGGAACGAAGAAAATCAAGATCGACTTCGCTAATCAGCGGATTGCTATTGGCGATGATGTTTACAGAAGTAGTATTCCTCACGTCCTGCAAGAATACAACGGTGGTCAACCAAGGTTTGAAGTTTCAAATGGAGATCAATCTTACATAAGATTCGATTCAATTAATAATTTATTAGAAATAGGTCCAGAAATAAAAACAAAAGGACTATATGGGTATTTTAATAAAAATCCTGTATATAGATCGTTATTAATAGACACAATAGCTTCCTATGTAATTTCATCTATTACCAAAGACTACGGTAAAGGTGGACTAATAATCAATCCTTATGGATTCTTATATAGGTTTATGCCTTTCAATAAAAATGGAGATTTTTCTACATACAATATCAGGCGCTATTATTTTACTATAGATACGGATTCAAACATTAATTACAATTTAAATTTTTATTTTGGAAGGAACACAGATGATAGCAGTTACGTTTTTCCAACAAATCCTTATATAGATATAAAAATAAGTTTAAGTTATAATAATATATCTATAAGTTTTTTTACTGAAAACGGGGAAACTATAAGAAGTACATCTACATCCTTTGGTAGTGGTAATGATAATATTGAAATAGTTATATATTCTTACTTATCAACATCAGGATTAATAACAGAATACACAACTACCGTCGATATATATGCTTACGGATTGAAAATCTTTGGAGGAAGTATTGCAACCTCGTATAGTCCACTACTTCCAGAATTTTTTATGATAAAAAGTACAGATTCAACTTATAACATAATTTTATATGAGTTTAATTACACAGAATACTATAAAGATATGCCTACTGATTACATAGTATTGATATAAAGATAAAGTTATAACTATGAATATATTTTATCACAAAAATAAACGAATACCACAATCAGGGTAGTCAGCGCTCTCTGCCAACAACTCTATCGTAAAAAGTTCGCGTTCTTTTTTAAATCCAATTTTATTTTTATCAAGAAAACTTCTTAATTTGTTATATGCTTCTGTAGGATCATTAGCAACTACATAAGCAACTCCATTAATATTAGATTGTCTCATTCCACGACATTTTACTAAACATAGTTTATTGCTCATTTTTCAAACCCTCTTTATACAAAGAATATTTATACCCATAACCCAGTAAAGCAAAAAATTCATCTACATTTATTTCGTTATACCAATCCTTCCATCTGCTAATATATATCTTAGGATTTTGGTTTGTTACAATATCCATCAAATGTAATAAAACATTTTCATCTAATTTTTCATTACTGAATGAAATTAGCCTTTGTAATTCTTCTAATTGCTCACCGTTTTCATCAAAAAATAATGCGTTTCTATTAGTGAATATCCAAATACTTTGTATTTTTACATTTTTCATCACAAAATCTCCATATAATTGTAAAGCCAAACAAACCCATATCGCTTATTGTTATGTATGGTACTGTTTTAATGTAACCTCCGCCGCAGTTAATTTTGCTTTTGCTTCTTCTAATCGACGTTCACAATGTTTAGTATAACACTTCATTCTAGCAACAAGACTCTCAACAGCCTCCTTTTCAGTAGGCCACGCAAATCGCTTTTTCGCATCATTTCTAATAAAATGCATAGGGCAGTAAGGCCCTCTAGCTACCCAATAACCTTTTTTTGTGTATTTAACAGCATAATATTTTGTTATTTGCACAGAAACTCTATATCCAGAAACGTTCCCATACTCATCCAATGTACCAAATAAATAAGATTCGGCTCTATATAATATTTTAGCATTTTTTGGGATGTAGTCTTTGAAAATCATTTTTTAGTCAAACAATTTGTAAATATAGGCGGCGATCCACAGACTGGTCGGTCGCTACTCCGGCTACGTAGTACAGTTGGCCGACTGTACAAGGAGCATCGAGCTTCGCCTTGCTCAAGGACTACACACCCTAGCGTGTCTGCGATTTTCCACGCCGCAGCCAGCTTCACGCCATTACACTAACTATTATACAATTCAAGTTTCTATAAGTCAACCCCAGAACATGGCTCCTTAAAACAAATTAATAATACCTAAATATTACTTTTTTAATTTTATATCCTGCATCCACAATGTTTACATAATTTATGCACTTTAGCACAATCATCACATAAAATATCAACGTTAGTATTCCCAAATAATAACTCTTTACCGCACGCAGCACATTCTGTTTCTGTGACGGCACTGCCTCCAGCCAGTGGTCCATAATAGCATAATACACATAAGTTTTTAGACTTTCTTATGTTCTTATCAGGATCATTTTTTAGTTTATCAGCAAACTCTATATAATTTCTAATTCTGCTTCTAGTGGTGTTAGTCCACAACTCAATATTACCTTTATTGAACTTTTTTCTAGGAACTTTCATAAAAATTACCTATTATAAATATTTTATACAATTTCCCAAGCGCCTGTTGTTTTATAAATTAATACTGGTTCGTTAGACTTTCTTGCCCTTTTATGTCTTAACCTTTTTAGAAGTCTTTTATCATTTATTAATGCCTTTTTAGGCTTACGCATTGCACAAGATTTCTGCCAGCTTTTCTTTTTCATAATTAATACCTATTAAATTTTAGTTTATATATTCTTGATATATTCTTTATTTTATTACGTTTATTCCTAAATACCAAACATTCTCTTTCCTCATACTTAGACTTCCTAGTATTTACCATTACTAATTTTTTGAACTCTCTATAATCACGCTTACCCTGCCAGAAATATTTAATATGTTTTTTCCTGTGTGATCTAATTAAATCGTAAAACCTACTTCCAAATACATTTTTAGTATCAAACACAATTAAGCCTCACAAACATAATAATTTATAATAAATTGATATATAATTTTTACATTACCTATTTCATTATATTTATTTCAAAAACTGATTTAGGTCTTCTACTATTCAAAATAAGTAACTTCTTATACTTTCTATATTCCCGCTTGACATGCCATCTATATTTAATATTACTTTTTTTATAATTATTGATTAAATTATAAAACCTATAACCAATCATTTTATTATAGTTAAACATTATTAAACCTCACAAACATAGTAACTCATAATAACTCAATATATCTTTATAAATATTTTTAATTAAATCATTACTTATGCTTTTCAAAGTTCTATTACAAAAGCCTATGGTACTATCCACAGGATAACCGCACATTTCCACATTTTCTATGAAATAAGAAACATATTGACCTTTATTATCAATAAACAAATGCTCATAATTTCTAATTACATAAAAATCATCAGATAATAAATCAATTGTATTGATTAATGTTGTTTTTGTAAAACTTACCTTTAATAACAAATTATATAACGATAAATAATTATCCTTTATATATGAATCAAAATTACCGTTATCTACTATTTCAAATAATCTAATAAACTTATTAGTATCTTTATTAGTAAATTTTTTGAACTCTGCAATACACTTGTAATTTCCAACTTTATTATACCAATAAATTAAACTTATTAAGTGATGCTTTATCTCATCATCGCTAATAAAAGGATTTTGTACTATAAAATCATGTAGTAATTGTATATTCTTAACAGAAAAATTTTCTTTTGCTAAACTATCTAACTCCAGTTCTACTTTTAAGAACGTGTCTGAAAAAAGTATTCCTTCTTCATATAGCATAATTAAAACATCCTGCTATGTTAAATTTAAGTTTAGGCCATAATCATTAACAAACTTATTCACTCTTTTATATACTTTTATCCTATCGATACCTGTCTCTGTCCATAGTAATAATTTGTTAATAATACTATATAAGCAAAAATTTAAAGCATGTAAAGAATCGCCATAGTAGCAAAAGCAGCAATGGTAAAAATCAAAGTGTTTTTCAAGTACGTTTACAACCGACTCTCCATTATTAATATTCTTAAATATCTTGTTTAATTCCTTATTAAAAATAACCTGAACACCATTGCTCAGTTTAATTAAAAAATACTTATCATTTTTATCTGTATAAAGATAATCTACATATCCATAATAATCTATAACATCTTTTATATATAAATCAAAATCTTTAGGATTAAAAACTACAAATAAATCTATGTCTGTAAATTTTCCAAAATAAAATAACGTATATAGGCTGCTACCGCTAATAAAACAATTATTAGCATTAAGCACTTCCTTTCCATAATATCTATTTACTATCTTTATAGTTTCTTCTAATTTGCCTTTATATAAATTTTTAATGTTTAATAGTTTATCTTTATAATCATCAATCCATTTATTATAATCATAACCTCTATCAGAAATATATATTTTAAGAGGAACCAAATTACCTTTCCCGGTATAAATATTAATCATATCCATTATAGCTCCTTAAACATTTTTACTTTAACCTGTACTTATCTCTACATCTCGCACAAACACCATCTACCAGTCTAGGGCTTTCTTTATCACAATAATCGCATACTCCAGGTTCTCCTTTAGGAATTTCTCTATTAACTCTACTAAGGTTGTCCTTCAACCAACGCTCATAATATTCATTTGCAACGTCAATTTTGTCTGCCATTAAAATACCTTTTTAATTTGAATTTTCCATATTATAACATGACGCAAAACATCATGTCAACCTATAAAATATACATAAACTTAATAATAAATATAATATTATTTATATTTATTATGGAGGTACACTTTAATGATAGACAAAATAAAATACATAATTGAAAACATACCAAGAGATAAAATCCTACACTTCTCTGTAGGTATTTTATTATGTATAAATATAACAACTATATTTTCTATAGTGTTTAATCATGTCAACAAAATAACAGTTTCAATAACCGCTTTCGTAATTACCTTTATTATACTTTATATAGATGAATATTTTATACAAGCACGTAAGCCTAACAGAAATGCAAAGGATTATAAAGATTTACTAGCAGGAACTTTGGGGGCACTGTCAATAACATCATTTGTTATTTTAATGATATTACTATGAACCTAGACAAAAACGAAATGATAAAATTAGTCATATCATCAGTTTTTATAGCAGGGTATTTTATTGTTACTTATATGTTTTTAATAGGTAAAGTATCAGTCAAAGAGGAACTAATACCTACATTACAAATAATCATAGGTGTACTTACTGGCGGTGTAGTGCAAGTATTAAATTATTGGATAGGATCGAGTAATGGTAGTGCGGTAAAAACTAATATGATGAAAAAATAATTACACAAAGTTTCTCATTTTATTATAAGAAATAAATTGAAAATCTAATCCTTCGTCTTTATATAACATAACTACGCCAGTCCACCAGTCTCCTATACCTGCACTGTTTTTTGCATACTCTGGAATATAATCAAAATAGTTTCCAACATTTATGGCTATTTTTTGTTTATAACCATATTCTGTTTTAGTTGACATAATATCTACTCCAATCCTATGTGTGTGTCCAAATACAATATGCGTATTATAAAGTTCTAAGGCTCGTCTACAAACATACTTTCCGCTAATAGGTTGGTTAGCTCCATTCATTGGTATATGCGTAAAACCGACATCTTGTATATAATAAGTGTCCCGGTATCCTACAATCTTCCACCCTTTTTTTCTACAATCCAAGATATCATCTGAATCTATAATACCTTCTATTTGCGGATTTTCATGGATGTATGAAACTAACCTATCCTCATGATTACCATAAATATAAACTTTAATAGGGTCATAGATACGTTTCTTGAGTTTCCTTTTCTTTTTATTGTAACTATCAATATAACTATCTATTATATCTAATGACTCTTTTCCACTTTCTATTTCAATCATTAATCTTTTTCCCTCTGCTAATAATGGCTTTCCCTTATTATGCCTGCTAACTGAATCTAATGTTAAAAAATCTCCCATCAATACAATATAATCCGGCTTTTCTTTTATTATAAATTTTCCTAAAACATGGAATCTATCCTTACTGCAACCAACATCATCATGCACGTCGCCTACAACTAAAATTTTACTCATTCTTATACCATTCTTTTATGGTATTTAAGTTACTTATACATTGTTTCAAATCATTTTGAATATTTAGTGTATATTCTACCAAATCCCTATAAGTTGTTCCATTAAATTCTTTATATTCAATTGAATTTATATCTGGAAATTTGACCTGCCTATCCTCATAAGACTTTACTAAAACCCTATTTGAGCAGCCTAACAACATCAGCAGGAATAGGACTATCAAGGCATTTTTCATTTGGAATCGCCTTTAGACTTTGTAATTTGTTATCCAGTTCCTTATTTTGTTTTAATATATATTTTATTCTTTTCTCCAATAAAGCATTTCTTCTTTGAAAATCACTTTCAATATTAGATATAGTTAAAGCTAATTCTTTATTGGCTTCTTCATATAAAGCTAATGATTTTTCTGCATCTATTAATTTAGATTGTAGCCTAAAATAATTTATTATAGTAAAAACAAAAAATATAATAACAAATACCAATGCTAACTCTTTTTTATTGTTTCTTATTTTAGTTATTATATTTTTTGCTTTCAATAGTAACAATATATTCATTTTATTGTTCTGATAGCATCCCAAACCACCCTAGCAATTCCAGCAGTAATCATGGTAATCAATGTTATAATCAAAATAGTAACAGACTTTTCTGATAATTTTCTCCACTTCCTTAATGTTATGAAATCAGTTTGTAACTCTTTTACATTATCAGTATCAAAGCCCAGCTTTTTTAACACTTCGTCAACGGCTTCCTCTGCGGCTTTTTTAGCTAAAGATTCCAACTCAGGTTTGGATGCTTGAATCGATTTTTCTACAATCGTTTCAATTAAAATGATTTGTTCTTTCTCGTTATTCATTTTTGAATATTTCGTTTATTGTCACATATATTTGTTTATTATTTTTATTAATACCAGCCCAAGCGGCGGGCTTTCCAATTACCTTATCTTCCCTTACATCTAAATGAAGACCAGGATAAGGTTTCCAATCAGGATAAACACCAATACCAGTAAATCCTAAACTTCTTGCTAGTATAAACGCTTGCTTCAATTGGGGAATACTTAATCCTACGCCATTTTCATTTACAGGCATAATATCTATAGCATTAACTTTTCCCCATTTATTTATATTGTGCTGTGATTCTGAATTATCATTTCTTCCTATAGCACCTTCTGCTGGACTTATAATTATTCGTTTATGTAAGTGCATCCTATAAATATCTAATAACTTTAATAATATTGGATTTATTTGCTCATACCACCCTCTAAACTCCTCCTCTATAAAATATCTAAGTTTCATAGTTCCATGCCTGCAAATCTATATCTTACAGGCCAGTTATCCCACAACTTGTATAAAAAGCAATCATCTGGATGATATATTTTTGGTGTTTTTATTTTTACTTCTTTAACGCTTATAAGTATCATATCTTCTAATGGATTAGAAAAATCAACCAACATACCTGCCAACGGACCGTCTATCAAAATAGCTTTTCTCATTTTTATAATATTAGCAATATCTAATTTATTTGACATGTAAATTCACTATTTCAGAAAGAAGCTCATCATCTGTCGTTGGTGCTATAATTTCTATCTTATAAAACCCTTTAGACATTCCGTTACTCAAAATAATTTGTACTTTTGTTTGATCACTAGACAAAGTAGGATTACCAACAATGGCACTTGAAGTTATATCTGTACCAGTATCGTCAAATACTTTAACAGATAAATTTCCTTTATTATTAGAAGTAGTTAAATTTTCATTAACATTAAGTGGCCATGTGGAAAAATCTACTTCAAACAAGAAAAGATCATTTATTAATTTCCACATGGCCACACCTATTATGCGTACTCAACATTCAAAGTGGCTTGGTCATTTGCCAAGTTAGTAGCACCTGCATTGACAATACGTTTTACCCAAACTCTGACATAACTACCAGCAGCTACATCAGGCAAGGATAACTTAGTCGTAGCATTGTAATGACCAAAAGTAATTCCAGTAGGTGCAGTGCTTTCGTCTGCAATTGAAAGGGTACTTCCTACTGAATCTGGCCCCAAATCAAGTTGGGTATCTACGCTAGTAGTTTCTGGGTCAACATAAATACTAATTGCAGTAGCAGTAGCATCTCCAGAATTATAAATATCAATGGCACGATATTCTGTATCACCTGCACTTGCTTCAGCGGGGGAAACATCATCAAAAAGATTGTTAAGCGCAGTAGTGCTTAATTGTACGCTAGAAGAAGTACCGCCCAAGGAAAGATTGGGGTCTGAATTAGAAGCCCCGCCAGTATAACGAAATTCTAGGACAGCAGCCATTTATTTATTACCTCTTAATTGTATATTTTTGTTTATTTTATGTCACTAAAAAACTACAACAAAATAAAAGTATTTATGATCGTTGTTTTGCATAAAAAATTCTATCCCTAGTTTTACTAAAAATCAATCTTTCTCTCGTTGAAGCGTTTATAGTAACCGCAGGTTTCAATTCTAATATACCTAGCTTCCAAGCAGTTACTAATAAAGTATTCTTAAATACTTTCCAGGCTATGTTTTTTGTAATCAATGATTTTATATTCCAAGACAAACTTGCTACTTTATTTGTTAATATATTCCAAGATGTTGTATTTTTTATTTTATTAAATACCTTCCAATAAGATAAAGCTGTTTTTATTGTAAGTATATTCCAAGACACTTCATTATAAAAAGTATTTAAAAGTCTCCAAGCAGTAGTTTGTGTTATTTTTGTTTTTACATTCCAACTAGAATTAGAATTATTTGATATTAGTATTTTCCAAGATGTATCTAAAGAATTATCAGTCTTTATATGCCAAGCAGTGTTTGCTGAAGATGTATTAAATATTTTCCAAGCAGTGTTTATAGAGACTAACCCAGAAGTAAGTATTCTCCAAGCAGTATCAACAGGCTTCTTTATAAATACTTTCCAAGCAGTGTTATTTGTTATTATATTTTTAATGTTCCAAGCAGTTACTAATGTTTTAGCAATAAAAACATTCCATGAAGTATTAATGTAACTTCTATTTTTTATGTACCAAGAAGTTAATACATTTTTTATGGTTCTAATGTTATAAGAGGTGTTTCTGCTAAATTTTGTTTTTATGTTATAAGATATATCTATTAGCTTATTCCCTAATAAGTTCCATGAAGTGCTTGTGTTTAATCTACTTAATAAATTCCATGATGTTTGTTTAACATTTTTAGTTAAAATATTCCAAGCAGTATTAATGCTAGAAATAGCAGTAGTTAATATTCTCCAAGAAGTATCTTGCGATTTCTTCGTAAATATTTTCCAAGAAGTATTGTAATTATTTAAGGTTTGTATATTCCATGAAGAATTAATACTATTTAATGTTTGTATATTCCAAGACGTATTACTGTCAACAAAGTTTAATATATTCCAAGAAGTATTATTAACATTTACATTTTTAATATTGTATGAGATGCTAACATTATCTATAGTTTTGAGAAGCCATCCAATATCAGTTTTGTTTGATGATAATATATTCCAAGAAGTTGCTTTTGAATATAATGTAAATAATTTCCATGATGTAACAGTCGTTAATAAATTATAAATCGAGCTTGGTTGTTCAGTTAATGGCCCTAAAAATGGCCTTATTTTCCATATACCAGAATTTGAATCTGTCCAAGGTCCCCAAGTATCTAAACGCCAAGCCATTAAATCACCTCAACGGCTGGGTCAACATAAACTGTGATATTAGGTGAGGCTACATGAAAAACAATTTCTGCATGGGCATCTCCTGCTACATCGGCTGGGATGGAAATATCAATATATTGTGCATTTGGCGTTGTTAGTCCAGTCCAAGAACTCGTTGTATCTATGGGTAATGTTGTCCCTGCGATATGCGGAGAAACTGGATGCGTCTCAACAACAACTCCAAGACCAGTAGAAGGTTTGCGATATTTGGCGACTGCCCAAATATCTTGATCCGTTAAAGTCGCACCACCATCTTGAGAAAAATAAATGCGAAGCGTTTTCGCAGTAGATAAGTCAAGAATTTTGCGATCGATAGGAATAGCAAAACTTTTAACACCAGTCTTAGTTACTGATGTAGTAGCTATTGTAATTGATATTGGTGAACCACCTACAACAGCACCACCAGAACGGTAAACAGCGGTCGTAATACTTGCCATACCTTCTGCCCAAACCACATCATAACTTCCAGAAGCATTACTATATAAAACTTCACATCCAGATAGAAAATCAGCGCCAGGACTTGTGGTTGAGAATAAAGATACTCCATTAGGTATTGGAGTATTTCTAACGATAAGTTTTCCATTACGGGACGCATTAATTAAAGCACCAGACGTCATTGATGAAATATCTAAACCATCTATAACAATATGACCGCCATAAGGCGCAATTACACCATCAGTTCCAGGATCAGTAGTTATAGTACACCCAATAATTTCAGCATTTGCTTCTCCCAAACATAAAATTCTATATCCAGAAGCAGGTAAAATATCACAATTTATAATACGAATCCTGGTTGAGTAGGCAGTAGAAGTATTTTGCCTTCCAACTATTTTTATATCTGTATTATTTGTTGAAATTTGACAATCATGCAAAAAAATGTCGCAATTTGAATTTGTAGAACCAACATTCATCCAATATCCAGTAGTATTATTATGTATTACTAAACCATAAGCTGCCGCAGCACCATTAACATTCTGTCCACTGTATTTCCTAAACCCAGCCCCTCGCAGATAAGTCTCATCTCCATTGCCTGTACCTGTGGCCCAATCAACTGAAATGATTTCAATTGGAGGACCATTCAATGGATCTGGGCCACTAACTATCTCACTTGTACTATGTGCAGAATCAACCAAAATTCTATCACCATTAGTAAAAGGAATAGCTCCTAAAGTAGCATAAGGCAATGCCTTAGTTCCGTCTGCCGTAGCATCATCTCCATTAACACTAGACAAGTAATACAAAGCCATTAAAAGTTCCCTCCAGCTTGTTGCATCAAAAGTGATGCTTGAATCGCAGCAGACGCTTTATCTCTCAATGCTTGTATACCTACAGAATCCAATCCTGTAATAGCCATTAATTCATTATCTGTAAGAGACTGTACAAGCCTTGCACCAATTATCTTATCTTTAGGGTCTATTGACATAGTTAACTCGTTAAATATACGACCTGCTAATTCTGCATATGTCAAGTGTTCGGTTCCTATAGTATTTCCTAAAGAGTCCCGTAAGGGGTTATCTCCCCTACGCAACGCATCTAAAACTTTTAATGTTTCTTGTTCCTGTTTTAATTTAATTTTATTTATAGCAGCTTTATTTATTAAATAATTTACTTTAGCAGAACTCCATAAATTTGCATTTTTCGGAGCTACTATACGTTCTTTAAGCGTTTGTCCTGTAGCTACATCTTCCATTGAAAACTCTATAATAACACCACTATTAGTAGGTATAGTTTTTATTATATTTATGTTTCCTATTAATGAAGAAGCTGGCGGCATTTTTTTATTATTTATTTATTATTTATTAGAAACTATAAGTACACCGACAGACCCAGTTGATGGGTCTTCACAAGTTAAATTTACTTGTACTTGTCTGCAAGCCTCTGGATCATATACATCGTTACTAGCAAGACAATACTCTCTTAAATTAGCAATTTCATCACCATCTAAACAAACCATAACTTGAATCCCTTTATCTCCGTAGGCACATCCTACTAATAGCACAAATAAAAACACTAAAATAATTTTATTTATCATTACAATACCCTCATAAAATACTATTTAAGTAGTCTATAAATTCTACTGAAAACTCATTCTCAACCAAATCCATTGCTACTTTTGCAATCTGTTCTAATTTTTCATTCTCAAAATCTGATTTAATTAATACTTTATTAATAAGATAAAAAAGTTCTGTAGAATTTAATGATAATAAATAATCTTCAATTTCTGTATATTTATTCATATAACCACACCTAATATAAAACTCAAATTTTAGTTAATAAAGAAAACTTATCATATATGTCAAGACAATTCAAGAAAGGAGAAGTTGATACTGATGCTTGTAAATGAAAATGAGAATCATTCTCATTTGGCGGCATAAAAATAAACACCAAGCCACTTTTCAATTACTACTATACTTGCAAAATGCCAATGCTTATTTATTAAGCAAGGGCAATCTTGCCTTTAATCCTGCAAGGAGACCACCACCTCTGGTATCTAAAAATTAAATATATAAATATAAACGTTAGATTCGTCCTACTTCGTAGGACTCATCTTGTAACAAAATATAAATATAAAAATTACCTACAAGGAGAATCTACCTACTTAATTACTTTTAATTATTTAATATATTGTAACGCTAGATTCGTATCACTTCGTGATACTCATCTTTTAGCTAAAACAAATTATTATAATTTAATACAAGGAGAACTTAACCACTATTTTCTTATTTATTTCTTATTTAATTAGTATTGTTATCCTCGTATCACTTCGTGATACTCGTCTAGTAACTTTACTATAAAATAAAATTTAATTTTTTCCTACAAGGAGATTCTATCCTCTATTAATTTTCTTACTTTGGTTTTAATACCTAGTATTGTTAGATTCGTCCTACTTCGTAGGACTCATCTTGTAACTATTACTAATTTATTAAAATTAAAATAATTTATTTTCCTATAAGGAGATACATACACTTAGAAATTTTAAATTAAATTTTATTATTTTATATAGAATTGTTATCCTCGCACTACTTCGTAGTGCTCGTCTAGTAACTTTTCTAATAAAATCAATAACTTATGGTTTTGAGTTTACTCAAACTCAAGACACACTTATCCTTAAATCCCTTTAACTCTGGCCACGTAGCCATTTTATTTCTTTATTTAACTTCTTTATTCTTTTAATTTCTTTATTTTCTTATTTTTTCTTAATTTCTTTATTTAATCCTTTATTTTTAATTCTTTTAATTCTATCTTTTTAGATACTTCTTATTTAATTCTTTATATTTGATTCTTTTAATTTCTTTATTTTATTTTTTTTATCATATGTCACTCCGTTCTTGCGGATTCTTTCATCCTCGTCGGGCTGTTCGCCCGACTCGTTTCAAGCATCCGCATGTTCGAACTTACATTCATATTTCAGTTTGTTTAACTTTATGGCTGGCGCGTGGGAAAAAGGCACAATTTGGCCTAGCAGACCAAAGTTGTACCTGCCAAAAATTTGGCTTTTTTCTTGAAAAAATTAATGAAAAGGCACCTTACCAATGGTTACGTTTTTACACGCGGGGACGGGAGGCCCGTGTCGCCCCTCTTACACATACTTGGGTATCGCTACGCCTCGGCAGACACATACGACCTGGTAAGTAGCCGTATGGTTCACACCCCTTAATTCTATGGGGTCTCTTGTAGATTCTTTGCCCTCCGGGCGGCCCGCGGCGATCTACTTACCGCTAGCCTTGTTGCCTCACCCAACCTGCGCAGCATTACCTGCGCCAGGAATCTAGGCATCTGGATATTCACAAGACCCGTCCAGACCGCGGTATATCAAATTGTAGGGAGAGCACCCGTAACGAAACTCAGCTAGTGCTTGGTTTCATTACGCTAGCAACAATAGCACATGCAAATACGCTTGTCAACTATGTTGCAAAATCAGCATCAACACGTTTATTGAAAAATGCGTGCTGAGAACCGTTACACATATATTATCGGCATGACCCCTCAATAGTTTAACTATCCTAGTAGCTTATCTGCTTGGTTGTTTTGTCTCCTATAACGTGCTAACATAATTGATAAAAATTAATGGTATATAGGTATGAAAAAGGACTTTTACAAAAAATATTTTGGATTTATAAATTCAATAATAGAAAAGACGGTTTGTGATCCTTATAATCCAGAACGTAGAGATGATTATCTACAGGAATGTTATTTGGCATTGCTTGAGGCTAAAGAGAAGTATGATGACAAAAAATCGTCATTCTCTAATTATGCCTACATCGTTGTTAGAGGACGATTGCTTGACTACATAAGAAAGCAAACTTCTTTATCTAGAGAAGATTACAAGATAGTAAATACGATTCAAAATTTGATTAGTGAGAAAGGTATAGTACGCTATGAGGATATAAGTAAGAATTTTAACGTAAGTAAAGAAAGGTTTTATAGATTGTTGTCTTTAAGTAAAAATAGTAATTACAAAGATTTATTATATTTTAATTATGATTATTATAGTAATGATGATTTTGAAGTGGTTGTAGAAGATAAGAAAGAATTAAAAATGCAGTTATATATAAAACCGACACAAGTACATAGGATTGATAATAATAAATTTAGAAAAAAATTAGATATTTATTTAGATAGGTTGACTGCTAAGGAGCGTACAGTTATAAAACTGAAATATTATCACGATAAAAGTATTAGTGAGATAGCTTCAATATTTAATGTTTCGGTAGCTGCGGTTAGTCATATGCATAAAAAGGCAATTAAAAAATTAAAGTCATATATTGGTGATAACGTAAATGAATACCTACATGATTAAAATAGTTAAGTCAGAATCAGCAGATGATTGGTATCATGACCTTATAGGATACCTACTTCCATTAGTAAGAGAAGAATCCGATTGTTATCTTAGCCGAGATGTAGCAGGTTACATTAGAAAAGTAAATAAAGAAGATGCAGAGGTTGTATATGATGAAGCGCCCTGGTGACGTTGTATATGAAAAGATGAGCGCTCTTGGTATGTCGGTAGATGAACTTGCAAAGGCCCTGGGATTGACGTATAGGCGTTTTGAGGAGCTGCTAGACTCAGAGCTTGTCATTACGCCAGAATTGGCTGAGAAGCTGTCTAAGGCGCTTGGTGGATGTTCTAAGTATTGGATGGATTTGGAAAATAAATATGTCAGAGATTACAACGGGTTTTGATATTATATGTCTGTGAAAGTATTTAATATAAAGAAAGCTGTTGTTCCTGTAGAAGCGCAAAAATTGTTTTTGGGCGAATATTCTGGTTTTCAGCGTTATGATATTTATCGGTATCCTCAATTAAGAAAAATTGAGGAAACTATGCGTAATAATTTTTGGAATCCAGAAGAAATCAGTCTTACAGAAGATGCCTTGAAGTTTCAAGAGCTTGATGATGCAATCAAGGAAGTGTTTACGCAGAATCTTTTGTATCAAACTACTATGGATTCTGTTCAAACAAGAGGACTTCAGGCTGCACTATTAAAAGTTACTTCAATGCCTGAATTGGAAAGTTGTTTTAACACACAGGCATATTTTGAGCAGATACATAGTACAAGCTATTCTCATATTGTTCGTTCATTATTTTCTAATGGAACCGAAATTTTCGATAAAATTGATGATATTCCTGCTATAAAAAATAGGATGGAAGTCGAGGTTTATAATTATAATTTTATAGCATCAAATGATTTTGATGGTTTGAGCATCAGCACCAAGCGTAAGTATGTGTTTGAAATGCTTATTCATATTTATGCTATGGAAAGTGTAAAATTTTATTTGTCTTTCTTGATTACATACATGTTGAATGATGTTACCAGCAACAGCTTGCAGAGGACTTCTCGCATTATCAAAATGATCCAGTTCGATGAGAATTTACATGTAACTTTGTTTAGGCATCTATTCAACATATTAAAGAAAGAAACTAGAGAGGGGTTTACAAATTATTTTGACAATGAAAAATTTATTTCAATTTTTAATAAAGTAAAGGAAGATGAAATTAATTGGGGTAAATATTTATTAACTATTTATAATATCCCAGGATTGTCAGAAAAATCTATTGAAAATTTTGTATCATACCATGTTGATAGGGCACTATATACTTTGAATATTACAAATAAGAAGCCCGTTAAGGATGATTTGATTAATTGGTTTAATATGGTTTCTAATATTGATAGTGAGAATGTAGCCCAACAAGAAGCCGAGTCTGTAGCATACCAGATTGGTATTCTTAAAAATGATTTTGAACCTGGTCCCTTGAAGATTTGATAAACATGAAAAATAAAAATATTGTAAATCTTTCTCAGTTTGAGAAAGCATTAGAGTCTAATACTCAGTTAAATAATATAGATGTTCCTAATATTGTAGTCATTAAAAGAGATGGAAGGGAGGAACCTTATTCAATTAAAAAAATGCATAAGGTTCTTTCCTGGGCTTGCGAAGGTAATGATTTTTTTGTAAAGGAAATTTTGGAAGGAGTGCAGTTCAAGTTAAAGGATAAAATAAAGATTACTGATTTGTATGATGAGGTTATTAAAACTGCTGCACAGAAAATATCTATGTTATATCCGCAGTATGAATATATTGCGGCTAAGCTATTTTTATTGAAAATTTATAAAGAATCTGGATGTAAGGTCGGCTTTTATCCGAAACTAGGTGACGTTTTGTCTAAGGGAGTTCATTACAAGGTTTATGACAAAGAGGTTGTTTTGTCATTTACAAGTGATGAGCTAGAAAAGTTAGATGCAGCGATAGATCATACTAGAGATTTTTTATTTAATTACAAAGCATTAACCACTTTTTATAATAAGTATTGTATTAATTATAGAAAAAATAAGAAATTAGAGTTACCTCAACATGCATATATGCGTGTTGCTATTTTCTTGAATTGGAAAGAAGAAGAAAATCGTATTGATAAAATAATCGAGACTTATAATCATTTATCTACACATAAGTATGCAGTAGCTACGCCTATTATGCTGCGTAGTTTAACGAATAAACCACAAACGGCTTCTTGTGTTCTTACTGTAATGCCAGATGATACTGATGGCATTATGGATACTGTTCATAACCTAGCTTTGTACAGTAAGTACAATGGTGGTACTGCTACAGATATTTCCGAAGTAAGAGCCAGTGGTTCTTACATCAAAGGCAATAATGGGTATAGCAGTGGTCCTGTAGCCTATTTGAAAATAATAGAATCTGTTATGAAGGGGTTTAACCAAGGATCATTAAGAAGTGGCGCCAATTGTAGTTATTTTCCATTCTGGCATTATGATTGGGATAAGCTAATTGTGTTAAAGTCAAATGGTGGGACTAGCGAAACACGCTGTCGCACATTAAAGTATGCTGTCAAATTGAGTAATTTTTATTTTGACAGAGTAAAAGAAGATAAAGAAATCACGTTGTTTGATCCAAAGGATGTTCCTGAACTTTTAACATCTTTTGGTGATGAATTTGTAAAATGGTATGAATACTATGAAAATAAAACGGGAATAAGAAAAAAGAAGACTAGTGCTAGGGAACACTTTTATCAGTTAATGAAAGAACGTACTGAGACTGGAAACATTTATATATTTTTTACTGATAATGTTAATGAAAACAATATTTTAGGTAGATACATAAATTCAAGTAATTTGTGCACTGAGGTTTTGATTCCCGCACGTCCTAGTACAGTTAAATTTGAAAAGTTAGTTACTTATGAGGACGGTCATACTAATACAATTATAGAAAAGGAGACTGGTGAAATAGGTCTATGTAATTTGGCAAGCGTTAATCTTGTAGAATGGTATAACAAGGATGATATTGATAGATTTTATTATATTTATAACCTTGTAAGAATCATGGATAACACAATTGATTATGCTTATTATCCTGTAAAAGATGCAAAGTATAGTAATATAAATTATCGTTATTTAGGTATTGGTGTTAATAATTATGCTAATTTATTGGCCAGTTTAGGGATCAAATTTGATTCTCAGGAGTCACTAGAGTTTACAGATGAGTTGTTTTATAAGTTATCTTATAATCTAATTAAGGCAAGTGTAGAATTAGCAAAACAAAGAGGAAGGTTCAAAGCATTTAATACTACTTTATGGTCAAAAGGAAAATTGCCAGTAGATTTTGCAAACAAAAATGCAATTAAATTAACAAAAAATAAATATCACGATGATTTTTATTGGAAAGATTTGCGAGATGATATTAGTAAATACGGAATTAGAAATGCTTATTTAATGGCTATCATGCCAACGGCTACTTCTGGTAAAGCATTAAATGCTACAGAATCCATAGAACCTGTTTTGGATTTAGCTTATAAAGAGGAAGGTACGTTCAGCGTTACAACCTTAGCGCCTAATTTTAGAAAGAATAGTACTAAGTATGTAAAGGCTTTTGATTGCGATCCATATAAGCTAATAGAACTAGCTGCTGTTAGACAGAAATATATAGATCAGACACAATCATTAAATATGTATATAACAAAACCTGATAGCTTGACAGAGTTATTCAAATTACATTACTATGCTATGAATCTTGGAATTAAGACTTTGTACTACTTAAAGCAACGTAAAGACACTTCTGAATATGTTTGTGAGTCTTGTACATGAAAAAAGAAGAGCTTGGTAAAAGATTTAATAATGGAAAGCTAAAGATGTCATTATTATTAGAGTGTGATGATGCATTAGATGGGGCTGTTAGATGTTTGATGCATGGAGAAAAAAAGTACGGCAGAAATAATTGGAAGAAAGGATTAAAATACACAGAAATTATTGATAGTTTACTTAGACACTTAAACCAATTTATGCGAGGGCAAGATGTTGATTTAGAAAGCAATTCAGAGTATAATCACGTTGACGCTATTGTAGTTAATGCGTTGTTTTTGTCTTACATGTTTTATAAACGAAAAGATTTAGATGACAGGGGTGCAAAATAATGGCATTGATTTTATATGCTAGAAAAGGTGATGTTTTTTACATTGATGATGTAAAGCTAAAAGTTGAGAAGTTAATTTTTGAACCTACTAAGACAAAGAATCCAATTGTAAAAAAGAGTTTTCCATATTCTATGGTTTTGTCTGTTTTTACAGATAAAGGCATGGAAAAATTTTTGATTACTAAGGAATGTTTTACTAGTGTACCTGGTTATCCAGACTGGTTACTTGCAGTAGGTTCTCGACACAAAGAAGATAGTAGAAGTTTGTCATTAATGTTTGAAGTTCCTAAAGAAAATAAGATTTATCGAAAGAAGATTTACGATAAGATTAAGAAGCAAGAGGTGGAAAATCAAAATGGATGCTAAGAATATGTTTATTGCTAAAGAAGCCTATGAAGATATGGAAGTATTAGGGCTAAAGGAAGATACTGTTCGTGATATGGTTAAATTGTCTGTTCCGTATAATCATGTAATGGGAAATCGCAGGTATAAGCAATTTATTTTCGATTATGATCCAGACAATAACACTTTAAATACTATTGCCCTTCGTGTCCTTAAAATTTATGGCAAAGATGCTGAGAATGTTTGTAAGACATGTTATGGCGAACGCTATGTAACTATTATCAAACATTATAAGGAACATGATGTGCCTTATGTTGGCAGAGTAAAGTGTAATGATGATCACTGCGTTAATGGCCTCTATGTAACTTCAACGAGGGATTACTGATATGAGCAAAGAATCCGTATTAAAAGGATATTCGGAGCCTTATAAAATCCATAATGATGGATTTGTGCGTGTTGTTGATGTTATGGGTGATGACGATGCGGTAGTTCAGATGGCCAGAACAAGCTATGGAAAAGGAACAAAAACGGTAAATGAGGATGCTAATTTAATTAGATATTTAATGCGTCATCGGCATACTTCTCCGTTTGAAGGTGCTGAAATCAAACTTCATATCCGTTGTCCTATTTTTGTTGCTAGGCAATGGTTGCGCCATAGAACTGCTAGTGTTAATGAATTATCAGCAAGATACTCAGAAATGGAAGATTCTTTTTACGTTCCTGAATTGGATTATGTTGCTGCGCAAAGTTCCGAAAACAAACAGGTAAGTGGTAATCCAGTAAATGTAGAAGATGCAAGTATTTACAGGGAAAAGTTAACTGAGATACAAAAAATAACCTATAATATTTATAAGCAAGCGTTAGAGGTAGGCATTTCCAGAGAACGTGCTCGTGAACTATTACCAGTAGGTATTTATACTGAGTTTTATTGGAAAATTGATTTGCATAATCTTTTACATTTTCTTGAATTGCGTATGCATCCACACGCGCAGAGAGAAATTAGGGATTATGCTAATGTTATTGGCAATGAGATTGTAGCAGAATGGGTACCTATTACTTGGAAGGCTTTTTTAGATTATAGATATAATGCAAAAACTTTTTCTAAAAAGGCATTTGATACATTAAAAGAATTGCTAGGAACTGGTGGTGTGGAATCCTTCTTAGAAGGTCTGAAGGACAAAGGGCTTACTAAACGAGAAATAAAAGAATACGAAAATATGTTTTTACAATGAAAAATAAAAGAATTTCTACGAGAACATACAAATTTCTCATAAAAGATGAGAATAATGTCTATGCAAAATTAGAGAATTTATTTAGGGTAATTGTTTTGCTAAGGAGAATTTTGATTGAGGATCGGAGACGTGTCCAGGCGAGTTCCGATAGAATTATGGGTACAAATGAGCAGGTTTCTAGGTTTATTGATATTAAAGACGAGACACCATTAAATTTAATACCATATGATACTGCATTGGCAATTATAAAAGATATTTCTGCTTATCATAATAAGAATAAACATGTTCCTAATATTGGTGAATTTTATAACATAAAAGTGCCATTTTATTGTTCAGTATCATATAGATATGATGAGATGAATGTGCCTGGCATTGGAGTCATCAAAATTAAAAGAGATAAGCCTATTCCTAGAGATAGGAGTGTCATTGTTTCTAATATTTATAAAAAAGGCAAATCATGGTACGCAGACTTAGTGACGAAAAAGAAGGAATAGTATTATTAGAAGTAATAAGGACATTAGACTTATTTTCAGAAAAAAGCCTAAAGATACTCAAGAATAAAATAAATAAAAAGTTAGGGACGAATATAGAAGAAAAGGACCATTTAATATTTCTTACATATTTATTAGATGAATTAAAATCTATCGGAATAGTTTTAGGTGATGGTAATGTTTATTACGATTTATCACGATATAATCTGGATAAAGATTTGTTTATAAAGGCATTTGAAACCCTACAGACATCAGCCGCAACATTTAATGTAAAATCACGGGTTGATTTTTATAATTATATAAAATTTGTAATACATTTAACTGTAAAATATATATCTAATAATTATATAAATAATGATTTTACGGATACGATTCGCATTTTAATAAAAAATGGATTGGAAAATAATTTAATAGATAAAGAAACTGCAAAGAAGTTGCGGGGAAAGTTAAAGCATTTTAATAGTAGATCATTGTCATTGAATAATATATGCCACGTTATTTCTGAGGAGCTGTATTACGTCTTTGATTATTCATTTCCCGGTTATTCTAATTCCGAATTTTTTGTAAAGGCAGCTTTGAAAAGGTTTAATAATAAATGAATTTATCAAAATCTATCCAAGAGAACATTCTCCGTATTATTTCATTTGATGATGAGAATTATAAGATTTTCCGGGGATTAGTACCATTGCGGGTTTATGATTCAAAGTATAAGCCTATTGTAAAGCGGGTTTATAATTATATTGATGAATTTGATGAACCGCCGAAAGCACATTTAGTAGATATTACTGAGGATTTGTTGAAGGAAGATAAATCATATTTATCGGTTATTGAAGGTGTTTATGAATTAGAAGATGTAAATGTAGAATATACATTAAAAAAAGTTAGAGCCTTTATTAGGTTACAGGAAATAAAGTTAGGCATATTAAAAGCTGCCGAAGTTTTAGATACGGCAGATGATGAGGAGTCTTTAGAAGAAGCCGAAGATATTATATTAAAATCAATAAAGAATACACATAAAACCTTTGATCCAGGTTTAGAGTTTTCCATAGATGCTTTAGATTCTTTAGATCAAGAAGCTATTGAGTATTTTAGAACTGGTATTAAGTTTTTAGATACTCATAATTTGGGACCTGCACGAAAGAAGTTACACCTATTTATGGCTCCTGCCAAGTTCGGGAAAACTTGGTGGCTTATTCATTTAGGAAAAGAAAATGTTATGGATGGCAAAAAAGTATTACATTTAACATTAGAAATGAGTCAGTCTAGTGTTGCTAGGCGTTACTTGCAGTCATTCTTCTCTATATCTAATAGAAATGAATTGTATAACATATATAAATTTATTCACGATTTAGATGGAAAGATGAGTGATCTTGAGGAATATGAGTTATACCCTAAACACACATTTGAAGAAGGCAGCTTGAAAGAAAAATTAAAAAATAAAATAGAGAAAGGTAAAAGATATTTTGATAATTTAATAATAAAAGAGTTCCCCACAAGTTCTTTAGCTGTCAGAGAATTGGACAGTTATTTGGACATGCTGGAGCGTGTAAAAGGTTTTATTCCTGATATTATTATAGTTGATTATGCAGATTTGTTACGCTTAGAAGGCAATGATAAACGTATTGCTACTGGAGAGATTTATAAGAATCTACGGGGGCTTGCCATGTCACGAAATGTGGCTATTGCTACAGCCACCCAAACTAATAGGGGGGCATTGAACAAGCGCCTTGTTAGTGAGATAGATGTAGCAGAGGATTATTCTAAGATACAGACGGCAGACTGTGTTATTACGTTGAATAAGACAGAAGCAGAACGTGAACTAGGTCTTGCCAGGTTATATGTAACTGCTGCGCGTGATGACGTAGATAAAATGGAGATTTGCATTTCACAGGCTTATGGGATTGGCCAATTTGCGTTAGATAGTGCTTTAACACCTAAAGATTATGAAACATTTATAAACAAGTAAGATGGGTTATATATCAAAACAATATAAATACGATTATTTCAATAGAGACTTTAATGATTGGAGAGGGCTCAAAAAATTAAAAGAAGATAAAATTGATCTATTGTATAAGGAAACTGTAGGTAATTTAGAGCTTAAATACCAATTAAGGAAGCATCAGAAAATAGGTGTTATTTTAGGCTGTATGCTTGAAAAGTTTTTATTAGGATATGATATGGGGTTAGGAAAAACCTATATGTCATTGGTCATATTGAAGAAGAAATTTGATGAAAAAAGGATAAATAAATGTTTGTTTTTAGTACAAAATTTATCAAATATTTATAATATATCAGATGAAATAGATAAATTTGAATTAGGAATGTCCTATGTTTCATTAGATGGAGGCAGCCAAAGTAGAAAGGAACTCTTTAATAAAGATTATCAAATATATATATTAAATTACCAAGGATTTACTGCTTATATAAAGAGATTCGGTTATAAGGATTTGTTAGGCAAGTTCGATGCTTTTATTTTTGATGAAATGCATAATTTAAAAAATAAAAAAACAAAGTTATATAAATATTGTAAGCTGTTATCTAAAGATTCAGTAGTAAAGATTGGATTAACCGGTACCCCTTTTGACAGAAACCCATTAGATTTTTGGACGCAGTTGGATATATTAGATGGTGGACAAACATTAGGAAGTTATAATACATTCTTAAATATGTTTTTTATAAAGAAATATAATTATATGGGTTATCCAGAATGGAAGTTTGATAAAAGAAAAGTAAACAAGTTTTTATCGATATTATCTAATAGATTTATTTATTATGGCACAGAAGAATGTAATGATCTACCTAAAAAAGTTTACAATACTATAAGGTTTAAGTTGCCAGATAATGTATATAAAGAATACAGAAAGATGTATAACGAGTTTAAGAAACAGTTTAAGGGGGACGAGAATGATTTAGATAAACTGTCATTAGATGTTAATTACATAAAGTTAAAACAATTATCTTCTGGGTTTGTTAACTTGACTGAGCGGTTGGATGATTATAAAGTAAGCAAGATAGTAGAATTTGATAATCCAAAGTTGGACTTGTTGGTTGATAATTTGCGAGCCATACCTAAAGGAAAAAAGTCAATAGTATTTGTTAATTTTATACATTCAGGTAAAACTATATTTAAGAGATTAAACAAGGAAAAGATAGGATGTGTTCTTATTGATGGCGATACTAAAGATTTAAGAAAATCTTTTTATGAATACAAAACTTCAAAAACAAAAAATGTTTTGATTATAAATGCTATCAGAGGAGGTACTGGACTTAATTTACAATTTGCCAATTATTGCTTTTTCTATGAGACGCCTATAACTGTAAGACACAGAAAGCAGGCAGAAAAAAGAATACATAGGGATGGCCAGGTTAATACTTGTTATTATTATGATTTTGTTGCATTAAACACTTACGATGAGCGTGATTTGGTGAACCTAAAAATTGGCATAGAGACTTTTGATAAAATGATGAAAAAATGAGCTTTGATATAATAAAGTTTTTAGAAGAAAATAAAATAGACTATGCAAGTGATGGGAAGAATTGTGCCCAGGGAAACGTTGTAATAAAGTGTCCTTGGTGTAGCGATGATCCTTCAAAACATTTAGGTATTAGGGTCAATGGAAAGTTTGCATATGGATGTTGGAGAAACCCTATGCATAGGGGAACTAAGCCTTATAAGTTGGTGGCAAAGTTACTTAATGTTTCAAACAAAAAGGCTAAGGAAATAGTTGGAAATATTATAGATTATAAGGTTGATGATTTTATGGATGTAATAAATAGTTTAAAAGGCTACGCAAATAAAGAGATTGAAGATAATAACGTAACTCCTATTAGATTGTATAAGTTACAAAATAACACTTTAATGGGAAAGATTGTTTTTGGATATTTAGAGACTAGAATTAATAATGAAATTGATATATATGAATTTATAGATATGTTTAATTTATGTTATTCTGATGGGAAAGGGGCTTATAGGGTTTTCATGCCAGTTAAGTTTGGCGGAAAGTTCGTGTCTTTTGTTGGAAGAAGTGTTAGTGATAGTAAGATGCCAAGATATTTAAGTGGTTCTAAAAAATTTGGAGTAGGTAACTTAAAAGATTATATATATGAACATGATGATAAATCAGATTTTTTGTTTATAACTGAAGGCCCATTTGATATGATGCGCTTTCATTATTTATTAAAAAAGAATAATATAAATGCAGATGCTACTTGTTTATTTGGTATAAATGCAAGCAAGAAGCAAAAAATAATTATTGATGAATTATCTAAAAAATATAAAAAGATATTTATACTTTTTGACGATGGGTTTGATATGACAGCAGCCCAATTGAAATTGTCATTGACTTGTGATAACGTATTTGTTAGTAAAATACCTAATGGTTATAAAGACCCAGGCGAATTAGACACTAAAGGTGTGTATGAAATTATCCAATCTGTCGGATTGTGACGTTATTATATTAGATGACTATACTAAGTTTGTAAAAGAGAAATGTAAAGCATCATCATTTTCTTATATATTACCTGATTTTTATCTTACTAGAAGGGAATATATAAAAGCTCTATTTTTATCTATTATAAATAAATGCATTTATTATAAAGTAAAATTAGATGATATAGGAGGTAAGTTGGGTGAGTGGGTTGTTTATGTTTTAGAAAATATATTAAATATAAGGGATTTTACAGACAGCAGAAATGTTGAATATCTTTTTGATGGATTACCGTATGAAATACCAGATTATCAATACATAGATGATGATGGTAATTTGGTATTTTATGTTGATTATATAAAAAGTAAAGAATTTAATTTTGACTTAAAGAAGGGAATGGAAGATTTTGCTATAAAAGAAAAACAGTCTATAAAAGGTAATAAAAAGTTATATGATGTGTATGGGATTGATCCAGAAGATTTTGAATCTATATATTATCCGTTCCTTAGAGAAGTTTTTAAGTCTTTTCCTAAGAAAAGAAAACAAGGTATTGTAGTGCGTCCTTCTAAATATTTAGTTTTTTATTTAATTTTCTTGTATGGCACCAAAACAAGTATGGATTTATTGTTAAGGGCACTTCGAGAAATGAATATTCCAGTATCAAGATATACATATCAGGAATATAAAAGGGCTTATATATTTATTGTGAGGTTGCTTAAAGCAAAGGGAGTTATTGATAAAGATTTTGACCATAGAGAAGGCTATTTTAATTATAAAAATAGGAGAAAATGATGGATGCTAGGATTTTAAAGTCTGTGGTAGAGTTTAATAAAAAATTGAATCCTTATGGGTTTGAAGTAAACAATGGTATTAAGTTTTGTAATGATAGGATAGAAAATATAGGTAATAATTACTTTTTTATTTATAATACAGATTGTAATGTAAATGGTTCTATTAACTCTTCAAAACTAGACAAGTTTTTACGAAGTATTAAATCAAAGGAAGTTTCAATTGAACAGAAAGAAGATTCCTTGTTATTTAATTCCGGTCGTGTTGGTTTACAGATTGGTAAGTTTCCCACTATTGATTATGATGGCAGCATTGGTGGTGATTTATTATGTACTTTTACTAAAAAAGAAAGAAAACATTTAGAATTATTACTATCTATTATATCAAAGGATAAGGCAATAAACCCTTCTTTTTCTGGCATTACCATTACAAGCAATAACGGAAACTTATCATTATACACTACGGATGCTATAAGGCTTGCAAGATATATAAAGGATGGGGTTTCTTTAGATATTGAACTGGTTATTTCCAAGTTCTTTTTTGAGGCGTTGATTTACTCGTTACGAGTATTTGATTATATAGATATTTTGTGGAATGACGGATTAATTATAGCTAAGAATGACGGTGTTATTTTTGGAACTTCCGCTATGGCGGTAGATATTTTTGATTTTGATGAGCATTTTAGTTCCTTTGAATCTTATGTAGATGTAGTATTAGATGATAACAATAAAGATGTCATATCTACCATTTCTAAGTATTCAAACGGAGTTTTACATTTTATAGCGAATGATGTTTTAACTGTAGCTTCACATAATGATACGAATCCAACAGATATAATGACCGGAGAATGTAGTGCTATTGTAAATGACCCTTATAGTAAAGTTTTTAATTTACAGGGGATAGTAAAATATTTAGATTTATTTAATAATTTGATCTTGTCTGATCATTTAATTCTAGATAGTGATAACTTAACTGTACTATTGACTGAACAAGAATAATGGCATTTTTACTTAAAAAGAAATCAAAAAACAGCCACACTAATAAGTTTTTTAATGATATAGTATCCAAAGGGTGTGCTTATTGTCCATTGAGTGTTGAGGAGGATCATAGATTTGATCCCATAGGGACAGACAGACCATTGTTTTATGTTGTTATGGATAAGCCAGTTGAACAAGATTACAGGCTTAAAAAATCTTATGGATCATTCCTTGGAAGAAAAGTAATAAAAGTAATAGCAGATGCCTTTACTGCATATAAAAAAGAAATTGTTTCTTCTTCTGATGTTTTGTCTTATGTACGGTTTGGATATTTATTAAGGACTTTTACAAAAAATAAAAAATTAGATTCAAGTTATGCTTTTTGTATTAATAAATTTATAGAAGACGTTAGACAAACAGACCCAAGGTTTATAGTTGTTTTTGGAGCAGGTGCTTTAGGCCGGATAGCCAACATAACGAATATAAGAAATATTAGGGGAAAACCTTTTCCTTATCATATAGGTGGTAAAACACGTTGGGTCATTGGGTTTGATGATCCATATAAAATGTTAGATGATAATAACAACTATTGGGGAAAGACTTTTTCTGGACAGTTGGTTCGTTCTTTTGATTTTGGAACTCCACCTGACATAGATAAATACAAAAAAATAGAATCAAAGAAAGTCCTTCCTGGTGAATATGTAACTGTTACGCATGAGCAAGATTTTGAAAAAGTTATTCATTCTTTCTCCGTCTTGGAGAAGTCAAATACCGTTGGATTCGATATAGAAACTACGTCTAAGGAGACTGTGCAATCTAGGTTTTTACGTCCTTATGGTAATGGCAGTCGTATATTGAGTATTGCTTTTTCCAGCAGCAGTTTGGATTATACATTATCAATAGGCATAAATCATCCAGAATGTTATTGGAGCGAAATTTACAAAGAAAAATTGTATAAGGAAATAAAAAAGTTTTTAGAAAATAAAAACGTAAAACATATAGCACATAACCTATCTTATGAATTGGAATGGTTGAAGTATCATATAAATCTAAACTTGTTTCCTTCAGACAGGTGGGGAGATACACAGGCGCAGGCTTATGTTTTGGGAATGAAGATGGCGTCTCTGGATGACACTGTAAAAGTTTGTACAGGGGTTGATCTTAAGGCAATATCAAATATCAATGTATCCAGGCTTGTTGATACGAGCATAGAAAAGGTATTACTTTATAACGCTTTAGACTCATATTTTACTGATGTAGCACATAGCATCCAAGATAATATTATAAAAAAATCTGGATTAGATAAGGTGTATAAAGATCAGGTGTCAAGAATACCCGCTGCTGTGGGTGTTCAACACCGGGGCCTTATTATAGACCAGAAAGAGAATGAAGAAATATCCAAATATCTTAAAGAGAAAGAGAAAGAACTAATAGATCATATAAATAGTTTTGATGAGGTTATAAAATATAAAAATATTCATGGGGGCTTTAATCCATTATCAAATGATGATGTACTTGGTGTTTTATTGAACTTTTTTCATATAGACAAGGAATTACTCAAATATAAGGACAAGGTTAGTGTAGGAAAGGAGGTATTGGAATCTATAGATAATGATTTTTGTAAATATATTTTGGAGTTACGTTCTATAAACAAGATGTATGCTACTTATGTAAAAGAGTTAGCAGAGGGAGGGGAATATTTATTTTCTGATGGAAAGGTACATACTAATTTGCTTACGACTTTAACAGCGACAAGAAGGTTATCGTCGAAAGCACCTAATTCTCAAAACTTCCCCAAACACAAGTATTCTTTTGTCAGGAAACAAGTTGTACCAGCTAAGGGAGAGAGTTTGCTTAGTGTTGATTATGGCCAGATCGAGGCAAGAGTAATAGCTGCAGGATCAAGAGATAAATATTATGTAGATGCTTTATGGAATGGGTATGATGTTCATAGTGAGTGGGGCCAAAAGTTAAGGGAAATGCACCCTGCATTTGAAAGATATGCCATGAAGTTTCACGATAATGTCTCACCAGAGAAGGCTATGCGACAAGAGGCGAAAAATAAGCTGGTGTTTCCTTTATTTTTTGGCGCAAAGCTGCATAGTGTTTCCGCAGCTTTGAATTACCCTCAAAATAAAATGGAACGTATCATAGATGATTTTTGGAATACTTTTTCTGGAGTAAAGACTTATCAAGACAAAGTAATTAAACAATATAATGATTATTTATATGTAGAAAGTCTTACTGGGTTTAGACGTTATGCTCCAATCGAACAAAATCAGATTATCAATTCTCCGATACAAGGTACTGCCTCTGATATAACAGTTAAGGCAATGGAGGTATTGTCTGAAATAGCCGAGAAAGAAGATTTGCCTTATTTACAACCTTGTTTGGATATACATGATGACTTAACATTTAGAATCCCTAATAATGTTTTTGATGACGCAGTTGAGTATATTTTATATATAATGGCGTATGAGGTTCTTCAGTATTTTCCATTTATGTGCGTGCCTTTGTTAGTTGAGGCTGCTAAAGGGGATAATTGGCAAGATATGAAAGATTTTATAGAACGAGACTCTACTTATTACGGGTTTAAAAGAAATGACGATTAATTTTAGGCGGCCTGCTGATTTTGACGAAGTAATAGGCCATGATGCAGTAAAAAAACAATTAAAAAGTATTATAAAAAATAATGTTACTACAAATTTCTTGTTTATAGGACCTAGTGGTGTAGGAAAGACTACATTAGCCAAGATTTTAATGAAGCATTTTGGTGTAGATAAAGGTGTTATTGAGTATAATGCTGCTAGTTTATCAGGTGTGGACAAGGTGCGGGAATTGACTTCGATGTTGAAGTCAAAGCCTTTGTTTTCTAATAAACATGGGGTTATTATCGATGAATGTCATACATTATCCAAGCAAGCATGGGATGCGCTTTTAATTGATTTAGAACAATTGGATAATGTTGTTTGGGTATTTTGCACTACAGAGAATGTAAAGATACCCAATACTATTAGAACACGTTGTTTGGAAATATATTTAGACAGTTTGTCTGAAAAAGAATTATATAGGCTGGTTTACGCTTATAATATTATAGAGAAATCTAATTTAAGTAAAGAGATAATAAAGAGAATAGCATTATTGGCAAATGGAAGTGCTCGTAAGGCGTTAATGTATTTTTATTCTATTAAGGATGTTGATAGTGAAGAAGAAATAAGAAGTATTTTAAGAGTTTCTGAATATGAAGATGAGGATAATTTATATGGGTTTATTAAAGATATATTGTCTGATAAAATTGCTTTAGATGATTGTCTGGATGTTTTATTGTATAATGATATGAAGTCTATAAACAGTGAATTGTTAAAGAATATTATTGTTAAGGTTATGTCCGCTGATAAACGTGTTCGTAGAAACGGGATTAGGCTTTTAGACGCATTGAGTACATCATACGTATATGGTATTGTGGATGATGTTAAGTTGTTTTTAATCGCATTAGGTAAGTATTATGCTAAATGATATTGATTATTTTAAAGATAAACTGAAGATTGATAAGAACAATTTGGATGGTTGTATTATTGAACAGCCAGCATTGTTTCAACAAGTATCACATATTTATACACAAAAGTTGGCGGAAAGGGATTATGCTCATGAGCAGTATAAACGTGAATATGCCAAACTGTTTGTTGAGCTAAAAAATAGTGGACAAAAATTAACTGATAAACTTGTAGAAAGTATGGTTATGGTATCACCAAGTTATGAGGAAAAAAGAGATGATTTTCTAAATAAACAAAAGGAGGTAAACGAATGGGCAGCACTTAAAGAGGCATATGCACAAAGAAATTACATGCTAAAGGAGCTTAGCAATCTTTTTTCTGCAAACTACTACACTAGAGACGCATATTGAGGTAAATCAAAGTGGCATTTCAATACAAAAAGCGCACACTAGAAGACATCAAACGTAAAGAAAGTACTGCGGGTAAGGACTTTGATCCATGGCTAAATCCGACAATTCCAGTATTTAAGCCGAAAGCTGGTTCTAACCGCGTTCGTATTTTGCCTCCAGGCTGGGATTCTACCGATTTTGAGTACATTACTTGGCTACATTATGGGGTAGGTCCAGACGACCAGACTTATGTTTGCCCTGCTAAGGCAGGTAAGGGCAAGTGTCCTATTTGTGAGGAACGGAATCGTAACCGAGGCAGCCTTTCAAAAGAAGAAAATAGAGCTTTGGCCCCGAAACAACGTCCCCTTGTATATGTTATTGATCGTACCGATGAAGATGCCGGTCCCAAAATTTGGCCAATGCCCATTACTGTTAGCAAGGAATTAGTACTACGTCAGCGTGACGTAGATGGCAGCATTATTTATATTGATCATCCAGAAGAAGGTTATGATATTGAATTTGTTAGAGAAGGTGAAGGTATTGGAACCAAATACCTAGCCATTAATGTAGCAAGAAAGGCGACACCTATTTCTGTTGATGAAGATCAGATGAATGAATGGCTGAACTTTATTGTACAGAATCCTTTACCAGAACAAGTAATCGTTTATGATTACAATACTATTGCAAACGCATTTGGCAGTTATACTTCTACAGAATCTACTAATAGTGCTACGGTAGAGACTCGGGTTGAAGAAGTGCCTGTGTTAGCACCAGAAGATGATGACGATGATTTGGATGTTGCAGACTATATCGCTCGATTAAAGAAAGCCAAAGAATGATATTTAAGTAATTGATATGCCCCTACATTTCTATGTTATGTACATAGAAAATGTAGGGGCTTTTTTGTTGGAGGTTTTATGATTACGATATATACAGATGGAGCTTGTAGTGGCAATCCAGGTCCTGGAGGCTGGGCATATATTATTTTAGATGACGAAGGAAATAAGTCGGATTTTGGGTTTGTTGAAGACACGACAAATCAGCGTATGGAGTTATACGCTGCAATAATGGCTATATTGGCCGTTGATAAAGTATCTAATATAAAAATTATAAGTGATTCTCAATACCTAGTTAAAGGTATGAATGAATGGATACATGGATGGAAACGTCGCAATTGGGTTGGAAGTAATGGTAAGGTTGTTAAAAATTTGGATTTATGGAAAAAGTTGGATGCGTTAGTTTCTGTTCATAAGAGTGTAGAATTTGAATGGGTTAAGGGACATAGTGGGCATGAAGAAAATGATATAGTAGATAGTATGGCAAGGTTTGCTATAGAGAATGAAATGAAGAATCGTAAGAAAAGTAAGAGGCGTAAAGTATGACTAATAATTATTTTTTAGAACAAAATGATGTAGAGTTTTTTAGCACAGGATGTACCTTACTCGATTTAGCATTGGGAGGTGGTGTTGCAGAGAATAGAATGATGAATATTGTAGGTAATTCTGGATCAGGAAAAACTTTGATTGCTATTGAAGCATGTACTAATTTTCTACTAAAGTATCCAGAAGGTAAGGTTTGGTATGTTGAAACTGAAGCGGCTTTTGATGAGGGATATGCAGAAGCATTAGGTATGCCTATTGATAGGGTGGATTTTCCAGAAGATATTTATACGATAGAGGATTTGTATAAACATATGGAAAAAACAATCGATGATTTGGGAGACAGAAAAGGGCTATATGTTGTAGATTCTTTGGATGCTATTTCAGATAAAGCTGAGCTTGAGCGTGAGATTGATGCTGGAAGTTATGGGGCCGCTAAGGCGAAAAAGTTGTCTGAATTACTTAGAAGATTAAATGCCAGGTTGTCTAAAAATAATATGACTGTAATTATAATTTCTCAGGTTAGGGACAACATAAATGCGACCTATGGTAAAAAGTTAACTCGTGCTGGCGGAAAAGCACTTAAATTTTATGCGTCACAAGAATTGTGGATTAATCAAACAGGAAAAATAAAGAAAGTTTCTAAGGGTATTGAGCGTATTGTAGGAACTAAAGTAGAAGCAAAAGTTGAAAAAAATAAAGTAGGTATGCCTTTTAGGAGTGTTGACTTTGAGATTTTATTTGGTTATGGAATTGACGACTTGAAGTCTAATTTGGAATGGCTGTATAAGGCAAAGCAATTACATAGAATCGGAGAGGAATATAAAGACAAAAAGGTAGGAAATATACTTAAGTCTATTTTGAGTAATGATAATGATGAATATGCAGAGGTTGAAAATAGAATTAAAGAAGAAGTACGAAATTTATGGTTTGAAATTGAAGAATCTTTTTTAACTGATAGAAAAAAGTATTAATATGCTAGTTACTACAGATTTACATTTTACGGATAGACGTTTAGACAGTTATAGGTTCAAGGTATTTGATTGGTTGCATGAATTGTTGGATGAGAAAGAAGAACCTATTTCTATTTTAGGAGATATTACAGACGCAAAGGATAATCATTCTAACAAATTGATAAACACTATTGTGGATGGACTTGTTTCATTAGCAAATAGAGTCCCTGTTTATATATTAAAAGGTAACCATGATTTTAAGGACCCAAAAGTTCCATTGTTTAGGTTCTTAAAATATATTCCTAATATTGAATTTTTTATTGAACCTGCATTAGTAGAAACTAGCTTAGGACAGTCTTGTTATCTTCCTTACGTAAAAAATCCTAGCCACGTATGGAAAAAATATAGTAGTATTATTAAAAAAGCAGATATAGTATTTACACATATAACATTTGATAGGGCTTTGCCTTCTAACGGCCCTCCGTTAGAAGGTGTTTCTATTGATTTATTACATAATATTGGTTATGATGGATATGTTTTTAGTGGAGATATACATATACCACAACAATTAGGTAAGGTTATTTATGTAGGCAGCCCTTATCATATTCATTTTGGTGACGATAATAGGCATGATCCTAGAATAATTAGAATAAATAGAGATCATAGTTTTACTGAATATAAATTTAATACTATAAATAAGTTAACTATAAAAGTAGAAACAGTAAACGATTTAGAAAACTTTAATATAAAAAATGGAGATCAGATTAAGTTAATTGTAAGATACAATAAAGTTTCAGTGGAAGACCCTAAAAAGGTAGCTAACAAGATTATAAATAAAATAAAAAAAGTAGGTGGTATTATATATTCTACGAAGTTTGAACCTTATGCTGAATTTGATAAAACTAAAATTGAGTTAAAACAAAAAACAGATATTGAAATTGTTTCTGAATTAGTTAAAGAACATAAATTAGATAAGAAGTTTTTTGAATTGGCAAAAGCGATTATAGAGGCCGGTAATGATAGAAGTTAAAAAATTAGTTTTATTTAATTTTAAGTCTTTCGCTGGGAAGCATACTTTAGAGTTTCCAGAAGGTATAGGCTTGAATTATGTATATGGAATTAATAATGCAGATGAGGGTTTGTATGCAAATGCTGCTGGCAAGACTACTTTGTTCGATGCCCTTACTTGGGTTTTGTATGGAAAAAGTAGTAGAGGATTGCGAGGTAAGGACGTTATTTCTTGGGGGAAAAAAGAGTGCAGTGTAGAACTTACTTTATTTATAGATAATAATGAATATGTAATTAAGCGTTCATCAAAAAGTAATACGGTTATTATTAACGATGATGAGTATGAAAATATAAATAAGATAATTGATTTGTCATATGGCGAGTTTTTGGGTTCTGTCTTTATAGGACAATTTGCTCAGACGTTTTTAGACAAGAAGCAATCAGAGAGGGTTGAGCTTTTTTCTAATTTATTAAATATAGACAGGTGGGATATATATGCGGAGACGTGTAAGAAGTTAAAATCAATAGTTGAATATGAATATAAACAAAAAGTAATGGAATTGAATGGCAAGAAGTTGGCATTAAAAAGTCATAATCTGAGACTAGAAGAATTTTATAATAAGAAAAAGGAAGTAACTGATAAATTAGAAAAAGAGATTGAGAAGATAAAAAGTAATAAAATTAATGTTGAAAATAAATTAGAGGAAATAAAAAACTCTCTAAGTGTTGATACTGAGAATTTAAAATTATTAAACAAAGAATTAACTGAATTAAACAATGAAGTCACAAAATATACGGAAATGATTACAAAATATGAACGTACTAGGAGGGAGGCTGAAAAAAAATTAATTATGACAAAATCATATTATGGCTATATAAACAAAGAGTATGAAAATTTCATGAAAATGGTTAATACCGGTTATTGTAGTTTATGTAAATCAGAGTTACAAGAGGATAGAATAGAAAGTCGTAAAGTAGAACTTCTTACTAAGAAAAAGGAAGCAAAAGGTATTTGGGATAGATATTATATGAATGTAAATAAATCTAATAATTATATAAAAACTACAGAGGAGAAACTTAATAAAGTTTTAGAAAAGAAGAATGAATTAACTGCTGTTATTAATAACTTAAAAGAGGTTATTGATAAGAAAAGGAAAAAGAGAGATAAATTTAATATTATACTTCATTCCATAAACAAAGAAATTAAGATAAAAGAAGATGTTTTGCGAGAACGTTTTGGGGATGAAGAACAATTATTGTTACAGACGAAAGAGGCTTTAGAAAAGGATATTGCAGAGTTACAGAAAGATGTGGATGACAATTACGAATTAAAAACAATATATGATTTTTGGTACGAAGCATTTTATCAAATAAAAATTAAACAAATTTATGAATCTATTGATTATTTGAATATTGAAATAGAGAACATTGTAAATCTTATGGGGTTAAAAGGCTGGGATATAAAGTTTAAGTTGAATTCTGATAAAATAAAAAGAAGGTCAAAGTATTTTGACATTTTGATTCGATCAGATAAGTCTGATAATTATGTTAAATGGGAATCTTGGAGTGGTGGTGAAACGCAACGGTTGCGATTGGCCGTAATGCTAGGATTGTTTAGTCTTATATCTATGCAACATAGAAAGGTATTTAATATCTTAGTTTTAGATGAACCTACACACCATGTAGATAAAGAAGGTATTACTGATTTATTAAATGCTTTTAATGAATTTGCAGAACAGAATAATAAACAAATTTGGCTTATTGATCATAATACATTAGATTATGGAGGATTTAATAATGTATTTTTAGTAGAAAAAGGCATAAATGGTTCAGAAATCAAAAAGATCACAGCTACCTAAAGCACCTATAACCATTATAGATGCAATAAAGGATAAGAACTTATTTGCACCGTGGTTTGAGGGAGAATGGGAGTCCTGGGAAAATTGGCTTGTTTTCTTAAAAGCAATTTTTGGATTAAAACTAAATAAAAAAGAGTTAAACAAGCTTGCAAAATTTACAGGCAGAAAAGTTCCTTTAAGCGGCAGGGCTGACGAATGTTGGCTTATATGCGGAAGGAGGTCTGGTAAGAGTTTTATAGTAGCTTTAGTAGCTGCATATTTGGCTACTTTTATAAATTGGAAACAATTTTTGAAGCCGGGCGAGCGTGGAATGGTTGTTATCATAGCTTCTGATAGAAAACAAGCCAGGGCAATATTCAATTATCTTACTGCTTTTATTACAGGAATTCCATTATTAAATAAAATGGTAACTAGGAAAACCAATGAAATATTTGAGCTTTCTAATCAAGTCTCCATAGAAATACAGACAGCTAGTTTTAGGTCTGTCAGAGGTTATACGATTGTTGCAGCATTGTTGGATGAGGTAGCCTTCTGGTCTGATGAGACTTCGACAAATCCTGATAAAGAGATACTAACGGCGTTACGTCCTGCAATGGCTACAATTCCAGGTGCCATGCTGTTTGCAGCCTCCAGTCCATATTATGAGTCGGGAATATTGTATGAGGCATATAACGAATATTATGGAAAGGACGATAAAGGCATTATCGTATGGAAGGGTCCTACATGGGATATGAATCCTACTATACCAGAAGAATTTTTCAATAAAGAAAAAGAAAAAGACCCAATATCTTTTATGTCTGAATATGGTGCTGAGTTTAGAAAGGGTGCACAGGGCCTCTTTACTAGAGAAATTTTAGATAATGTAACTGTAAAAAATAGATTTGAATTGCCATATAATAGTAATTATGAATATATAGCATTTGTTGATCCATCGGGTGGTATATCAGACTCTTATGTATTAGCAATAGCGCATGAACAAGATAGTAAACGTGTTTTAGACTTAGTTAGAGAATATAAGCCTCCATTTTCACCAGACGAAGTTACTGCTGAGATTGCTAGTATTGTACGCCAGTATGGATTGACAGAAGTTTTTGGTGATAATTATGCAGGTGAATGGCCAAAAGAAGCGTTTAGTAGATATGATATAAAATATAATAAATCGCCATTATCAAGAAGTGCTATTTATAGTGAGTTAATACCTAAAATAAATTCAGGTACAGTAGAATTGTTGGACGATCAGGATTTGTATATGCAGCTTTTAGGATTGGTTCGTAGGCCAGGAAAACGTGGAAGGGACGTAATAGACCACCAACGAGGTAAGCATGATGACGTTGCAAACGCGGCTGCCGGGGCGTTGGTGCTTACCAAGGTCAGGGATCCTGTAGAATTATGGTAAAAAAAAGCCCCAACATGATGTTGGGGCAAAGTGCCGCTCTCAGGGAGGGAGGGAAGTCATTTTACGATGATGATTTTAGCACGTTCTCGCACCTCTGTAAAGTGTTCAACGAACTCTTTTCCTGTTTCTTCTTCTAGTTTCTTTTTATTAAAGAACTTATAGGATTCTTTAGTGATTTTAATTGCGTGCGTATTACCTTCAATGAATCCATATTTTCCTTCAAAATGTTTTCTGATTTCTTTTTTCTTATTTTCTAATTCTTTGATCGTTTTGTCAAGGTGAACATACAGATCAACAAAACGTTTTAGCTTTTCTTGTTCGGTAATTTTTTTGGCCGTTTTTACAGTATTGATAGTGTCAATGGTAGCCATAACATTCTCCTTAAATATAAGTTAATTCTCTAATAAAAATTTTATATAGTTTTGTATTATTAGTGTTGGGCTTGTTGTTGTTCCCAACAACGATATATAGGATAACATCATCTTCTGAGAATGTCAATGGTGTTTTTGATTCATTAGGAATAGTAAAGTCCAATAGTTTTTCTAAAAACCCTACAACTTTTGTGTCTGTAATTTTGAATTTGTCAATATTTGGAATTTCTGATTTAAGTTGATCTACTTTAATTTCTAGAAAATTTAGCGTAGTATTTGATGGAATGTCTTTAATGTTTAACTTATTTACCATATAGTACATTTATTTATCCTCATTAAATATGGTTGATTTTTGCAAATTCAAAGTCGCCTTTAATGCTGTTTGAGCAATCAATATCCGTAGATAATACTAATAATTTTTTATTCAATATAGTTGCGTCGGTCTTGTCAATATAACCGTCTGTTACTAGCACATATAAATCAAAATCTTCATTTAGTTCTTTTGCGAAGACTAGTCCAATATTCATATCAGTACCACCGCCTCCAGACACTCTTATTCCTTGAAATTTGTTTTGTAGATTATCATCATGATTGAACTCACAAGCTATTTCTGCAGACGTATCACAAGTTATAATTTTACCACTTATCTTTGCGAATGTAGTAGCGGCAATTATTTCCATTAGTATATTAGTTAGACCCCGCTCCATAATACTTCCAGAAACATCTACAATGAAGCAAAGGTTTAATGTATTGTCATATGTTCCTGGTAGAATAAAGTCATCAGTAGATAGCGGGTTTCTAACAAAATATGAGTAGTCGTCATGTCCTTTAACAGTATTAACACACTGTGATACGATAAGTCTCCAATCTATAACTGGTGTAACAGCTTTGGTAAATAAAGACTTGATGATAGAATCCCCTTTTGAATCTCCAATAGCAGATTCAATGGACAGACCAGCTTGTATTTGTGATTTTAATTTTTCTAATGTTTCCTTATTTTTAGAATTAGAAATATTGTTCTTGTCAAATCCTTCTAAAACAGGATATTCTATGTTGGAATTTTTTGATTTTTTTAATAAGTATTCATAGATTTCATCGGTACTTCCAAAATTATCAAAGTTTTTATTATATAAGGCATTTTTTGGGAGTTTTACTTTATTTTCTTTTAATATTTTTCCATTAATATAAAAGTCTGCTGCTATGTTATATATATTAGGAATGATTTCCGGCATAAACATTCTATCAAGATGCCCTAAAACTGCATGCATTATTTCATGCAATATGATACCTGCTATACTATCTACTTTTTCTTTTTCTATAAATTTATCAGAAAAATAAACAACAAATTTATCATGTTCGTAAGTTACAAATGCAACATTAGTTGCATTTCCGGTCTGTTCTAAAATCCATTGTTCTTCTTTAATATTGAAACTGTTTTCATAAATAGCATATAATAAAAATTTATATTTTAATTGTAGTTTCATTTTTGCAGCTATTAGTTTTTCCTTTAGTTCCATTATTTAATCTCCTTATATTTCCTAATAATATTCACGTCGTTGCTTAGTTTTGATAGGAAAAATTGAGGATCAAAGTTTTTACTACTATTACCAATGATTTTATAGAATAGGATTAATTTTTCATCATCCATATAATCTAATGCTTTTCTTATATTGACAATAGCTTCGTCTTTTTCAATTAATGCGTCAATGGCATGAAAGGCTAGATTTACAGTCAATGCAATCTCAACACCTAGGTCTGATAACTTTTTCATTTCTGAGAAGTCGCCTGATTTGATTTTATCAATATTAGGCATTTTCTTTACATATTTTACATAGGTCATAAAATCTGCGGCGGCTCCTGGACCTACAATTCCTTGTAAATGAGTTAATGTTGGTTTAAAAATCTTTAACCAATCACTAACAAATTCCCATGCACGAAAGGTAGGAAAGCAAGTTTCTCCAGTTCTTGGAGGTTTATATCCGAATCTAGGTGCCCAGGATAGAAACCCAATAACGTCTTTATTAAACCCTTTTTTGATTGCGTGCGTAATAAAAGTTTTAACGCAAGGTTCAACATGGAAATGCATGTTGAATCTATTAGCAAGCGCAGGTAATAGAGGTTTGGCACCTGTGTTATCCTTTACTCGGTTTCCTGCCGCGATAATCATTACATTGTCGGGAAGTTGTGAGAACTCGCGAAGTTCTCTATCCAGAATAACGCGATAAGCTGCATGCTGTAATGATTGCGGGGCGTTGGTAATTTCATCAAAAAATAGAATAATATTTTTTGTTTTCGATGATTTAATAATTTTTTGATACCATTCAGGATTTCCCCAAACAAATTCTTGATTTCTGTTGACGTGTGGAACACCTAGAAAAGTAGCCAAATCCATTGTGGATAGTCGAACATCCACAAGCTCCATGTCAAATTCATCCGCAAGTTGCTTTACAATGGCACTTTTCCCAATGCCAGGTGCAGAGTGAATCATCAAAGACACATTAAGCCAGTCTGATTGAATAATTTTTCTAATATCATTTTTTACATCGGCGATATTCATTACTTACTCCGTCATTGGTTTGAACAAGTAGATTGTATCAAATAGGTTAGGGCGTGGTGTTTGAATGTTTTTATGTTAGTATAAATAAATTTTATAATAATGTTTTTATGGTTTTATTTTAGTTTGAATCCATAAGAAGTGATGATTGTTGGGTAAGGTTGTGCATACCTATAAGAAGGTATAAACGTTATATAGAATCGTTTGATTTCTAACTGAAAATGAGGAAGCAATCCACTATATTTTGTATTTATGCCTGTATATCTTACATAAGAGTTTCCCATTCTTAGCGGCCCAACATAAATACCAAAAGAAGAAAATAGTAAAGGTTTTCCTACACTATTTTGGAAAAACCCGTTTTGCCAGTACCACCCATTTTCTGATTTATAATCAAAGGCCAGTCCTGGGTGTATGTATTGTAGGCTTTTGTTTGCTTTGAAGTGGTAAGAAAACGCGATTGGAGAAAAGCTGAATTCATCAGAAAAAACGTTTGATGAAAATATAAATAATATAATTAGCAGTTTTTTCATGATACATTCCTTTGTTTATAAAAAATGGAGCCGATGGTGGGACTCGAACCCACAACCTACTGAGTACAAATCAGTTGCTCTGACCAATTGAGCTACATCGGCCTTGTTATTTTATTTATACCAAGGGCATCTGTCTGGGTGATTACAATAGGCTGGGTGTGCGTTCTCTAGTGATCCCATGGATTCAGGAACATTCCATTCACAAGAAGCACATGAACTTGGTTCTTCACCGGGGTCGTAGCATTTTCCACCTCCAGGTCTGTGTGGGAACGGATATGCATTGCATTTGCACGTTTCTGATTGTCGCTTCTTTTTTAATAACATTTAACCTCTCCATTTTTGTAATGAATAATACAATTCGGCTTATCATCAAAATATAAACCTTTGAATTCTGAGTTTTTTATATGATTTTCAATATATTTTTCTGCATTTTCTCCATAAATTTCAGGACAATCTGTGCCTTTATAAATTTCATGCCACCTGTCCCCACAACATGGACAGTCAATTCCTTTGTCTGCCCCATTAAAATATATCCCAATTTCTTTAGCTTTTTTCTCAGCTTCTTTGACAGAATTAGCTTCTATGATTGTGTAAATTGAATACTCGTTTTCTTTATATTTGAAATATCCATAAGAATTGTTTTGTACATAAGTATAAAACATAGCTATCACTCCGTTTTAATTTGGTGGGCCTGCCAGGGCTCGAACCTGGAACCAAGCGATTCAGTTATCCTTATGTTTCCATAAGGGCTGGACTATATCATCACCCTCAGCATTATCTGTTAGGGTGTCGGGCGCTATTGTGGTATTACTGTGGACGCCTCCACAACCCACTAGTCTCTGCACCTTTCAGTCAGGATCGTGACTGGCTTGGCTCAGGGTTGCCATATTGCTCATGCAATTTAGGTTTCCCTGAATTCACCCGATTTTTCAACCAACATTTCTGTTGGAAGTCACCTTCAAGGATGAGTCGCTCGCTCTACCGATTGAGCTACAGGCCCGGAAAGGGCAGCGATCCGCTGGCTGGTCGGACTTCAACCGACAGGCTAGCAACGCCGCCCTGCGCTACACAGCCAGCTTCACGCCATTAAATTTTAATTAACTCAAAGCCTCCTGTCAAGTGTCTATCCAGGTTTGTATATGAATTTTTCCAGTATCTTTATATAGATTTTCTAGTAGATGATATAAATTTTTTCCACCGTCTGTTAGGTCGTTATAGGTACATATCCATTCCCCATTACTCCAACCTGTAGAACCTATTGTTACTATAGCTAAGTATGGAATAGATACTAATTTGTCTGGAGAACTTTCATTATAAAAATTAGGAAAATGTTTTTTAATTTTGTTTTTATAATGATCAGTTTCTTTGACTGAATAATTAATAAACTCTACCGTAGATAGACTTGAAATATCAATATTTGGTAATTCTTCATCAAAATCATCACCTAAGTAAGATTCATCAAATATAATATGATTATACCCTCCAGCACATTGCATAAACCCATTATTTTCTGATTCATTAGGTACTACTACTAATCTTACAAAGGTACCACCTTCCCCTGTAGATTCCATTTTATCTGTAGGGAATTTTACGAAACCAGAAATTGCTTTTTTGTTTCTTCGGTTCATGGTTATTACCAATATATAAATGTGTTGGCGGGCATGGTAGGACTCGAACCTACATCTAATGGATTAGAAGTCCATTGCTTTATCCAATTAAGCTACATGCCCTGAGTAATAGTTAACTTTTTACATACTTACATTTTTTGTATTTAGCCTTTTGATCCTTTTCTTTTTGCAGTGCTTTTTTATAATTCTCTAATCGCCTTTCTGCGTGTTCTAATTTTTCAAAATGGCAGTACTTATCTACAAAATCATCAAAACTCCACCAATGATTATTATTTTCTTTATCAAGGAATTCCCACTGAAAATATGATGTTAATTTTCTAATGAAAAAATGATTATTACACTCTACAATATGAGGGTTGAATGGATTATAAATTTTCATATCTGACTCCTATAAAGATTCTGTATATTTTGCTTTTGGTTTTTTGATAGATGTTTTATATTTTTTAAGTCTTTTTATTGCGTCTTTTTTACAATCAAATCGACAAAATTTGTCTATATGTTCTGGGAAGTAAAACCAGTAATTTTCAGGCTCGTATTTAGATAAAAATATCCATCCAAAAATTGAAAACTTCCTAATATAATAGTAATCTTTTGTTTCTGCTATATGAGCACTAAATGGATTATAAATCTTCATAAAGATCACTCCGATCTTCTTTGCTATTAAAATGCACGAAAACTGTAATTATTGATAAAGAAATTCCTATCCAAAGGTGGGTATAAAATGATATGTTAAAACCTATTTCATAGCTTTTCGGAATATAAAGGTATCCAATCGCCAAGCGTTCTTTACGATCCTTGTCAATAAAGACAAGTTCTTTATATTCATGTTTTTTGTTCGTAATGATCTTCATAATATTGTAATTTAATTGGTGCCTCCAGAAGGACTTGAACCTTCGACCCACCGGTTAAAAGCCGGTTGCTCTACCAACTGAGCTATGGAGGCATTTCATGTCAAACTTCGTCTGCGAATGTAACAATAAAGTTATCTTTTGTCAATCGTAAAATTTGAACAGCGTCCTTATAATTAGTAAATAAAATGGGGTTATATGGATATAGACTCCATTCATACATACGAAATTTATCACATAAGTATAAATAACACGAGTGCTTTTCGCTATATTTTCTAATAAAGTATTTTTCTTTTGTGGTTATACAAATATGAGGTTCAGTTTCTTTATTATATGTATTATTAAGTTTAAAAATATTTTTTAGTTTCTCTAAAATAGAAAAGGAATGGTATTCAAATTCTTTTGGAAGATCATAAGACATTTTAAAATCCTTTGCACACTAACTGAGTAACCGCAAAGATTTGTCCATCTTCATTTCGTTTAGCAGAAGGACCTGTGTCGGGCGCAAATACATCTTCCCTATGGTCGTGCATATTGTCTAGTACCATCGAAGACACAAGATAAATTGTATTTGGTTTTGGTTCCGGTAGGTTTTTGATTTTTGTTGGTGTTCTTGTGATTACAGGAACCTTTTGATCGGCAATATCAATAGGTGGACATTCTTTTTCAAGCATTTCAACCCTAGCGACCTTTCCACTAGGTGGAACAGGTAAAATATTTCCATCAACCAAAATGTTTATTTGGTGTGGCGTTAGATTGATAACTTTAGTGATTTTCATAATGAATTTCCTCTATAAATGAATTGGTAGGGGAGGCGGGACTCGAACCCGCAAGGCTTATTTGCCGGAGAATTTTGAGTTCTCTGTGTTTGCCGATTTCACCACTCCCCCGCTTGTTCAATAATTACTACTTAATCAAACCCAAAAACATCCTTCTTTATAATCTATATATTCCCCTAATCCTTTGTCCACATATTCCCATCCATATTCATTCCCTTCTTCATCTTTTAATCCTAAGAAGATCATAGGACCACTAGACCAAGGACAATACTGTTCAAATTCTCTATAATATTTATTTGTTTTAGGATCATAAAATAGAAAAATATCAATAATATGTTCTCCGAACATCCCAAAGATTTCTTCAATTTTTTCCCTTTTTTCACAGTTTTTAAGGATATTCAAAGACTTATCACAATGGCCAATATATTGCGTCGTTCGCATCTTAACATTCCTCCGCCTTATAGAAAATATGATTGTCAATACGTTTTATTTTTGTAAATTTTCTCGACCAATAAGGTTTAACATAATCCGCATGGTAAAAACAAGCACCTGGAACAATATTAGTGTTCTCTTTGTTCTTATACAGTTCGTAGTACATTCTAGCAACTTTTTGGGCCTCTGTCCAGGCTTTTTTGTTAAGTTCGTATGATTTGAATAAACTATCGTTAGTCCAAGAAAATTGTTTATTACTAAAAATTACTTCACAATAACTCTTTCCCCACTTTTCCTTATATACTCGCCTTGTGGTTACTTCTGCGACTGCTAGTTTTCCAATATAAGGTTCTCCCCTGGCCTCGAAATAGATATTCAAGGCTAGGCAGTATTCATCCAAAGTTAAGGTATAGTTAGGATGAAAATACAAAAGCAAAACGGCGATTTTCATAAACATCAAAATAATTCCTCCCGAAGATAACAATTTTTATAGGTTATTTTTATTTTATTTATTATAATGATTGGTTCGTATTTATTATTATAATATTTACAATTCCATTTGATTTTGCATTTATCATTCATGCAAACCTTATTCATTATGTTATCTCCCTGTACATAATGTTTGTACCTTTTGATTTGGATTATACAATGATTCCTACGCCAATACAATCAAAGTTTTTGATGGTTTGCATAGGTAATGCTTATGTTTGAAAAGAAATATAAAAAGGAAGTAAAACAAAAAAAGTCTGATTTTCAAGAACAATATGAGAAAAACGCTAGGGAAATGCTTTATAACCCTAGTAAATTAAAGGAAATTATTGATGAAACTACACAAGAAGTAGAAGCAATAAAGGAAATGGAAAAACGTAATCAATCAGTTAGTCGCTATGTAAAAAAGGCTTATGATAATATTATAGAAGATTTAGGTGGAGAAAGCAATGTATCGTTTATAGAGTCAGAATTGGCAAGGCGCATGGCAAATTTATCATTAGTCGCTAATAATATGGAGACAATGATGGTTTATGATTATGAAAATTTTGATTTTGATAGGTATATTGTTTTGGTAAGAACACAAACCGTGTTAAGCAAAACCATAGGTGTGAGAAAAAGAAAACGTGATGAAAAAGAAATATCACTAGAGGATTATATTAGTCAGCTTGCAAATGATGATTAAAAAAGGGCCGGTATATCCGGCCCTTTTTATTATTCCAACGTATCTTTTTGTTGCACTTTTTCAATCAATAAATCTAAAGGCAGTTCAGGTTTTCTTAATTCTTTATAAATTGTTTTTAAAATGGCATATCCATTTTCTTTTTTTAGTAATTTTTTAACTTCTAGCAATAGTACATATGTATCTTGGCCAATATTTATTAACTCTTTTTTGTTCTGATTAAACAACAACAAGTTAGCGCAATCATATACTATCATTGCATGATTGATAGTTTTTTGCATTAACTCATCATTAGTTTTTAATATTTCTGTAAATAGAATAGCATCGTAATCCTCTAATGCTTTTTCAAAAGCCCAGGATGGAATTTTAATTGCAATAAAATACTCTCCATGCTTGTATGAATAAGTTAAAGTTAAATAGGTGGCATTTAATAAATTACTAATGATTCTGGCCTTTAACTCCGGTCTATGTTTTACCATTGGTTATACTCCTATATTAGTTAATCCTTTTCTTCTCTTTTTATGTTAAATAAACCGATGATTGCTCCAATAATAAAAGAAGTAATGATTAGTAAAACTGGATCATTCCAAATGGTCGAAAGGATACCCATACCGTAAGACGACATGAAAGCAAACAAAGCGGCTGCACCAATAATCCCAAGCATAATATAAAAAATTAATAAAAATATAGCTTTGATAAATTCAAACATGGTTTGTTTCCTCTTTGTATAAATTAAAAATTGATTTCATATTTACAATAAACGCTGTTCCACACGCTATTGTATTCATTAAATCCCCCATTCCGATGAACATAAAAAATCCTAGTCCAGTTAAAATTGCTATATAAATATATGCTAATAGTGTGATTACTGCCATACTTTAGTCCCATAAGAAAAAATGCCGCCATGATTAACATCATGGCGGCATTATGTTATTAAGCCGCAATGGCGGGTTCCACTTTCTTTTGCGCCTTTCTCTTCGGCTTGTTTTCCGGCTTCAGGTTTTTGGTTTCGGCGATCGAAGGCCGGGGCCGGTTTTTGGAACCCTTGGGACGTCCGCGCTTTGCCTCAACGGTTGGGTACAGGGCATTGACCTTGTAACGGGTCTTGTTGGGACCCTCAATAGTCATCAATTCCCAACCGTTTTTCTTGAGTTTGGACATGATGATTCGGACATACTGTTCAATGTCCTTGGCAGTAGCGCCAGCACGTCGTGCAGCTGCGGTAGCTTCCTTCATGGTGCAGCCGCGTTCCCGCATAAGGCACTTCCAAATAGCATGCGCGACTGAACCCTTGGTCGGCACCTTGGAAACGGGACCGATTGCCTTGTCATCGACTTTTACCAGGATATTCATTTTACTACTCCTCTTGTGGTTGATAATGGATTATTCCCAACAGGGAATGGTGATAGTATATAAAACCCTGCACCCGATGTCAATAGTTTTTTCTAAAAAATTTTTATTTACAATACAATAACTTACAAACTTGTTCCATTCTAGCTTTGGTTTTTATATAATAAGACGATGGGTAAATACAAGGAAGCATGAAATGGATTCGTATATTATAAAAGCTGTTTATTTGGCTAGTCAATCCCCTTATCGGCATAAGATCGGCGCCGTAATAACTGACAAAAAGGGTAAAGTAATATCAACAGGTGTAAATATAAGAAAGACTCATCCTAAACAATTTTTGTATGCACAAAAAACAGGGAATGAAAAAAAGATATATCTACATGCTGAAGTTTCTGCCTTAGTCAAATGCCGAAAAACCCCACATTCTATATTT
>Ga0256832_1000036_pt1 | contig 83168 bp, 81 predicted proteins | sample 134614metaG_FD_190534 | JGI IMG/M metagenome (GOLD analysis project Ga0256832, IMG submission 190534) | Hydrothermal vent microbial communities from Lau Basin, Pacific Ocean - 134-614 | ecosystem: Environmental > Aquatic > Marine > Hydrothermal vents | place: Pacific Ocean: Lau Basin | collected...
ATCGGTTTGCCACCGACGGCGTGCAGAACCTTGGGCAACGCAGAACGCATACGCGTCCCCTGGCCCGCCGCAAGTATGACGACGCTGAGATCTGATGACATAAGGCGATTACTCGTCCCTTTTTATCTGCTGTAGCCGGCTGCCAGCACCCCCGTCTGCTGGACCCGCTTCAAACGCCGGCGAACACGGGCAATCCCGCCCGATATGGTCTATATATATTACTGCCGTATGATAAACCGACTTTCCCTTCATTGAAAGCGCAACACCAACGAGAACAGAGCGAGATGCGAACCTTCATTCGCCAGCCCACCGGGATCGCCGTCGAAATCGACATTGCCGACAAGCCTTCGACCGAGAGCCACCCACTCAAAAACATCAGCTTTGGCGGCCTCTGCTACCGGGCAGAGAAACCGATCGAGGCGGGGACGAAGGTCAACGTCCGCCTGCCGCTCCCGACCCAAAGACTCGAGGTCCAGGGCAAGGTCTCCTGGTGCCGCCGAAGCCGGAAGGAGATAGAGGTCGGTGTCCAGTTTCTTCCGGAAGAGGCCGAAAACAGGGTGTTGCTGGTTGGCCAGGTCTGCGAGCTGGAACACCAGCGCAAGGAGCGTCTCGAAAAGGAGAAGCAGGCCAGCGGCAATAATCGCCCCCGCTGAGTCTGAGTCGTCATAACAGAAACACCGTATCCGGCACGGAAAGTTCCATGCTGATGGGAAGGTGGTCGGAATAGGAGTGGTTGAGTACCTGGGCCCGATGAACCTTCAGCTCGGGCGTCACCAGAATATGGTCGATGTTGCGGTTCGGCTGCCAGCTGGGAAAGGTGTGGAACCGATCGAGAGGCTCACTCAGGCGGGTCCGGCGAAACAGATAGCGCAGCTCCGGACTGTCCGGCTGACAATTCATGTCACCCATCAGGACCACATGAGGATATTGGTTGATCAGATCGGCGAGGTAGCTGATCTGCTCGAACCTCACCCGCCGGCCGAGAGCGAGATGGATGTTGAAGACCACCAGCGCCTGGTCGCCATGGCCATAGAGCGCGGCGGTGAACCCCCGGCCGGGAATCAACCCCGGCAGCCGTTGCTCGGCAACCTTGGCGGGACGAATCTTGCTCAGAATACCGGTGGCGTGCTGGGCAAACTTCCCCAGCCGGCGGTTGACACGGTGATACCAGAAAGGGAAACCGGCCTTCTCCGCCAAATACTCGGTCAGATTGATGAAATTGCTGCGCAGGCTCCCGGCATCCACCTCCTGCAGCCCGACGATATCGTAGTCGCGTAGCAGATTGGCGATGTGATTCAGGTTGCTGAACCGCTCCGCATGGGGAAGGATGTGACGCCAACTCTTGGTCAGATAGTGCCTCGGCCGCTGGGTCGCGATACCCACCTGGATGTTGTAGCTCAGCAGCCTGAGGCGCGTTCCCGTCGCGGCATGGGCCGGGATCTCCGGCGTGGGCGCCGGTTCGACGCTCAAATGGGACATACCATCTCCCCCATCTGCTTGGTCAGCTTGAGATTCTCACTGTAGTCCACGGGGCAGTCGATTATCGTCACCGCATCACTTTGCAGGGCTCTCCGCAGGGCGGGCAAGAGCTGGGCAGTCTCCTCGATGCGGATGCCGCAGGCGCCGAACGACTCCGCATACTTGACGAAATCGGGGTTATTGAAATCGACGTTCGATTTGCGTCCAAAGCGATTCATCTGTTTCCATTCGATCAGGCCGTAGCCTCCATCGTTCCAGATCAGCACGACCAGAGGGACCTTCAACCTGACCGCGGTCTCGATCTCCTGGGAGTTCATCAGGAACCCCGCGTCTCCGGTCACCGCCACCACGCGACGGTCCGGCATGGCCAGCGCTGCCGCAATGGCTCCCGGCACCGCAATTCCCATGCTGGCGAAGCCGTTGGAGATGATGCAGGTGTTGGGCCGCTCGCAGCGGAACATGCGCGCCATCCACATCTTGTGAGCGCCCACGTCGCACACGGCGATGTCCGGCAGCTCCATCGCGGTGCGCAGGTCCCAGATCAGCTTTTGAGGCTTCACCGGAAAACTGAGATCCTCCCGATGCTGATTCATGTCCTCCACCAGGATCTCCCGCAGCGCCCGCATCGCATGGCCGGTGTGGGGCGTCGCCAGCTCGGCGATACGCAACAGGCTGTGCTTGAGATCACCCACAACCCCCACGGTGACCGGATAGTAGGCGTCCACCTCCGCCGGTGACATGTCGATATGGATGATGGCGCGATCCTTGGTGGGGTGCCACAAATAGGGGTGGTACTCTACCAAATCATAGCCGATACAGATGATCACGTCCGCGCGATCGAAACCGCAGGTGACATAGTCCTTCGATTGCAGGCCCGCGCTGCCCAGCGCAAGCGGGTTGCCGGCGAAGGGAACGACCCCCTTCGCCATGAAGGTATTGGTGACCGGGATGTTGAGCCGCCTGGAGAAGTCGGCGAGCTGCTGCCATGCCCTGCCGCGGATCACCCCGTTACCCGCCAGGATGATGGGATTCTGCGCCTCGGAGATCACCTTCGCCGCGGATTCCACCCGCTCCTGCGGCGGCTCCGGGATGGTGGCGTGCTTGACCGGCAGCGGTTCGTCGTCGATGGGCATCTCGGCGATGTTCTCCGGGAACTCGATGAAACAGGCACCGGACTTTTCGGTCTGCGCCACCTTGAACGCCTTGCGCACCACCTCGCTGATGATGTTGGGAGTCAGCAGACGGGAGGAGTACTTGGTGACCGGATGGAAGATTCGCTCGAGGTCCAGAACCTGATGGGATTCCTTGTGCAGGCGGTTGGTGGCCGCCTGCCCGGCGATGGCCACCACCGGCGCATGATCCATGTTGGCATCCGCCACGCCGGTGATGAGGTTGGTCGCCCCTGGCCCCAGTGTGGCAAGACAGACACCGGCCTTCCCTGTCAGCCGTCCATGGACATCCGCCATGAAGGCGGCGCCTTGCTCATGGCGAACGGTGACGAACCGGATGGAGGAGTCGAGCAGGGCATCCATGAACTCCAGATTCTCCTCCCCCGGGATCCCGTAGATGCACTCGACCCCTTCATTCTCGAGACACTTGATGAAAAGCTCCGCGGCCTTCATTCCCCCTCCCTTGCCGTCTGTCGCTCAACTCACCACCCCCCCTCTTATCGGCCGGCCATCCGATTCTTTCACCGATGAGGAAAAACTCCCGTGCGTCACTGCACGCCGGCCAGCCGAAAGAAGAACGGCGGTTCATTTCCCTGCGGCGGCCAACTCCTTGCGGACCAGATAATCGACCACCTTCAGCATCTCGGAGTAGGTCCGTACATTGCGGCTGTTTATGCGGTACTTGCCGTTCACTATCAGTGCCGGCACCCCGTCGATCCCATAGCGTTTGGTCAACTGGATGGCCCGCTTCACCTGGCTCTTGACGGTAAAAGAGTTGAAGGCCTTGTAGAAATCCTCCTTGCTGACGCCGTTTTCCGCAAAGAACTGCTGCAGGCTGGCAGGAGTGGGGAACTTGCGCCCCCCCTGGTGCATGGCGTCGAACAGGGCATCATGAATCTTGCCGCTGATCCCCAGCGCCTTGGCGGTATAGAACGCCTGGGCATGCAGCTCCCACAGCTTGTTGAACACAGCCGGAATGTGTATGAACTCCACGTTGGCCGGTTTTCGCATCAGCCAGCGCTTGACATAGGGATCGAAATCGTAACAGTGGGGACAACCATACCAGAACAGCTCGACCACCTCGACCTTGTCGCCGGTAGTGGTGGGAACCGTCGGCTCGATACGCTGGTAATGAACCCCTTCCTTGTACTGTGCTACCGCGATACCGGCAAAACTGCCCAGCAAAACCAACAGAACGATGGCCCATCCTTTTCTCATACCCTGCACCATAGAACCTCCCATGCATCCAACGACTCGGCTATCGGCTCGGCAGTCGAACCAAGAAAAAATCGTTCAACAAAACCACCGGGACAATCGATGGCAAAGCCTCGCCCGGAGAGCCCGCCCATTCCGGATTCAAACGGAGCCGGAGAAAATCCAGGCCTGTCACCGAGCGCGCAGCACTCCGGGGCACTTTCTGTAGCCGATCGCCCGGCTGCTCGTCCAACGAGACTTTGCCATCGATTGTCTCGGTATATAGTGCCGAACTAATGCACAAAGTTCCACCGACGATTTGCGAAAAGCACGGGATGCTTTATTCTATCGTTGCCCACACCGGTTTTTCCGGGTGAGGCAATCTTTCCCTGCCCATACGGCCGAGATGGAGAAAAACGATGGAGAGTGCTGCGATCGACCTTACCGAGTTCCTCAACCAGCAATACCTGTGTGAATCCCTTACCATCAAGGAGGTCAAGACCCTGCTCGAATATACCGAGCTGATCACCTTCAAAAAGAAGGAAACCATTGCTGACATTGGAGAGGTGGGGGAAGCGCTCTACTTCGTGGTAAAGGGAGAAGCCGCCCTGGTCTATGACGATGGCAGTCAACAGGTGGAAATCGGTCGTATGAAGGAAGGTGAGCTGATGGGAGAGATGTCTTTCTTCGACCGTCAGCCTCGTTCAGTGCGCATGGTCGCCATGTCACCCGACACACGCTTGCTGAAACTGACCCGCACCATGTACAAGAGACTCCGGGTGGAGCACCCCTTCATTGCGGTCAACCTTCTGGAGCACGCTATCATCAGCCTGGACCACCTGATTCGCCGCGTCAGCAGCGATGTGGCCACCTTCAACCGTTACTTCTATGCACCGGGCAAGAAATGATGCAACTCTCCGGCCGGTCCCTCCCCGCCAATTTGGGGTTTCGAGAAGGGATTGAGACATAAAAAAAGGTGGCCGAAGCCACCTTTTTTTATGTCAAACAGAAACGAGGTGATGCCTCGTCAGGAGATCAGTGCAGGCCCGCGACGTACTCTGCTACCGCCTTGATCTCCTCGGCACTCATCTTCGCTGCGATGCTCCGCATCATCTTGTTTGCATCGTTGCTGCGAGCGCCCGACTTGAAGTCGTTGAGGGCTTTCACCACATAAAGGTTCTGCTGACCACCTATTTTCGGGTAATTCGCTGCCGGATTGCCAGCTCCGGCAGGACCATGACATGCGATACACGCTGCTACGCCGGTATCTCTGTTACCGCCGCGATACAGCTTTTCGCCCAACTTTACCAACTCGGGATCCCCCTTGCCCGGATTCAAGGTCTGACTGGAAAAATAGGCCGCCAGATCCTCGATATCCTGATCGCTCAAGGGTGCAGCCATAGGGGCCATGGTTGGATCCTTACGAGCGCCGGACTTGAAGTCCTTCAACTGTTTGGACAAATAAGCTGCATGCTGGCCAGCCAGCTTCGGAAAGTTGGGTACCAGGCTGTTACCATCGGCGCCATGACAGCCGCCACAGGCCGCCGCCTTTCCCTTCCCCGCGTCAGCGTTACCCGCACCATGGGCACCGCTTACGAAGCCAGCCGCCAGCAACGCGACAATCGCTAACTTTTTCATGGATAGCTATTTCCCGAAAAAATGGTTGGTTATGGTTTTGGTTTTCTACTGTCCGCCAGGCTTACTTGACCGTGCTCAGCATGTAGGCAACAGCATCCTTCACAGCCTCGTCGCTCAGGTCGGTGCGTCCGCCCTTGGGAGGCATGGAGCCTTTGTCACCCGTGAAGCCCTCGATGGCATGCTTGTCGAGAGTCGCCTCACCCTTGGCGATACGGTCTTTCCATGCTTCCTTGTCACCCAGCTTCGGAGCGCCGGCCACCCCGGCATCATGACAGGCAAAACAGACCTGCTTGTAGATCTCTTCTCCCTTTGCCGCATCCGCAGCCTGCGCAACACCCACACCAAACATGGCAAAACCAGCCAAAGCGATAGCAGTTCTCTTCATAGTAAACTCTCCCGTGTTTATCGTCATTTTCCACAGATGCAATGACGTTCGATCAAATTACCGCACCCTGCGGGTGGGCAAGCTTGTCCAGTATTTTTCTGCTGCAATTCAGAGCAAAAACACCGGCGATGGTACAGCACCCTGCCGTTCGATGTCAAACAATCTCAAATTGACCTACATCAAGCAACAGGCGATCGATGAGACCATAAGGATCAACGAAATGTTCCTCATCTGGCCGTTGTAAATTTCCAACAAACAGGCATTGGAGAGGTGACCCGAGAAAAACGATCCCAACTTCAACCAGGCTCAACAATGCTTCTCCAGGCAACGGGAAAAAGAGGGTGTGATTCAGAAAAACCGTGGAATTACAATATAATAACGGCATCTGTCTTTGCTGTTTCAAAAGAACATCCGATTTCTCCTGGACGATTCTTGGCACGCTTGCCAAAAAAAGAGGCGACATCGGATCGCGGTCATCGACCTCCCATCCGGGAAAAAACCTCCGCTGATGCTTCGTATTGACAGACCTTTATATCGCATTCATACTGTTTAGTTTACCAGCTAGAGTTTCAATATTGAGGAGAAACATGGCCAACTCACCACAAGCCAGAAAACGTGCCCGTCAGGCAGAAAAGCATCGGCGTCACAATGCCAGCATGCGCTCGATGATGCGCACGTACATCAAGAAGGTCGTCAGGGCCATCGAAAATGGCGACAAAGCCGGCGCGGAAGCCGCCTATCAGGCAGCGGTTCCGGTCATCGATCGCATGGCGGGAAAAGGGCTGATCCACCGGAACAAGGCCGCCCGCCACAAGAGCAGGCTCAACAGCCGTATCCGTGCGCTGTAATCCGGAGCGTCCTCGAGGACGCTCCGGAATCCCCCCTTTCATTCACTCTTCTTCCGAACGACCGCCGCGCGGCTTCGTCAGCCAGAACCACCAGACGATAGCGGCGATCAGCCCCAACCCCGCCAGATTGATCAATATCGTCGTCAACATCGAGTTACTACTCCGTTAAATCTGGGAATGCGGAGATGACCGTGGCCTGAACAGACGTAACCGGTTGGCGTTGCTCACCACCGTCACGGAGGACATCGCCATGGCCGCCGCTGCCACCATGGGATTCAACAGAGTGCCGAAGAAAGGATAGAGCACTCCCGCGGCCACCGGAATGCCGATACTGTTGTAGACGAAGGCGCCAAAGAGATTCTGCTTGATGTTGCGCACTGTCGCGGCCGAGATGGCAATGGCGTCGGCCACTCCGTGCAGGGAACCCCGCATCAGCGTAATGTCCGCACTCTCGATGGCCACATCGGTTCCGGTACCGATGGCGAATCCCACATCGGCCCGCGCCAGTGCCGGTGCGTCGTTGATCCCGTCACCCACCATCCCCACGCGCTCGCCCTCCGCCTGCAGCCGGGCAATCCGCTCACCCTTGTCACCGGGAAGAACCTGAGCGATCACCTCCACTATCCCCACCTGACGGGCGACCGCCTCTGCGGTGGCCCGATTGTCCCCGGTCAACAGCACCACCCGGATCCCGGCCTCCCTCAACCGTTCAACGGCGGCTCGGGAGTCCGGCTTGACGGGATCCGCCACTGCGATCACCCCCGCCGCTTCCCCATCCACCGCCAGCAAAAGCGGGGTTTCCGCCCGTGAAGCGAGTTCGGAAACCGCCCGTTCCAGCACCTCGACGGCAACGCCGTTGCGTGTAAGAAACCGGGGATTCCCGAGCAACACCTCCCGCCCCTCCACGCGGCCCCTCACTCCGTGGCCGGCTTCGGCGTGGAAATCGGTGACCTCGGGCACAGCGATCCCCCGCTGGTGCGCCGACTCCAGCACGGCATGGGCCAGCGGATGCTCCGACACCGACTCCACCGCAGCCGCCAGCCGCAATAGCTGGAGCTCATCCCACCCCGCTGCCGGCAACAGGGCGGTGACCTGGGGTTTGCCGCTGGTCACGGTTCCGGTCTTGTCCAGCACCACGGTGGTGAGACGGCTGGCCTGCTGCAGCGCATCCCCGTTGCGAATCAGCACCCCGTACTCCGCCGCCTTGCCCACCCCCACCATGATGGACATGGGAGTGGCCAGACCGAGGGCGCAGGGGCAGGCGATGATCAACACCGTCATGGTGGTCACCAGGGCGTAGGCGACGCGGGGCTCGGGCCCGAAATCGTACCAGGCGAGAAAGGTCAGCACTGCGACGATGAGCACGGCCGGGACGAACACCGCCGCCACCCGATCCGCCAGACGTCCGATGGCCGGCTTGCTGGCCTGCGCCTGACGGACCATTTCGATGATGTGAGCCAGCACCGTATCCTTGCCGATCCGTCGCGCACGGAACAGAAAGGTTCCGCTCTGGTTGACCGTGCCCGCCGTGACCTCGTCCCCCACCCCCTTCTTCACCGGCAGCGGTTCTCCGGTGAGCATCGATTCATCCACCGTGGAGCTGCCCTCTATGATCACCCCGTCCACCGGGATCCGTTCTCCGGGGCGGACCCGCAGCGTCTCGTCCAGGCCGATCCGTTCGATGGGAACATCCATCTCCTCGCCGTCACGGATCACCCGTGCACTCTTCGGCTGTAGCCGGATCAGGCGCTTGATGGCCTCGGAGGTCTTGCCCCGCGCCCGCATCTCCAGTGCGGAACCGAGGCTGATCAGGGCGATGATGACGGCGGCGGCATCGAAATAGGCGTGCTGGGCCAGGGTGGGCACCCGCTCGGGAAAGAGGATCACCCCCATGGAGAAGAGCCAGGCACTGCCCGTGCCGATGGCGATGAGGGTATCCATGTTGGCGTTGTGGCGGCGAAACGCCTTCCAGGCACCGGTGAAGAAATGCCCTCCGCAGAAGATCAGCACGGCCAGCGTCACTAGGCCGGCCACACCCCAGAAGATACGACCACCAGGGCTGTCGACGGGTGGCAGCAACCCGAACATGCCGCCCAGGAACAGGGGGACCCCCACCCCGCCGGCAATGGCCGTATCGATCAGCAGGCGACGGTAGTGAGCCCGCTCCGCCGCCTCCTTCTCCGTCTCGTCGTCGATCCCCCGCAGCTCGGCCGCCTCGTATCCCGCCTCCTTCACCGCAGCGATCAGCGCCGCAGCGGAGGCCGTCCCTTCCACCTCGGCGGTATGCTCGGCGAAGTTGACCGACGCCTTCTCCACGCCCGGCACCGTACGCAGCGCATCTTCCACCGCCGCGACGCACCCGGCACAGCTCATTCCGGAGATGGAGAGGCGTATCCGCTGACGGGGCATCCGTTCAAATCCGCCGGCTAGAAGGGAATGTCGTCATCGAAGTCATCGAGCCCTCCCGCCGGTGCCGAGCCGGCAGGCTTCGACCCGCCCTCCTGGGCCGGGGGCTGCTGATTGAAACTGGCGCTACCTCCGCCGCGGCTGTCCAGCATCTGCATCTCGTTGGCGATGATCTCGGTGGTGTAACGGTCGTTGCCGTTCTGATCCTGCCACTTGCGGGTCTGCAGACGCCCTTCGATATAGACCTTGGATCCCTTGCGCAGATATTCGCCGGCGATCTCCGCCAGACGACGGTAGAGCACCACGCGGTGCCACTCGGTGCGCTCCTGCGGCTCGCCGGTCTGCTTGTCTTTCCACTGCTCGCTGGTGGCAACGGTGATATTGGCCACAGCCCCTCCGTTGGGCATGTAGCGAACCTCGGGATCGTTACCCAGATTACCGATCAGAATGACCTTGTTGACGCCTCTTGCCATGATCTTCTCCTATCTCTCCATCTCACTAGAATAGTTGGCCAAAGCGGCCTCATCGACACGCTCCATGTCCACCTTCAGATAGGCGACCCCATCTTCCGGAAGAACCAGTGCCTCTTCGACCCCCTCCTCTTGCAGCAGCCGTCTGGCCAGCGCTTCCGCCTGCCGCGCATCCACCTCTCCTACCTTGATCAAATAGCTGCTCAGATAAGGGGGCTCGCGCATGGTCACCGCAAGCAGAAACCAGATGGCGCAGACCGCCGCGCTGAACAGGAACACGCCGCTGGTGCCATAACGACCGCTGAGCCAGCCGCCCATGAAGCCACCCGCGAAGGCGCCGAGAAACTGGGCGCTGGAGTAGACCCCCATGGCGGTTCCCTTGCTCCAGGCGGGGGCGATCTTGGCCACCAGCGACGGCAGACTGGCCTCCAGCAGGTTGAAGGCGGTGAAGAACAGCAACAGGGCGCCCACCATCCCCACCACGCTGCCGTTCGCCAGCCACATGCCGATCATCGCCACCCCCAGCACCAGGATGGCGCCAGAGAACACCTGTTTCATGCGCCGCTTCTTCTCGGCGATGATGATGAACGGAACCATCGCCACGAAGGCCGCCAGCATCACCGGCAGATAGATGTGCCAGTGCTGGTTCACCGGCAACCCGGCCCCGTCGCGTAGGATGTGCGGCACCACCACGAATATCGCGGTGAGCGCCATGTGCAGGGAGAAGATGCCGAAATCGAGGCGCAGCAGCTGGCGGTTGGACAGGACGTCACGGAACTGCTCCGGTACCGCCTCGGTATCGGGATGGCGGTGCAGGTGGAGCGGCCGCGGCACCCAGAGGTGCAACACGGCGATGCCCCCCAGCGCCAGCAGCGCGGTCAGCCAGAAGATCCCCGGCACCCCGATCCAGTGCTCCAGCATTGGACCGGCCACCAGCGCCACCGAGAAGGAGATACCGATGCTGATGCCGATGCCGGCCATCACCTTCAGGCGGTGCTCTTCCCGGGTGAGGTCCGCCGCCAGCGCCAGCACCACCGCTGCCACCGCCCCGGCCCCCTGCAGCGCACGCCCGACGATCACACCATGGATGGTTTCGGAGACCGCCGCCACCACGCTGCCCACGGCGAAGAGCAGCAGCCCGGCCGTGATCACCGATTTGCGGCCGATGCGATCCGAGACCAGCCCGAAGGGGATCTGGAACAGCGCCTGGGTGAGACCGTAGATCCCCAGCGCCACCCCCACCAGCGTGGGGGTCACCCCTTCCAGGTGCTCCGCATAGAGTGCGAACACCGGCAGGATCATGAACAGGCCCAGCATGCGCAAGGCATAGATGCTGGCGAGTGACGCGGCGGCCCGACGTTCCAGCGGCGTCATGCTGTCGGACATGGTGGGTTGCATCGATTTGGAGCTTTCTTTGCTTATTGCAGCCAAAGCATCTTATAGTAACAGGTTGCGTTGCGCAGAGAAAAAGTGAAGATGGAGAAGCTGATCAAGATCCGTGGGGCAAAGACCCACAACCTGCAGAATATCGATCTGGATCTTCCCAGAGACCGGTTGATCGTGTTTACCGGACTATCCGGATCCGGCAAATCCTCGCTGGCCTTCGACACCATCTACGCCGAAGGGCAACGGCGCTACGTGGAGTCTCTCTCCAGCTATGCGCGCCAGTTCCTGTCGATGATGGAAAAGCCCGACGTGGAACACATCGAGGGGCTCTCACCGGCCATCTCCATCGAGCAGAAATCCACCTCCCACAATCCCCGTTCCACCGTCGGCACGGTAACCGAGATCCACGACTACCTGCGTCTGCTGTTCGCCCGTGCCGGCGAGCCCCGCTGCCCCGAGCATGGTCACACCCTGCAGGCCCAGACCGTCAGCCAGATGGTGGATCAGGTGATGGTCCTTCCGGAAGGGAGCCGGCTGATGCTGCTGGCACCGGTGATCCAGGAACGGAAGGGGGAACACCTGCAGCTCTTCGAAGAGCTGCGGGCCCAGGGTTTCGTACGGATACGTATCGACGGCACCATCCACGAGCTGGACGATCTCCCACCGCTGGAGAAGAACCAGAAGCACACCATCGAAGTGGTGGTGGATCGCTTCAAGGTACGCCCGGATCTGGCGCAACGGCTGGCCGACTCCTTCGAGACGGCGCTGCAACTGGCGAACGGCCTGGCCCGTATCGCCTTCATGGATGGGGAGTGCGAGGAGCTGGTGTTCTCGGCCCGGTTCGCCTGTCCCGAGTGCGGCTACTCCCTCTCCGAACTGGAACCACGGCTGTTCTCCTTCAACAATCCCGCCGGCGCCTGTCCCGCCTGCGACGGTCTGGGGGCGCGCCAGTTCTTCGACCCCGAACGGGTGGTGATCCATCCCGAGCTGAGCCTGTCGGCCGGCGCCATCCGCGGCTGGGATCGCCGCAATGCGTACTACTTCCAGATGTTGACCTCGCTGGCCGGACACTACGGTTTCGACATCGAAACCCCCTTCGCCGAGCTGCCGGAGCGGGTGCGGCAGGCCATCCTCTACGGCAGCGGCGGGGAACCGGTCACCTTTACCTACTTCAACGAGCGCGGTGGTTCCATCGTCAAGACCCAGCCTTTCGAGGGGATCATCCCCAACATGGAGCGGCGTTACCGGGAGACCGAGTCCACGGCGGTGCGCGAGGAGCTGGCCAAATACCTCAACCAGCAACCCTGCCCGGAGTGCCAGGGCAGTCGCCTGAACCGCAGCGCCCGCCACGTGTTCGTGGGAGAACACTCCCTGCCCGCGATCACGTCGCTGCCCGTGGGGAGCGCCTACGAGCTCTTCCTGAACCTGCGGTTGCCAGGCAAGGCGGGCGAGATCGCCGCTCCCATCCTCAAGGAGATCACGCTGCGCCTGCGCTTCCTGGTCAACGTGGGGCTGGACTATCTGACCCTGGACCGCAGCGCCGAGACCCTCTCCGGCGGCGAAGCCCAGCGCATCCGCCTGGCGAGCCAGATCGGCGCCGGCCTGGTGGGGGTGATGTACATCCTGGACGAACCTTCCATCGGGCTGCACCAGCGGGACAACGAGCGACTGCTCCAGACCCTCACCTATCTGCGTGACCTGGGCAACACGGTGATCGTGGTGGAGCACGACGAAGATGCCATCCGCCGCGCCGATCACGTCGTGGACATTGGGCCGGGCGCCGGGGTCCACGGCGGGCGCATCGTGGCCCAGGGCGCACCCCAGGAGATCGCCCGCTGCGAGCATTCACTGACCGGACAGTATCTCTCCGGCAAGCGGCGGATCGAGGTGCCCCGAACGCGCCACCAGCCCCGGCCAGAATGGATGTTGAAACTGAAGGGTGCCTCCGGCAATAACCTCAAGAACGTGGACGTGGCCATCCCAATCGGCCTGATGACCGCGGTGACCGGCGTCTCCGGCTCGGGCAAGTCCACCCTGATCAACGACACCCTCTACCGTATCGCGGCCCGCACCCTGCACAAGGCGATGACCAATCCAGCTCCCTATGCCGGCATCGAGGGTCTCGAACGGTTCGACAAGGTGGTGGACATCGACCAGAGCCCCATCGGCCGCACCCCGCGCTCCAATCCGGCCACCTATACCGGCATCTTCACCCCCATCCGCGAGCTGTTCGCCGGCACACCCGAGGCCCGCGCCCGGGGCTACACCCCTGGCCGTTTCAGCTTCAACGTCAAGGGGGGGCGCTGCGAAGCCTGCCAGGGAGACGGTATGATCAAGGTGGAGATGCATTTCCTGCCCGATATCTACGTCCCCTGTGACGTCTGCAAGGGCAAGCGCTACAACCGCGAGACCCTGGAGATCCGCTACAAGGGGAAAAACATCCACGAGGTGCTGGAGATGACCGTGGAGGACGCACGCACCTTCTTCGATGCCATCCCGCCGCTGGCCCGCAAGCTACAGACCCTGATCGAGGTGGGACTCGGATACATCCGGCTGGGACAGAGCGCCACCACCCTCTCCGGCGGCGAGGCACAGCGGGTGAAACTGGCCCGGGAGCTCTCCAAGCGGGACACCGGCAGCACCCTCTACATCCTCGATGAGCCCACCACCGGCCTCCACTTCCATGACATCGAACAGCTGCTGAAGGTGCTGCACCGGCTGCGGGATCGGGGCAACACCATCGTGGTCATCGAACACAACCTGGACGTGATCAAGACCGCCGACTGGATCCTGGATCTGGGTCCGGAGGGAGGAGACGGTGGCGGCACCCTGGTGGCCGCCGGGCCGCCGGAGGAGGTGGCGATGAACCCGGCGTCCCACACCGGCCGCTTCCTCAAGCCCTTGTTGCAGGATCGGGACACCCCGCTGCTGGACGCCTCTTCCGGCTGACCCACCCCGCCCGACTATTTCACCCGGTCGCCGGCTAGCGGTAGAGATCGTCCCGGCGCAGCGGGAGGGTCAGCCGCTGGTAGGCGGGCGCCGCAAGGATTTGATAGATGTTGGTGGTGCCCTGTTCGAAGTAGTAGGCGCTGCCGGCCATGTAGAGCCGCCACAGGCGGTAGGTCTCCTCCCCCGCCATGGCCACCGCCTCCGCCTGATGATTCTCCAGCGCCCGCACCCAGTGGCGCAGGGTCATGGCGTAGTGGCGGCGCAAGCTCTCCACGTCGAGGATCTCGAACCCGGCATCCTCCATCGCCGTCTGGACCCGGCTGACCCGGGTCAGCTCGCCATCCGGAAAGATGTAACGGTTGATGAAGCGGGTGGCTGGTGAATCCTCCCAGCCGCGGTCGTTGCTGATGCCATGGTTGAGAAACAGCCCGCCCGGCCGGAGCAGCCGCTTGACGATACCGAAATAGAGTGGAAAGTTGGCCACGCCGATATGTTCGAACATGCCGACGCTGACGATGCGGTCGTAACACGCCGCCCCCTCCAGCTCCCGGTAGTCCCGCAACTCCACGGTGACCCGATCCGCCAGCCCCTCCTGCTCGATGCGCCCGACGGCATGGCGATACTGCTGCTCACTCAGGGTGATGCCGTGGGCCTTCACCCCGTAGTGGCGGGCCGCCCAGCAGATCAGGGCACCCCAGCCACAACCGATGTCCAGCAACCGCTGCCCCGGACGCAGCCGCAGCTTGCGGCAGATGTAGTCCAGCTTGTCCCGCTGGGCGTCGGCCAGGGATTGCCCGGCGTCCCGGAAATAGGCACAGGAGTAGACCATCTCCGGATCCAGCCACAGGCGGTAGAAGTCGTTGCTCACATCGTAGTGGTGCGCGATGCTTTCCCGGCTGTTGTGCCGTACCCCGGCTTCCTCCGGAACGGCCTGCGCCGGCGCCGCCCGGCGTCGCGGCAGACGAAAGGCCTGCTTGAAGATACGCCACTTCTCCTTGCCGGACAGGTGCAGCCTCTCGGCGTAGTCAATGAGATGGAATACCTGCTCCAGATCCCCCTCCGCCTCCAGCTCGCCGGCGAGGTGACTCTCCGCCAGGGAAACCAGATCCCGGCGCAACACCAGCTGCCGCAGCACGGAAGGGTGGTGAATCACGACGGTGCAGGGGAAGGCGGAATCCCCATGGACATACTCCCCGTTCCACAGCCGCACCGCCACCGGACCCTGGTAGCCGGCCAGCATGCAGTGCAGGATCTCCCGGCCGGCTGCATCCACCGCCGGTCCGTGACCGGCGGCCGTCGAAGGCGCCTCGAATCCCTTTCGCTCTGCCCCGCTCTTCATCGGCCTCGCTCCTTTCATATCCCTGAATTACCCGTGATACCCGCCCCTCACTCGCTGGAAACGGTAAGGCATCACATCACCCCTCGATCAATAGGGGCCGATCCGGTGATTGTCAAGGCGTTGGAGAGGGGCAAATAACTGACTGACCAGGAATCTCACCGCAGCATGAAAACCACCGGCACGGAGAACTCCAGCTCTGCCCTGGGATCCTGCTCCGGAAAGGGGGGAAAAGGGTTGGCCCGCCGGGCCATCTCCAGCATGGCGCGATCCAGCAGGCGGTTACCGGCGCTCTGCGCGATGGCGACATGGAGTGTCTTTCCGTCACGACCGATGCGCAACCGCAGCATCCCCTCCCCTTCGATGCGCAGGCGTTTTGCGCGGCGCGGGTATCTCTTGTGCCGCTCCAGCCAGGCGAGCAATAGCTGTTCGTAACGGGCAGCCGCCTCCTCATCCGGTTGCGCCACCACCGGTTCCGGGGGAGCGGATTCGCTCGCCGCCTCCGCCATGGGGGGTGTCACCGGCTGCGGTTCCGCCACCACCTCCCGGAGTTCCGGTTTGGGCACCGGTTCCGGTTTCGGGGCCGGTTTTGGCGCCGGCCGGGGCTTCGGAGCGGGCCGCGGTTTGGGAGGGGGATCGGGCGGTGGTTCCGCCACGGGAGGGGGCGGCTCGGGGACCGCCGGAGCGGCGGCCACCGTGGCCTCCGCGACAGAGGCCAACAGCGAGACCCGCAGCGGCGGCGGAGGATCTGGCAGGGTGGCAGGTTCGATGCGCCCCAGCCAGACGGCAAGCCCCCCATGCAGTAGCAGGGCGAGCAGCGCGGCGATACCCATCTGCAAGCGGGTGATGGGCATGGGAGACTACTTCCGCATGGTCGCCAGCGCCACGCTGTCACCACCGGCGGCCCGGATCTCGTCCATGATCTCCAGGAGTTCCTGCAGCTCGGTGCGGGCGTCGCTCTTCAGGGTGACCGGGGCGTCCGCATCCCGTTTCAGCAGCGCCTCGAGGGCAGGCCGCAGCCGCTCCCGTTCGATGGGCTCTCCATTGAGCGCGAGCCGGCCCTGGTCGTCCAGCGACACCGTGACGGGAGTGGTCTCGACCGGCTCGGCGCTGCTGGACTCCGGCAGCTCCAGCTCGATGGCCTCCGGCACCAGGAAGGTGCTGGTGAGCATGAAGAACACCAGGAGCAGGAAGACGATGTCGATGAGCGGGGCGATATCCAGATGGGAGTGGATCCGTGCGCGGCCTTCAAACTCCATGACACCCATCCTCCAGCCGTTCATCGTCGCGGGTCTCCACGCGCCGGGGGCTCTTGCCGAAACGGCGCAGCACCCGGATGGTGCTGTCCTTCATGGCGGCGCGCACCCGGTCCACCTCCCCCTCCAACCAGTAGAAGGCCCCCATCGCCGGGATGGCGATGGCGAGGCCGAAAGCGGTGGTGAGCAGCGCCTCCCAGATCCCGCCGGAGAGGATGGCAGGGTCGACCCGGCTGCCGGCCGCCTCGAGACTCATGAAGGCGGCGATCATGCCGGTGACGGTCCCCAGCAGGCCCAGCAGGGGACTGAGATGGGCGATGGCGGAGAGCCCGCGCAGCCAGGACTCCAGATTGCGGATCTGAGCCGAACCCACCCGGCTCACCTCCGCCTCGGTATCCTGCACCGACATGCCGGGATCGATGCCACAGCGGATGGCGCTCTCCATCACCCGCGCCACCGGACTGCGCTGGCCATGCAGAAGCTCCAGGGCCACGTCGTTTTCACCGCTGTCCAGCGCGCTCAGAACCGGTTCGACGAAGCCGGTGCGGCGCAGGCCGCTGCGCGCGAACTGGAACAACTTGGCGAGCAGGATGGCGACCGCCAGCACCGACAGCGCCAGCAGCACCATCATCACCGGCCCGCCCTGCTGGAACAGATTCACGATATTCATAGGCTCTCTACCATTTCGATATATACCGAACCACCGACTTCGGGGCGACGCTGGCCACTCCTACCGGATCGCCACCTCGATGCCTGCATAGAGGAACTGCGGCATGCCGGGACGCGGCCCGTAGGGCTGGCGGGAGACGATGTAGCGCTCGTCGAACAGGTTTTGCGCCCCGCCAAACAGCTTCACCCCCTCCCGAAGGCGGTAGAAGAGGGAGAGATCGGTCACGAAGTAGCTGTCGGTCTTGCCGAAACGGACATCGGGGTTGCCGTTGCCATCGACGGGCTCATCCACGTTGTTGGCGCTGGCCCAGGTTTCGCTGACGTAGTTGCCGCTAAGGGAGATCCCCCAGTGCCGCGCCTCGATGCCGGTGCCCAGGCTGGCGGTCAGCTCCGGAATATAGGGGACCTTGTTGCCCTTCTTGCCGTAACTGAAGATGGACTCGGCGTCGGTGGAGCGGGCGTCGTTCATCTGTTCGGCATTGGTCCAGGTGAGGCTCAGATACCAGGGGTTGCGCACCCGCCAGCCGTTGGCGATGCCGGCGTCGTACTGTACCGCCAGCTCGAGGCCGGAGGTGTTCACCTCGCCGAAGTTCTCCGTATCGCCCGAGCCCACGCCACCCACGTTGTCGATTACCACCAGATCCCTGAAGCGGGTGTTGAACAGGGTCGCCTCAGCGGCCAGGGCCCGCAACACGTCGCTGTAGCGGGCACCCACCTCGAACGCGATGCTGGTCTCGGGGTCGAGGCCGCTGCGCGTGGCCCGGGGGCTGGGCGGGGAGAAGCCGGTGTGCACGCCGCCGAAGCCGGTCCAGCGCTCGTTGAATCGCCAGGCGGCACCCACCCCGCCGGCGGTCATGTCAAAGCTGTTCTTTCCATCCCGCCCCTTGGTCCCTCCCGGACCCTGCAGGGTGCCCTTGGGATCCTCGGAGGTCTGGTCCAGCTTTTCGTAGCGGACACCGGGCACCACCGTCAACCGGCCCATCTCGATGGTGTCCTGAACGAACACCGCCAGGGCCTCGGTCTTCTGCAGGCGATCACCGGCCGTTCCCGGTATGCCCGCTATCTTGCCGGAGATGGTGCCGTTGGCATTCTGCGCATACCGGTCCTCCCACTGGAAACGACGCACCTGATCCTCGTGGAGGCGTACCCCGGCATTGATCTCGTGCTGCGCCCGGCCTTGGCCGAAGCGATAGTAGGTGGAAAGATCGATGCCCCTGGAGCGATATTTCCGGTTGTTTGCCTTCACCCGCAGTTCACAGGCGGCGTTGCCCTTCATACACTCCTGGGCCATGCCGGGGGTGGCCATCGCCTTGGCGAGACTCTGACCATCCACCTTGTTGAGTTTGTACCAGTTACGCTTGAACCGGTTGTCATAGAGGGTAGCGATGACATCCAGATGATCGCTTGGACTGACTGCGTAGCGCAGCGAGGTCTGGGTCTGTCTGGAGTCCATGTTGTCGAAGCGGGAAGCGGCGTAGCGGCGCAGGGGATCCCGCTCGAAATCACTATCGGTCAAACCGAGATAGGTCTCGTTGGCATCCAGATCGCTGCTGCCGTACTTCAGCTCGATGCGCTGGTAGATCTCCGTGGCGGGTTCCCATGAAAGCTTGATCAGGGCGTCGCTCTTGCTGAAACCGGTATCGTCTCCATTCCGGAAACCGGGTGTCTCGTCGATGTGCTTGAACCCCTTGTTCTGCCGCTTGTACCCTTCCACCAGCACACCAATGCGGCCATTCCGGGAATCGATGGTATTCCCCACATAGGCATGGGTGCGCAACTCGTCGAAGCTGCCGAAGCTGGATTTCAGATAGGCGGTCTCACGTGTGGGAATCGGGGTGGAGAGGTAGTTGATGACACCGCCGGTGGTATGGGGACCATACTTGATCTGGCTGGAACCCTTCAGCACCTCCACCCCGCTCATGCGCCCCACGGTGGGGGTATAGTACGCAGCCGGTGCGGAATAGGGCGCAGGCGCCATCATCACTCCGTCTTCCATCACGGTAATCTTGGCGTTGCGGGTGGTATCCACGCCCCTGATGCTGATGCTGGGAAAGAGGCCGAAACCATCCTCTTCCCGCACATAGACCCCCGGCACCCGGCGCAGCACACGGTTTATGTCATCGTAGTTCTGCTCCCGGATCTCCTCCTTGGTCACCAACTGGGCGGAACCTGGGATCTTTTCGATATCGGCCGGGTTACCGACCACCATTACCTTCTCCAGTACGCTGGATTCCCTTTCATCGCTGCGGGGAGTCTCCTCCCCCGAAACCACCGGGACCGCCAGCCCCAGGGCGGCAAAAGCACAACAATACCTGGACAAGCCACTATTCTTGTTCACTTTGCTGACTCCTCAACCTGTTGACGTGAAACGCAGAAAGCTCGCCGCTTTCCACTGTAGCGGAACGACTCGAATGGCTGGCTCGTCGCGGACCGGAAGGGCCCGACTGGCTGGCTGGGTACATTTGTATCACAAGAGAAAATCAAACGCAAATAAAAACTATTCGCATTTGTATTGACTTTTGCCTGTCAGCACCTATCATGGGCAACGGGGTACCCGGCCCGAACATTTCACCAGGTCGCAGAAATTCCACGCTGTAATCGAGCGAACCAGCTGGAAAACAAGCGGAACACAAAAGCATCGCTGGGTACCACTGAATGCACCCTCGCATCGAACTCTTTGATCCGAAACGGGTATGAACGACAACGAAAACCGCTCAAACCAGCATGGAACCCCTGCTTCGGGCAGTCCGCAGACGGCGACACCCCGTCTCTCTTCAGAAGACCTTTTCCACGGGAAAAGAGAGTTGATCATCGAGCACTCGGGAGAGGAGTACCGGCTGCGTATCACCAGTAAGGGAAAACTCATTCTCACCAAGTAGCAAGGCCCGGACCTCGCGGCATCCTTACCACCCCTGACCGGTGACGCCTCTGTGAAACGCACCGGAGGTCGATTACACTCCCCTGTCAACCGATTGCCGGCTCATCACGATATCGGGAGTAGTCGTAACACGGACAGAGTGAGCATGGAGCATGGTGCCCAAACAGAATCAGACCAGATGCAACATGACGATGCCGCTCTAAGCCGATTTTTCCGCTCCGTGCGTAACGGAGCACTGGCATTTGCCGTCGTTCGGGTAAATGACGAGGAGATCGCGCTGGATCTGCTACAAGAGGCCATGATCAGTTTCGTGCCAGCTGCACAGAAACACGATGAACAAATCTGGAAGCGCCTGTTCTACAAAATTCTGGGGCGGCGCATCGCAGACTGGCAGCGCAAACGGATCTGGCGGGATCGCATCGCGCGCTTCACCCCGTTTTCGGCGCTACCGTTGACGGATAGTGAAGAGGTGATCGAATTTCCTGACGGTGGTGATGAGCAGCCGGAACAGAACCACAGCGCCGCGCAGCTGGCCAAGCGCTTCGAGACGGCCTTGGCCGCCTTGCCGCCACGTCAGCAGGAGGCCTATCTGCTGCGCCAGTGGCAGGCGTTCAGCGTCACCGAGACGGCGGCAATCATGGGTTGCTCGGAGGGTAGCGTCAAAACCCACCTGTCGCGTGCCATCCAGAGTTTGAAGGAGCAGTTGGGAGAGTGGATCGATGAGTGACAGAACTCGATTATCAGCCAGTGAACTGCTGGATCGAAAGGCGGAACAGCTGGCCCGGTGTCATGACCAGCGCCTGAAGGAGATGAGCGAAGTGGCGCTGCAGGCGGGAACGAAGCGCACTCCGGCCTGGCTGTTTCCACGGCCAGCCCTGGCACTGGCCTCTGTACTCGTTGCCATTTCGATCTACTGGTCGGCGGGGGGACCCGGTCCCGAGCAAAATGCCATCGCGCCCCCACCTCAGGTTGCCGCCATCCCCGACTGGGTACTGGATGAAGAGGTGCCCCTGGAGATCCTGGAAGCACCGGAGTTTTACCGCTGGCTGGCGGATCAAATGACCACGGAGGGGGAGCAGCGCGGATGATTGCGGACATACGGCTCCTCTGCTGCGTCACGCTGTCATCGGGCCCCCGGCGAGGAGGTGAGCCATTCCCTGCGAACCGTACCTCGACACGCACCCCGCCCGCTCTCCTGAGACTCCTGTGTCTGGCCACGGGATTACTGACGATGGCACCAATTGCGGCGGAAGAACCACCCGCAACCCTGCCAAAGGAGTTTATACGACAACTGCCACTGCTGATGACCTTGTCGGATGAGGAATTCGAGGGTTTGCTGGCCTCTCTGCAGACTGCGCAGAAAGCCGATGCAGCCAAGCCCGCCAGCAACTCCGGCGGAGAGGAAACAGACCATGAAGACTAGACTACTACTCCTGCTGCTACTGGTGGCCTCCCAAAACCTCTGGGCCGAGCCGCCCGCCATGCGATGGCAATCGCTCAGTCCTGAAATACGGCAGGTGCTGGGGCAGTTCGAGGAGAGCTGGCCTTCACTCTCCCCCCGGCAACGCCAGCAACTGAAGAGCCTGGGTGAAAAATGGCTGTCACTGCCGGCGGAGAGGCGCGGCAAACTGTGGCAACGCTTTCAGCGTTGGCAAGCACTCACTCCGGACAAGCGCCGCTCCATGCAGCAGGCCTACGACCAGTTCATGGCGCTGCCTGAAGCAGAGCGCCGACGCCTGATGGAGAGCCACCAGCGTTTCCAGGAGATGACGCCGGAGAGACAACGGCAGATGATGGAGCGCTTTCGGCAGTTCCACGAGCGCATGGGCGGCCATTCGCCAGGGGGACGCATGCCGGGCATGATGAACAATGGCCAGGGAATGTCCGGGTCGATGGGAGGACATCGTTGAAGTACAAAGCCGTAATGTTCTCTCTGGCCGCCTCGTTCACCGCGGCGCTCCATGCCGAGAACTCCTTCTGGTTGAGCAGCGGCCTGAGTTACATCAATCAGCAGAACCTGCAATCGACCCAACTAACCGGCGCATCCGGCACGGCCACCAACGCCCGCACCGGATTACAACTGGAAGGGGGCTGGCAGTGGCAACGATTCGAGACCCGTGACGGCTATTCGGTAAGCGGAAATGTCAGTCTGAACCGGGGACTCGACGGCAGCGGCGATATCCGCTCCCTCGCCCTCGGTGGTGACTGGATGCGCGCCATCTCTCCGGACTGGCTGGCCCGCATCGGCCTGCGCATCAGCGACTACCGGGACGACAACCAGCCCGCCTACGACAGCCGAACCGGAGGCATCGACCTCTCTCTAGGCTGGTTTGGAGAGCAGAATGCAGGTCTGGACCTCACCGGCACGTGGCAGCGGGAGGAGTATGATGACGATCCCGTGGCCCCCTATCGGGCCACGCGTGTCTCCTTCGGTGGACGCTATCACTTCCCGCACCGGCACGACACCCCCCGCTGGAGCATGGGTGCGGAGATCAGCCGCTTCGAGGCGGATCGATCCGGTTACAGTTACGATGCCTACCTGTTCACCGCCGGCTACAGCGGTTGGCACTGGTGGCGACTGGAGGGAGACGCCCGGCTGCTCTGGCGCAACAACCGGTACGAGAATGTCGTCGCAACCTCCGGCAGAATGAGCTCTCCGAACCGTATGAGCATGGCGGGGCCCCATTCTGCCCCTTACTCGACCATGTCCGGCAACGGCCAGAACGAATCCCAACGAGACGACTACCTCACTGCCACTCTGGATCTGCGCTACCCCTTGGACGAGGGGTGGCGGCTGGAGGGAAGCCTCGGTGCCGGGCAGTACCGCTCCAATCTGGCCGACGATCGGCCGTTCCTGAGTCTCTATCTGGGCGCGGCTTTCGAGTATTGAATACCTTTTCACCCCACAAAGAACTTCCCTGTTCGCGATCCTGTAAAAATCAAAATATCTTAAATATCTTATAGTTACATTAACCATCTGTTTTGAAAGCGGCTTTTTGTTGTCATCAGGAAAAAAAATAGTTCTATACTGTGTCAACCAGCGGTCGGTTTGCACCGATAAAGGGATTACCTCGGGAGGATATCCCGCACATTCAGGAGCAACCAATGACATTCAGAAAAACAGCCATCGCCTTGAGCATATCCATTGCCCTTGCCTCTCTTGCCGGATGTGGCAACGGTAGCAGTGATACAGACAACCAGACCCTGTCAGGCAGCCTGTTCAAAGGTCCCGTTGACAATGCCATCGTCCGCATTCTGGACAAGGACGGCAAAGTACTGGCCAGTGGCGGCAGCCGCAACGGGGTCTTTCAAATGGAATTGCCTTCCTTGGGAGATGGGCCGGTTTTCATTGAAAGCATGGGTGGCAGCTACATAGACGAGGCCACCGGGGAGCGTGTCGAACCCAGCGAGACCGGCCTGATGACGGTATTCACCGCCGCGGAGCTGAAGCAGATCGCCAAAGACAAGAAATATGTCGCCATGACCCCGGAAACCACCTTGCTGGCAAAGATGGTCAAAGAGGAGCTGGCCAAAGGCAAGGATGCAGCCACCGCCATCGAAGAGGTCAGCGCCCTGATCAAGAATCAGCTCATCGACGGCACCACGCCGCTGCCCGTGAGTTCCGGGGATGAGATCCTGCGTATTGGTAATCTCGCCTCCACCCTGCCGGCCAGTCAGAAAGAGGCGCTGGCCCGCAACCGCGCCATCAGCTTCTCCTACGAAGTGAAGGACATGAACCTGGCACCGGGCCAGGTCTTCGAGCTGATCGAAAAAAGGAGCCTGGATCTGGAGGATGGAAAACTCGACGGTCTCCAGGGCTCCGTGCCCCTGCAAATAAACGACAAAAACGGCAGTCCCGTTGCGCTCGCTCAGCGCGATCAAAAGAACGGCTACCGCCAGGCCCGCTCGAAGCTGCTCAACGACACACTGGGACGCTTCATGAACAACAACCTGAGCGACGATGAGCGCATGGAGCTGGAGCGGATGGGCATCGACATGGACAGCCTTGAACACATGCAGCAGCAGAATCAGAATGCCGAGGCAGTAACGGAAGCCCATCTGGCCGCCACCAACCTGCCCGCGTTCAAACACCTGCCGGTGCTGACCGACGAGGATGGTAACCCCAATGACAACCGAGGCACCTACACGCTCACTGCGGAAAAGGGGGTTCAGGTAACCATTGATACCCCCAACGGCAGCTGGACCACACCGATGCTGCGCTACAACGGGCTGGCCCTGCCTCCGGTGATCCGAGCCAAGCGGGGTGATGTGATGACCATACCGGTCACCAACAATCTGGGCGACATCACCACCGTCCACTGGCACGGCTTCAAGATCCCGGGAGATCAGGATGGTGGCCCGGACTACCCCATCAATCCAGGGGAATCCCGCACCTACAGCTTCACCATCAACCAGCCCGCGGCCTCGCTCTGGTTCCATCCACATCCACACGAGAAAACGGGGGAGCAGGTCTATCGCGGTCTGGCCGGGGTGTTCCTGGTTGACGATGATATCAGCCGCCAGCTGGAGACCAGCAAACAGCTGCCATCCGGCAACTACGACATTCCGCTGCTGATCCAGGATCGCCGCTTTGGGACAGAAAACAACGGCGTACGCGAGCTGGCCTACAAAACCCACGGCGCCGACATGCAGGGCAATCTGGGAGACATCATCCTGGTCAACGGCGTGGAGCTGCCGAAGCTCGACGTGGAGAGCCGCAAGTACCGTTTCCGGATCTACAACACCTCCAATGCGCGGAACATGGATATCGCCCTGAGCGACGGCGCAACATTCCATGTGGTAGGGACCGACGGCGGGTTGCTCCCGGAACCGGTCGAGACCGACCACATCCTGCTGGGACCGGCCGAGCGCGCTGAAATCGTCGTCGATTTCAGCCAATACCAGGTCGGCGACAAGGTCATGCTGATCAGCCGGGCCTTCAACGGAAGCCTGATGATGGGCATGAACGGCGGCATGGGCAACATGGGCGGCATGATGCAGAGCTCGATGATGACTCCCGGTGGCATGGGTTCCGGTGGCATGGGTTCCGGTGGCATGGGTTCCGGTGGCATGGGTTCCGGTGGCATGGGCTCCGATGGCATGGGCTCCGGCGACATGGGTTCCGGCGGCATGGGCTCCGGCGGCATGGGCTCCGGCGGCATGGGCTCCGGTGGTATGGGAGGAATGTCCGGCATGATGGCCAACGGCCAGCGCTTCGACATCATGCGCTTCGACATCACCACCGCGGCTACCGATGACGTCACTCTCTATACCAGCCTGCCGGACAGCGCCGACATCTACACCCGCCTGAAAGAGGCGGACGCCACCAAGACCCGCAACTTCGTGATGAGCATGGGTATGGGCGATATGAGCGGTGGCATGGGAAGCGGCATGCAATTCCTCATCAACGGCAAGTCATTCGACATGAACCGGGTCGATGAAGAGGTCACAGCAGGCGACACAGAGATTTGGGTCATCAGCAACACTTCACCCATGGCGCATCCGTTCCACGCCCACGCCATTCAGTGGCAGATCCTGGACCGCAACGGCACCCCCGCCAGCGGCGTTGATCTGGGCTGGAAAGACACGGTGCTGGTACAACCGGGTGAGACGGTTCGCTTCATCGGCCACTTCGATCCCGTTATCAACAGTGGAAAATATATGTACCACTGCCACATTCTCGAGCATGAGGATGCAGGGATGATGGGAACCTTTGAAGTAAAATAGCCCGGTTCGATCCGGGACAGGCAAGATGTCCTGAACAAGGGCCGGCATCCCGGGATGCCGGCCCTTCCTTTTTCCACCAAGCACAAACGGCTCCGCAGCTCCATGGCCCGAATGTTTCATCCCGGAACAGGATAATCGTGCCGGGATCATCATCCAGGTTCGGAGGATTTTGGCCGCCGGGTGAGATATTCCCGATAACCACGGCATAGCGCCATCGCGGCAGAAACATGAATCCAGCAGTTACTGAAGGGTTGGACCGCTGCTTCATCTCCATATAAAATCCGCCTGCCTTGCTTCTCCCCTGTTTTGAGAAGTCACCCGAGTCAGGTTTCACGGAGTTCAGGAAATGAGCTTGCCAACATCCGGTTTACGTGAATGGTTCGTTGCCATACGGAGCAACAAAGTCTTCGAGATGACGGTCATCGCCATCATCATCCTTTCGGCGATTCTGATCGGAGCCACGACGTACGACATCGACCCCTTCTGGCTCAAGGTCCTGGAGGTGTTCGACATCGCCGTCACCCTTTTCTTCCTCGCCGAAGTACTGATCCGCATCGCGGCCGAGAAGCGGGCGAGGGATTTTTTCAAGAGCGGCTGGAACGTCTTCGATTTCACCATAGTCACCGCCAGCCTGATTCCCATCGAGGAGAGCCAGATGGTGTTGCTGGCACGGCTCCTGCGCATCTTCCGCGTGTTGCGATTGATCTCCATCATCCCGGAGCTGCGCATCCTGATGAACGCCCTGGTAAAAGCCGTTCCACGCATCGGCTATGTGGTCCTGTTGATGTTCATCATCTTCTATGTGTATGCCGCATTCGGCAGCTTTTTCTTCGAGCAGATCAATCCGGTGTTGTGGGGAGACATCGCCATCGCCATGCTGACCCTGTTCCGGGTCGCCACCTTCGAGGACTGGACGGACGTGATGTATGAAACCATGGAGGTCTATCCTTTCAGCTGGATCTTCTACCTCAGTTTCATCGTACTGACCGCTTTCGTATTTCTGAACATGATGATCGGCGTGGTGATCGACGTGATGCAAAAGGAACACGAAAAGTTCGATCAGGAACACGGCGAAGGAGAGGCCGGAGAGGTCCACTGGATACGGGAGCACACGGAGATCATGGAGCGACGCATGGAGCGAATGGAAATCATGCTCGAACGGCTGGCCGAAAGCAGTGCTGCGAAGGAGTCGTCCCGGGAACGTTGACCAAACCGTTTCCATCGACGCAGCAACCGTTTCAACGAGGCCCCGGGTGGAAATCCGGCGGTACACACCAGGTCACATCTTCTCCCGCCGTGCAAACAGCCGGTGGGACAAACGAATCCGCCTTGACAGGCGGAACGAACGCCACATACTTGGCAAGCGAGAGGAACCAGGACTGTCTGGCGATCAAACAACCCAAGGAGACGATGTCATGAACAAGAAATTGCTGTCAACCGCCATCTGTGTAGCGGTCATCAGTTCGCCGCTCCTCGCCGACGAGGAGAAACATGCGGAAAAGGGCTCCATGAAGATAGACTCATCCATGTCGAGGCACGACAAGGAGAAGTGTGACGTGATGTCGAAAATGAACTCGATGAGACAGAGAAAGGAAAAACACATGAAGATCGTGGAAGATCGGCTGGCGAACATCGAGGAGCTGCTCAGGCAGCTTGTGGAGCAGCACAAACGGAAGCACGCCGAGCACTGAACGGGATATCGGTCATGAAAGAGATCAAGGCATTCATCCACCGTAACCGGGTGTCCGATGAACTTCACGACCCGAAGAATGCCGATTTCTACAGCGCAACCTGTCGGTCATCGACGTGGCCGGCACCCTGCAGGCCCTGGGTCGAAAGGAGCGGGGCTGCTCCATCGAACTGGGAGAGGGCTTCGTCAACGAAGTCAAGCTGAAGCTGATATGCGAGGGCGAGCACGCCGCCGAAGCGATATCCCTGATCTGCAAAAATGCCCAGATCGGCCAGCCTGTTGCTGGCCGGATCTATGTTATCGATGCGGTGGAGAGTATTCCGATTGAGAAGGAGCAGGTACTTCTTCGATCGCTCCCTTCGCCAGTGACAAATAGTGGCTTTCCGGCGGGAAAACGCGTGGATCCGCTCAGCCTGTCCACATCCTCCCCGGCAAAAGATGCTCGAGCCGCCCGACCACCGTAGTAATTTTACCCTGCTTCGTCCAAATCACTCGCGAACATTCAACATTGTGTCGAATGGTCCAGTCGGATGGAGCCATAAGATTTACCTGTAATTCAGCAAATTGAACAGTCATACCGACGAGAATCAACTGCCCGGCGTTAGGGGCGCTGAATCCTAATTTTTATGACCTTGACGGAGTAATAGTCACCGTCACGGGAGGATCACAATGAAACGCGCCGAAGCCCTCAAGCAGCTGAAAAACTATCTGCCGGAAATGAAGCAGCGCTTTGGCGTCACGCATCTGGCCCTGTTTGGCTCTACCTCGCGCGATGCCGCCGAACCCGAAAGCGATATAGATATCCTGGTGACCTTCGAGGGCCCGGCCACCTCGCAAAGGTACTTCGGCTTGCAGTTCTATCTCGAGGATCTGCTTGGTATCCCGGTGGACCTGGTGACAGACAAGGCGCTTCGTCCGGAACTGCGCCCTTACGTCGAACAGGAGGCCATCCATGCCGGATAAGGGCAAGACAGCGCGCGCCTGGCCTTTCTACATCGACGAAATGATCGGCTTTGCCGAGAAGGTGCCGCTTATCCCCAAGGCATGGATCAGCATCCCTTTCGTGGCAGCGGGATCACCTACGATGCGGTAATGCGCAATCTGGAGCTGATCGGCGAAGGGGCTGGCACATCCCTGAAACGGTGCGCGACCAACACCCCGAGATTCCGTGGTGCGTTATGGTCGCGACGCGCAACCGGTTCATTCACGCCTACCTGGGTATCGACGACGACATCACCTGGAGCATTATCCGGGACGATATCCCCGATCTTCTGGCGTCGTTGAAAAAGCCCAAACAGGATTCAGCGGAAGACTGATTCATGGCATCAACCCATCTGTTACGCCAGCGAGTTGAATCCGCGGCGCAGGATCAAGAACAGCAGGCCGCCGCCCGGCCAGCGGATTGTAGAAAACGGCGGCAATCCCGCCGATGCCGAAGCAAAAGATCAGGCTCGCGATATCGAAACCGGTATTCTCCGCCAGGTCGAACAGACTGGGTGGCAGCCGGTACTCCGGCACGAACAGCGGCTCGCTGAAGCCAAACGGTGTGGTGTACAGACTGGCCCACAGCATCGCCAGCCGGTGGCGCGCACCGCTGCCGCCTCGGTCAGATCATCCTCGAACTGAACCCGCAGACGGGCGCAGAGATCCGGGTCCTGGCTGACCAGCTTCGGCTCGCAGTTCTGCAACAGGCTGCGGTAGTCGAGGTTGGCGATGCCCTGCGTCGCCCGCGCTCCATCCACGATGACCACCTTGGCGTGCAGCATCCTGGGCGGGCATTCGAAGATCCGGATCCCGGCATCCAGCAGGCGGGCATGGACCACGTTGGCCGCCCAGCCCGCCAAAGGGACATCGCTGGTGCGCGGCACCAGGATACGCACATCCACGCCATGATCCACCGCTGCGAGCAGCGCCTGCTGGGTGCGCCGATCCGGCACGAAGCAGGGCGTCTCCACACAGATGCTCCGTTTTGCGTTGCCAAAAAGATCGGCATAGATGCAGGCCAAGCGCCTGCCGGGCCAGCTCTCCGTATAGAGCTGAATGGCGTCGGGGGCGGCCTTCTGCCGTGACAGGGGATTGCATCTGCAGGGATGGCTCGTCCATTGTCCCGGCCCGGCGCATCCTATGCCCACAGCTCCAGCACATAATGGCGCATCACCGCAGCCAGCACGTCGCTGCGGGCGATGATGCCTGCCAGCTCGCCATCGGTGACGATTGGCAGTGCGCCGATGCGCTGTTCGACGAACAGGCGGGCGATATAGCGAACGTCGGTATCCGGGCTCGCAGTCAGTACCGGCGACTTCATCACGCTTGCGACCGGCGTATTTCCATCCTGTGGATCCTGGCGCTGATAGTTTTCCGTGACCCCGGCCAGATGACCCAGGATGTCCCGATCCGACACCATTCCGACCAGCTGTCCATCGGCCGAAACGACCGGCAGATGGCGAACCTGCCGCCTCCGGAACAGGGCCAGCGCCTCGTCCACCGATGCCTCTGGAGCCAGCGTCACCACCGGCGAACGCATGATCTGTTCGGCGTGCAGGGCGGCACGGCTCTGCGGCAGCTGCTCGACGGACTGGTAGGCCTCGACCGCCTGCTGCCGGCGGCCGGGGCTCTCCTGCTGCTGCTCATCCTCATCGACCGCGCGCGGGGGGGTGACCGCCTCCGTCTTTTCAACCATTTTCTCCTTGAACACTTTCTCCAGAGGCATCCGCTCGTGGCCATCGAGGCCCTGCACGAAAAAGGTCATGGTCTTTCTCTCTCTGTTACCGACTCGACAAGGATGATAAAAGAGGCCTTCATTTTCTCGCCCAACGATCACCGATAGCGCCATATCCAGCTGCAACAGGATCAGTATCTGGAATACACCCGGCTTCTGCCCTCTTCATCAAATATCAGCACGTTGTACCCCCTGGGCCTTTCCCCGGGGGGCTGCATGCCAGGAGAGTGCTGCGGCATACCGGGAGCGGTCAAACCGGCGGCTTTCGGCCTTTCTTTCAAAAGTCGCTTGATATCGTCGGCAGGTACATGACCCTCGATTACGTAGCCGTCGATGACACCGGTATGACACGAGGCCAGATGAGGTTTTACTCCAAACCTTTTCTTGATGGCGTTCATGTCGTTTCTCTCGTGAGAAACCACCTTGAATCCCGCCCTCTCGAGATACTCTTCCCAGTCGGTACAGCAGCCGCAGGTGGGAGATTTGTAAACCGTAATTTCCGGTAGCTGTTTCGCTGTTCCGGCCGCGGCCTCCGCGGCATTGGCCTGATGCATCGGTTCAGACCAGAACAGCGCTGCCGTCACGATTGCCGAGGTGACGGTCAATACCATCAGACCGAAGGAAAACATCCGGGAACCCTTTTTTCCACCGCTGGCTTCCATCCTGCTTCGTTTGCTCATCACGTTAACTCCTCAATTGTTATCAGTGACTGTGATTGTGATCATATCTTCACCCCGGCCGCCAAAGCCCTCGGCCCATTGTATCCGGCATAGAGGTCAGGAGTCTCCACCCCCAACTCCCTCTCTTACGGGTAGTAGACGCCCCCCTTGTGTTTCTTGCCGTCGGCGGTCTTGAACAGAATCATCAACTGGTGTTTGCCGTCATGACCCAGGTCATAGCCGTTCATGTACCAGTCACCCATCTTCATCAACGGCTTGGTTTCCGCCTTGCCATCGGGATGGATGACCTTGGAATTGATTTTGACATCGGTCAGCGCCTTGCCGTTCTGTTCGATCTTGATCATCAGATTGTGGCTGCCGCCATGTTCCATCCCTTTCTTTGCCGGCATGACGTGGAAGTTCACAGTATAGCCGTCGATCTCCTTCTTCTTCAGAAACATGCCGCCAGCATGTTTGTGATCGTGCATCCCGTGTCCATGGTCGTCATGTTTCATTCCCTTGTCATGATCATGTCCCTCCCCCGCCAGAACAGCGGAGCCGGCAGCCAGCATTCCGGCAAGGCCCAAGGCCAGGATCAATGGTCTTTTTTGCTTCATGGTTTACTCCTCTCAGGGTTGAAAAACTTCTCTTGAACTTGCAGCACCATGCCGTATATCACCGGCAGTACCAGCAGGCACAACAGGGTCACGGTGACCATGCCTCCCACCATCGGTGCGGCGATGCGCTGCATCACCTCCGAGCCGGTACCGGAACTCCACATGATGGGCAGCAGACCGGCGATGATCGCGGTAGCGGTCATGACGATGGGTCGCACCCGCTCGGAGGTGCCCTTGAGCACCGCTGTCATGATCGCCTTGCTGTCGAGCACCTTCCCGCCACGCCGCTGGTCGGCCAGTTCATGGTCGATGAAGGTGAGCACCAGCACGCCGATCTCTGCCGCCACCCCCGCCAGGGCGATGAAACCCACCGCCACCGCCACCGACATGTTGAATCCCAGCCAGTAGAGCAGCCAGAACCCGCCGATGAGACCGAACGGAATCGACAGCATCACCACCAGCGGTTCGGTAATGTTGCGGAAGTTGAAGAACAGCAGCAGGAAGATCACCAGCAGGGTCACCGGCACCACGATCTTCAACCGCTGCGCGGCACGCTCCATGTACTCGAACTGCCCCGACCAGACCAGGGTGTAGCCGGGCGGGATCTTCACCTGGCTCTCCACCACCTTTTTCGCCTCGGCCACGTAACCGCCGATATCGGAGGTTTTGATGTCCACGTAGATCCAGGCGTTGGGGCGGGAGTTTTCACTCTTGATCACCGGCGGCCCCCGGCGCAGCTCCAGCTTCGCCACCTCGGTCAGCGGGATCTGGGCGCCGGTGGGGGTGGGAATCAGTACCCGTTTCAGGCTCTCCAGATTGTCACGCAACTCGCGCGGGTAGCGCACGTTGATGGGATAACGCTCCAGCCCCTCCACCGTCTGGGAGACGTTCATCCCACCGATGGCACTCTGGATGATATCCTGGATATCCCCCACCAGCAGGCCGTAGCGGGCGGCCCTTTCGCGGTCGATGTCGAAATCCAGGTAGTAGCCACCGGCCGCCTTGTCGGCAAACGCGGACAGGGTATCGGGGAGCTGGCTCAGCGCCTGCTCGATCTCCCCGGCCACCTTCTCCAGCACATTCAGATCCGGCCCGCTCACCTTGATACCGATGGGTGTCTTGATGCCGGTGGAGAGCATGTCGATGCGGGTCTTGATCGGCATGGTCCAGGCATTGGCCACCCCGGGGAACTTGATGGCGGCATCCATCTCATCCATCAGCTCCTTGGTGGTCTTGTCCGGATCGGGCCACTCGGATTTCGGCCGCAGCCTGATGGTGGTCTCCAGCATGGCCAGCGGCGCCGGATCGGTGGCGGTCTCTGCGCGCCCCACCTTGCCGAACACGTGGTGCACCTCGGGGAAGGTTTTGAGGATCTTGTCGGTCTGCTGCAGGATCTCCTTCGCCTTGGTGATGGAGAGGCCCGGATAGGTGGTGGGCATGTAGAGGATGTCCCCCTCGTCCAGCGGCGGCATGAACTCGCTGCCCAGCTTTCCCACCGGGTAGAGGGTAAATACCAGCAGCAACGAAGCCAGCACCAGGGTGACCCAGCGCCACTCGATCGCCCAGCGCAACACCGGCATGTGAATCCAGTGCAGGAAGCGGTTCACCGGGTTTTTCGCCTCGGGCAGGATCTTGCCGCGGATGAAGATCCCCATCAGCACCGGCACCAGGGTGACCGCCAGGATCGCCGCCGCCGCCATGGCGTAGGTCTTGGTAAACGCCAGCGGCGCAAACAGCCGCCCCTCCTGGGCCTGCAGGGTGAACACCGGCAGAAACGAAACCGTGATGATCAGCAACGAGAAGAACAGCGCCGGACCCACCTCACGGGAGGCCTCCGCCACCGCCTCCCAGCGCTCGCGCACGGTGAGCTCCGCCCCTTTCCGTTTCGCCGAATGCTCCAGGTGCTTGTGGGCGTTCTCGATCATCACGATGGCGCCGTCCACCATGGCGCCGATGGCGATGGCGATACCGCCCAGCGACATGATGTTGGCATTGATCCCCTGCCAGCGCATCACGATGAAGGCCATCAGGATGCCGATGGGCAGGGTGACGATGGCCACCAGCGCGGAGCGGGCGTGGAGCAGGAACAGGATACAGATGATGCTCACCACGATGGACTCCTCGATCAGCTTCTCCACCAGGTTGTCCACCGCCCGCTCGATGAGATCCCCGCGGTCGTAGACCGGTACGATCTCCACCCCCTCCGGCAGTCCCTTCTTCAGCTCCTCCAGCTTGGCACGCACCCGCTCGATGGTGGCCAGCGCATTCTCGCCGTAGCGCATGATCACCACGCCGGCAGCCACCTCCCCCTCGCCGTTGAGATCGGCCACCCCGCGGCGCAACTCGGGACCAAGCTGGATGTTGGCCACATCCTGCAGGCGGATCGGGGTGCCGTGCTCATCCACACCTACCGGGATCACCTTCAGATCATCCACCGACTGGATGTAACCGCGGCCGCGCACCATGAATTCGGTCTCGGCCATCTCCACCAGCTTGCCACCCACGTCGTTGTTGGAGCGCTTGATGGCATGTTTCACCTTGGCCAGCGGGATGTTGTAGGCGGCCAGGGCATTGGGGTCCACCTCCACCTGTTACTGCTTCACATAGCCACCCACCGAGGCCACTTCCGCCACCCCTTCCACGGTCTGCAACGGGTAGCGCAGGTACCAGTCCTGCAGGGAGCGCAACTGGGCCAGATCGTGGTTGCCGGTGCGATCCACCAGGGCGTACTCGTAGATCCAGCCTACCCCGGTGGCGTCCGGCCCCAGCGAGGGAGAGACCCCGGAGGGCAGCCGCGAGCTGACGTAGTTGAGATACTCCAGCACCCGCGAGCGGGCCCAGTACATGTCGGTGCCGTCCTCGAAGATGATGTAGACGAAGGAGTAGCCGAAGAAGGAGTAGCCGCGCACCACCTTGGCATTGGGCACCGCCAGCATCGCGGTGGTGAGGGGATAGGTCACCTGATCCTCCACCACCTGCGGCGCCTGGCCGGGATACTCGGTGAACACGATCACCTGCACGTCGGAGAGATCCGGAATGGCATCCAGCGGGGTGTTTTTCGCCGACCAGATCCCCGCCGCCAGCAGGATGGCGGTGGCGATGAGGACCAGAAAGCGGTCCCGCAGCGAGGCATCGATGATGGCCCGAATCATGGCTGGTCTCCCCCATCCAGCGACATGTCGTCCATGTTCATCTCCTCATCCAGCGACATGTCGCTCATGTCCATCTCCGCATCGGTGGAGCCACCACCCTGCGACAGTGCTTCCATCATCTTGGCGGTGGCCTCGCGCAGCTTGGATTCGGAGTCGATCAGGAACTGGGCCGAGATGACCACCTCTTCCCCTTCCTTCACCCCTTCCAGCACCTGGGTGAAACCATCGGAGGAGAGTCCCAAGGTCACCTCACGCGGTTCGAACTTGCCCGGCTCGCGCACCACGAACAGCATCTCCCGCTTGCCGGAGCGCACGATGGCCTCGGAGGGAACCAGCAACGCCTGCCTCACCGGCCCGGCGGCAACGGTCACGTTGGCGAACATCTCCGGACGCAACACCCCGTCGGGATTGTCGAACTCCAGCCGTACCCTCACCGTGCGGGTCTTGGCCTCCATGTAGGGATAGATGTAACTCACCCGTCCCTCGAAGATTTGTCCCGGCAGGGCCGCCACGCTCATCCGGGCGCTGTCACCCTCCCGGATCCAGGGCAGCTCATACTCGTACACCTCGGCAAGCACCCACACCCGGGAGAGATCCGCCAGCCGGTAGAGCTCGGTGTCCGGCTTGACGAACTGCCCCTCGCGCACCCCCACGTGGGTGATGACGCCGGCGAACGGCGAATGGATGTGGATCTTCTTCTTGATCCGTCCGGTCTGCTCCAGCTCGCGGATCTGGTGGGCGGGCATGTCCAGCAGCTCCAGCCGCTTGCGCGCCGATTTCACCAGCTCCTCGGCACCACGGCGAATATCCTCGAAGGGACTCTTTGCCAATGTGTCGCGATTCTTCAGCGCCAGCAGATACTCCTCCTGGCCGGAGACCAGCTGCGGCGAGTAGATGCTGAGCAGGATGGTGTCTCGGTGCACCCGTTCGCCGGTGCGTTCCACCCGCATCGACTCCACCCACCCTTCGGTCTTCGGATGCAGGCGCGCCAGCCGCGTCTCGTCATAGTCGATCCGCCCCACCGCCCGGACGTTGTGCGCCAGGGTGCCGCGGGTCACGCGCGCGGTGCGCACACCGATGTTCTGTACCGTTACCGGATCGATCTTGACCGTACCGGCAGGCTCGCCCGAGCCTCCCTCGTCGTCCGCATAGACCGGGATGTAGTCCATCCCCATCTCATCCTTGGCCGGCACCGGCGAGGTGATGGCCGGATTCATCGGGTTACGGTAGAACAGCGGCTTGCGCTCCTTCGGCTTCTCATCCTCTGCGTAGACCGGGATGTAATCCATCCCCATCTCGTCCTTGGCCGGCACCGGTGAGGTGATGGCCGGGTTCATCGGGTTGCGGTAGAACAGCGGTTTGCGTTCCGTTTCGGCGGTTTTTTCCTCCGTCACAGAGCCGTTCTGCATGGCGAACCAGTAACCGCCGCCCGCACCTGCCGCCAGTGCCGCGACCACGGCCAGCACGATGCCTCTCTTGTTATTTTTCATAGATGTCCTCCTCCCCCACTGCGGCCGCCAGCCGGGCCAGTGCCTGGCGGGATTCGCTCAGCGCCTTCCAGTATTGGGTTTCATAGTTGTAAAGTGTGATCTGGCTGCGCACCAGATTGAGAAAATCCACCTTGTTGACCTGATAACCGGCCAGCATGGAGGCCACGGTCTGACTGGCCTGGGGAATGATCCCGCTCTTGAACAGCACCGCCTGCTCGGAACTGCGCCGGTAGTCGGACAGTGCCCGGCCAATCTCCTCCATCACCCGAAGTCGCAGCTCGTGCAGGGCAAACTGCTCACGCAGCCGTTCGCTGTTGCGCTGATCCAGCGCCCGGTCCTGACGGCTATCGCTATAGATGGGAAGATTCATGCTGAACAACAGGGAGCCGAAGTCGGTCCGATCCGAACCATCGGGGTTCTCTCCGCCTCTCACCCCCCACGCAGCGCCCAGCCGGAAATCCGGGTAGTAGTCCTTCTCTGCCAGCTTCACCCGCAGCCGGGCCGCTTCCAGCAGCCGCTCACGGGCCATCAGGCGGGGACGAAGCATTTTTGCCCGTTCCATCAGCTCCCGTTTGGCCCGCAAGGTGGGAACCCCTTCATCCACCCGTTGTGGTAGCCGCACCTCCCCTTCCGCTGGCCGGTCGAGCAGGGTGTTGAGACGGATGGCCTCGTTGCGACGCATTCCCTCCAGGGCCAGCTTGTGATCCAGCAGCTTGGAAAGCTCCAGCTGGGCCAGCAGCACATCCTGCTGCAGCCCCTTCCCCACCTGGTACTTGCTCTGCGCCACCTCCACGAACTGACACAGCAGGGTCTGGTTGCTGGCCACCGTTTCCAGCGCCCGATCCAGGTAGAACAGATTCCACCAGACCATCTTCACATCCCTCGCCAGAGCCAGCCGCAGCTCGCCGAGATCCAGCTCGGCAGCCTTCGCCAGCTCCCGGGCGACCGCCTCCTGCAGCGCCAGCTTGCCCGGAAACGGCAACGCCTGGCTGATGCCGATCTGGAACTGGGTCATCCCTTCCTGGGTCAGGGAAAAGCTGTCCAGGGGAACATTGAGCAGATTGAGGGTCAGACGCGGATCCGGCAAGGTACCCCGCTGTTCGGGGATCGCCGCCAGCGCCCTGGCCCGGGCCTCGATGGCCGCCAGCCCCGGACTGGATGCCAGCGCCTCATCCACCGCCTGGCGCAGACCGAGGGGCTCCGCCGCGCGGACAGGAATGGCACCAAGCAGCAGGGAAAGGGCCAACCACTGCAAAACGGTTGTAGAAAGATAACGAGACATTCACACACTCCAACATTGAGAGTCAGCGGACACCGGCAGCGACCGGTGAACGCAAGGATTCAACGGGTGGAAATCAGCGATCCGGAGACGGATCGATCCAGCTAGGCGTGTGAAGCTCTGGGGGGTTTCCTTTCTGCAGGGAGCGTAATGCCCTGCATGGAGGTCTCAAACAGGGGATGGGAATGAGCCACCGCAGGCCGCAGCACCGGGACGAAAGGGACGAGCCCTACGGCGTGACAGGCGGGAGTCGAGCAGCAATCGTCGAGCATGCCATGATCGCTGCCAAGCGAATGATGGGTGGCATCACCGTCATCGCTTGCCACATGGTAGACGCAGGATGGCTCGCCAACGGCGGAAACCGTTACTGGTTCATCCACCGCGGCCATGCCGCTCATCGCAACAGCAGACTGCAACGGCTGGATCACCATGACGATGACCAGCAGGAGCCGGAGCAGTTTTGCGATGCGTCGATTCATGTCTTCAAGTATAGGCCTGTTTTCCCGCCGCATGCAACGTAACGACCCAGAAGTTTCAAAACTCCAGAAACTCGCTGAGTGGTTACCGTGCAACAAAATGTCTGCGGTAACGGATAGGGACAACACGATGGTTCGGTTGGTTCCGCATTTTCTGCAATAAACAGGCTATTGATTCAACAGCCTACCCCCGGCACAGGGATGTGCCGCCCTTTCAAATGAAAGCAAGCCATTAAAAACCAACGAAACCGGAATTCGCAGTTGCCGGTTCCCGTAGCCGGAAAAAACCAGCCCAGACCTTTTCGACCTTCCGGCAGATTCCCCTCAGAGCCTCACACCGGGGCATCCCCGGGCAGCTCCTCACCGGACTGCAGCCGGGCCTTGCGGAGCAACCGGTTGACGACCCGGGAGGCTGCGACGAATCCGAAGGCCCCCGTGACGAAAGAGGCAGAGCCGTATCCCAGACGGCAATCGAGGGAGATGCCGTGGATTCCCGGCTTTTCATGGCTCACACTGCCGTCCGCCTTCGGGTAGCGTTTCTGCTGGGAAGAGAAGACGCACTCCACCCCGAAACGCCGCTTGCGGTTACGGGTGAAGCCGAATTCGCTGCGCAGCCGTGACCGCACCTTGGCGGCCAGGGGATCGTTGTAGGTGCGGCTCAGGTCGGCCACCCGGATCAGGGCGGGATCATCGATACCGCCCGCTCCTCCGGTGGTGACGATGGGGATCTTGTTGCGTTTGCAGTAATAGATGATCTCCGCCTTGAACTTGATGCTGTCGATGGCATCGATGACGTAGTCGTAGCCCCGGGCGGGAGCCAGATAGTCCGCCACCGTGCGGCTGGTGACGAAATCCTCGATGGTGTGGCAGTGGCACTCCGGGTTGATGGCGGCCACCCGCTGCGCCATGACCCGATGCTTCTTCTCCCCCACCGTATCGCTCACTGCGTGCAGCTGGCGATTCACATTGGTGACACAGATCTCGTCGAAATCGATCAGGGTCAAGTGCCCCACACCACTGCGCGCCAGCGCCTCTGCCGCCCAGGAGCCGACCCCACCCAGCCCGATGACGCAGACGTGCATCTCCTTCAGCCGCCGGAAGGGCTCCTCTCCATAGAGACGGCGGATGCCCCCGAAACGCTGTGAGTAATCGCTCACGGTGAGGCGATCTCCACCGGCGTACCGATTGCCAACCCCAACGCCTCACCGGCGTGCCCCTGATTGACCGCTATCTCCACCAGCCCATTGGCGTTCTCGTACCAGAACGGCGTTCCTGGGGGCACCGCCGCGAAGGTGCGGGCGCGATCGATCGAATGGCCAGCCAGCTCCAGCCGGCTCCGGGGGGAGAGGGAGGAGGCCCGCAAGCCGGTCATGGCGTTGCCGAAATGGTCGATGTAGATCACCTCGGCGAGATCGTCCGGCCACGCCACCTGCAGCCGCTCCGCCACCGGCATGGAGGTTCCCGGCGGCTCCTCCCCCCGGGCAATGCGGGCCGCCACGGGAGCGAACAGATCCCGACCGTGAAAGCTGTTGGAGAGACGTGCCGGCCGCCAGGTGATCTCCCACCAGTGAACGGAACGGGCGCGCCTGGTCACCATCTCGAACAGACCATTGTCCGGCCCCACGTACCACCGCCCATCGGCGCGCACGACGCTGGGCCGACGTTGCTCATCCCCCACGCCTGGATCCACCACCGCGAGAAAGACCGCATCGAGCGGGAAATCCCCCGCGTAGGCGGCCAGCAGATAGGCCGCCGCCCTGGGGTTGCAGCGTGGGGCATCGGCGAACAGGTTCACCACGGGCACACCCGGGGCGGACTGGAGCAAAACCGCCTCCATCTGCCCCACATAGGGACCGGCCGGGCCGAAATCGGTGAACAGCACAATCATCGGATCGGGATCAGGAGACACGAAACGAAAGTGGCCCGCAACGGGCCACCTCACAGGGAACGAACAATCGCGGAAACGGCGCTTACTTGATCTTCGCTTCCTTGTACATCACATGCTTGCGGACGACGGGATCATACTTCTTGATCTCCATCTTCTCCGGCATGGTCCGCTTGTTCTTGGTGGTGGTGTAGAAATGGCCGGTGCCGGCACTGGAAACCAGTTTGATCTTTTCTCGCATGGCGGCTCCTCCTAGACCTTCTCACCGCGCTGGCGCATCTCGCTGAGCACGGCGTCGATGCCCTTCTTGTCGATGATCCGCAGCCCCTTGTTGCTCACCTTCAAGCGCACGAAACGCTTTTCGCTCTCCACCCAGAAACGGCGGCTGTGCAGATTGGGCAGAAAACGCCGCCTGGTCTTGTTGTGGGCGTGAGACACATTGTTTCCCGTAACCGGACGCTTGCCGGTCACCTGACATACCTTGGACATTCCAAAGCCTCCGGTTGAATTTTGAATCGAAACCCTTCAGCGCACCAACGCGAGCCGGTCTTTATAGCAAAATTCGTATGCCGACTCAAGCGCTTTTCCCCATGAGGGGGGGAGCCCATAGGCAAAAAGGCATCCCGCCCGCATGTTTCGCTCCGCGGCCGGGTGAAACATACGGGCAAGTTCAATTACAATATACTATTTGGCCAAAATGGCGTAATCCGTAACTCGATGTTTTTCCAGGACCGATTCGATGTCATCGTGGTGGGCGGCGGCCATGCCGGCTGTGAGGCGGCACTGGCGGCGGCGCGCATGGGCGCCCGCACCCTGCTGTTGACCCACAACCTCGAGACGCTGGGGCAGATGAGCTGCAATCCGGCCATCGGCGGTATCGGCAAGGGACATCTGGTCAAGGAGATCGATGCACTGGGTGGCCTGATGGCCCAGGCCGCCGACCAGGCCGGGATCCAGTTCCGCATCCTCAACCGGCGCAAAGGACCTGCAGTACGCGCCACCCGCGCCCAGGCAGACCGCAACCTCTACCGGCAGGCGGTGCGCCAGGCGCTCGAACGACAGCCCAACCTGACCCTGTTCCAGCAGTCGGTGGAGGACCTGCTGCTGGAAGGGGAACGGATCGGTGGCGTGGTGACCCAGATGGGACTGAAGTTCCGTGCCCCCACCGTGGTGCTCACGGTGGGCACCTTCCTCGGCGGCCGGATCCATATCGGGCTCTCCAGTCACCCCGGGGGGCGTGCCGGGGATCCACCGGCCAATGCGCTGGCCGCCCGTCTGCGGGAGCTGCCGTTCCGGGTGGAGCGCCTCAAGACCGGCACCCCGCCCCGTCTCGATGGACGCACCATCGACTACGACCGGCTGGAACCCCAGCCGGGGGACGAGCCGGTGCCGGTGTTCTCCTACCTGGGCAGTGCGGAACAGCACCCCCGGCAGGTGGTGTGCCACATCACGCACACCAACGAGCGTACCCATGAGATCATTCGTGCCGGACTGGATCGCTCACCCATCTATACCGGGGCGATCGACGGCGTCGGGCCGCGCTACTGCCCCTCCATCGAAGACAAGGTGGTCCGCTTCGCCGACAAGGACTCCCACCAGATCTTCGTGGAGCCGGAGGGACTGAACACCCACGAAGTCTATCCCAACGGCATCTCCACCAGCCTGCCATTCGATGTCCAGTACGCGCTGGTACGCTCCATGCGCGGTTTCGAGAAGGCCCACATCCTGCGTCCCGGCTACGCCATCGAATATGATTTCTTCGATCCCCGGGATCTCCACCCTTCGCTGGAAACCCGCTTCATCGAAGGACTGTTCTTCGCTGGCCAGATCAACGGCACCACCGGTTACGAAGAGGCCGCTGCCCAGGGGCTGGTGGCCGGTGCCAATGCCGCCCTCAAGGTGAAGGGGCAGACGGCCTGGTATCCACGCCGGGACGAGGCCTACATCGGGGTGATGATCGACGATCTCGTCACCCGCGGCACCAGCGAGCCCTATCGCATGTTCACCAGCCGCGCCGAATACCGCCTGCTGCTGCGCGAGGACAATGCCGACCTGCGGCTCACCGAGACCGGGCGTCGGCTCGGCCTGGTGGACGACGAACGCTGGCGGCGTTTCAGCCACAAGCGGGAGGCCATCGAGCGGGAGACCACCCGGCTGGCACAGAGCTGGCTCGGCCCTCATAGGGTCCCGGCAGAAACGGCGGAGCGGATACTCGGCGGGCCGCTGAGCAAGGAGCAATCCCTGCTCGAGCTGCTGCGCCGCCCAGGGGTGGATTACTGGACACTCATGAACCTGCCCGGCGCCGGCGAGGCGATTGAGGATGCGGAGGTCATCGAACAGGTGGAGATCCAGGCCAAGTACGCCGGTTACATCTCCCGTCAGCGGGAGGAGATCGAGCGCAACCGGCGCCACGAGGAGACCCTCATCCCCGCGCGGCTGGACTATGAGCGGGTTCCCGGACTTTCCGCGGAGGTCCGGCAGAAACTGGCCAGCCAGCGCCCCACCACTCTGGGGCAGGCCTCGCGCATCCCGGGCGTCACTCCCGCCGCCATCTCGTTGCTGCTGGTCCATCTGAAACGGATCCAACCGGAACGGAAGAGTGCCTGAGGACGACCTGCTTCTCCGGCTCGACAGCGGCCTGCGGCGTCTGGGCATCGCGCTGTCCGATGCACAGCAAGAGACCCTGATCGCCTATCTCCGCATACTGGAGAAGTGGAACCGCGCCTACAATCTCACCGCCGTGCGAGACATCGGGCAGATGGTGGAGCGCCACCTGCTGGACAGCCTCGCCGTGCTGCCCCTGATCCGGGGCCGGCGGTGCATCGACGTGGGCAGCGGCGCCGGCCTGCCCGGCCTGCCATTGGCCGTGGCTTCACCCCCGACGGCGTGGACACTGCTCGACAGCAGCGCCAAAAAGACCCGTTTCCTCATTCAGGCGGTTGCACAGCTCGGATTGTCCAACATCGAGGTGATGCAGAGCCGCGTCGAGCGATATACCCCCGCCACCCCCTTCGATACCGTGACCGCACGGGCCTTCAGCCCCCTCGGAGCGTTGTTGCGGGAGACCGCACATCTGCTGGCGACCGGGGGACAGGTGGTGGCGTTGAAGGGGAAAAATGTGCGGCAGGAGATGACAGAGCTGCCGTCTGGCTTTACCATCACGGCAACCGAGCGGCTCGAGATACCCGGCGCAGAGGGCGAGCGTTACGCCGTCGTCGTCCGGAAGGAACCCTGAACAGGCCATGGGACAGATCATCGCGATAACCAACCAGAAGGGGGGCGTGGGAAAAACCACCACCAGCGTCAATCTGGCCGCCTCCCTGGCCGCCACCAAGCGCCGGGTGCTGCTGGTGGACGCCGATCCCCAGGGCAACGCCACCATGGGAAGCGGCACCGACAAGAATGCGCTGGAACATTCCACCTATGACGTCCTGCTCGGGCTCCAGCCGATTGAAGAGGTGATCACCGTCTCCGAGGAGGGGGGATATGATCTGCTCCCCTGCAACAGCGATCTGACCGCGGCCGAGGTGCAGCTGCTGGAGTCGGGGCAGCGGGAGCAGGCGCTCCGGCAGGCGTTGATGGCGGTGCGGGAGGAGTATCACTACATCTTCATCGACTGCCCCCCCTCGCTCAACATGCTGACCGTCAACGCCCTGGTGGCCGCCGACAGCGTCATCATCCCGGCCCAGTGCGAATATTATGCACTGGAGGGGCTGTCCGCCCTGCTGGAGACGGTGGAACAGATTCGGGAGTCACTCAACCCCCACCTGCACATCGCTGGCCTGCTGCGAACCATGTTCGATCCGCGCAATCGTCTCTCCATGGAGGTCTCCGCCCAGTTGACCGAGCACTTCGGCGATCTGGTCTACCGGACGGTGATCCCGCGCAACGTACGGCTGGCGGAGGCGCCCAGTTTCGGTGTACCGGCGCTGATCTACGACAAATACTCCAAGGGGGCGCAGGCCTATCTGGCCCTGGCCGGAGAGATGCTCCGCAAGGAAAAATCCGCGACCGAACGGGCCCGCGAAGAGGAGGAGAGAGTAAATCATGGCAGCTAGAAAACGAGGTCTGGGCCGCGGGCTGGATGCACTGCTGGGTAGCTCCGGCACCCCACGGCCGACGGCGAAGAAGGCGGAATCGGCAGACGAGCTGGACGGGGAGCTGCGCTCGCTTCCCATCGACTTGCTGCAAAGGGGGCGCTATCAACCCCGTACCGGGATGAATGGCGATGCGCTGGAAGAGCTGGCCGACTCCATCCGCTCCCAGGGGGTGGTCCAGCCCATCGTGGTTCGGGAGCTGGAGACGCCGGGGCGCTACGAGATCATCGCCGGGGAACGTCGCTGGCGGGCGGCCCAGCTGGCCGGGCTGCACGAGATCCCGGCCATCATCCGCCAGGTTCCGGATCAGGCCGCCATCGCCATGGCCCTGATCGAGAACATCCAGCGGGAAGAGCTGAACCCGATGGAGGAGGCGCAGGCCCTGCAACGCCTGATCGACGAGTTCGGTCTCACTCACCAGGAGGCCGCGGAAGCGGTGGGCCGTTCCCGGGCCGCGGTGAGCAACCTGCTGCGCCTGCTCTCTCTCAACGAGGACGTCAAGCGCCTGCTGGAGAACGGGGATATCGAGATGGGACATGCCCGCGCCCTGCTGGCCCTGTCGGGAGAGCAGCAGAGTGAGGCCGCACGTCTGGTGGAGAGCAAACGACTGTCCGTCCGGGAAACGGAACGGCTGGTGCGGCGCATGGTGGCGGGAAGCCGCAAGCAGACCGCGCCAGCCTCACCGGATCCCGACGTTCGGCGGCTGCAGGAAGAGCTGGCGGAGAAACTGGGGGCACCGGTCAAGGTGCAACACACCAGCCGGGGCAAGGGGAGGCTGACCATCCATTACAACAGCCTGGAAGAGCTGGAGGGAATCCTTGCACATATCCGATAACCAATCTAGAATGAGACCAAGTCAAAAAACCCATCGCTAAACGTCATGAATTTGACTGCAGAAAGATGAGCGGCCATCCGACTATGTCTTCATGGACACGAGGGACACGGGTTGCCGAAAAACAAAAGGAGCGTCAATCATCCGACCCGTTCATGTGATCGCCTAGCAGCAGATCTCGTGCAGAGTACAGCGGCCGGGCTTTGAAGACATTCGACGTATTGCAATGAAGATCCTGACATTCGACATCGAGGAGTGGTTCCATATCCTGGACCACAAGGCCACCCGCACCGAGCGGGAGTGGAGCCATTATCCCCCGCGTATCGAAGAGAACATGGACCGTATCCTGCACCTGCTCGAGCGCAAGCAGCAACCGGCAACCTTCTTCTGCCTCGGGTGGGTGGCGCGCAAATACCCCGGGATCGTACGCAAGGTCGCCGACCGGGGGTATGAGATCGGCTGCCACTCCCACATGCATCAACTGGTCTATGAACAGACTCCGGAGCAGTTCCGGGCCGACCTCCGTGACGCCATCCATGCCATCGAGGACGCCACGGGGAAGAGAGTGACCAGTTACCGCGCGCCGGGGTTCTCCGTCACCCGTGGCTGCCCGTGGTTCTTCGAGATATTGGCCGAAGAGGGGATCGAGGTGGACAGCTCCATCTTCCCTGCACCGCGGGCGCATGGCGGATTTCCCGACTTCGGCGCCAGCGGGCCTGCGTTGGTGCAGACCTCCAGCGGAATCATCAAGGAACTGCCGATCAACACCCGCTCCCTCTTCGGCAGGCCTGTGATCTTTTCCGGCGGCGGATACTTCCGCATCCTGCCGCTGTGGTTGCTGCGCCGCTGGTTCGGTGAGGCGGACTATGTGATGACCTACTTCCACCCCCGGGACTTCGACGCCGCTCAGCCGGTCATCGAGGAGCTGTCACCGATACGGAAATTCAAGTCCTACGTGGGCCTTCGCGGCGCGCTGGCCAAACTGGAAACAGTGCTCGATGACCACGACTATCTCGACCTGAAGACCGCGGTGGCCACCATCGACTGGGAACGAAGCCCCGTCATCCACACTCCCGCGGCAAAGCCTTCACTCATCGTCCATCCGACCGTCGCTGCTTCCTGCGCCACTGGCGAATCACATATAGCCGCCACAAACCACGGACGCCAAAGTAGCCGACCACCGCGCTGACGGAGCCCAGAAGAAAACAACCCAGCAGCAGGGGAAGCCAGACCGTCCCCAGCCCGTCAAGCAGCTGTTCGAACGAAAAGCCGGCAGGAACCACCTGCGAAGGTTGTCCCATCACCCACGCGCCCAACCGATAGGCAAAGTAGAAGATGGGGGCCATGGTCAATGGATTGGTGATCCAGACCAGAACCACGGAGACCGGCAGATTGACCCGGAACACGATGGCCGCCGCGGCAGCCACCACCATCTGCATCGGGATGGGCAGGAAAGCACAAAAGAGCCCCACGGCAAAGGCGCCCGCCACTGAACGGCGATTGAGGTGCCAGAGGTTGGGGTCGTGCAACCGGGTACCGAACACCCGCAGATGCTTGTGCTCCCGGATCCGGCGGTGATCCGGCAGATAACGTTTGATGAATCTTTTGGGCATTCAGTGGGACGATTCGTAGCCGACAGTCTATTCTAATACCTGGACCATCGGCCGCGGAAGCCCTTACCAAGAGGGGGCTTCACCAAATCGCGTGGGGTAAAACGGTAAATCACCGCACAGCGACTTCGTCCTTGACAGGCGGAACGCGCGCCGGAAGATGGTCGGCATGAGGGGATTGGGGACACTTTGGGATAACCGGATCACTTGCCATTCCCACAGATGGTGGATATCCGGTAGTCTCCAGCCAGACAGCCCCAATCCCCTCCTGGTTGCCGAGTATGTTGCGTGCGTTCCGCCTGTCAAGGATGATTTGCCGTTTTACCCACGCGAACAGGTGAAGAGCCACCAAGAAAAACGATAGAGATACAGAGAACAGCCCCCCGGCGAGAATGCGCGCAGCCGTACTTTTCTTCCTTTCCGGTATCCTTCTGTTTCAGCAATGCGTCGAACTGCCTGAGCGCTACTGGTTACTCACCGCCCTGCTGCTTCCCCTCGCCGTCCGCTGGCGGATACTTCGTCTGCCCATGATGGCTCTGGCCGGCTTTCTGTGGGCCTTGCTGCATGCCACCTGGATCCTGGAGCACAACCTTCCTGCAAACCTGGAAGGAGAGGATGTCATCCTGGAAGGAACCATCGCCTCACTGGTGGAAGAGCAACCGCACCGCGCCCGCTTCCGGTTCAAGGTGACGAAACTGCACCACGACGACCACCCTTCGACCACACCACGTAGCGTACTGTTGAGCTGGTATGGCCGGGAAAGGCCGCAGCTGGTGGTCGGGGATCGGTGGCGACTCACCGTGCGTCTCAAACGGCCCCGCGGTTTCATGAACCCGGGGGGATTCGACTATGAAAAGTGGCTGTTCCGGCAAGGGATCAACGCCACCGGTTACATACGGACCAAGGCGCCCCAGACCCATCTCTCCAGCGAATGGGCCTCGCACCCCGTCGATCGCCTGCGCCGGCACCTCCGGCAACGGACATGGGAATACCTGGAGAAGCATCCGCAGGCCCCTCTCATCACCGCCCTCACCATTGGTGACCGCGATGCCATCGATGATGAACGCTGGAAGGTCCTGACCCGCACCGGAACCAACCACCTGATGGCCATCTCCGGCCTGCATGTGGGGCTCGTCGCGGGCCTGATCTTTTTCCTGATGCGCCGCCTGTGGTCCTTGCTGGGCCGGGCACCGTTGTGGCTCGCCGCACCCCGCGCTGCCGCACTCGCTGCCCTGCTGGCAGCAACGGGCTATGCCGCACTGGCCGGCTTCTCGGTGCCCACGCAGCGCGCCCTGATCATGGTGGCAGTGGTGATGGGAGCCATCTTTCTGCAGCGCCAGAGCACCCCGTCCCACTCCCTTGCCCTGGCTCTGGGTGGCGTATTGTTGCTCGACCCTCTGGCGGTCCTCTCTCCCGGATTCTGGCTCTCCTTCGGCGCCGTGGCCGTCATTCTCTATGGGGCGAGTGGACGACTGGAAAAGAACAGGGGGTGGCGGCAGTGGGGGCGCGTGCAGTGGGTGGTCTCTCTCGGTCTGCTGCCGCTGCTGCTGTTTTTCTTCCAGCAGGCACCATTGAGCGCACCGTTGGCCAATCTCGTCGCCATTCCCTGGGTGGGCCTGACCGTGGTCCCGCTGGCGCTGCTCGGCACGCTCCTTTTGCTCCTCCATCCCCCGGCCGGCGGCTGGCTGCTGCTTCAGGCCGCCAATCTGCTGGACTGGCTTTGGCCGATTCTGGAGTGGCTGGCAGAACCGGAGTCGCTGCAATGGCGACCTGCGGCCGCGGTGGAGGGGTGGACGCTGCTGGCCGCGGTTGTGGGTCTCCTCTGGCTGCTGGCACCCCGCGGAGTGCCGGCCCGCTGGGTGGGGATCGGTTGGCTGTTGCCCCTGGTATTGAACACACCAGCACGGCCCCCCGCGCAAGAGGCCTGGTTCACCCTGCTGGATGTGGGTCAGGGGCTGGCGGCGGTGGTACAGACCCGGAACCACACCCTGGTCTATGACACCGGACCGAAGTTCAGTGACCAGTTCGATACCGGCAAGGCCGTGCTGATCCCCTTCCTTCGACAGCAGGGGATCCGCTCCCTCGATCTGCTGATGGTGGGACACGGCGACAACGATCACATCGGTGGAGTCCGATCCCTGCTGCGGGAATACCCGCCCGGGCGGCTGCTCACCTCGGTTCCGGAGCGGCTCGGGGCGAAGGCCGAACCGTGCCGGCAGGGGGATTCGTGGAGCTGGGATGGCATCCGTTTCACCCTGTTGCACCCGCCTGCAGGCGGGACCGGCTCGGGGAACAATGCCTCTTGCGTCCTCAAGGTGGAGAGCCCCGGTGCCAGCCTGCTGCTCACCGGCGACATCGAGCGCAAGGCGGAGCGACGCCTGCTGCGTGCCTCCCCCGTCGATCTGGCCGCCGATCTGCTCGTCGCCCCCCATCACGGCAGCAAGAGCTCCTCTTCACCGCGTTTCATCGACGCCGTGGATCCCGATTATGTGCTGTTCCCGGTGGGCTACCGTAACCGGTTCCACCACCCCCATCCAGAGGTGGTGGAGCGCTACTCCAGAAGGGGGATCCACCTGCTGGACACCGCCCGCCTCGGCGCCATCCGTTTTCGTCTCGGGAAACAGGGCGTTTCAGAGCCCCAATCCTACCGGAAATCGGCCCTGAGATACTGGAACGCCCGCTGAACCAACCGGATCACCGTTTGGGAACCAGCCGCTCCTCGAAGCGATACAGCAGGGTACGGAAACCGGTCCAGCCCAGCAACCAGGCCAGCAGAGCGCCGAGGGCGTTGGCCAACATGTCTGCCGGATCGAAAAAGCGCACGCCGCTCATCCCCTGCAGGAACTCGATAGCGGTTCCCATCCCCGCGAACAGCCCCAGCAACAACAGCCGGCCGAGAGAACTCGGATAGAGCTGCTGGAACCAGCCCATCAACACGAAATAGGCCAGCAGATGGGAATATTTGTCCCCATGCGCCACCTGCAACTCCAGCGGCCTCGGCGTCAGCGACAGGTAGATCACCAACCCCACCAGCAGCCAGCCGACCGCCAGCCAGAGGGGCCGGTATCTCAGCGGCATCGAACAATCACTCATGACTCACAGGAACACCAGAAACAGAAACATGCCCAGCAGCAGCCGGTAGATGACGAAGGGCAACATCCCCATCCGCTCCAGCAGCTTGAGGAACCAGTGTACGCAGAGGTAGGCGCTGACCGCGGAGAACAGTGTCCCCAGCAACAGCGCGGTCCATTCCACCGACCCCTCCCCGCGAACCAGATCGAGGGTCTCGACCCCCCCGGCCAGCAGGATGATGGGGATGGAAAGCAGAAAGGAGAAGCGTGCCGCCCCCTCCCGCGTCAAGCCGAGCACAAGACCAGCGGTCATGGTGATACCGGAGCGGGAGGTACCGGGAATGAGGGCCAGCGCCTGGGCACAGCCGATCAGCAGGACGTCCCGCCAGCCGAGCGAGTATTCGTCCCGCTCGCGCTTCCCGCGCTGGTCCGCCCACCAGAGCAACAGGCCGAACAAAATGGTAGTGGTGGCAATCACCAGAGGGGAGCGCAACTCGGTTTCGATGAAATCCTTGAATGCCAGACCGGCCAACCCCGCCGGAACGGTCCCCCACAACACCCACCACGCCAGCCGGCTGTTGAGGGTGCTCCCTCCACCGCGCAGCGACGCAACCCACTCCCGTGCCATCACCACCAGCTCCTGACGAAAATACCATACGATTGCCACCAGGGTGCCCAGGTGGACCGCCACATCGAACGCCAGTCCCTGATCCCGCCAGCCGGTCAGCACCGGTACCAGAATGAGATGTGCCGAACTGGAGATAGGCAGAAACTCGGTCAGTCCCTGCATGACCGCCAGCACGACAATCTGTATCAGATCCATTCAGTTCCCCCCTTTTTCCTTTAGATTTAGTTGTATCACCCGGTGACGCGCAAATCCCGGAAATGGCTGCGCAGTGGCCGTCAGGGCGATTATCGACAGTCTATAATTTTCCGCGCATGTCGTGAAACCGGAATCCAGCGAGGGGCCGCCCCTCCAGCCCTCTTCCGATCCCCATCACCTTGAACAGCTCTCCCATCTCCTCCGGCAGGATGAGCGTCTTGATCTGCTGGCTCAACCGGAGTTGCGCCAACGGCTCATCGCCTCCCTCCTCCATCATCCTGTCCAGCCCGTTTGCGAGCAGGAAGTGGGCCTGGGTGGTATAGCCGTAGAGCTCCAGCCCGGCTTCCAGCGCGGCCTCCGCCACCGCCGTAAAATCCACGTGGGCGGTGATGTCCTGCAAACCCGGCAGAATCAACGGATCCGGATGGGCGCGGTGCCGATAATGACACATCAAGGTACCATCGGCGCGCTGCGGATGGTAATACTCATGACGCGGAAAACCATAGTCGATCAGCAGGATCACCCCTTGCCCCAGCACCTGCGCCATGCTGCTCACCCACTCTCCAACGGCCAGCGAGATCTCCGAACGATACCCCGGTGGAAGCCCTCGGGACACCGCTCCGACACGCTCGGCGAGGCGGTCCGAACCGAACTCCCCCGTCACCCACTGGAATCCCTGCCCGTCACTGGTCACGAGGAGCTCCTGCGCCCCTCGCTCGCCCACCAGAAAACAGTGCACCGGCAGGGCATCCAGCAGTTCATTGGCCACCACCACCCCCTGAAGCGGCCGCTCCGGCAGGCGTTCCAGCCAGCTCACGCGCTCCACCAACCCCGGCACCTTCTGCTCCAGCGTCATCTGCTGCCGCTGCCGAAGGTCGGCGCTCACCTCCAGAATCAGATAGCGTTCCGGAAGCGCTCCCAGACGCTCCAGCTCGGCCAGCATGTCGGCCGCCATCACTCCCGAACCGGCACCGACCTCGAGCACGACCCCGCCGCCCGTCATCTGCAGCACTTGATCCACCTGCCGGGCCAGGCAGCGGGAAAACAGCGAAGATATCTCCGGTGCGGTGACGAAATCCCCTTCCGCCCCGAACTTGCGGCTGCCGGCACTGTAGTAGCCCAACCCTGGAGCATACAATGCCAGCTCCATGTATCGGGCGAAGGAGATGGCACCTCCCTGGGCCGCCATCTCCTGTTGCAGCCGTTCCACCAATCGTTCACTATGGGCGCAGGCGGTCTCATCGGGAGCGGGCAGTTGTCTCAGTTCCGCAACCACCCGTTGGGCTCGCGCATGCAAAGATGAAGAGTTGTTCATATAATCTGTCGTCGTGAAAAATCGTTGCCCGGCATCGTGTCGCCAAGAACCACGCGAGGAAAAAACCCGTGCAGGATAACACAGCATCCCTGACCGACAAGGTGGCCCTGATCACCGGTGGCGCCCACCGAATCGGAGCCGCCCTTGCCCGGGGGCTGCATCGTCAGGGAATGAATGTGGTCATCCATTATCACTCCTCCCGGGGCGCCGCGCTGGCGTTGCAGCACGAACTGAACCGGCAACGGGAAAACTCGGTGGTGCTGATCCAGGCGGATCTGACCGAAACCGGCAAGATCTCCGCCATCATCAAACAGGCGAGGGAAGCATGGGGGCGCCTCGATACCTTGATCAACAACGCCTCCACGTTCTACCCCACCGAGATAGGAACCGCCGACGAGCGCTGCTGGAACGATCTCATCGGCACCAATCTCAAGGCCCCTTTCTTTCTGTGTCAGGCCGCCGCCCCCCATCTGGCCCGATGGCGCGGAAGTATCATCAACATCGCCGACATCCACGCCCTGCGCCCCTTGAAGGGTTATCCCATCTACAGCATCGCCAAGGCGGGGTTGGTGATGCTGACCAAGGCCATGGCCTGTGAGCTGGGTCCCAACGTACGAGTCAATGCGGTGGCACCCGGGGCAATCCTCTGGCCGGAGCAGGAGCTGGACGAAGTGGCCAAACAGCGCATCATCTCCCGGACCTTTCTCAAACGGCAGGGATCTCCCGAAGATGTGGTGCGCGCAGTCATCTATCTCATCCGCGATGCAGATTATGTGAGCGGTGAAATACTCACCGTGGATGGCGGTCGTTCCATCAATGGATGAAACATGTTCCCGAGGCAGCTTTCATCGACTCCGCCCCTGAATCTCCCCTCCTCAGCAAGCGCGCACACGCCTGTCGTCCCAAAGCGGGGATGTTCAATGACCAGGTTGCTGGCGAGCCTGTTTTTCATCCTCCTATCCACCGCCTCCCAAGGGGAGGAATACCAACCTCTCAACTATTTTGGGATCAGCTTTCTACAGCTGGAGGGGAACCGCACCGGTGGCCCCGATTTCCGTCCCAACGGCATCCTGGCGCGCCTCGGCTTCATGGGAGGTGACCATTTCGGCCTCGAGTTGCAGACCGGGCTCACTCAGACCGGCAACGACTTCGAATTGAAAAACGTTGCCGGGGCCTACCTGTTTGCCGGAATTCCCTACGAACGCCTGCAGCTGTTCACCCTTGCGGGGATGGCGCGAATCAGCGTGAGGAATGCAGGCAGATCGGAAAGCAACGAAAATTTCTCGTTTGGATTCGGTGTCCGCTGGCGGGCAACGGAGGAACTCGACGTGGGCGCCGAATGGATGAACTACGCCGAACGTACCGCGTACAAAGTCAATGCGCTGAATATCGGTTTCGTACGGCATTTCTGATCGGTACATCGTACGAACGCCAGGGGGAGCAGAAACAAGCCGGCGGCAACACCGTTCCATCGGAAAGAATCTTCCTCAAATGGTGTGCGCAACGAAACAGCGCGAATTCAACCCCATCGAATACATCGTTCAATCAACTCGGGAAAGGATATCTGACCTTCCGGATCGGAAATCTTCAAATATCTCGACATGGCATCCCTCAGCAGGGAAACTTCGCCGGTCACCCGGAGTATCGCTCCCCCGTACTCAACCAAATCATTCAATCTCGACTCATTCGTCAACGAGGACGATCTTTCCAAATCCATTGCCAGCACCGATTCCCCGTCGAAGAAAAAGTTGTGAAGCATGCAGTCGCCGTGAGCCATGCCACTGCCATGGATCCTGGCCAACAGTTCCGAAACCCGATGAATCCAGCGTTCATCCCTGGACTCGCGATACAAATCCAGGATATTTCGGCCCTCGACAAACTCCGTAACGATTATCTCCTCAACACGGAAACCCAGAAGCGTTCTGTCTCCAAAAAAAACCAGGCGAGGGGTGGGGATACGCCGGCTGTGGAACTCCATGTACATCCTGCCTTCTCTCAGAAAGCGGCCCTTTCTCAATTCCCCCATGCATTTCAAAAGTTTGGATGGTCTCACCCTCAACCGATTACTCTTCGAATAGAGACGGTGCTCACCACTGGCCGAGAAAACAGTAATCGCCCCCCTTCCCCTGAACCGCTTGCCACACTCGCCAAGCCCCCCGACAGAATCCAGGACGGCGGAGATCAACTCATCTGAAACATCATCGCGAGCGGAGATACGCCATCCATCAGCTGCATAGTTGCGCATCGATTTCCCCTTTGTCATGTTCGGTTGACGAAGCCGGATCGATCTGTGGCGGTAGCGCGGGCGGGCCAAGCGGCTGATCGGCGAACCGAAGAGGAACGAAGAATCGCCCACGACTTGCACTGCATGTGGGTTTTGGCCGAGCCTCTTTTTCCGAAACAGGGAACGAGTTCACAGACCGGCTTCCCTCGGCCTCTGTCGAAAGAGTCCATGGTGTGACCAAGGTGAGCCACTACGGAGATTCATTTCGAATCCTCCCTTGAATTCTTGGGTCAACGCCGTCAAAAATCAGGGTATGTGACACCCTCTTTCTCAAAACGAGGATTCTCCATTCGCATGAACGATGCTCCTCTGCTCCCGGAGCTGCTCTCCCAGCTCTGGTTCCGCTTCCTGCTGGTCACCCTGTTCGGCTTTCTCACCGGCCTGGAGATCCGTGAATACCTGCTGAGCCTGAGACGCGACCAGACAACAACCACTCCCCACATCAGCCCGGGCAGCGCCCGCACCTACACGTTCATCGCCATTCTCGGCTTCGTACTCTACGAACTCGATCCGAACCTGCGCCTCTATCTGGCCGGATTCACAGGACTGCTACTGTTTTTCGGTCTCTTCTACTACCACAAGCTACAGGAGCAACAGCGGGGAATCCTGCAGCCGCTGATCGGACTCATCGTGTACAGCTACGGTCCCTGCCTGTCACTGCAGCCCATCTGGTTCCTCGTCCTGTTGTTCGTCACCACCGTTTTCGTGCTCAACGCCCGCCCCCTCACACATCGCCTCACGGAGACCATCGACCGACAGGAGCTGGTGACCCTCGCCAAATTCCTGCTGCTCGCCGCCGTGGTGCTGCCGCTGATGCCGGACCGGCAGGTATTTCCCCTCCTTCCCACCACTCCTTTCAAGATCTGGGTTGGTGTGGTGACCCTCTCCGCCATCTCCTATCTGGGATACATCCTGCAGCGCTATCTGCTTCCGGGAAAGAGCGACCTGATCACCGGCTTGCTCGGTGGACTCTACTCCAGCACCGCCACCACGGTCGTCCTTGCCCGCCGGTCACGCGGCGGCGACCCGGCCACGGCGAAGACACTCGGTCTGGCAATCGTCGCCGCCAGCGGGATGATGTATCTGCGACTGCTGATACTCATCGCCATCCTCAACAGGGATTTTCTTCATGCGACCACCGCGCCCTTTCTGCTGCTTGGCGGCGGCGCCATCCTGTTCACCCTGCTGGCAAAGAAAAGACTCACAACAGGACCCCCCTCCACAGAGGCAGGAAACCGGAATCCCCTGGAGCTGGGAACCGCCTTTCTGTTCGCCGGCCTGTTCGTCGTGATGCTGCTAGCGACCAAGTTCGTGCTGCATCGGTTCGGGGCGCCGGGCCTTCAGGCACTCTCCTTCGCCGTCGGTTTCACCGACATCGACCCGTTCGTGCTTTCTCTCCTGAAGGGAGAGTATCGGGCCGCCGGTCTGCAAGAACTGGCAGCGGCCGTGGTCATTGCGGCGGGCAGCAACAACTTTCTGAAGGCGTTGTATGCCATATTGATTGGCGGATGGTGTCAGCAACGGAGCACTGCACTGGTACTGTGCATCCTTGGGGTACTGACCCTGGGATATGGCGTGTGGCTGGCCGTGTGACCCTCGGCGCCGCTCAGCCGCCGCCCTTTCTCATCTTCTTCCCCTGCGCCGCCCGGCGCCTGCGCACCTCCTTGGGATCGGCGATGAGTGGACGATAGATCTCGACCCGGTCTCCGTCGCGCAGCACGGTGTCCATGGGAACGATTTTCGAGAAGATCCCCACCTTGGTCTCGGGGGTCAGCTCCAGCCCGGGAAACTTGCCCAGGATACCGGAGCGCAGGATGGCCTGTTTCACCGTGGTTCCCTCATCCACCTCGAGGGGAATCACCATCTGCCGTTCAGGCAGGGCATAGGCCACTTCGACCCGTATCTTCTTTCTCTCAACGTTTCCCATAGATCTCCGCTGCCCGTTTGCAGAAGGCATCCACCATCGTATTGGCGATCTGACTGAACGCCGGCCCGGCGGCAACCCCCACCAACCGGCTGGAAAACTCGAACTCCAGATCGAAGGAGACCTTGCAGGCCCGCTCGGCCAGGGCATCGAAACGCCAGAACCCCTCGAGCAGACGAAACGGCCCTTCCACCAGGCGCATCTCCACCATCTTGTTCTTCTGAATCCTGTTACGGGTAGTGAAGGTCTTGTGCAATGCACCCTTGGCCAGCTCCAGAGAAGCAACCACCTCGTCTTCGCTCCGCTCCAGCTCTCTTGCCGAACGGCACCATTCGAGAAACTTTGGATAGGAGGTGATGTCATCCACCAGCGCATACATCTCGGCGGCGCTGTATGGAACGAGAGCTGTTCTGTTGATACAGGTCACGATGCTACTCTGCCAAACTGACTACTATCCGGCTACCCTCGCCCTCTGGCCCTGAAGCGGATTTCGTTGTTGACGCCACGCGAGCCCCCATTGTGGTACCTAACCGAGATCTTCAAGGGGGTCCAGTCTACTGTTTCCTCTTTCCACGATCCATCTGGCGGTCACCCGAAGCGAAGCAACCCAACGACATTGAGAAAGATGACAACCACCGCAAGTGGTGCGACATAACGGATCAGAATATACCACAACTGGTAGCCAACTCCGTCCAGTCCCAGCTCCTCCATGGTCACCCTGCGGCTCAGGGTCCAGCCGGCAAACAGGGCGATGAACAAGCCACCCAGGGGGAGAATCACGTTGGCAGTGGCGAAATCCAGCAGATCGAAGAAGGTGAGACCAAACAGCGTATCATCCGCCCACAGATTGAAAGAGAAGACCGTTCCCAGACCGACCGTCCAGGTGATCGCGCCGGCCCAGACGGAGGCCATCACCCGTGACATGCCGTGGTTCTCCACCAGCCACGCCACCGCCGGCTCGATCAGCGAAATGGCGGAGGTCCAGGCGGCAAATACCAGCAACACGAAGAACAGGGTGCCGAACAGGGTCCCGCCCGGCATGTTGCCAAAGGCGATGGGCAAGGTCTGGAAGATCAGTCCGGGGCCCGCACCGGGCTCCAGCCCATGGGCGAACACGATGGGAAAGATGGCCATCCCCGCCATCAACGCAACCAGCGTATCGGCCAGCGCGATGGTCACGGAGGTCTGCGTGATGGAGGCATCGTCCGGCAGATAGGAACCATAGACCATGATGGCGCCCATGCCAAGGCTGAGTGTAAAGAAGGCGTGCCCCATGGCGATCAGGATCGCAGCCGGAGTCAGCTTGCCGAAGTCCGGCGAGAAGAGAAACGCCACCCCCTGTGCGAAACTGCCGGTACTCATGGCGTACCCCACCAGCATGGCCAACAGCAGAAACAGCGCCGGCATCAGAAACCGAACCGCCTTCTCCAGCCCGCTCTGCACCCCTCGTGACACCACGATCATGGTCATCACCACGAATATGGTATGCCAGGCGAGCAAACGTTCCGGATCGGAGACCAGGGCGGTGAAGATCTCCCCCACCCGTTCGCCCCCGGCACCGGAGAACAATCCACCGGCCGCGCGAAATACGTAGGCCAGTGCCCAGCCCGCGACGACACTGTAATAAGAGAGGATCAGGAACCCTGCCAGCACCCCGATCCAGCCGAGATACTGCCAGGCGGGATGGTGATGACCTTCCTTGGCCAACACCCTCATGGTGTTGATGGGGCTGCGTCTTCCCCGGCGACCGAGGAGAATCTCCGCCATCATGATGGGGATACCGATACAGGCGACACACAGCAGATAGACCAGAACGAACGCTCCGCCACCGTTCTCTCCGGTGATATAGGGAAATTTCCATATGTTGCCCAGGCCGACGGCCGAACCCGTAGCCGCCAGAATGAAGGCCCAACGCGATGACCACTGCCCATGGATGGAGGTTCTCTTGGCTGACATATCCGCCCCGTCGTTATTGTATTTGGGGTAATTGTGCTGCAATTTCCCGGATGGCTCAACTTGCTTTGGGATATAATGGCCAAATGGCCAAGAAAAAGAAAAAAACGCCGGGCGGCGATTCCACCATCGCGCTCAACAAGAAGGCTCGCCATGACTATTTCATCACCGACCGCCTGGAAGCGGGTATCGTGCTGGAGGGGTGGGAGGTGAAGAGCCTGCGCGCCGGGCGCATCCAGTTGAGGGACAGCTATGTACTGATCAAGGATGGCGAGGCCTGGTTGCTGGGCGCCCTCATCACTCCCTTGCCCACGGCATCGACCCATATTCATCCCGATCCCACCCGCACGCGCAAACTGCTGCTTCACCGCGCGGAGCTGGACAAGCTCGTCGGTGCGGTGGAGCGTAAGGGTTATACCGTCGTTCCCCTGGCGATGTACTGGAAGCGGGGACGTGCAAAGGTAGAGATCGGGCTGGCCAGGGGCAAACAGAGCCACGACAAGCGCGCCGCACAGAAGGAGCGCGACTGGCAACGCCAGAAACAACGCCTGCTCAGGAGCGGTTGAGTGGAGCCGGGTACGGCCGGGAGTTTTGTGTCTGTGTCATACGGTAACGCTGCGAAACGACAACGCCCGAAAAATACCACATCAACATGCCGATCGGGGCCACCGGAATCAGGTTCTGGTAGAACAGCGTCACCAGCAACACCGCAATGACCCCTGTCCATCCCAGGGCCAGCGCGGCGAACGGATCGTCGCCCCGGCTGAGAACCACCGCGTCCCGCAGGATCATCAGCAACAACACGACCGACAGTATCACGCCGACGATTCCGGTTTCCCATATGAGGTAGGAGAGGGTCGTCATCCCCGCTCCTTTCGAGATCATCATCTCCAGATAGGCACCCTGGAGACGTTCCGCGGAAATGTCCGACACGTTCCCCACCCCGTGACCAATGAGCAGTTTCACCGGATCGTGGATCAGCTTGAAGGGAAGAACGATGCTGTCTATCCGGCCCATTTCACTGTGCTCCCTTCCCTCGTCGGTGCGGGCCTCCACGTCGGCTCCCTTGTAGACATATTCCAGCAGCTTGCCCTCGGTGATGACGGAGAGCACGTCCCCGCCCCAGCGGCTGTAATAGCTGTTATAGACGACGACGAAGACCACCAGAACGAGTGCAGCGATACCGCTGACCTGAAGCAGGAGTTTTATCTTGTCTATCCCCTTGACGAACAACGTGGGCACGATCATTGCCAGCGGGATCAGAAACAGGGAGACGGTGGTCTCGTTGATCATCGTCGGCGCCAGCAGCAGGAACAGAATCAGCAGAAACCGTCCCGTCGTGATGAACCCCTTGAGATAGAAGCCCATCACTACCGCAGCGCACCCGATGAGCACGATGGAGAGGTTCGAGGAGAGCCCCAGGGTTCCGATCACGCTGTCGCCACTGGCGCCTCCCTTGTGTACCACGAACCGCTGGACGAAGGCGAAGGGAAACTGCAACAGGGCGAGTGCCAGAATGAGCTTCAGCTGCTTGACGATCTCTTCCCTGGAATAGTCCACCATGACCGGCAGCAGGAAAAAGGGGATATAGCGAAGGTAGATCAGAAGCCCCGCGAAGACGGCGCCCGGCTGAACCGCATTGGCGGCGATCCCTGCGGTGATGGCAAGCAAGAAAACCATGAAGAAGATCAGGTAGCGGGGCGCCATCACGATGGGGAACCGCTGTCCGATACGCAATGCGACGACCAACGCCACCACCGCCGACAGCATCTCGGGCGAGAGACGGAAAACACGACCGCCGGGGACGCTGGTCAATATGAAGTTGATCAGAAAGGCAAGAACGATGATGGCGTAGGCGACGTTTTGCATGCAAATGATTCGTCTGGAAACTTACTGCTTGATCACCTCGTACAACCGCTCGAACACCTTCGGTGAATGGTTCTCGATGGCATAATCGCGCGCTTCATTCCCCATGGAGATCCGTAACCCGTCGTTCACGAGCAGCTGCTCCACATCCTTTCTCAGTTGCTCATACGAACGCGACAAGAGTCCGATCCGGCGCTGCGCCAACAGTCCGTCCAGATCCACATCGAGACTGACCACGGGGACCCGGCGCATCCAGGCCTGAACGAAGGTGTTGGGAAACCCCTCCTTGACACTGGTATTCACGAAGAGGTGACCCCTGGCGAGAATCTCGTTGACCCTCTCCATCGGCTGCAGCCCCAGAAAGCGGAAATTATCCATCCGCTCCATGCGGCGATAGAGATCGGCGTACCTCCTCCTGCTTCCCGGATGTCCTATCATGATGAATTCCACTCCTTTCCTGTCCTGAAGATCCTCCGCAAGCCGCACGAACACTTCCGGACGCTTGTTTGGCTTCAGATTGGCCACCCAGATCACCTTGAGCGGCTTCTCCTTGTCCAGGCTCTCCACCGGCAGCGGATGAAAATTACCGATCACTGCCGTCGCCTCCCGCCCGTAGCGTCTCTTGAGCAGCTCGGATTGCCGCCACGTCTGAGCGATGATCGCGTCCGCCCTGCGAATACCATACTCGCCCACTTTCCGATCGATCGCCTTCAAAATCTCCCCTCGGCCCGGAAAGGAAGCCGGAGAAGATACATCGAAATCGTGCGCGATGTGGAAGACCAGCCGGCAGCCGTTACGCCTCGCATACCAGGCAGCGACTCCAGTATAGGCCATCAGCCCACGCTGGTAGATGACATCGGGACGGATCTCCTTCAACACGCGGCGGAGATGGAGCGCATCGAAGAAGAAGGCATGCCGATTCAGCCGGTTTTTTCCAGTAATCTGGACCAGATGATAACCGGGGGGCTGGTACGATGGGTCGATGGCACGAGCCAGATAGAACACCTCGAACTCCCCCCGCCTCACCACCTCGTCGGCGATACAGCCCGCCTGGTATTCGGCACCACCCTGTGCAGTGGAAAAGTGACCGCCGAGCAGAATGCACAATCTCCTCATCCCTTCATTCACCGAATACCTCTTGCAGGGCACCAGGGAAATCCAGCTCGGGCATCAGGTACCGTTCGCCCGCCTTCCGCGCTCCCGTGAGCAAACGCTTGTGATATGCCGGATCTTCGACCACCGTGCCGAGCTTCCTTCTCAAATCCGCGACATCCTCCACCTCGAACAGCAGGCCATCGACACCATCCTCCAGCATATGAGGGAAAGGGCCGAAGTTGGGAGCGATCACCGGACGCCCCAGAACGAAACTCTCCGGAACCACTTTGCACCATCCCTCGGTCAGCGCCCGCCGCGTGGGAGTGACCACCACCCCCGCCTGTGCCATCAACGCCGGCAGTTGCCCATGCTCGACAAAACCCATCAGCTTCACCTGAGACGCACATGGCTGACAACGAACGAGGCTTTCCAGTCGGTCGAAATCGGGGCCGTTTCCCGCATAGACGAGCAGCAACCGGGGGTCCCTCTCCAGCAGGGGGGCTGCCGCTTCGAGAAGATCGAAGACCCCCTTGTTCTCGTGGATCCGGCCGACGAAGAAGATGATGAACCGCGTTTCCCCTTCAGTAAGGTCGGGAACCTCTCCCGAAGAAAGGTCGGCCTGTAACAGATAGCGATAGTTCACATTATATTGGACCAGATTCCCGGCCCGGACCCCGATGTCGAGCAGCTGCTGATAGAGATAAGGGCCGTGACAGATCACCTTCGGCAGGCGCTGCAGGACCCACCTGTCCATCCGGAACCAGAGCCGCCGCACGGGATTGCTGGACAGCAGCTCGACCCGGGTGTGACGGGAATGAACCAGAAATGCCCCTTTCCACCTGGAGTAGAGAAAGCAGGCCCAAAGCGCCGGCCCGATCTTTGCGCACAGGATCTTCGTTGGCCGAAAAGAGATCAGAGACTGCAAGACCCTGAAAAACAGCATCGCCTCCTCGATATGACTTTTCCAGCGGCCTCCTCCACGGCGATAGCAGCGAAATGTCCTGGCACGGACATTTTCAATGGCGCAGGTCGCATTTTCCGGTCGCGCCGCCAGCAGCAGGGTGGGGGCGTCCCCGACGAAATGGAGAAATGCCGCAAGGTAATGGTCCCCGCCGCCTTCAGAGATCTTTTCCGGTGCGGGGCCGATACGGTTCAGTTCATCTATGATGTCACCATGCCTGCAGTAGACATACCGATCGCCAATCCTCCCCCGTTTGGTATCAGGACGCAAATGCCGCGGAAAAGCGTGTTTTTCGTTCACAGAACCTCCCGCCATACGCTGGACAGATGGCGCCAGCCGAAAAGCGCTATCTCTTTCTCGTTTCTGACCGGCGGAGAACTGCCGGACAAGTAGTTGCAGAGCATTTGGTGCAACCCTTCGTTCCAATCACCTGCCGCGGGCACCACATATCCGGTGCCCGTTCTGTTCACCATTTCCGCAACCGCCGAATCTTCCGGAACGATGGCACAGATCGGACGGCCGGCAGCGAAATAGGACGGCAGTTTGATGTTCATCACCACCTTGCAATTGGGCAGATCCGCCATTATCAACACCAGCAGATCGTACTCGCGCAATCGCCCCACGATATCTCCTCGGGGAAGATATCCCCGATGGGCGACACCACACTCCGCGAGTGGCATGCCATCCGGAATTGAACCACCATAAACATCCATCCGGACATCGATCCCCTTCTCGCGAGCATATTTCATCGCACGCAACAGACGGTCTCCCGGCATTTTCGGAGGTTTGAACAGCGTGCCGAGAAAAACCATGCGCACCACCTCTTTCGGCTCCGCGACTCTTTTCGGTAACCCCGAAACCGTTTCTGCCGCCAGCTCTTCATCGAACGGATGGCAGATACCGCGGCATCGCTCCGGAGGGACCCCGAACTCCTCCACCAGCAACCTTTCCGCGTGGGAATTGGTGGTGATGTTCATGTCGCACCCGTCGAGAACCAGCCGCTCCAGACGTCGCAACCGCTTCCTGTAGAGAGCGGGAACCCGCTCCAGATAGTACTCGTCATAGCTCCACAGATCCTGCCAGTCGCAGATCCAGCGGACCTGGGGAAATTCGCTCTTCACGCGAAGCCCCAGCAGGCTGAGATCGTGGGCAGGCAGACAGGTGATCAGGCTCACCGCCTCTCCCCGTTCCAGATCCTGCCGGATCCGACGACGCAGCCGGCGATAGACGGCATCGACATAGAGAAGATGGGTGGAAGGGAAGTACAGCCAGCGATCCACCACCCGTTTCAGCGATGACGCCCCCAGCTTGCGCAGTATTCCCGTGGGATTTGGACGGGGCGCGATCTCCCACACATCTTCGGCAAACCGGTTGTCCCCCCGGCAGATCAGGACGACCCTCCGGGAATCGTCGCCAAGCTGGAGCAATTTCTGCTCCCGCTCATTGATCCTGGAACGCAGCCGGCTCACGACCACGTAGACGATTTTTGCGGTCACCGCTCCGTTCTCTCCTCGCCGCATTTACCAAAAGAGACCAGCATCAGCCCCGCCCCCCCCGGACAGCCATCGAAACCACCTACGTCTCATCCAGATAACCCAGACGAGCCAGCATGTCGGACTGGACCCGTTCGAGAATCCTCTTCTCATCCGGACTCAGCGTATCCTTCCAGCCACGGTTCTGGTCGGTCAGCATCAGACTCGATACCTCTTCCAGCCATTCACGCGACCTCGGGACATCCAGAAACGACTCCACCGCGGACCAGACGGTGGAGGATTTCTCTATCAGCTCCTCGTAACGAATTTGCATGACCTGTTCATCCGGCACCGACCGCAGCCCTCGCTCGATCTCGTCGACCTCTTCCACCCAGTTCCTCGCCGCCAGCTCGAGGGGATGCCCTCCCTCACTTTCCCACTGCCGGGGGGTCTTCCCGTCCAGCCACCAGACCTGGTGATCCCGCCACCAGGGCGCGCGCATCATGGAGGTCGCCGTCGCCCTTCCGTCGCGGATGATGTACAGGAACTTCGCCCTGGGAAAGGCCCGCAAGAGCTGTGCGATACGCCGGTTGTTCGCCGTCCGCTTGCTCATGAACAGACGCCCCCCTTGCGCCTTTCTGACGTTGTCGAACGCCTGCCGGAGACATTCGATCTGTCGTCCCGACATCTCCCACTCCGGGCGGGGGAAGACCGGTATGCCGCAACGGGAATAGACCGATTCACCCTCCACCGGTGTCGGCATCATCTTCAACAGCGGGTTTCTCTCATTGAAATAGGCGTTGGACCGCTTCCCGAACCACGCCCGCTGCCTCACCCCCGGAAACCGGCTCCCGATACGATTGAGCATGGGCCAGAAGCGGCTGCCGGGAAAGCGCGCCAGATAGTTCGAAATCCATGCAATCTCCGGATGCAGACAGAGCCCCTTGTAGAGCAGGGTCGTTCCCGAGCGGCCGGGGCCCACGATGAAAAGGACATCACTCCCCGCTTCGTTCATGTCGATGTTTCCGCTATTCCGATTCATCCCCGAGTACGACCTTTATCTCTGTTCGAAAACTTGCGCCGCCATCTATCCTGCGATGACAGACCACGGTCGTGGTCGGCTCCTTGACATTGAACGAACGTGATATCCATCCACAGGGCGGAGACTCCTCTCCCGAGCGGACGCCGATCTCCCACCCGGAATCCATCATCTCGAGAGAGACGCGGATCCCATCCTGCTCGGCGGATATTTCGGTCCCGCTCACGCGGACCCTGCACCGCTCGGAAAAGTGCCAGAAGAGCTCCACGAGGTGCGCTCCGTCGCATTCGATGGCATCCTCCAGGTGGAAGACCCGCCTTTCCTTGTCGAAGCGGATGCGGCGACGATGCAGTACCGGATCGGCGAGGCGCCGGTAGCCGTCCTGATATCCATCGAAACGATCCTCCCGTGGTCCGCTCTCCCACTCGCGACAACCCGCGTTGGCCTTGTGGTGCCACATGAACTTGCCACCGATGACCGATTGATCCTGGCCGTCGATGCGCACGGTATTGTGGGCGGAGGTGCCGCGAAAATAGTTTCGCCACTTCACTTCCGATTGATAGGAGAAGGTTCCGGGATCCACGAGAAACTCCCTGCCACCCACATTCAGCAGGATGGAGAGGGCGTCGGCGTGCCCATGGGCGGCAATGGAGGTGTATCCCAGGGGACCTGCGTCTACCAGCAGGCGAATCTCCTCTTCGGTTTCGAAATCGGTGCCCAGCAGATAGTACCCCCCTTCGGGAAACGCCCTGCGAACGGGAAGAACGGGGTTCTCCACAGCCAGCCCTTCATAGGCCGCCGGGGCTGTGTCCCCCAGCAGCCAACGGCTCTTGTCGTCCAGCTCCCCCGCCTTGGCCTTGAACTCCGGTCGTCGGTAGAGGACGGCCCCCGTGGCGAGCAGGGAGCGGTAGTGGCAGAAAGAATCCTCGCGGGACAGGCGCAGGATGTAACCGTCGTCACCATCACCGATCATGGGCATGTTCCCGGCCACGTCCATCATGGAGGCGAGAAACTCGAGCATCTTCTCCATCAGCTCACCGTAGGTCCGGGAGAAGGGCTCGCCCGCCGCGCGGGCCGCCAGGTCCGCCACCAGGAAGAAGTTGAGCACGAACTGCTGGTAGAACAGGGTCTGCTCCTTGTTGACCCCATCGGCATGGGTCTGCGCCACGATCTCCCGCTCCAGGATCCGCCGGGCAAGCGTCCGCCATTCGACGGCCTTTTCCCAGAAAGGCCAGTAGTGGCATGCCACGAACAGCCCCGACGCCTCCCCGATCAGGTGGTTGTTGGCCGACGAGTTCCGGGAGAAGTGGCCACGGATGAAATCCATGTGCTGGTAGATGACCTTCAACCAGCGCCCGCGAAACTGTTGTCCCCGGTCGCCGACAAACAGATCCGACGTCACCCCTCCCACCAGATGCCAGATGAAGGACCAGTTGATCAGTCGAATCGCCAGCTCCAGTGAGCTGGTCCAGTTGGGTCCCTTGAGGTAGGGACACTGTTCGATCCAGGAAGTGATCTGCTCTTCGATGAAACGGAGATAGCGCTCGTCCCGGGTCAAATGATAGGCCTGCGCCACCGTCACCAGGTGATCGTGCCGGTTCGGGATCCAGATGTACTTGATGTCGCCTATCCGCGATACATCCCGATAGTCCAGCGTCTTGCCGAACGAGAGTGGAACCACCTGGCCGGAGCGGGCATTGCGGTTCCAGACGGGCACCCTGCCGTAATCCAGATCCTTCAGGGTGAAGAGATCGAGCCTTCCCTCCAGAATCCGGTCCGCGCCGCGCCGGTAGCGGGCCTTCTCCACCCCGCTCGTTCCGGCCAGGGCAGCATGCCCCTCGATGGAAAGATCGGGTTGGGGCGGATGCTCGACCGTGAACCAGCCTGCCTGTTGCGCCTTCATGTAGGCCGCCGCCCGCACCCGATCACGAACCTCCTGCCAGGACATGCAGCGCAACCGGTTGATGTACCAACTAAGCTCCGGCACGGTTCACCCCCGTCGAGACCGGCCATCCGGCCGGAAAATCACGGCTTGCGAGACAGAATGAAGGCATTGTAGGTATTCAGATCGTCGTCACTCATGTTCCGGAATCGTGGAGCCAGCTCCTCCCGCCTTATGCCGGAACGGGCCGTCTTCTGGATATCGGCAACCACCTCGAAGCCATTCTCCTCCAGCAGACGAAGGTGGGTGGAGTGGGGCTCCCGGTTCAGCAGGAAGGGACGGTTCCCCCGAATCATCCGCCAGGCCAGATCGGAACAGGCCCAATGACCATTCCACTTGTTGGCGTGTCCGTGACACTTGAAATCGATCTCATGGGACATGAAGCCCCCTCTCTTCAACCAGCGGGACATCGCCCGATAGGTGCCGTCCAGATCGTCCACATGTTCCAGAACGCTCATGGAGAAGAGCATATCGATGCTCTCCGGACGGATCACCTCGGCGCTGTTCCAGGGAACCACGTAGGTGATGTGTTTCGGCACCCAGTTCCGGTCACCGATGTGACGCAGATCCTGCTCGATTGCCGCCACCCTCTCATCGGCGAGTGAAGCGGCGAGCACCTCGTCGGTCAGAATATCGGCCGGAAAGGCATAGCTGTCCAGCTCGGTCATGATCTGCGGAAACTCCTTGCTGTCGGGAATATCCCGCCTGTCGCGAAACAGGGCCACCAGCCGTTCGAAGATACGCAGGTTGTTCTCGTTTGCCGTATGGTCCACGAGATCGAAGGCGTAACAGGTTTCGACCCCGGAGAGCAGCGCGGCGATTCCGGAACCCAGAGAGTTTCCCGGTCCCAGTTCGGCAACGGCTCGGGGAACCCCCTCCACCGCCCGGTGGCGATTGGCCATGCAGAGATGCCGCAGCCAGACGGAGTAGCAATAGCGGGCATTCAGGGTACCGGCCACCTTTCTCTTGCGCTTGCGCCGCTCGAACAGCCAGCGGTTTCCGCCCGGCAGATAACTGATGGCTCCGGAAATGAACGACTGCACTTTCACCATCGTCCCCCCTCACTCCTGTTGGCAACCAAAGCGTCTGTTCCAACTACCTGCCCAATCACGCCAGCATCGCTCCGATTCGTTTCCTCAGGTATTGCAGCAAGGGCCCCCGGTTGGCGGAGTTTGCCCGAAAGGCCCGAACTGCTGCCACGGGGAACCCGGCGATGAGTCTCGCCAGCACCACCTTGTCGACGTCGAGCCGCTCCCGTGGATACCCCAGATAGGCCAGCTCCTTACGCGCCACCCATTGAGCGATGGCCGCATCTTCCGGCGGAAGCCCTTCCCGCCACTTGCCGATGGAAGAGGAGAATATCCCCTTGCGGGGGGTGCCATCGGAGCTGTTGTGCGTCTGGACATCCAGCATCTCCGGCGAATAGGTTTCACCGATTACCTCGCATATATCCCTGACGATCCGCTCCGTGTCCGTTACCAGCTCTTCATAACGGACGAGCATGAGATTTCCCGCGGCGACCCGCTGCTCCAGCCGGGGAATCCGCTTCATGCTAGCCTTCCACAAAAGCGAGGTGAGCAGCGGATGATAGAGGCGCTTCAACCGCTCCTTGTGCGCCTCCGTGGTCACCTTCCACCGGTTCTTGTAGGAGAGCAGGAAGTCCCGCACGTCCCTGACACAGACGAGGATACGGGCGTCCGGGTAGAAGGAGAGGATCTCCTCGATGTGGAACAGATCCTTGGGGGCGTTGTTTCCCCACCGCACCTTCCCTCGCTCCTCCAGTTGGATCGCCATGAACCGATCCAGCATTCCCTTGTACGAATCCTCGCTGCGCAGGGCGGACAGCCTGCCCTCCGCCGACAGTCTGTCGATGCGGGCCTGATCCTCGAGCTGATTGTAGCGGCCGTAGATGGTCTCCAGGCGCTGAACGATGCGCTCCCTCGCCGCCGGTTCGACGGGATCTCCGAGCTCTTTCCGCCGGGCATAGATGTCTTCGAAAAAATGGTTCTCCCCCGGCATCATGATGCGGGGATGACGATCCAGGATCCGGGCCGTCAGGGTGGTCCCCGAACGGGGTGTCCCTACAATGAAGATCGGAGATTCTCTCATCGCCATCGATTCAGCAGCACTCCGCCACCCGTTGATAGACCTCTTCGACCCCACGGGTGACCATGCCCGCCTCGAAGTGCGCCCAGGCATACTCCCGGTTCCGTTCGCCGATCTCCCGTCGCAGCGCGGTATCACCGAGGAGCCGGTCGATGGCCTGCTCGACGAGGACCGGCGTGACCTCGTCCAGCAACACGCCGTTTTCCCCATCACGAAACAGATCCGGAATGCCCCCTGCCCCATGGGTGACCACGGGAAGGCCGGCCGCCATGGCTTCCAGGAGGGCAACCGGGCATCCCTCGCCATAATAGGTAGGAAAGACGAACAGGTCGGAGTCCAGCAGCAGCTGCGCCTTCTCTCCTTTTCTCTTGTAACCCGCAAAGGTGATCCGGCGACCCAGCCCGAGAGCGGCCACCCGTTGCTCCATCCCCTCCCTTTCCGGGCCATCACCCAGCAAGGTCAGGTGGGCGCCCGGATATTTTGCCGCGATCGAGGCGAAGGCATCCAGAAGCTCATAGACCCCCTTCTCCCTGACGAAGCGGGACATGAAAATCAGCCGCTCTCCGTTTCGCCGCTCCCGCGGCTCCAGACCATCGAAGATACGACCGTCGAACATGGTGGAGGTAACGCGCACCCGCTCTTCGGGGATCCCCATGGCAATCAGTGTCTCCTTGAAACGGGAGGCCAGAACCAGGATCACACAGGCCCGCCCGAACATTACCTTGAAGAGAGAGCGCAGCAAAGGGGAGTGTCCAATCCGCTTCGCATCGGTATCACTCCAGCCGTGGAAATAGACCACCACATTGCGCTGACGCATCAGCCGCAAAATCCCCATGAACAACCCGTCCCTGAGCAGAGAAGAAAAATTGAGCGACGGATTGACATGGACACAGTCGTAGCGCTCCCGGAGAAGCGCCCGGATCAACGAGACCGCATTGACGACAGGGAAAAACAGATTGCGCAGGACGCCCCCACTCTCCGTCGCCCTGCCGATGGGCAGATGCACCGAATCGATTCGATCGGAAAAATGGTCCATCAGAAAAGAGACGAAATGCACCACCCCGCCGGGAGCATCGAGGTCCTTGGACAGAATCAGTACTTTCAGCCGCCGCCCGGCGGTCACCGCCTCTCTCCCGGCATCTCTCGTCCTCTCCGGACCATCGCTATGCGATACCACCGAACTCATTCGAAAACCCTTCGATAGGCATCCAGCAGTTTGGGGACCTCGAACCGCCAATCCAGCTCGTTCTCCATGCGCCGGCGGCCGTACCGCCCCATCTTCTCCCGGAGCCCCGGATCGTCCAGGAGCTGCAACAGCTTCTCCGAGAAATCCCGCTCATCCCTGGCATACAGCGCCGCGTCCCGGGCGCTGTAGCGCCCCTCGGTCAGATCGAACTGGACCAGCGGTTTGCCCAACGCCATATACTCCATCACCTTGTTCATGGTGCACTTGTCGTTGTATGGATCCTTGGGATCGGGGCACACCCCCACGTCGATGGAACCCAGCGCGTCGATCAGCTCCTGTCCCCGCAGGAAACCGGTGAAGGTGACGAACCCCGTCAGATTCAGTTCGGCCGCATAGCGTTTCATCCCCTCCAGCTCGGTACCGCCACCGATCAGGAGGAATTGAATGTCCTTTCTCTCCAGCCGATACACGATGTCGTGGATGATCCGGAGCAGGATATCGATGCCATCCTGGGCTCCCATCACACCGACATAACCCACGAGAAATCGACGCCCCTTCCTGAGAGCATCGTTCGGCGGTCCCGGCCGCAGGCGGCCCAGATCGGGGCTGCTGCGAACGACGAAAACCCGCCCGGGGTCCATTCCCCCTCGCGACAACGCAATCTCCTTATAGGACTCGTTGGTGCTGATGACGACATCCGCGGTACGAAACGTCATTCGCTCCATGAAAAGAAGCACCTTGTAGAGCAGATCCCTGCGCCCGAACTTGACTTCATAGAGCTCCGGATTGATGTCATGATGGTCGAACAGGAAACGTTTGCCAAAGAGCTTGAAAAACAGGCCAACGAGGAAAATGTCATCGGGAGGGTTGCACGCGTGGATCACATCGAACCCCCGCTCCCGGAACACCCGCCAGGCCAACAAAAACTGCCAGAAAAGGGCTGCAGGGTACTCTACCAGATAGCCCATCACCCCCTTGCCTTCCACTGGCAGCGGATGTCTGTAGATCGCGATCCCGTCGATCTCTTCACGCCGCTCTTCGTGCCCCTGCCCCGTCGGACAGATGACCGACACCTGATAACCGGCATCACGCAGGGCCTGCGCCTCCTGCCATACCCGGCGGTCGAAGGGTACCGGCAAATTCTCCACGATAATCAGAACACGCCTGGTTCTGCCTGCTGAAGACATCTACACTCCTGAAACGCACAAGAAGGGCGGCAAACAGCCAAAGACGATGGCGGCACTGTGCCACGAGCGCTCCCGCCGAGCGTCAATCTATCGTTGTTATCGTTGATCCTGCCCAATCCGTGGCTCTGGCGAGCGACTCAGCAGCTCATGATACTTGGATTCCACCTGGTCGGCAATAACCCGATAGCAGCGGTAACGCTCCACGTAGCGCCGTCCCCGCATCCCCATATCGGCCGCCCTCTCCGGATCTTGAAGCAACTCCAGGATCGCAGAGGCAAACGGCCCTTTTTCGAAGGGGACGCAGATCCCCGCCCCGCTCTTCTCCAACACCTCCCTTTGCTCCGGATGCTCGTTGGCCACCACCGGCTTGCCAAACGCGAGGTACTCCACCAGCTTGGTCGGTGATGCCGGGGTAAAGGTTGGATTCGGCGCCAGCGGAGAGACACACACATCCGCCTGGCGGACATACTCCCACGCCTCCTCCAGGGGGAGGAAGCCGGAAATCGTCACCTGCTCTTCCAGTCCCAGCTCCTTCGACAACCGCTCGAGGCGCTCGATATCCGCCCGCGTTTCGCCGCCGATCAGATAGAGCCGGGCCTCCGGGCAACCATCGACCACCTGCCGGAACAGTTCCACCAGGAATTCGATTCGACGGGTAGGACTCAACGAGCCGATATAGACCACTTTTTTGTGCCCACCGGAAGAAACATCCGCCGAACGCAGAGGAGGGATCCTGGAGAGCGCCACCCCCATGGGTACCGCGGTCAACTTGGCCTCGGGAATCCCTTTGGCGGCGACGTCCAGCTTCATCTGCTCGCTTTGCACGAACACGTGGTCGGCGGCCGGCAGGATCACCCTGTAGAGAAGGAACCCGAACAGGTGCCCCCGTGCCCGATCCAGCAAGGGGAAACGGGAATATCCTTGCGCCGCCCGGTAGAGATGGGACTCCGGAAAGGGGAAGGAGAGCCAGTAGACGAACCGGGTGCCCCGGCGACGACAGGCGATCATCGCCAACAAGGCGGCGATGAACTTGTCCTTCACCTGGACGAAGTCGTATCGGTTCCGACGGACCAGGCGAAACAGCCTCAGATCGTTCCGAAAACCAAACAGCTGGTTGAGCAATGCGGCCAGGGAAGACTCGCCTTTCATGCGTCGTCCCACCCAGGCCACCCCTCCCCCCCAGCGGATGACACGGGAACGTCTCACCGGCTCCGCTGACTGCAGCAGCCAGTCGATCCGGTGCCCCCGCCCGGCCAGCTCCTCCCGGAACAACGACTTCACATCGACCCGAAAAGGCGGGAACCGATCGGAGGACAAAAACAAAAAGTGCATTCTTTTCAACAATATGACAACAAATCTTCAGGCGGTCAGCCGGTGGTGACCGCAGACGCAGACCGGCTCGAAAAACGGCTTCTTCTATCCAGGGCCATTCGATAGCGGACAAGGGGAAAAAGGGGACGACCTGACCTCGAGCAACCCTCCCTTTTCCCCAAAAGAGGAGATTCCAACGAAAGACATATGGCAGTATTCGTCCCCTGGAAGGGAAATTATAGTGCAAGAGAAAGAAGAACCGCACCATCCGGGTGAGCGGTCCCAATCGGGCGATTCCGGTGCCGGCCGGGCATCCGGTCGATGCAGTGGGGCGGCGAGGGTCACACCCGAACCGGCAATGTCCCGCACCAGACTCCCATGGCTCGAAACCGACGCCCCCTCGAAGTATCGATACAACAGTGCCGCGGATTTGTGGCCGGCTCGCTTCGACCTGCCGGGAAGAGGCTCCGAAGCGGAGGGGCGCGATAAAGGATACGACTCCCCGGCCGATACCATGTGAAACCGCCAGGGACTCCATCAAGAAAAGGAACGCCATCCTCGAGGAGTGCATCGAAATGCAACCACCTGATACGACTGTGTATTCGACCCGATCCGCAGACCATCTCCCAGGGGATGGACCAATGACGTGAAACAAATGTGACGGATGCCGCAGAGAACGCTTGGCGATGGCTGGTATTTTGGTTTATATTGAGCGACGGCAAGGATTGCTATCTCATGAAAGAACAGGGAGGCTTGGATACCCGTCGAGACGGAAACACCTCGCGGCCCGGAGGCCGGGCAGACCAGGTTCGGTAGTACCCGGCTCGGGTTGATGCGGGAGGATCCCGCGTGGGAGAGGACCGATTGCGCCCGGCTCCCGAGGCGACTCTCTGAAGTCATTCGGTGAACGATCCGGACCGCCAATGACCAATGAATCGATCGGCTCCGATACACCTGGATATTCGTCGAGACCTGTCACTGTACTGAACATGAACACTCTTCACAAAGCGTTTGCAATACTGGCCGTCACGGTGGTTCTGGCTTTTCTGACCTCCTGTTTTGCGAACAACAGCACCCCCATCGGAACCCAGGTGGGAGTCGTCTCCGAGGACGCGGGAGAAGCAGCGCCTGGCAACGGGAACGGAAGAGACAAGGAAGGAGACATCTCGAACGACGATGAGGGGCTCTTCCCCGACCAGGGAGCATCCCTGGCGGTGGAAATACTGAGCGACAACCCCGGCTATACGCTCAAGACGCTCAGGAAAGGCAATCTGGTCTTTATCGATCGTCCCTACTATTTCTCGGATATCGGTGGTTACGAAGGTTACTGCACACTCCAGACGGCCATGAGCGACAAGGGAAAGGAGGGAGCCGGCTTCCTGCACTTCACCATCTCCCGATCGACGACCATCTATGTGGGATACGATGTGCGCAGACCGATCCCGACATGGCTTTCCGATTGGGTCGATACCGGAGATGAAATCACCATGGCCGACGACAATGCCAGATACTGGCCTTATCTGAAACTCCGCCTGTTCAGGAAATCCTTCCCCAAGGGGACCGTGGAACTGGGTGGAAACGGCGGAGCCGGGAGCATGTATGTCGTGCTCCTCGAAAACGAGGGCGACAGCTGTACCCTGCTGAACGACAAGAAGGTGATACTTTCCTGGTATCCGAACGAGGACGAGGTGGACGGTTACGAAATCTATCTGAAAAAGGGAGCCGAAATGGTACCTGTCCTGTCCGTCGATGTGGAGGAGATGCCGGATCCACGAAATCCATCGGCAACTTTCCGCAGCTGGTCCGATCTGGGCATCTCGGATGACAATGCCTGTTTCGCCGTCAGCGCCTATCGGGACAACATCGAGTCCGATCTCTCCCGGGTGGAGTGCAGCAAATAGCACCGGATTCAACGAGGGAATCATTCAGTATGTATCTGTTTCTCAAAAAAATCGGGCATCCCCGGCTGGTTTCGCTGCTTTCGGTATCCACGTTGTTGGGGCTTTTCACGCTTTTCTCCCCAGCCATCGCCGATGCCGCCGCACTGGTCAAGTCGGGATTCGAAACCGGTGAATTCGAAAGTTATGGCTGGAGGAAATCGGGCAATGTGCCCCAGATAGTTCGCTCTCCCGTGTGTCGGGGAAAATACGCGATCAGTTTTCCTCTGGATCGGCACAAGGACAAAACCTCCTTCAGAACCGAGCTCGCTCTGGCCGGGAACGAGGCGGGAATACTGAAGAACCTGAAGTATGACGAGGACTACTGGCTGGGAATAAGCATCTTCCTTCCCCCGAGCTGGAAACCGGATGAGAAATCCACCGATATACTGGCCCAGCTGCACGGCGTCCCGGACAAAAATTTGGGGGAGGTCTACAGGAATCCGATGTTCAATTTCTTCGTCCGTGGAGACGAATGGTTCTTCATCACCAAGCGGGATTCGAGGCCTGTCACCGCCACGGATCAGGCGGATATGAAATATGAGGAATACGGATACCGTTCCCTGGGCAAGATCGTCAAAGGCGAGTGGACCAGCTTCGTCTTCCAATTCCGTCTCTCTTACCGGGAAGGAGAAGGGCGTATCAATGTATGGAAAAATGGGAAAAAAATAGTCGACAACTATAGGAAAGGAGTGGGCTACAACGATCAGAAGGGTCCTTACTGGAAGATTGGCAACTACAAACCCGGCTGGAAACCGGGCCATGGGGAAACGGCGGTAACCCGCAGGATCCACTATGCCGATGAAGTGGCCGTCGCCATGGGGCCCGACAGATATGACGACGTGGCTCCCAGATGCAGCGGCTCCTCCTCCCCGCCGCAGGATCCCCTGCCACCGTCTCGGCCGGCACCGGAGCCAGCGCCGCCCGAGGAGTCTGAGCCCGAACCTGTGCCTGAACCGGCACCTGCACCGAAGAAAGAAGCCCGGAAACCGGCCACCCCGGTCATCAAAAGGGTCGTGTTCGGGGAACCATGAGGTGGCCGAACGCCCCTGACGCTCCGTTTCAATGTGGGACCGGCTTGCCGCATGACTCGTGTCTTTCATATAATCCGTGGATCCAGCGGGCCCCATGAGCCTCTTCCGATTGATCGCCAGCAAAAGCGCCTTCTTGCCGGATGGAGGATAGCGCAAGACATGGAGGATGGAAGCAAGGTGCATCGACACCTCATGGGCCGGGCTCTGGCGGCAGCGATCGCCTGGTAACAAGACTAAAGAATTCCATGAACGGCTCGATATGGGAGGGGTGACAGAACCTTCATTCATCCGCTTCCTGTGTCCCGGGCCCATGTTTCATCTGCCAGCGAAATTTCATTCCAATCGATTCCACTGTAGCGAGCACCGGGATCGAACTCGAAACCAAGGGGGAAAAGCTCTGTGAAGGCTGTGATACTAGCGGGTGGTTACGGAACCCGGTTGTCCGAAGAGACCGCCGTACGGCCGAAGCCGATGGTGGAAATCGGCGGCAAGCCGATGCTGTGGCACATCATGAAAGTCTACTCCGCCCACGGCATACACGATTTCATCATCTGTTGCGGCTACAAGGGGTATGTAATCAAGGAGTACTTCGCCAACTACTTCCTGCACGTCTCCGACGTCACTTTCGACATGGAACAGAACCGAATGGAGGTCCACCAGAGCGCTTCCGAGCCCTGGCGGGTGACGCTGGTGGATACCGGCACGGACAGCGGAACCGGTGGACGCTTGCGTTACGTCAGGAAATTCATCGGCGACGAGGATTTCTGCTTCACCTATGGGGATGGCATCTCCAACGTGGATATCACCAAGCTGATAGCCTTCCACCGGTCGCACGACAGCCTGGCCACTCTCACCACCGTTCAACCCGCTCACCGCTTTGGAACACTGCGCTTCGAGGGCGACCGGGTGACGAATTTCGTCGAGAAGGCAGCAAACGGCGGCTGGATCAACGGCGGTTTCTTCGTTCTCTCCCCCAAGGTGATCGACTATATCGACGACGACCGGACCATGTGGGAAGCAGCGCCCATGCAACGACTGGTCAAGGAGGGCCAGGTAAGGGCGTTCGTTCACGAAGGATTCTGGTACTCCATGGACACCCTGCGTGACAAACGGGCCCTGGACGAGCTCTGGAACTCCGGCAAGGCACCGTGGAAAATATGGTAGGCATGAGAACCAGCGGGCAACCGAATCCATCACAAGAATCGACACAGAAAGGGGGATACCGACGTGGCGCCATCAGGCAACTGTAGATTTTGCAATACACCTTTGAAGCACACATTCGTGGACCTGGGCATGTCCCCCGTTGCCAACGCCTATGTCAAGGAGGAAAACCTCGAGGCGATGGAGCCTTTCTACCCTTTGCACGCCTACGTGTGCGAGAAATGCCTGCTCGTTCAGCTGGAAGCGTTCCAGTCCCGTGACGAGATCTTCAACGACGAGTACGCCTACTTCTCCTCCTATTCCAGGAGCTGGCTGGAACACGCTCGCAACTATTCGACCATGATGATGGAGCGGTTCGGTTACGATGGCGACTCCCTGATCGTGGAGATCGCCAGTAACGATGGTTACCTGCTGCGCAATTTCGTGGAACGGTCGATTCCCGTTCTCGGAATCGAACCGGCGGAGAACTGCGCACGGGCAGCGGAGGAGGTCGGGGTGCGCTCCCTGGTCAAGTTCTTCGGCGTGGATACCGCCAAGGAGCTGGTGGCCAAGGGCTTTCGCGCCGATCTGCTGATCGGGAACAACGTACTGGCCCATGTTCCCGACATCAACGACTTCGTCGCCGGTCAGAAGATCCTGCTGGCCGGGAACGGTGTCATCACCATGGAGTTCCCGCATCTGATGCAGCTCATGGAGCACAATCAGTTCGACACCATCTATCACGAGCACTTCTCCTACCTCTCCCTGCTCGCCGTCGAGAAGATCTTCGCCAGCCACGGGCTGGTGATCTTCGACGTGGACGAAATCCCCACCCATGGGGGTTCGCTGCGCATCTACGCCCGCCACGACTCCGACGACAGCAAGCCGGTCACGCCCCGGGTGCAGGATTTGCGTCAGCGGGAGGAGCAGGCGGGACTCAAGGAGATCTCCACCTACACCGCTTTCGGAGAGCGGGTGAAGCAGACCAAGTGGAAATTGCTGGAGTTCCTGATCGAGGCCAGACGGGCCGGCAAGACCATCGTTGGGTACGGCGCCCCGGCGAAGGGCAACACCTTGCTCAACTACTGCGGTATCCGCAACGACTTTCTGGAATACACCGTGGATCTGAGCCCCCACAAACAGGGTAGATACTTGCCGGGCACCCGCCTCCCCATCCTGGCGCCGGAGGCGATCGACGAGACCCGGCCCGATTACCTGCTCATCCTGCCCTGGAACCTGAAAGAGGAGATCATGGAGCAGATGTCACACATCCGCTCCTGGGGCGGACGGTTCGTGGTCCCCATTCCGGAGGTCAAGGTCTATCCATGAAGTTCACCGAGACCCCGCTGAAAGGGGCCTTCGTCATCGACATCGAACCGGTGGAAGACGAACGGGGCATGTTCGCCCGCACCTGGTGCGAAGAGGAATTCCGCAAGCATGGCCTGAACACCTCCATCAAACAGTGCAACGTATCGTTGAACCGGCGGCGGGGAACCCTGCGGGGAATGCATTTCCAGCGGCCGCCCCATGGCGAGGTCAAGCTGATCCGCTGCACACGGGGGGCGATCCACGACGTCATCATCGACCTGCGGCCGGAATCTCCCACCTTCCGGCAGAGCTTTGCCATCCGCCTCACGGAACGGAACCACACCATGCTCTACGTTCCCGAAGGTTTCGCCCATGGGTTTCAGACCCTCGAGGACCACAGCGAGGTGTTCTACCAGATGTCCGCTTTCTACCATCCCGCTGCGGCGGCCGGGGTCCGCTGGAACGATCCCGCCTTCGGCATCCGCTGGCCCGAAGCGGAAGAGCGAATCATCTCCGACCGGGACGCCCGCTATCCCGATTTCCGGGAGGAGGATTTTCGCCAATGATCGATTTGTTGCAGGACGAAACCGGGCTCCGAAGTTCGGGACGATGGATGTACGAGCTCATCGAGGAGCTCTTCCCCATCTGCCGCAGCATCACCGGCAACGGAGTACGCCGGACGCTGGAGATCATCGGCCGGCACATTCCGCTCGAACGTCACGAGGTTCCCACCGGAACGCCCGTCTTCGACTGGACCATCCCCAAGGAGTGGAACGTCACCGACGCCTACGTGGCAAACAGCAGGGGAGAACGGGTCATCGATTTCCGGCGGAACAACCTGCATCTCCTCAATTACAGCATTCCGGTGGATACCACCCTCAGCCTGGCGGAGCTGAAGAAACATCTCCATACCCTGCCGGAACACCCTGACTGGATCCCTTATCGAACCTCCTACTACCGGGAAAACTGGGGCTTCTGCATCAGCCACCGGCAGCTGGAGTCACTACCGGAGGACCGTTACCGGGTGGTCATCGACACCACGCTCGAGGAAGGTGCCTTGAGTTACGGGGAGTACTTCATTCCGGGAGAGACGGAACAGGAGGTATTGCTCTCCTGTCACATCTGCCACCCCTCCCTGTGCAACGACAACCTCTCGGGGATCGCCCTGATGACCCGGCTGGCCCAGCTGCTGCGGGGCAAGGGACTCCGCTATGGATACCGCTTCCTCTTCATTCCCGGGACCATCGGCTCCATCACCTGGCTGGCCCGCAACGAGGCATCGACGCCGCGCATCCGCCACGGACTGGTGGTGGTCTGCGTCGGAGACGAGGGCGCCTTCACCTACAAACGCAGCCGCCGCGGTAACGCCGTCATCGATCGGGCTGCGGAACAGATCCTGCGCCACGAACGCGACACTTTCCGGCTGGTGGACTTCTACCCCTACGGATACGACGAACGACAATACTGCTCCCCGGGGTTCGACCTGCCGGTGGGCAGCCTCTCCCGCAGCAGCCACGGCAGCTATCCGGAATACCACACCTCGGCGGACAATCTGGATCTGGTCAAACCACACTGCCTGGCGGAATCCCTCGACATCTACCTCCAGGTGATCGACCTGCTGGAGAACGACGCCGTCTATCTCAACCAGAATCCAAAATGTGAACCCCAGCTGGGCAAACGGGGGCTCTACCGTGCCATCGGCGCCACTGCGGGACACGATTTCGACGAGATGGCCCTGCTCTGGGTGCTCAACCTCGCCGATGGCGAACACTCCCTGTTGTCCATCGCAGAACGTGCCGACATGCCGTTCCGCAAGATCAAGGCAGCCGCCCGGGCCCTGGTGGATGCCGGGCTGCTGAAACCGCTCCCGCAGGAGGAGTCCTCGTGAACGTTCCCCTCACCCTGCCGTTTCGTTCCGCCCTGGTCACCGGGGCCAGCGGCTTCATCGGCTCGGCGCTCGCCCGCCGACTGCGGAAGCAAGGTGTCCGGGTCACCGGCGTCGCCACCCGCCCGCGCCCGGAGCTGGATCCGGAACTGGAGTGGTCGTTCGGTGACCTCTCGGACCCCGGCTATGTGGCGCGGCTGCTGGAGGAACAGGAGCCGGAGGTGATCTTCCATCTGGCCAGCTACGTGACCGGCATGCGGGATCTGGATGCGGTCCTTCCCGCCTTCCACAGCAATCTGGCCAGCACCGTCAATCTCCTCACCTTCGCGCAGCGGGGGGGCTGCCAGCGCATCCTGCTCACCGGTTCCCTGGAGGAACCGGAGGGGGAGAACCCCGTTCCTCCCTCCCCTTATGCCGCCGCCAAATGGGCGGGCAGCGGGTATGCCCGGATGTTCCATGCGCTCTACGACACCCCGGTGGTCACCGCCCGCCTGTTCATGGTATACGGCCCCGATCAAAAGGATCGCAACAAACTCATCCCCTACGTGATTCGTTCGTTCCTCACGGGAACCCCGCCCCGCCTCTCCAGCGGCGTACGCCAGGTGGACTGGATCTACGTGGATGACGTGGTGGACGGCTATCTGGCGCTGGCAACCGCAGAGGGTGTCGAGGGGGAGACCGTCGACATCGGCTCCGGCGAGCTGCACACCATCCGCGAAGTGGTGGAGGAGATCAGGAACCAGATGGATCCTGGGCGGGAGCTGCAGTGGGGTTCGCTGGAAGACCGTCCCATGGAGCGGATCAGGGTGGCCGATCTCTCCACTGCAGAACGGTTCGGCTGGCGACCGAAGACCCCTCTGCGCGAAGGGCTGGCCAATACCATCGACTGGTACCGGAGACACCCTGATCCATGAACAAACGATATACGGGTGAAAATCTGATCTTCATCATCTCCCAACCACGTTCGGGTTCCACCCTCTTGCAACGTGTTCTGGCCGGTCATCCCGACATTCAGACCTCGGCAGAGACCTGGCTGATGCTGCATCCCGTCTATGGCTTGCGCGACTCCGGGATCGAGACCGAATACGGTGCCCGTTTCGCGAGGGAGGGGGTGACCGAGTTCATCGAAAACTACGCAGGTGACAAAAAGATCTATGACGAAGCCATCCGCAACTGGGCGAACACCATCTATTCGGATACCCTGAAAACGCACGGCAAACGCCTGTTTCTGGACAAGACCCCGCGTTATTTCTTCATCATTCCGGATCTCTACCGCCTGTTTCCGGACGCCCGGTTCATCTTTCTGCTGCGCAATCCCATGGCGGTACTCGCCTCGGAGCTCACCACCTATGTCAAGGGAGACTGGCCGGTACTGGGGGTATTCCAGTCGGACCTGCTGCTGGCCCCTCGCCTGATTCTGGAAGGGATCGAACTGTTGGGGGAAAAGGCCATCACCATCCATTACGAGCAGTTCGTCAGCGAGCCGGAACGAAACATCTCCGCGCTCTGTGAACGACTCGGCATCCACTTTCATGAGGAGATGCTCGACTACGGCCGCACCCCCGCCCCCAAGGGAAAGATGAACGACCCGGTGGGAATCCACCGGCACACCCGCCCCAGCACCGGCAGTGTCGACAAGTGGAAACGCATGGCCGAGGATCCCCAGTCCCGTCACTTTGCCCTCTCCTACCTCGAACACCTTGGCCCGGAGATCATCGAAAGATTCGGCTATTCCTTCGAAGAGATTCACGGCGAGCTGAAAGGGGCGGCACCCTCCGCAAGGGAGGCCGGTCTCTTCCCCTGGAGCATCGCCATCAGACCCCGGGCGGAGTGGACCATACGGGAACGCTTCGTCGCCGAACGCTATTTCGCCATGCAGGAACGGGGCGCCCTGAAGGGAACCCTGTCCGCGGCGCGGAAAACCCTGCGTCGCCTGCGACGGCAGGTGAGCCGGGAATTCACCCTGCCCCCTCCCGAACTTCGCTGAAGCCCCATGAGCACGGCCGCCGCAGAAATGCTCTCCAGCGCCATCCTGGTAGTTGCCCACCCGGACGACGAAATCCTCTGGTTCAGCTCCGTGGTGGACAAGGTGGATGAGATTCTGTTCTGTTTCGGCGACTACCCCGCCCTGCCGGCGCTGGGGGAAGGACGTCGGAAAGTGCTGGCCGAATACCCGCTGGAGCACTGCTCCAGCCTGCAGCTCGAGGAGAGCGGCTCGTTCAGTGGAGCAGACTGGGACCATCCCCTCGAATCCCCTTACGGCCTGGAGATCGTCCATGGCCGGCGGACAGAACGGCGTTACCGGGAAACCTACCGCCTGCTCGAGGAACGGCTGGCGGAAAAACTGGCCGGCTGCCGTAACGTAATCACCCACAACCCGTGGGGAGAATATGGTCACGAAGATCACGTCCAGGTCTACCGGGCCGTGGAGACCCTGCAGAAACGGCTGTCGTTCCGGCTCTGGTTCTCGAACTACGCCAGCAACCGCTCTGCGGCATTGATGTTTCGATACTTCTCCGGATTCGACACCCACTACCTCACCCTGCCCACCAACCGGGAACTCGCGCATTCACTGAAGAGCATCTACGAGAGACACGGCTGCTGGACCTGGTATGGGGGCTACCAGTGGTTCGACCAGGAGTGTTTCACCGAACCCCTTGCTGCCGAGGAAAGGGAGACGGAGCACGGACGCCTGTTCCCCATCAATATGCTGAAGACCGATCTCCCCTCGCAGCCATGGAAGAAGCCAGGCCTGCTTTCCCCGACGGTGGAGAAACTCCAGCGCCGGCTGCAACGCAAACTGCGCAACCGCAAGAGTGGGAAGTGATGGATTTCAGACGAATCAAGCGCGCCCTCTGCCGACGTCTTTGCAAACAGAAAGAGGGGATTCATCTGCAAACGGTCTCTCTCTCCCCCCAGGGGCGGAGCCGGGGAAGCGTCCTGCTCTCCTTCATCATCGAGCCGTTCCTGCGTAAACCCGGGGAACCCATCTCACACGACCACACCCACGACTGGGAATCGTGGCAGATGGCGCAGACCTTTCTTCAGAAAGGATATGCCGTCGATGTCATCAGCTATCAGAACGACCGCTTCCGCCCGAAAAAACGCTACGACTTCTTCATCTCGGCACGAACCAATCTCGAAAAAATAGCACCCCACCTGAACGACGACTGCATCAAGGTGGCCCACCTGGACACGGCCCACTGGCTGTTCAACAACCAGGCCGCCTACACGCGGCTGCTGAATCTGCAACAGCGGCGAGGGATCTCTCTGACCAACGTGCGGATAGTGGAGCCCAACCGGGCCATCGAAGAGGCCGATCTCGCCACCGTGCTGGGTAACCACTTCACCATGGAGACCTACCGCCATGCCGGCAAGGAACTCCACCGGATTCCCATCTCCGCCCCGGCGACCTATCCCTGGGACGACGAGAAGGATTTCGATCGCTGCCGCAACAACTATCTCTGGTTCGGCAGCTCCGGACTGGTACACAAAGGGCTCGATCTGGTCCTGGAGGCGTTCGCGGCCATGCCGGAGTACCATCTGACCGTATGTGGGCCGATCGAGAACGAACGCACCTTCGTCGATGCCTATCGAAAGGAACTGTTCGAAACCCCCAACATCGAGACCATCGGCTGGATCGACGTCAACGGCCCGGAGTTCAGGGAGCTCACCAGAAACACCCTGGCACTGGTCTACCCGAGCTGCGCGGAAGGGGGAGGCGGCAGCGCCATCACCTGCATGCATGCCGGACTCATTCCCATCCTCTCCCGCGAGGCCAGCGTGGACATCGGTGACGGCGGCATGCTTCTGGCGGAGAGTAGCATCGAAACCATCCAGGAGGCGGTGAAAACCCTCTCCGGCCGGCCGGTGGAGCACCTGCAGCGGCAGGCCCGACTAGCCTGGGAACAGGCCCGGCACCACCATACGCAGGAGATATTTGCCGATCGGTTCAATGGTTTCGTGACCGACTTCTTGCTGCGAAGGTAGAAGGGTTCGCGAATTTTGTGAGCAAATTCACACGGTTTGATCT
>Ga0256832_1000037_pt1 | contig 82876 bp, 74 predicted proteins | sample 134614metaG_FD_190534 | JGI IMG/M metagenome (GOLD analysis project Ga0256832, IMG submission 190534) | Hydrothermal vent microbial communities from Lau Basin, Pacific Ocean - 134-614 | ecosystem: Environmental > Aquatic > Marine > Hydrothermal vents | place: Pacific Ocean: Lau Basin | collected...
TTCGTGGGCGGCGATGCGATAGCCGTCGGTAGTAACCATGGCCACGCGCTCGCTGCCGTGCTTGAGGGCATAACGCGCAGCAAGTTTGGCGATAGTGGTGGTCTTGCCCACACCGGTGGCGCCCACTAGGGCCACTACCCCACCCTGGTCGAGGATGTCGGTGCTGTCTGCCGGCAGGCTGTGGGCCAGGATGGCCAGAGCATGACGCCAGGCCTTGTCAAATTCCTTGTGTTCGGTGGCGGCGTCGGCGACGCGCTCGCACACCGTGGGGCTCAGGCCCAGTTCCAACAGACAGCGGGTAAGTTTTGCGCGCATTGGATCACGGCGGTTCAGATCACCCCAGGCGAGACTGGCCAGTTGTTGCTCCAGCAGATCGCGCATGCCGTTGATTTCATCTTTCAACTCGATGATGGCGGGATCCTGAGACCACTGAATCTTGTTAGGGGACGGCTTTTCCCGTGCTGTCTTTTTGCGTGGGGTTTCTACTGCTGCCTGGGCCGGCTTTACCGGACGGGGAATCTCCCCCGGGGTTGCCATGGCATCCTGCATGGCAGAAAGCTTCAGGTCGGGTAACGAGACACTGTTGAGCTGAAGGGTGTCATTGGCCAACTCACGTTCCTCGTCCTGCATTATTGCTACATGTTCGGCCGCCTGGGCTGCTGTTGTCTGGCTCGACCTGTGGGCGGCTAATTCATCACCCAGTGCATCCGGCTGCAACAGGGATTCGTCGTAATCCACGGCGGCAATGATTTCGATGCCACCCTCTACCTTGTTATTGGAAAGAATCACTGCGTCGGCACCCAGGGCATCCCGCACCTGTTTGATACCCTGACGCATTTCTTTGGCAAAGAATCTTTTTATTTTCATCCCTTACACCTCTGTCAGTACTGCAATGGTCAAGTCACCCGCCAGGCTAGGTTCCCACCGTGGCCATGATCTTGACCTGTTTGTTATCCGGTATTTCGTTAAAGGCCAACACATGCAGATTGGGGATGCTGTGCCGGACGAAACGCGCCAGTAAGGTTCTCACCGCCTGCGATACCAACAATACCGCTGGTCGGCCGGCGGCTTCCTGACGCTGGGCCTCCTCTGCCAGGGACTTATGCAGATTCTCTGCCAGTCCCGGTTCCAGACCGCCCGCGCCCTCGGCGCCGCCTTGCAGAGTCTGATGCAATATCTGTTCCAGCGATGGATCCAGTGTCAATACAGGCAGCTCGGCACCCATACCACTGATTTGCTGGACAATTGAGCGCCCCAGGGCCACGCGCACGGCGGCGGTCAAAACGCCGGGGTCTTGACTGATGGGGGCATGCTCCGCCAATGTTTCGGCGATGGTGCGCATATCGCGGATGGGAATCTGCTCCTGCAGGAGGCTCTGCAAGACCTTCAGTACCGTGGCCAGGGAGAGCTGCTTGGGCACCAGGTCCTCTACCAGCTTGGGTGCGGTTTCACTCAACTTGTCCAGCAGATGCTGTACCTCTTCATGGCCCAGCAACTCGTCGGCGTGGCTCTGCAGGATGTGACTGAGGTGGGTGGCTACCACGGTGCTCGCGTCCACCACGGTGTAGCCCAGGCTCTGCGCCTGCTCGCGCTGCGAGGGTTCGATCCACACCGCGTCAAGACCGAAGGCGGGATCCACCGTGGGAATACCGGGAATGGTACCGAACACCTGACCCGGGTTGATGGCCATGTCACGCTCGGGATGAATCTCCGCCTCGCCCACCGGCACCCCCATGAGGCTGATGCGATAGGCACTGGGGGCCAGATCCAGATTGTCACGGATATGCACCGAGGGAATCAAAAAGCCCAGTTCCTGTGAGAGTTTCTTGCGCACCCCCTTGATGCGGCCCATGAGCTGTCCACCCTGACTCTTGTCCACCAGAGGGATCAGCCGATAGCCCACTTCCAGGCCGATCATGTCCACGGGTTCCACATCGTCCCAGGTCAGTTCCTTGGTCTCGGGACTGGGGGCCTCCTGTACCGGCGCCGCCACCGCTTGCTCCGCGGCGCGTTTGTTACGCTGCGTCACCCAGTAGGCAGCACCACCGGCCAGGCCGGCAAACAACAGAAAGGCCACATTGGGCATCCCGGGGATCAGCCCCATGACGCCGAGGATGCCGGCGGTAATGGCCAACGCCCGTGGATTGCTGAACAGCTGTCCGAGCACCTGCACCCCCATATTGGTGGCGCTGGAGGCGCGTGTCACCATGAGACCCGCGGCGGTGGAGAGCAGTAGTGCGGGAATTTGAGCCACCAGACCATCGCCGATGGTCAGCAAAGTATAGTTATGCATGGCATCGGAGATACTCATGCCGTGCTGTATCATGCCCACCGTCAGCCCACCGATGATGGTGATCACCAGAATCAGGATACCGGCGATGGCGTCACCACGGACAAACTTGCCGGCGCCATCCATGGAACCGTAGAAGTCCGATTCCCGGGCCACCTCTTCGCGGCGTTGTTTGGCCTCCTCCTGATTGATCATCCCCGCATTGAGATCGGCATCAATAGCCATTTGCTTGCCCGGCATGGAATCCAGGGTGAAACGCGCACTGACCTCCGCGACACGGGTGGCACCCTTGGTCACCACTACAAAATTGATAATCACCAGGATCAGAAAGATCACCAGGCCCACCGCGGTGTTGCCACCCACCACGAATTCACCAAAGGCCTTGATCACCTGCCCAGCGGCATCTGTACCGGTGTGGCCATTCAGCAAAACGATGCGCGTGGAGGCAATATTCAATGCCAGGCGCAACAAGGTCGCCACCAGAATCACCGTGGGAAACACCTCGAAGTCCAATGGCCGGTTCACATACACCGCAGCCAGCAGGATGACCAGCGCCAGCGAAATATTGAAGGTGAAAAACACATCCAGCAGAAACGGCGGCATTGGCACAACCATCATGCCTAGCATCATCATCAACAAAATGGGCGCACCTAATCCGGAACGTAAAAATCGTTGCCCGAAGGCCATCAGTTCAGAGGAATTCATCGCTATACGTCTCGCTTGAGGTCATCAGGAATGGGTACATCGGCATCGAAGTCTGGTGCAATACCACCATTGAGTTCGTAATGCCGCAGTTGATAGACATAGGCCAGCACCTGTGCCACCGCCAGGAACAGGCCTGCGGGGATCTCCCCGTTCAGTTCACAGTTGTAATACAGGGAACGCGCCAGCGGCGGTGCCGATAACAGGGGAACGTCATTGGCCAGGGCGATACGCCGAATGTGACCGGCCACTTCATCGGCGCCCAGCGCCACCACAACGGGAGCGCTCATACTTGTCTGGTCATAGCGCAGGGCTACGGCAAAGTGCGTGGGATTGGTGATCACCACATCGGCCTTGGGCACCTCCTGCATCATGCGCCGTTGGGAGATCTCCTGTTGAGTCTGGCGAATCTTGCCCTTGAGTTCGGGATTACCTTCCGTTTCCTTGCTCTCGTCCTTCACTTCCTGGCGGGTCATCTTTTGTTTACGGTTGTGATCCCACAACTGGAAGGGAGCATCCACCAGGGCAACAAAAATCAACATACTGCTGAGCAACAGGAACACCCACATCAGCTCTGAAGCCATGCGCGCAATACCCTCTTCCAGGCTTTCCGTGCCAAGATTCAAGAATCCTTCAATGTGATCTTTCAAAAGCATATAGCCCATGGAACCCACGAGTAGAAACTTTGCCAGCGCCTTGCCCAGCTCCATGAAGCCCTTGGGTGAAAATACACGCCCCAGTCCCTTGATCGGGTCCAGTTTTTTGAGATCAGGCTGCAGCGGCTTGCCACTGAATGACCAGCCGCCCATGGCCATGGGTGCAACAATGGCTGCGGCCACCAGCAAAATGAAAAAAGGTGTCAGAGCACCGATTGCAAACTGTAAGGCATCGAAAAAGAACGTCGGATATGACTGCAAATCGTAAATGCGCTCGCGCTCCAGAAACAGGAATGAACGCAGTATTTGCATGAGATCCTCCACCAGGCCACTACCCAGGAAAATGAAACCGACTCCCGAGACAAGCAACATCAATAGGGTGGTGAGTTCCTTGGAGCGGGCGATTTCACCCTTATTACGCGAATCCTGTTTGCGCTTGGCCGTCGCCTGTTCGGTGCGTTCCTGACCGTTCTCATTCTCAGCCATGACGCATACCTCTTAGAACCCACCGGCCAGACCACGCATAAGGGCGAAGGCATTGGCTACTTGTAGTTGGATTTGCGGCAGTATGGCCTTGAGAGTGGCGAGCATGATGAAGAAACCCGCTACCATGGTGACCGGGAAGCCAATGGAAAATATATTGAATTGGGGGGCGGAGCGCGTCACCACGCCAAAGGTCAGATTGATCAGCAACAACGAGGCAATGGCCGGCAGGGCGATTTGCACCGCTCCGGCATACATGGTGCTACCCCACACCGCCAGTGACCACAGGCCGTTGTTGGTAAGCCCATTGATTCCAACGGGCAGGGTATGAAAACTTTCCGCCACCACACTGATAAAGGTCAGATGTCCATCCAGGGCAAGAAATACAAGAGTCAGAAGAATCACATAAAACTGACTAACCACAGGCACCTGTGTGCCGGAAGAAGGATCCACCATGGAGGCAAAACCCAGGCCCATCTGAAAAGCGATAATCTGCCCCCCGATGATAAACATGGCGAAGACCATTTGCAGTGCCAGCCCCATGGCTGCGCCGATGAGGATCTGGTTCAGGACGATAAGTACGGCTTCACCACTAATGGGATCCACCACAGGCATCGGAGGTGATACCGGGGCAATGATCATCGTCAGAACGACTGAAAAGATAAGCTTGGCCGTCACCGGTACCGTGCGCGCCCCAAACACCGGTGCTGCTCCAACCAATGCCGCTATGCGAATCAAAGGCCAGATAAAACTACCAACCCAAGACATGATTTCCGAACCGGCCAGGGTCATCATGTCATCACATCCAGTTTCAACCGATAATCATCGGAATATCGGCGATGATCCGTTGGGTAAACGACATCAGCATCCCTAGCAACCATGAACCGGCCATCAGAAGAGTGGCGAATGTCACCACCAGCTTTGGTATGAAGCTCAGTGTCTGCTCATTGAGTTGGGTGACCGCCTGGAACATACTAACCAGCAGACCAACACCCAAGGCCGGCAGCAGGATTACACCCGTCATCAGCAAGGCCAACTCCAGTGCCTGCTTGGCGATCATCATAACTGTTTCCGGACTCATTAAAGAAACCTGCTTACTATTAGAATCAAACAAAAAAACTGGATGCAAGGGTTCCCATTACCATTGCCCAACCATCCACCAGGACGAACAACATAATCTTGAACGGCAAGGAAATAATCATGGGGGACAACATCATCATACCCATAGCCATCAATACGCTGGCCACTACCAAATCTATAATCAAAAAGGGAATGAAGATCAGAAAGCCGATCTGATATGCCGTTTTCAGTTCGCTGGTCACAAACGCCGGCATCAGCAGTGAAAAAGGGACATCCGCGGAGTCCTTCATCTCACCTGCGTCAGCAATCTCAGCAAACAGACCCAGATCCTTTTCTCGCGTCTGAGCCAGCATGAACTCCTTAAATGGCGATTTTGCAATCTCAAAGGCCTGCTTGGCGGGTATCTTCTCTTCCAGATAGGGGTTCACCGCATCGTCATAGACTTTTGTGAATACCGGCGACATGATGAAAAAAGTCAGAAACAAGGAAAGGCCGATAAGAATCTGGCCAGACGGTGCCTGTGGCATACCCACCGCCTGACGGACAATGGCCAGCACGATAATGATACGGGTAAACGAGGTCAGCATGATAAGCGCTGCGGGTAACAGGCTGAATGCTGTCATCACCGCCAGCACCTGTAACCCCACGGTGTAGGTCTGGGCGCCGTCTTTCTCGGTAGTCACAGACAACACCGGTAAACCTGGATCCGCTGCCTGCGCGACAATCGGCAAGAGCATACCCAGCAATGGCAGCAAAGATAATAAAGCGGAACGATAAAAAGGCTTCGCGCAGATCATTTGTCTGCCTCTTTACTGGTAGATGTCTTGCGTTGCAGAACGGCAGCCTGCAAACGCGCGGAGAAACCCCGGCCAACCTGTGACTCGCGGTCCACACTTAATGGTTCTTCCAGCACATGCAGGGTTTGTACGCGCCCGGGTGAAACACCTAACAACAGTTGCTGCTCTCCCACCTGCAACAGGACCGCGCGTTCGCGTGTACCCAGGGAAATGCCACCGATCACCTTCATTCGTCCCTGCGCACCTACTTGCACATTGGCAAAACGCTTGAAGACCCAGGCAGCGATACCTATCAGCACCAACACCACCACCAGTCCCAGAGTGGTTTGCAGCAGGTTTCCCGCCATATTGGGATCGGACAAGTGGACACCCCTCTGTGGCTTTTGTGTTTTACTAACGGCCGGCTCAGTCACGTCCCTGTCAGGATCGTCTACCGCATATGACGGGATTGACAAAATAGCTGTAACGCATAACGCCAGAGCAAGTAAGAAACATTTGTTGAGTCTGGGATTCACGGCATCACAATCATTTGAGTTTCTGAATACGCTCTGCGGCGCTGATGACATCCGTCAGGCGAATGCCATACTTTTCATTGACTACCACTACTTCGCCATGGGCAATGAGCGTGCCATTGACCAGCACATCCAATGGTTCACCTGCCAGTCTGTCGAGTTCCACCACCGAACCCTGATTAAGTTTCAACAGATTACGGATACTGATTTTCGATGCCCCCACTTCCATGGAGATATTCACCGGAATATCGAGAATCATATCAAGATTGGCGTCGGCCATGTTTTCGCCACCTTCTTCGGCCACCAGGTTCTGCATGGGCGCTTGTTCTACCGTACCTTCCGCCGTCGCCTGTTCCTCCATAGCAGCTCCCCAATCAGCATCATCACCAGCCGCTGTGTCTGCTGATGCGCCCTCGACCTCGGCCTGTTCATTCATAGCGGCTGCCCACTCATCACCGGTCTCTTCGCCGCCTTCTGTACCCGTCGTGTCATTCATGGGTTCACCTCATGCATCAATTGATTGGTTTCTCTGTTAGGAAAGGAAATCGGCTCAACAACCTTAACTGCCATGCTGCCACGCGATACACCGTACTTTCCGCGGAACACCGGCACTCCCTCTGCATTGAGCGTAACCAGGTCAGGAATATCCACGGGAATAACATCACCGGGTTTCATATCAACGATGTCACGTAGACTGATTTCAGTCTCCGCCAGTGTGCAGGAAAGTTCCACTGTTGCGGACTTCACTTCTTCACGCAGCGACTCAATCCAGCGCTCATCTGTGTCATCCCGGTCGCTCTGTACACCGGCATCCAGCAATTCGCGAATGGGCTCTAACATGGAATAGGGAATGGTAATATGGAAATCACCGCCTCCACCCTCGATTTCCACATGAAAGGTATTTACCACAACCACTTCACTGGGGCTGACGATATTGGCAAACTGCGGATTAACTTCAGAGTTCTGTTTTTCAAAATCCAGCTTCATCACCGGCGACCAGGCTTCCTTGAGATCCACAAATACCTGCTCAAGGATCATCTCCACTACGCGCAACTCAGTAGGAGTGAATTCCCGGCCCTCGATCTTGGCATGAAAGCGACCGTCACCACCGAAATAATTATCGACAATAATGAACACCAGGCGAGGATCAAGCACAAACAACGCAGTACCGCGCAGGGGTTTGATACGCACCATGTTAAGACTGGTGGGTACAAACAGACTGTGCACATACTCCGAGAACTTGAGCATTTGCACACCACCAACGGATATCTCCGCACTGCGCCGCAGCATGTTGAAAATACTGATACGAAACAGCCGCGCATATCGCTCGTTGACCATTTCCAGGGTGGGCATGCGCCCGCGGACAATACGATCCTGAGTGGTGAAGTCATAGGAACGCGCTTCGCCATCGGAAAATTCATCATCCTCTGTTTCGATGTCATTGCTGGAAACACCATGCAACAGGGCATCGATTTCATCCTGCGATAAAAGGTCATTAACTGCCATCAGTCTGCACCACGTGGTTTGTTGTCATGAGCATGATCTTGCGCCTGGGTATCCTGGACTACTGCATCACGAAGCTGGTGAAATAAACGGCCTCGACTCCTGGATCACCGGTCTCTTCCTCGAGAATCTGTTGCACCACTTCCAGCGCCTCTTCCCGCAGTGCTTCCTTGCCTTCCAGGGTGCTCACCCCGTCATAGGACTGGCTGCTGAACAGCAGCATCAAATTGTTGCGAATCACCGGCATGTGCAGTTTGATCTTGTCAGGCATTTCCGGATCGCGGGTCATCACTTCCACAGTCACCTGCAGGAAGCGCGCCTTGCCCTGGCTGGCAAAATTCACCACGAAGGCCGGATCGATGGGAATGTAGATGGCGGGCATGGCCTCACCACCTCCCTCTTCTTCAGCGTCACCCTCCTCGTCCCCGCCATCACCTTCATCACCGGCATCGGCGCTTTCCTCGGCATGATCACCGCCGTGGTCACCACCGCCCGGCAATACACCGGCGAAAAACAGGGTGCCCATCACCAGCACCACCACCGTCAGCAGGGGTAACACCCCGAAGAGGAGAATCTTCGTAACCAAGGAGCCCTTGGATTTTTTCTCACCGTCTTTTTCGTTGTCATCATCATCAGCCATGGTCTTTCCTTTCACTGTTTGTCTTGCGCAATAGACACCTTCGCCCAGTTAAAGCAAATGCTGTGCCAGTGGTGACACAATCTCGTAAGCCTTGTTTTTCAATCACTTAACTAAGAAAGAGACAAACGCGTCGGAATGTTGACGTCTTCAAGGCACTTGCGCAGCCATAATCCCGGCGGCGGAGAACGGCGGTTGGACTGCTTCGGGTGCTCGGGTAAAATGCCAGCCCTTCACTCCTCCCCATAAAATCACGTAACGTTCTTAGCCATGAAATTGTCCACAATGCACTTGCCCAAACGCCTGATCGGTCTCCTATTGCTGACCTTCACCCTGCCCCTGCCCGCCCTGGCCTTCGACTATCTGCAACGCCTGCCGGCACAGGCACCCGTCCCAGCCGATAACCCGCAGACACCCGCCAAGATCGCCCTGGGCAAGCGCCTGTTTTTCGATACACGCCTGCTGGGTGAAAAGAGCACGCTCTCCTGCAACTCCTGCCACACATTGGCGGAAGGTGGTGATGACGGGCAGGCCACTTCCCTGGGACAAAACGGACTACGCACCCGGCGCTCGGCCCCCAGCCTGTGGAATATCGGTTTTCAGACGGTGTTGTATTGGGACGGCCGCGCCGTCAGCCTGGAATCCCAGACCCTGGATCACCTGCGCGACCCCGTCATCGCACAGTGGCCCAGCCTTGGCGCGCTGGTGGATGGCCTTAGTGAATCAGCGGAGTACCGGCAGGCCTTCCGCGAGGCATTTCCCGAAGACAAGGACAGTTTCGATGCCATCAGCGGTTTGAACATTGCCCGCGCCCTGAGCAGTTTTCAGCGCAGCCTGTTGACCCATGACAGCGCCTTCGATCGTTATCTGGCCGGCGATCAAACAGCACTGTCCGCCAGCGCCCGGCGGGGCATTACTGCCTTCAATGAAGCCGGCTGTCTGGCCTGCCACTTCGGCGCCAACTTCGCCGGCCCGGCCCCGGGGCCGGCCCTAAAAATGGGCGACGGCTTTTATGAGTTGTTTCCCACCCAGCGTGGCACGAGCTATGAACAACGTTACCGGTTGGTGGATGATCTGGGACGCTTTGAATACACGGGAGATCCAGGCGAGCGCTACATGTGGCGCGTTCCACCCTTACGCGGCATAGCGCTCACGGCGCCCTATTTTCACAATGGCTCGGTGGCGACTCTGGAAGAAGCAATCCGGGTAATGGGCAGGGTGCAATTTGGACACACCCTCTCGGCGCAGGCGGTCAAAGACATCGGCGCATTTCTGCGCAGTCTCACCGGTGGTTTGAGAGAGGAATAAAAAAACACCAGATAAAAAAGGCGCCGATCAGGCGCCTTTTTTATCCGCTATAGCATGTCCTGGATAGCGTCTCAGGTGTTGTTTCGAAGTACCACTATTCCACCACAAACATCTTGTCCAGGTTGGAAATAGAAAGAATCTTCTTGATGTCGGCATTGCAGTTTTGCAGACGTATGTCCGCCGCCTTCTCTCCTGCATGCTCCCGCAGCAACAGCAACATACCCATGGCCGAACTGTCCATGAACGTGGCTTGGCCGAGATCGATAACGAAACGCGTGTTGGGAGGCAGATCCCGATAGGCGTTACGAAAATCCGAATGAATATTGAAATCAAACCGGCCGTCGATGGTCATGGTCAACTCGCTGCCATCATCGGATAAATTTGCACGAAACCCCATCCCTGCCTCCTTCGTTGATTGTTCAGACCCGGCGGACCACCTGTGGATGTAATAGGATGATTTCCACAAGGCTTGGCTTGCGGATCATTGCCTGCCACATCGCGAAGCAGCCTAACAGAAAACAGATAGCGCTGAAAAGTGAGATCAATGAATAACTTATCTGCCAGGCCGGGTTAGCACGAACAACGCTAAACGAGACAAACATCATCAGCACACTTATCAGGAAACATAAAAAGTTTTTTAGTGATTGATATATCAACTCGCCTCATCATCCTGCTGTTGATTGAGTTGAACATTACCTGGGTAATGTTACTTGGGTGTTACTACGCATAGGCATCCAGCATACCCTCAGCCAACCACTGAGGTGGCGGTGAGGACAGGCCTGTTTCCAGGGAGCTGCCCACGGGATCTGCGCCCCGATGTAACGGAGCCAACCTGGCCCCACCTTCCTGGGCATGTGAGTGGCGAGCCTCACGTTCCGTGGGTGAGTCCTGAGAAATATTGGCATCCGCCAGTTGCAAACCCTGTTGCTCCAGCATCTCGCGCAGCCGCGGTAGTGAGGCATCCAGCGCATCACGGGCAATGGGATTGCTGGCGCTGAAGCTGATATTCAGTTGTTGGTCCGCGCCGTAGACAATACGCACGTCCACCACGCCCAGATTTCGCGGGTGTAATTGCAATTGCGCCTCACGCAATTCCTTGTTTGCCAGCCAGGTGACCCGTTGCCCCAGTTCGGTGGCCCAGGCCGGTTGTCCCACAGGGCTGGCGAGGCTCAGTGCGGGTGAGGCACCCGGCCCTGTCAGCATGCCGGGACGGGGGGCTTCCCCACTGATACCCAGGGCGCCGTCCGGGAGATTACCGCCCGGGTTCAGCAGGGCCTGCTCCGTTGATAATGACGTGGCCACAGACAGTCGCGGCTCAGAGGTATTTTCCGTATGCTGGGCCGCCGTCAACGCTGCGGTGAAATTGTCCATGCGCAACACGGCATCGGTTCTCGCCATGTGACTGTTGGTAATCCCAGCCCCGTGGAGCAGACTGCCGCCGGTAACACTCTGCGCCCCCTCGCCACGCCTCCCCAGGGTGGTGCCACTGATGGCCGCGGCACGGGACAAGGCCTGCTGGGTGACTGCGGAAACAGGCCTGCCAAGGGAGGTGGGAATGGTGGTTGCGGCGATGGATGAGGCATCCTGCATTGGCAGAGAAGCCACCGGCGCGCGATTATCCAAGACCGCCCCGCTGACCGGCAGCACCTGCGTCGCCTGGAGCTGGACATCGGCTGCGGTCCTCTGCTGTGATTGTCCCTGGCCATTGACCAGATTCGTCTGTCCCTGCCCGGCAATCTGCCATGGCAACCGGGAGCCCTCCGTACCCCCCGGACGGGGTAAGGTTGTCTCCCCCGTGGGCGTGGCGCCCGGGTTGGCCTGTGCCGCCGGCAGCGCCGTCCCCACCGTGCCCGGCGAGACCTGACTGGCGGCGGATAACAGGCTGGCTTCCAACAATGGTGCGGGAATATGTCCGTTCAGCACAGTCTCCTCCGGCAAGGCCTTGCCAGGAAGGGGCCGAGGCTCGCCGCCAGGCGTCACCCCAGCGGAGGAGGATGTGGTCTCGGAAGATGGCACTTGGGAGTCGACGGCGCCATTCCCCGGCGGCCATTGCTGGCCCAGCACAGAGGCGAATCCTTCCCCAGCCGGGGCCGCCGTCGGCGCGGATTCGCCGGTAAGCCCAGCACCAGCAGGGGGGACACCACTGCCATTGAGCAGGGCGCTATCCGTGGCATTTACCAGCAGGGTGAGGTCGGTCATGACAGTGTGTTGTTGTCTCGTTGATGGCTCGGGTCACTCGGTGACTATGGGGCCTGTAAACAGGCATTGCACACGCCAGAAATTGCACGGATCGTGCCAGGCTTCAATGGTCTGTGGGAAATGGCAAAGAATCGCGCAGAAAACAGAGCCCGGTGATGCTCTCAATAGCCTGAGTCAACCGGCATCAAGTCCGGCTAGGAGGTGTGTTTGGTAGCCGATGGCCTGCCCTGGCTACGCTCATCCTGTTCCCGTTGCTCCCGGCGTTCCACGCTGCGCCGTTCATCGGCCTGAAAACGGGACACCACGTTGCCCAGCATTTTTACCTTGCCGCGCTGGTCAAACCATTGCTGGCGTTGTTGTTCGAGCCTTGCCGCGGCTTGTTCCACCAGTTCGGCCTGTTGCTCGATGGCGCGGGACAACTTGCTCAGAAACAAGCGGTAATCTCCCATTTGCACCGCGCTCATGCCCGTCGCACCGTCGCTGTGAAATCGTTGAACGTATTCTTCACGATAGGTCTTCAGTTCGGCGAGGCGCTGCTGCGCCTGCTGGAGGGCCGCCTGCGCTTCACCCAGGGCCTTGGCCGCCTGCTGTTCGCGGTTCTCCGCCACCTTGACCACCGGCTCGAGTCGTTGGGAACGTTTCATGGCATTTTCAAAATCATTGTTTCAATCAGGAAGTATAGTGGCTGCTGGGCATTGTCGAGCAAGATCGGTGCCAGCCTGGGCGGCGAGCTGGGAAATCAGACCAGTCGGATCACATTGGAGCGGGTTTCAAAGGCTGGCGTATCACCCAGCAGCTGGGGACCGCCCACGAAATAGCCCTGAATATAATCAACACCCATTTCCTTGAGTACCTTCATGGCATCCTGATTGTCCACAAACTCGGCCACGGTGTACTTGCCCATAGCGTGGGCAATGTCGTTCATGGATCGCACCATTGCCAGTTGCAGGTTGTCGCGATGAACGTCACGCACAAAGGAACCATCGATCTTCACAAAATCCACGGGTAGATCCTTGAGATAGGCGAAGGAGGAATAACCCACGCCGAAATCATCCAGCGCCGTCTGACAACCCAGGTTGCGCAAGCGGGTGAGGAATTCCACCGCCGGACCGAGATTGGCAATGGCCACGGTTTCGGTGATCTCGAAGGTCACTGCCGTGGGCGGAACGTTGTTGGCCAGCAAGGCGCTGGTGATGGCTTCCAGCATGGTGAAGTCGCCAATGGATTCCGCCGAAAGGTTGATGGAAAAATGCAGTTTGGGATTCTGCTTCAGCTGCCGGCCCAGGGACTCAATGGCGTGGCTCACCACCCAGTTGTCCACCGCGCGCATCAGACCGAAGCGTTCGGCGGAAGCAATAAACCCGGCGGGCAGAATCAGGCCACCATTCTCGTCCCGCATGCGCAACAAGACTTCCTGACGAAACACCTGCTGGGTTTTGAGTTCCATGATGGGCTGACAGGCCAGGCAGAACAGATCCTGCTCGATGGCAGTCTTGATCTTGCCGGCCCAGCCCATGTCCTCGGTCATGGCCGCCATATTTTCCTTGTCGGCTGACTCATAAATATGCACTCGGTTGCGGCCGGAGCGCTTTGCCAGGTGACAGGCCACGTCGGCCTGAACCAGCAGGTCTTCCTTGCTGACGGGGCGATGACCAAACAGGGTCACGCCGATGGAACAGCCAATCTGCACCACTGAGCCCTCGTATTTGAAGATATATTCATCCAGCAATTTGCGATGGGCCTCGGCGGCCTGCAGCACCTGATCCTGCTCCACGTCATACAGCAGAATGGCAAACTCGTCACCACCGATGCGCGCCAGCAGATCGCTCTTGCGATTACGCTGATCCAGCATCTCGGTGACTTCCACCAATACCCTGTCACCGGCGAGATGGCCGAGGGTATCGTTGACGAACTTGAAATTGTCGAGGTCGATGTACAGCAGGGCGAAATCACGGCGGCTGCCGCGCCGCGTGTTTTCCACCACCCGATCCAGCTCATTAAGAAAGTACTGGCGATTGTAGAGCCCGGTAAGTGAATCGTGTTCGGCCATTTCGCGCAGATGCTCCATCATCGCGATGCGATCCCCAATGTCTTCGACGATAGCGGTGTAAAGCACCCGCCCCTCCACTTCCATCCGGTTGGACTTGATGGCCATGGGAAAGCGACTGCCATCCAGGCGCAAGACCGTTACCGTGGTTTCCTGTGTTCCCTGTTTCAATACCGGTGATTTCACCAGTTCCAGGAAATCCACGTAGGTGCTGTCCTTGGGAAAACGCACCAGCTCGGTAATGGGTTGACCAATCACATTCTGCTCGGCACAGGCAAAGAGTTTCAATGCCGCATTATTGAAGGTTTCGATATGACCCTGCTCGTCAATCGTGATAATCCCCTCCGCCGCATTGTCCAGCACCGACTGAAGGCGAATCTGGCGTGAAGAAACCTGTCCCTGCATGCGATTAAAGGCCGCCACCAACAGCTTGGTTTCCTCGGTGGGCGCACCCAGCACCGGCAGATAGGACTCACCCCGTCCCGCCGCATCCAGCGCCTTGGATACCTCCAGCAGGGGACGGCGAATCCGCATTTCGAACGCCAGGTAGGCCAGTAACAAAAGCAGCCCCATGAAGCCGACGAACACCCAGATGATGTTAGACAGGGTGTCTGCCGTATCCAGGGACTTGAGCATGTTCTTCTGTGCCAAGGCATCCAGCTCTTCCTGCATCAGTTCCAGAATCCCCCAGGCCTGATCCAGTACCGGGCGTATCTCATTCTGCAGGATGGGCAGGTCTGCCCGCCAGTTCTTGGAGGCATAAATCTTCTGGGCTTTGATGAGTTCCCGATCGTAGTTATGTTTTGCTTCTAGCATCATGGCCAGGGACAGGGATTCCTGAAAACCCAGCTTACCGACTTCATCGTACTCCTTGAGCTGAACCAGTAAATCATCAACCCGTTGGGCGTAAATATCGCGATTGCTTATGTTTCGCGCCATACTGCTTTTGGGCCTGCCGAACACCCCGGAACGATTGGCAATGTAAATACGTACCGAACTGATTTGTTGCGACCAGGTATAGCGCAAGTCCTCCAGTACCCGCATCACTTCCTGCTGATCCATAGAATGCGGCCGCTCAGCTGCCTCCGTCAGGGCCAGTTCGATGGCCTGGATGAATTTCAAATTTTCCGGAAGCAGTTTGTTGAGCAATATTGGCGCCGCAGGAAAACGCCGCTCCACATCAGAGGACACTGCAAGAAGATGACGGCTGCCTTCCTCCAGGCGATTGAGTACATAATCAAGATTGGCGGCAAAATCGCCGAAGCTGCGATAATGTCGCACCACGTAATGATCATTGATACCCTTCGACTGGGCCTTTACCTCGGCAACCCGGGTCAGCACCTTGTGATAGGTATTCTCATCCAGCAACAGGGGATATTGATAAATAGTGCTTTCTGCAATCTGCAGGGCATCCTTGAGGGAATTGAGCACCCAGCCCAGATCCCGGTGTTCCTGCACCAGCCGGGAACTGTCCTGGGAGGCCTGGCGTACCTTGTTCTGGGTGAAGAACACTGCTGGCAGGGCCAAGGCCGCCAACACCAGCGCTGCCACCACGAAGCGCCAGCGAATGCTGGCAACCGGCCGGTCTTGTACCGTTTTGTCCTGTGCTGAATCCGACTCTGTCCCCATACTTCCCCGAGCCCTGCACCACCGTGTAGACTACCGCCGCGTACCTCCTTGTTACCGTATGCTCCCATTTGATCACTCGGCGTACCAACTCACACTGTTTTCCATATCCCCTCCGATGTCAACCACATGTTATTGCTATTAAACAAGCCCTTTCATGTGTTGTGCCAGTTTTCCGCTGACGAAGGGAGACCCACCCTGGCGGATTTTGTCCCCGTGAAGGAGGTCTATCCCGCCGGTCGTCTGGATCGCGACAGCGAAGGCCTGGTGCTGCTCACCGACGACGGCGCCCTGCAACATCGCATCAGCCACCCGCGGCACAAGCTCTACAAGACCTACTGGGTGCAGGTGGAAGGGGAACCCGCCCCCACCGCCCTGGCCCACCTGCAAAAAGGCGTGCTGCTGAAAGATGGCAAGACTGCCCCGGCCCGAGTACGACGCATCGACCCGCCCCCCGTGTGGCCGCGGGTGCCGCCCATTCGCCAGCGCGCCCATATTCCCACCAGCTGGCTGGAACTGAGCATCCGAGAGGGCCGCAACCGCCAGGTGCGGCGCATGACCGCCGCCGTGGGCCACCCTACCCTGCGCCTGATCCGCACCCGCGTCGGCCCCTGGTCCCTGGGCGAACTGGCCCCCGGCCAGTGGAGCGAGGCGCAAATACCCGAGGATTGGCGTACAATTCGCTAGTCGTTTTGTTGTACCCAATACCGGTTCCCTGAGATGAATCCAGCCCCCTCCCCCAATCCCCAACCTGTCCCTCGGCAACGTATCGTGGTGGGCGTGTCCGGCGGCGTGGACTCCTCGGTGACCGCCTGGCTGCTGCAACAGCAGGGCCACGAGGTGCAGGGCCTGTTCATGAAGAACTGGGAGGAAGACGACACCGCCGGGCACTGCAGCGCAGCCGAGGATCTGGCCGATGCCCGCCAGGTCTGCGAGACCCTGGACATCCCCCTGTTTACCCGCAACTTCGCCAGTGAATACTGGGACAACGTGTTCGCCCATTTTCTCGAGGAATACCGCCGCGGCCGCACCCCCAATCCCGACGTGTTGTGCAACCGGGAGATCAAATTCAAGACCTTTCTCGAACAGGCCTTGGATCTTGGTGCCAGCCACATGGCAACCGGACACTATGCAAGGGTGGCTTACCGCGATGGCTACTATCGCCTGCTCAAGGCCAGGGACACCAACAAGGACCAAAGTTACTTCCTCCACGCCCTCAACCAGCAGCAACTGGCCAAGGCACTGTTCCCTCTGGGCGAGCTGGAAAAACCCGAAGTGCGCCGGCTCGCCGCCCAGGCCGGCTTCGCCAATGCCGGGAAAAAGGATAGCACCGGCATCTGCTTCATCGGCGAACGCAAGTTCAAGGACTTTCTGAGCCGCTTCCTGCCCGCCCAGCCCGGCGAGATCCAGACCCCCGAGGGCAAGACCATCGGCCATCACGACGGCCTGATGTATTACACCCTGGGCCAACGCCAGGGCCTGGGCATCGGCGGTGCGCGGGACGCCTCCGGTGAGCCCTGGTACGTGGTAGCAAAAAACCTGGAAGACAATATCCTCGTCGCGGCCCAGGGGCATGACCATCCCTTGTTGTTCCGCGATCAGCTGGTCGCCGAGCAGCTTCACTGGATCACTGTCCCACCGGAAACCACACCCCTGCGCTGCACGGCCAAGACCCGTTACCGGCAGGCCGACCAGTCCTGTACCATTACCCGACTGGAAAAGGACCAGTGCACGGTGGTCTTCGATCAACCCCAGCGCGCCGTCACTCCCGGTCAATCCGTGGTGTTCTATCATCACGACGAATGCCTGGGCGGTGGTGTGATTCAATAAGCATCCAGCCAATCCTATGAGTTACTCCCTTACCGACAGAACCCTGGCCCTCGCCGGCATTTACCAGGCCACCTTTCTGGTGCAGGAGATCGCCAATACCGGTCAAGCCAGTGAAGCCGACATGAGCACCTGTATTCACAGTATTTTTCAAGTAGACGTGGACAAGGCCGAGGACGCCTTTGGTGGCGTGGAAAAACTGCGCACGGGCCTGCGCGTTCTGCTGGAGCAACTGGGGGGAGGCGCTGGCGATACGCCGGGCAAGAACCTGTACCTCACCAAATACGTCGCTGGGGTGATGGTGCTGGAAAAACGCCTCAAACAGGACGCGACAATGCTGAGCAGGGTGGCCGACGGTATCGACACCGCACGCGCCCAGGTGGAACACTTTTCCTTATTGCATGACAACGTCATCGCCAGCCTGGCGGAGACCTACGCGCAGACCCTCAGCACCATCAAGCCGCGCATCCTGGTTCAGGGTGAACACCTTCACCTGTCCAATCCCAACAACGCCAACCGCATTCGCGCCCTGCTGCTGGCGGCCATCCGCGCCGCGGTCTTGTGGCGCCAGTGTGGAGGTACCCGTTGGCAACTGCTGTTTCAACGCCGCGCCATCATCAGCGAAGCACAGCGTCTACTGGCCTGAAGCCTCGTGGCAATAACGGGCCTTTTTTTTCTCATACTTTTTCAGTTGGCGTGACAACATCTTGCAGGACTCGCCGGGACAGGACTCTTTCCGCCTGATCCGGTAATCCTCCACGAACGCGGTAAACAGCCCGCATTTCTCCGCATCGGCATCCATATCCTCATCGGTACCGGCCTGAGACGTCGCTTCGCGCGCGGGATGGGAAGGGATTTGCACAGAAGGAGCCGCCTTCGCCCCCGTTGAAGGAACCTGAGATTCAGCAGCCTCTGTGGGTTCTCTTGTGGGCTCTGGTGTGGCCTCTTGCGCTGATTCCCGCACAGGTTTTGACGCGGGTGTGGATTCTTTTGCGGCTGGCGACACCTCTGCCCCGGGTTGCTGACTTGCTCCCTGAGCCGCGGCTGTCCCCTCCTCCAACGGGGTTTCCTGCAATGCCCTGGCAACTGGAGTGGATGAAACAAGGACATCGGCTGTTTTCGGCGCCGCAACCTTACCCGCCTCCTTGCGCAAGCGGGTGATCAGGGTCTTGAGCTCTTCATTGGTAATGGTACGACGGGGTGCCTGGGCAGGATCCGGATCGTCTGCCTCGGTGACGACCGGGACATCCGTCGGCGTGGTTTCCGGCACGGGCTGTTTCGGCAGCGCAGGCCGGGCATCCTCGTTCTTGACGGGCACAGACGTCTTTTGCGGGGAAGGCTGTTTGTTGAGATCGCCCAGGGTGTATTCATCCTGGGGCACGGGAGGAACATTGCCAAAATGCACATGACCGTTTTCATCCGTCCACTGATACACGGCTCCCTGCACAATTACAGAGAACAGAGAAAACAGACAGACAACTAAAAAAAGACTGGCTTGGCGCACGTTTCATCCATATATAAAAACCCTCAGGGCTTTAGCGGATCAAACGGCGCGGACTTTACCGGACCTGACAACGGGAAAGTACGCTAAGGTATTATGAACACTCAATAAATTCCAGGGCATTGGCATCCGGATCCCGGCAAAACAGGGCGGCGCGGCCAGATCGACTCAGGGTAAAGCCAATCTGCGCCTTTTCCAGCGAGGCCTGCAAATCCGCCAGATTATCCACGGCAAAGGCCGCGTGCCGGTCCCGGCCACCGTGCGCCGGACGCCCGTTGACGGGATCCGGGTTGGGCAATTCCAACAGATGGATTTGCTGGTTGCCGCAGTCCAGCCAGGCCCCGGGATAACCAAGATCCGGGCGCTGTGGATTCTCTGCCAGCCCCAGCACATCGCGGTAAAACGCCAGGGCGCGCTCAGTGTCAGCAACGATAAAACTCACGTGCAACATACCCTTGATCATGGGCCATTCTCCTGACTGGTTTCTGCGGCGGACAAATAGGCCGCCACAATAATCAATACACCACCCAGCCATTCACGCGGAGTGATTATTTCATCGGTGAGCCAGAGCGAGGACACGGCCCCCGCCACCAGCTCGAACAACAAGATCACAGCCGAGCGATGTACCGGCATGTTCTCCACCCCGTAAATCAACGCCAGGGAGGCGCTGAAAATACCCAGCACCCCCAGCACCACCGCCCATGCCCAGGTTTCTCCTGAAATCACGGGAATGGGCACCTGGGCGAACAACAACCACACACCAGCAACCAACACCACGCCCCACCAGGTCACGGTGGCCTTGAGTACCGCCGGCATATGCCGCAAACGCCGCACCGCCACATTGGAAAAGGAAAAGCCGAGGCCGGCGCTGATGGCCAGCCAGTCCGCCCTGTCCTGTGGCCAGGGAAAGCCCAATTGCGGATTCCACAGCATGAACAGCGCACCGCCCATAGCCAGCCCCAGGGTCGCCAATCCCAACCGCGAAGGACTCTCCCCCAGCCACCACCAGCCCAGCACGGTGCTCCACAGCGGGGAGAGGTAGAACAACAGCAACACCCGCACCACGTTGCCCTCGAGGACTGCCAGTACAAAGGCCGTGTTCAGCCAGCCATTGGCCAGGGCCACCAGCAGCAACAGTCCTGGTTGCTCCCCCAGCACACGGCGCTGTGTCCAGGACAGCCACAATCCCGGCAGGGCCGCGCTGGTGAAAATCACCCAGGTAGTCCACAAACCGCTCAGCCCCGCCGCCTCCAGCAGGCGCAGCGGATACCACACCACCCCCCAGAAGGTGGCCGCCCACAGCAACACCATCACCGACAGCATGGTTCGGTTTTTTACAACCCTGACAAACACGCCTTGCTCAACCCCCTGTATCCCGATTTCCTGTTTGGCGCAGGTATTTTGCGCTGAATCCCCGTGCGTTCTCCGCTATACTACACGGCCTGTTTTTCCTGGCCCCAAAAAATCACCAACACCATGAATCCAGACCTCCACCGGCTGCAGCCCTACCCGTTCGAGAAACTGCGGGGGCTGAAAGACGGCATCACGCCGCCGGCCGACAAGACACCCGTCGCCTTGTCCATCGGCGAGCCCAAGCATGCCGCGCCGGATTTTGTGCTGGCGGAGATGACCGCGCAATTGCGTGGTCTGGAACAGTACCCACTCACCAAAGGTACGCTGGTCCTGCGCGAAGCCATCGCCCGGTGGCTGGTACAGCGCTTTGCCATTGCCCCGCAATCACTGGATCCCGAGCAGCACATCCTGCCCGTCAACGGCACCCGCGAGGCCCTGTTCGCCTTCGCCCAGGCGGTGGTGAACCGCAGCCGGGACGCCGTGGTGATGATGCCCAATCCCTTTTACCAGATCTACGAGGGCGCCGCGTTGCTGGCCGGGGCGCAACCCTGGTACCTGAACACCCTGGAAGACACCGGCTTCATCCCCGATGTTGATCACGTGCCCAGCGAGGTCTGGCGACGCTGCCAACTGATCTACCTGTGTTCCCCGGGCAATCCCACCGGCGCGGTGATGGACGAATCCAGCCTGCGCCAACTCATCGCCCTGGCCGACGAGCACGACTTCATCATCGCCGCCGACGAGTGTTACTCGGAAATCTATTTTGACGAAGAGAACCCACCCGTGGGCCTGCTGCAAGTGGCCGCAAACATGGGGCGTGACGATTTCAAGCGCTGCGTGGTGTTTCACAGCCTGTCCAAGCGCTCCAACCTGCCGGGGCTGCGCTCGGGCTTCGTCGCCGGTGATGCCGAAATTCTGGAAAAATTCCTGCTCTACCGCACCTACCACGGCTGCGCCCTGCCCCTGCCCACCCAGGCCGCCAGCATCAAGGCCTGGGGCGACGAACAGCACGTGGCAGAGAACCGCGACTACTACCGTGAGAAATTCGCCGCCGTGCTGGAGATCCTCTCGCCGGTGCTGGACGTGCAGCGCCCCGACGCCGGTTTCTACCTGTGGGCCAAGACACCCGTGGACGACGAAACCTTCGCCCGCGACCTGTTCGCCCGGCAAAACGTCAGCGTGGTGCCCGGACGCTACCTGTCCCGCAAGGCCGGGGGCACCAACCCCGGCGAGAACCGGGTACGCATGGCGCTGGTGGCGCCGCTGGCGGAATGCATCGAAGCAGCACAGCGTATTTGCAGTTATGTGGAGACACTAAAAAATTAGAAGACATTCTAGTTTAGCGTCATTCCGGCGCAGGCCGGAACATAAGCGCGTAGCGCGTTGAACGCCACAGGCGGCCCGAAGGGTGAGCGAAAGCGAATAATCCAGGGAAGTTAGATAGTCTACTAGATTCCAGCCTGTGCCGGAATGACGGAAACAGAGAGTTCTTTGAAATATTTAACCCATTTAATTGGAGCAAAAAAATGACCGACCTGAAAAAAGTCATCGAAGACGCCTTTGAACACCGCACCGACATCACCCCGCGCAACGTGGACACCCACGTCAAGGAATATGTCAGTGAGGCCATTCGCCTGCTGGACACCGGCGAACTGCGCGTGGCGGAAAAGGTCGATGGCGACTGGGTGGTGAACGAATGGCTGAAAAAGGCCGTGCTGCTGTCCTTCCGCATCAACGACAATGAATTCATGAAGGGTGGCTTCACCAATTACTTCGACAAGGTCCAGTCCAAGTACGCCGACTACAATCCCCGCGAGTTCCGCGAATCCGGCGTGCGCGTGGTGCCCCCCGCCTCGGTGCGCAAGGGTTCCTACATCGCCCCGTCCGTGGTGCTGATGCCCTCCTACGTCAACATCGGCGCCTACGTCGACAGCGGCACCATGGTGGACACCTGGGCCACCGTCGGCTCCTGCGCGCAGATCGGCAAGAACGTGCACCTGTCCGGCGGCGTCGGCATCGGCGGCGTGCTGGAGCCGCTGCAGGCCGCGCCCACCATCATCGAGGACAACTGCTTCATCGGCGCGCGTTCGGAAGTCGTCGAAGGCGTGATCGTCGAGGAAGGCTCGGTGATCTCCATGGGCGTGTACATCGGCCAGAGCACCAAGATTTACGACCGCGAGACTGGCGAAGTGAGCTATGGCCGCATCCCCGCCGGCTCCGTGGTGGTGTCCGGCAACCTGCCCTCCAAGGATGGCAGCTACTCGCTGTACTGTGCGGTGATCGTGAAAAAGGTGGACGAAAAGACCCGCGGTAAAGTGGGCATCAACGAACTGCTGCGCGGCATTTAAAAGACTGGCCACAGAGGGCACAGAGAACACAGAGTATGTGTTGGATGTTTTCTCAGTGAACTCTGTGCACTCTGTGGCAAAAATATATGACAACGCTCTACGGCATTAAAAACTGCGACACCGTACGCAAGGCCCGCAAGTGGCTGGAGGCGCACGACGTGGACTACAACTTTCACGACCTGCGCAGCGACGGACTGGAGAAAAAGGATTTGACGGCCTGGGAAAAGGCCGTGGGCTGGGAAACCCTGCTCAACCGCCGCGGCACCACCTGGCGGCAGCTACCGGTGGCGGACAGGGAAGGCATCAACAAGAGTAAGGCCATCCAGTTGATGTTAGCCCATCCGGCGATGATTAAACGTCCCGTGCTGGTGCACAACAAAGGCATTCATGTGGGTTTCAAACCGGGGGAATACGAGGCACTATTCTAAACACCCATTGATCGAATCTTTTCCGTCATTCCGGCGCAGGCCGGAATCCAGTAGCATTTAGATAGCCCCTAGATTCCGACCTGCGCCAGAATGACGGTTATAAGGAATGCAGAAAAATATGTCGCACAACGAATCCGCTACAGTAAGCCTGGCCAAAGACCTCATCTCGCGCCGTTCGGTGACGCCGGACGACGCCGGCTGCCAGGAGGTGATGATCACCCGCCTGGCCGCCCTGGGTTTTACCATCGAGCGCCTGCGCTTCGGCGAGGTGGACAACTTCTGGGCGCGCCGTGGCGACAGCGGCCCGCTCTATGCCTTCGCCGGGCATACCGACGTGGTTCCCACCGGCCCCGAGGAGCAGTGGCGCTTCCCTCCCTTCGACCCGAGCATCGAAGACGGCATGTTGTACGGCCGTGGCGCGGCGGACATGAAGGGCAGCCTCGCCGCCATGGTCACCGCCTGCGAACGCTTCATCGCCAAGCACCCGGACCACAGGGGTTCCATCGCTTTTCTGATCACCAGCGACGAGGAAGGCCCGGCCGTGGACGGCACCGTGAAAGTGGTGGCGCAGCTGGAGGCCCGCGGCGAAAAAATGGACGGCTGTCTGGTGGGCGAGCCCTCCAGTACTAAAGTCGTGGGCGACATGATCAAGAACGGCCGGCGCGGTTCCCTGGGCGGCACCCTCACGGTGCACGGCGTGCAGGGCCACGTGGCCTATCCGCACCTGGCGGAGAATCCCATCCACGCCGTGGCCCCGGCCCTGGCCGAGTTGAGCACCACCGAATGGGACAGCGGCAACGACTTCTTTCCCGCCACCTCGTTCCAGGTGTCCAACATCAACGGCGGCACCGGCGCCACCAATGTGATCCCTGGCGAGGTGGAGGTCGTCTTCAACTTCCGTTACTCCACCGAAACCACCCACGAAGAGCTACAACAACGGGTCGAGGAAATTCTCAACAGGCATAACCTGAAATATACCCTCGAGTGGAATCTCTCCGGTTATCCCTTCCTCACCCCCAGCGGCGCCCTGGTGGATGCGGCCTGCACCGCGGTAAAGACCGTACAGGGTATCGATACCGAGCTGTCCACCGCCGGCGGCACCTCGGACGGACGCTTCATCGCCCCCACCGGAGCGCAGGTGGTGGAACTGGGCCCGGTGAACGCCACCATCCACAAGATCGATGAATGCGTGGCGGTGGCGGATCTCGACAAACTGTCGAGCATGTACGAACACATTCTCATCGAGCTGCTGAGCCGCTAGGCCATGACCTCCACGGACGGCGAGCGCCAGCCCATCCTGTGGTACTTCGCCGATCCCATGTGTTCCTGGTGCTGGGGTTTTTCTCCGGTGATCCGGCAGATCAAAAACACCTTCGCCGACCGTCTGAAGATCTCCCTCAACCTCGGCGGCCTGCGCCCCGGCACCACCACACCCATCAGCGAACAACTGCGTGAGGAAATCCTGCATCACTGGCACGAAGTGCAACGCCTCACCGGCCAGCCCTTCCGCTTCGAAAATGCACTGCCCGAGGGTTTCGTCTACGACACCGAGCCCGCCAGCCGCGCGGTGCTGAGCATGGGCAAGTTGCAAGCGGAAAATACCCTCGCCTACTTCGCCACCATCCAGTCCGCGTTCTACCGCGAAGGACGCGATGTCACGCAAACGGAGGTGCTCACTGAGCTGACCCTGCCCTTCGGCATCGACGCCGAGGAATTCCAAACCCTGTTCAACGCCAACGCCCTGCGCGCCCAAACCTGGGAACATTTCAAACGCAGCCGCCAGGCCGGTGTGCGGGGCTTCCCCACGCTGATCTGGCAAGAGGGTGAACAGATTGACACCCTGTGTACCGGTTATCGTCCGTGGCCGGATATCGAGTCCTTGCTGGAACAACGCTTGTCCGCTGGGGACAGGCCATGAGCATCAACATCGAAATCGTGTGTGACATTATCGTTCGCGCCGCGCAGGAAGAATTACTGCCCCGTTTCACCCGGGTGGCCCGCAACGAAAAGGCCGATGGCAGCGTCGTTACCGAGGCCGACCTTGCCTGCCAGCAACACATTGCCGAACGCCTGCGCCGCCACTGGCCGGAGATTGCTTTTCTTGGCGAGGAAATGGACGGCAGACAACAGGCCGAGCTGCTGCAAGGCCCACAGCCCCTCTGGTGTCTCGACCCCCTCGACGGCACCAGCAACTTTGCCAATGGCATTCCCTATTTTTCCGTGTCCCTGGCCTTGATCGAACGGGGGCAGGTCAGCCTGGGCCTGGTGTATGATCCCTTGCGCGACGAATGTTTCGTCGCGGATCCGCAGGGTGCCCGTCTGAATGATGAGCCATTGACGCCCATTCACAGCGGCCTGTCCCTGCAACAGGCCACGGCCATTGTAGACTTCAAGCGGCTGTCGCCGACGCTGGCGCAAAGACTCGTCAGCCAGACCCCTTACGGTTCCCAACGCAGCTTCGGCTCGGTGGCCCTGGACTGGTGCTGGCTGGCCATGGGCCGTGGTCATGTGTACCTGCACGGCCGCGCCAACCTCTGGGACTATGCCGCCGGAGAGTTTATCTTTCGCCAGGCCGGCGGCCATTCCTGTACCCTGGAGGGCGAGGCGGTGTTTGTGAATGCCCTCAGCGGACGTTCCAGCGTGGGCGCCGTGGACGAAAAGCTGTTTCATCAATGGACGCAGTGGTTGGAAATAACACCACCTTCACTATCGAGATAAGACATGGGCATGCCAACACAACAACGTTTTTCCCGCCTGTTTGGCTGCCTGACTTTGTTCATGATGCTCAGCCCCAGTGCCTTGGCAGGAACAAAGGCCAACCTACACAGTTGTTCCAAAACAGGCGTGCAACTACAGATACTGGGTTCCGGCGGCCCCGAGCTGGGCGACCGCCGCGCCTCCAGCAGTTACCTTGTGTGGCTGGACGGCAGGGCCCGCGTGTTGATCGATGTGGGCGGCGGCAGCAGTCTCAACTTCGGCCGCAGCGGCGCGAAAATGGAAGACCTCGACGTGATCCTGTTCAGCCATTTCCACGTGGACCACAGCGCCGATCTACCGGCGCTGATCAAGTCCTCCTTTTTTGATGATCGCCAGCGTGACCTGCCGGTGTATGGCCCCTCCGGCAGTCCGTGGATGCCGGATACCGAGGATTTCCTGGAATCCCTGTTCGGCATCGAAGGCGCCTTTCGTTACCTTTCCCCCTTTCTCGACGAGGGTCGCAGCAATGGTTACCGGCTCAGCGCAAAGGTGCTGGATGTGGACAAACGCACAATACAACAGGCCTTTGCCAACGAACGCATCACCACCACCGCCATTGCCGTCCACCATGGCCCCCTGCCGGCCCTGGCATGGCGCGTGGAACTGGCGGGCAAAAGCATTGTTTTCAGCGGCGACATGAACGGCGACTATCGCACCCTGCCGCTGCTGGCGAAGAATGCCGACCTGCTGCTGGCGCACAATGCCGTACCCGAGGGGGCACGAGGCGTGGAACGCAAGCTGCACATGCCACCCACGGTAATCGGCGAGATCGCCGGACAAGCGCGGGTCAAACAACTGGTGCTTTCGCATCGCATGAAACGCACGCTGGGAAAAGAACAGCAGACGCAGGACAACATCCGCAAGCACTATCATGGCCCATTCCTTTTTGCCGACGACCTGCAGTGCATTACCCCCTGAGATGCTCAGCGGGTAATTTTGCCTGTTGGCCGTCGTTAAAACGCGCTACCCTTTATGGTGCACTATTTGTTAATTTCATGGTCTTATCAAGGGTCTCAGAATAGGTTTAACAGACATCTGTGGGCATTCGTCAGCTTGGACATGTCTGAAGGAACTGTGAGGGAACGCAACATATCCCATAGCGCACATATACAATGTCAAATACTGTGGGAGCGCCTTTCCAGGCGCGAATCGCGCCTGGAAAGGCGCTCCCACACCGGGGCACTAACCCTGTAGCAATTATTTTGAGATGATCAACAATGGTAGTTTCTGCACAAAAAACTGCATACCGAATTTGAAGGAGCAAACTCATGGCAGACTTCGAGCAGGCCATCGCCAAAACACTGGAATTTGAAGGCGGCAATACATTTACCAATGACAGCACCGATCGCGGCGGTGCCACCAGGTACGGCATTTCCCAAAACGCCTACCCCGATCTCGACATCCAGAATCTCAACGAGAAACAGGCCAAGGAGATCTACCGACGCGATTACTGGAACCGCATACGTGGAGACGACATCCTCTCGCAACGGGTGGCGGAAAACATCTTCGATGCCTGCGTCAACATGGGGGTGCGCAGCGGCAGTAAATTAGCCCAATTATCGTTAGGCATCGAACCCGCCGATGGCATCATCGGCCCCCAGTCCCTGAAAGTCATCAACGCCGCGGACGAGGAATTGTTTCTCGCCAAGTTCGCCCTGGCAAAGATGCAACGCTACGTGGAAATCGTCCAGGCCGACAGCAGTCAAAAGAAATACCTGCTGGGCTGGCTCAATCGCACCCTGGCGAATACGGCCTAGTCCGACTAGTATCAAAGAAGGAACACACCGATACCCGGCCTACAGAGATCACCATGAGCGACACAGACAACACCGAAAAACGCCATTTCTCCCGCATCCCCTTCGTCACCGATGTCCACCTGGTGAATGCCGAGGGCAGCTGGGATGTGCAACTCGTGGATGTCTCGCTCAAGGGTATCCTCACCACCGTGCCCGCTAACCCGGCCATCAAGACCGGCGAGCATTATCTTGCCGAAATGCTCACGGAAAACGACGAAGCCACCATACGCATGGAGGTCTCCGTGGCCCACATCGAGGAACAGCGGGTTGGCTTTCGTTGTGAACACATCGACCTGGACAGCATCTCCCACCTGCGGCGGCTGGTGGAGCTGAATCTGGGCGACGATGAAATCCTGCACCGTGAGCTGTCGGAGCTGCTTCACCATTCAGAGGATTGAGGGATTAACACCGTAGGGTGGGCACGTTTTTTGTGCCCACGCGTTGTCGTGCATTTACCCGTGGGCACGAAAAACGTGCCCACCCTACGTCACTCAGCACTCTGCAAGCGCCGCCGCCAGGTTTTTAACCCCCACCACCTTCATCCCCTTCACTCCACCCTTGGGCACATTGGCCTCGGGCACGATGGCCTGCCTGAAGCCATGCTTGGCCGCTGCGTTGAGACGCTCCTGGCCGCTGGGCACGGGGCGGATCTCGCCGGACAGGCCCACTTCACCAAACACCACCAGGTCCGTGGGCAGTGGCCGGTCGCGCAGGCTGGAAATAATCGCCAGCAACAACGCCAGATCGGCGCTGGTCTCCAGCACCTTGAGACCACCCACCACGTTGATGAACACATCCTGATCCCCCACCTGCACCCCGCCGTGGCGGTGCAGCACGGCAATCAACATGGACAGACGGTTTTGATCCACACCCACAGCCAGGCGCCGCGGGTTGCCCAGGTTGCTGTCGTCCACCAGGGCCTGCAACTCGACGAGGATGGGCCGGGTGCCCTCCCAGATCACCATCACCACGCTGCCGGCGGCGGGCTCGCCGGCGCGGGACAAAAAGATCGCCGAGGGATTCTTCACCTCACGCAGGCCCTTCTCGGTCATGGCGAACACACCCAGCTCGTTCACCGCACCGAAGCGGTTTTTCACCCCGCGCAGGGTGCGATAGCGATTGTCCGTGGAACTCTCCAGCATCAGCGAGCAATCGATCATGTGCTCCAGCACCTTGGGTCCCGCCAGGGAGCCTTCCTTGGTGACATGGCCGACGAGAATCAGTACGGTATTGGTGAGCTTGGCGTAACGGATCAAATAGGCCGCGCACTCACGCACCTGGGCCACACCACCGGGGGCGGACTGCACATCTTCGTGACCCATCACCTGAATGGAATCCACCACCAGCAACTTGGGGTTATGTTTTTCCGCCACCGCGCAAATGCTTTCCACGCTGGTCTCGCTGAGCATCTTCAGAGTGTCCGTGGGTAACGACAGGCGCTGTGCGCGCATGGCCACCTGTTGCAGGGACTCCTCGCCGGTGACGTACATGGCGCTTTGCGTCCGCGCCAGTTTGCACAACACCTGCAACAGCAACGTACTCTTGCCCGCACCGGGATGTCCGCCGATCAAAATGGCCGAACCCGGCACCAGGCCACCGCCCAGCACCCGGTCCAGTTCATCCACACCGGTAGCCATGCGCGGCAGCTCCGTCAGATCGATCTCCGCCAGGGTCTTTACATCGGAGAGGCTGCCCGCGTAACCGGCAAACTGCCCGGCCTTGGGCCGGCTGCCGCCACTGGCGGGGCTACCGGTGCGAAACTCCGCCAGGGTATTCCACGCGCCGCAGTCATCGCAACGCCCCTGCCACTTGGGATAGTCCGAGCCGCAGTCGCTGCACACGTAGGCGATTTTGGTTTTGGCCATGTTATCTATTTTCCGTTATTGAGTAACGAGTATCGAGTTTCTAGGAGCGAGGAAAAACCACATACTCGATACTCGCCCCTCGTTACTCGATACTTTCTTTCACATACTCCCGCGGCACCCGTGCAGCAACATTGCAAAACAGTTCATAGGCGATAGTATCGGCTGCACGCGCCACGGTTTCCGCGGGTAGCCCCTCACCCCATAATACGACCTCATCACCGACCTTTGCCTCGGGCTGGCCGCGCAGATCCACGCAAAGCATGTCCATGGACACCCGGCCGATAAGTGGCGTCTCGACACCGTTGACCAGCACCGGCGTACCAGTGGGCGCATGGCGCGGATAACCGTCACCGTAGCCCATGGCCACCACGCCCACCGGCATGGCCTCGGGACAGACCCAGGTGCCTCCATAGCCCACGGCATTGCCCCGTGCGCAGTGCTTGATCGCAATGAGTTCGCTGCGCAGGGTCATTACCGGGCGCAGGCGACGCTGCTCACCGGTCTCGCCCAGAAAGGGCGACACACCGTAGAGCATGATGCCGGGACGGTCCATGTCCGCATGACTGGCCAGCCAGCCGAGAATGCCCGCCGAATTGGCGATGCTGCGTTCGGTGTGTGCCTGAGGTAACACGCTGTTGAACAGCTCGATCTGGCGCTGGCTGGCCGGGTTGTGCAAATCGTCGGCGCAGGCCAGGTGGGTCATCAGCCTCGGCGGCTGGGCGACGGCGCTGCATCGGGTGAGCCGCTGCCAGGCGCTGGCGGCCTCGTCCACAGCAAAGCCCAGGCGATGCATGCCGGTGTCCACCTTGAGCCAGACAGTGATGGCCTTGGAAATATCCTGCTGCCGGGACAAGTCCTCCAGCGCCTGCAGTTGCCCAACATGATGCACCACGATGTCTAACGAGAATTGTTGGATATCGGCCAGTTCATCGGCATGAAAGAAGCCTTCCAGCAAGAGGATGGGATTTTCCACACCGGCCTCGCGCAGCAACAGGGCCTCATCGATGCTGGCCACGGCAAAGCCGTCCGCCTGTTCCGCCAGCGCCTGGGCCACGGGCAACAGGCCATGACCATAGGCGTCGGCCTTGATCACCGGATACTGTCTGGCATGGGGGTTGACCGCGGCGGCCCGTTGCAGGTTGTGCCGCAGGGCATCGCAATCAATGACGGCGCGCGCCGCCCGGCTCATGCGTCCGGGCCCGAGTGCGCGTAACCCTCGTCATCGGAATAGATGTCGTGGATGAAGTTTTCGAAGCGGGTGAACTGGCCGAGGAAGGTCAGCCGCGTGGTGCCGATGGGGCCGTTACGCTGCTTGCCGATGATAATCTCCGCGGTGCCCTTGTCCGGGCTGTCCTCGTTGTAGACCTCATCGCGGTAGATGAAGGTGATCACGTCGGCGTCCTGCTCGATGGCGCCGGACTCGCGCAGATCCGACATCACCGGGCGCTTGTTGGGGCGCTGTTCCAGGCCGCGGTTGAGCTGCGAGAGGGCGATCACCGGCACTTCCAGTTCCTTGGCCAGGGCCTTCAGCGAGCGGGATATCTCGGAGATTTCGTTGGTGCGGTTTTCGGTGCTGCCGTGTACCTGCATTAACTGCAAATAGTCGATCACGATGAGCCCCAGGCCATGCTCGCGGCTCAGGCGCCGGGCGCGGGCGCGCAGTTCGTTGGGCGACAGCGCCGGGGTGTCGTCGATGAACAGCGGCGCCTCGGCGAGGATACCCACCGCCGAGGTGAGCCGCGGCCAATCTTCGTCTTCCAACTTGCCGGTGCGCACCTTGTGCTGGTCGATGCGCCCCAGCGACGACAACATGCGCATGGCCAGTTGTTCGCCGGGCATTTCCATGGAAAACACCGCGGTGGGCACGCCATGCTTGATGGCGGCGTGCTCGGCGATGTTCATGGCGAAGGTGGTCTTGCCCATGGAGGGCCGGCCGGCGACGATGATCATGTCACCCTTTTGCAGGCCGGAGGTCATCTCGTCGAAACTGTCCCAGCCCGTGGGCACGCCGGTGATGGGATTGTCCTGCTGGAAGAGCTCGTCGATACGGTCCACGGCCTTCACCAGTAAATCCTTGATAGCGGTGAAGCCTTGCTTGCCTCGGGCACCCTGCTCGGCAATCTTGAACACCGCGCTTTCCGCGCTGTCCAGCAGTTCCTCGGTGCTGCGGCCCTCGGTCTGATAGGCGCTGCCGGCGATATCGTTGCCCACGGCGATCAGCTGGCGCAACACGGAACGGTCGCGGACGATCTCCGCATAGGCCTTGATGTTAGCGGCGCTGGGGGTGTTCTTGGCCAGGGCGCCCAGATAGGCCAGGCCGCCTGCCTCCTCCAGCAGGCCCTGTTTTTCCAGCCACTCGGAAAGAGTCACCACATCGCAGGGCTGGTTCTGAGCGTACAGCGCAGCAACAGCACGGAAGATCAGCCGGTGGTCACGGCGGTAAAAATCCTCCTCCACCACCCGGTCGGCTACCTTGTCCCAGGCCTGGTTGTCCAGCATCAAACCACCCAGCACGGACTGCTCGGCCTCCACGGACTGGGGCGCCATGCGCAGGGATTCGGTGGCGATATCGACGATTTCGGGGGGATACTCTAATTCATTCATCGTCGGATCATGTTACCCGAAGTGTGGGAAAAGACCGAGAGGCAAGGGCAAGGAATTGGCAGAAAAATGAATATTTTTTTGCCATAGAAGACACAGCGTCCAGGGAGGAGAAATGTTGTTTATCTCAACCCTACGCAACCTCTGTGTTCTCTGCGGCAGAACAATCTGGCAACACAAAAAACGGCGCCCCGAAGCTGCCCGGGACGCCGTTGCAGTGGGTATCGCCTGCGGAGAAATCAGGCTTCAGCGACAATGCTCAGCTTGACCTTGGCCACCACATCGCTGTGCAGGTCGATGTCGATCTCGTAGTCCCCCACCTGGCGCAGCGAACCTTCCGGTAAACGCACTTCCGAGCGGCTCACCTCGGTACCTGCCTCGGTAATGGCCGCGGCGATATCGTGGGTGCCCACTGAACCAAACAGCTTGCCCTCTTCCCCAGCCTGATGGGCGATGGTGATCTCCATGGCGTCCAGGGCGGCCTTGCGGGCCTCGGCAGCGGCCAGTTTCTCGGCGGCGGCCTTTTCCAGTTCGGCGCGGCGCGCCTCGAACTTGGCGATGTTTTCCTTGCTGGCCGACACGGCCTTGCCCTGGGGGATCAGAAAATTACGACCGTAGCCGGCCTTCACATTGACCTGGTCACCCAAGTCACCCAGGTTTTGCACTCGTTCCAATAAAATGACGTTCATTGCAGCTTCCTCAGTTCAATCTTCAAAAAATATTCAAGGCCTTGCCAGGCGCCGGCGAAAATCCGCCCAGGTGTCGGTGAGGCCCAGCACCGCCACCAGCACCATCAGTTGCGGCAGTACGAACATCATGAGCAGATAAAACGCCACCAACCAGCCCACATGCAGTTTGCGCCGGGCGACGACGGCGTGGATCAGCGCCAGCCCCTGCAGTACGTAAAGGCTGAGGATCACGATGACGATCTCCCCGGCCATGTGCGCCACCACGCCCAGGGGCAACAGCGACAGCGCGATAAACACCAGTGACACCAGGGCCAGTCCCTGCCCCAAACGCAGCTCGTGAAATTCCTCACGAAACCCGCCCGGGTTGAACAACTGCGCCTGCCAGGCCCGTGCCAGATACAAGCACATCAGCACATTGAGGCTCACCCCAGCCGCGGCCACGCCGGTCATGATCTTGGACAACTCGGCGAAGATGCTCTCCACCGTGGCACGATCCGCCAAGGGGCCACCGGCCTCGATGGCAGGCTCGAACATCGTCATCAACACCTGCTGCCACCAGGCGCCGAGGTCATCCACCGCGACATACATGGCGATCACACCAAGAATGCCCAATCCCCCGGCCGCCACCGTAGCCACGGTCAGGGAGCGTGTATCCCGCAACACCCATCCCAGGAGCCACAGGGGCAACCACAACACAGCCAGGAACACCAGGCCCGGCAGTGGGTTCCCCAGCGACACCGTGGCCAGCAAGGCCACGAAGGCGGTGCTGCCCAGCATGACCGTGGCCCCGGGGCCTGGTCCCTTGCGCAGGGTCACTAAAGCCACCACGGCGCCACTGACGATGCTCAGCGGCGGCAGCATCATGGCCAGCACGGCCATGCCCACCGTCACCAGGATGGCCTGACTCGGCCCACGCAGAATGAATGTTGCCAATGCCTTCATTGCATTCTGCCTCGCAGACCCTGATTCAACACCTGCGTCAAGCGGGTATTGGCAAGGTCTGTCGCCGTTACTTGTGTGAATCGGTGTACGGCAACAGCGCCAGGGCACGGGCGCGCTTGATGGCCGTGGTCAGCTGGCGCTGGTACTTGGCCTTGGTGCCGGTGATGCGGCTGGGGACAATCTTGCCGGATTCCGAAATATAGGCCTTGAGCGTGTTGAGATCCTTGTAATCGATCTCTTTGACGCCTTCCGCGGTGAAGCGGCAGTATTTTCTACGACGGTAAAAACGTGACATTCACTTATCCTCTGATCTTTTCAACAATGCCTGCCTGATATTCACAGACAGGCCGTGGCATGGACTCAGGCCTCGGCGCCACCGGTCTCTTCAGCGGCGGCCTCGGCTACAGGGGCCTCCTCAGCCGGGGTCTCGGCTGCAGGAACCTCCGTTGCAGGAGGTTCGGCTGCCGGTGCGGGGCGGCGCTCGCGGGACTCGTCTTCCTTGGAGCGGGCCAGCGGTGAAGGCTCAGTGACGGCGGTCTTGGTGCGCATCACCAGATTGCGGATCACCGCATCGTTGAAGCGGAAGGCGGTTTCCAGCTCTTCCAGGGCCTTGTCCGTGCACTCGACGTTCATCAGCACATAGTGGGCCTTGTGGATCTTGTTGATGGGATAAGCCAGTTGGCGGCGGCCCCAGTCTTCCAGGCGATGGATCTTGCCACCGTCGCCTTCAACCGTTGCCGTGTATTTTTCGATCATGGTGGGCACCTGATCGCTCTGGTCAGGGTGGACCAGAAACACAATTTCGTAGTGTCTCACGTGTTTTCCTTTTGGTTGCAGCCCCCCGGTGAACCCCATGCTGAGCATTCCCGGTGGAGCAAGGTTTTTTTGCCCTTTCCCTTGACTGGACCGGGAGGGGCAAGCCGAATTTTGAGCGGCGGATTCTACAGCAGCTGCGACACAGAAGCAACGTAGGGTGGATAAGTATCGAGGGGCTGGGTAAAAAACCTGCCTGGGTTTTCCTGGCAAGGCGTTCGCCGTCACGTGATGCTGGCCGCAAACGAATGGCTAGGTGACGGTTAACACCAGTGACGTTGGCCAAAACAGCGCGCCTATCTCGAAATCGATTTAGGGCTCCAGCCCCAACGTTTCCCACAACCACTGGGTATCATAGGGCGTTTGTCCCGTGCCAAGGACGCGCCGTTGTTCACTGTTTTCCAGTTGTTTCAACCAGTCGACCACTTTGGAACGGTGGGCTGGATCCGCGGCACATTGGCGTGGGCTCATGTTGCCCAACGCGGGGATGGGTTCATTGAGACATGTCTGATAGTGGCGATCGAGGTAAGCATGAATCATGGCTTCTGATTCTTTGGGATCAATCTCTGCGGCAGCGGGTTCGGCCTCATGCTCATCGCCCCCCGCCATGATCTGCTCGGGGCTTTGCACCTGACTCAGTGGCACACCCACCAGTCCTGCCAACAATTCACCCAATACGGCCTTGCCACGCTCAGTGCGGGCCTCGGAGTTGGTACTGAAAATCAACCTCCTGCGGCCCAATTCCAGGTTGCCGCTGACGGGGTGGCGCCCTTCAAGTTGCGCATCGATACTTTTTGCATCCGCCGGGACCTCTTTCCTCGCTGGCGGAGCCGATTCCAGCCAATTCCAGAAAAACGGCTCTTCACCAGCCAGAACCCATTCCGGGGCCGCCTCCAGGCGCTGGATAATGGCCTGCCGTATTGCGTCCGTCTCATCGGAAAGAGGGAAATGGGTTTCAAAGAAGGAGATAGGATCGCCATCGCTATTGTACAACTCCGGCAATGAAGCATACTGGCGGCTCAGAGTATGCATCAACCAAATATTACTGAAGGCGGGACAGGCCTCACGCAGGTGGTGATCATCCATGTCCTGCGGTAAAGGAAGGTCGATGCTGCCATCTGCTTCGACCGACAACGTCTCCAGCGCCGTTTGCAAGGCCTCGTGGCTGTTGTCCAGTACCCGTAGCAGACTCTGCACGGCCTCCGGGGAAAATGGCAAAATACCGCCGCTGAACAGGTGTTTACCCTCCTCGCTCAGCACCCGTGCGGCTATGCGATCCCATTTCGCCATTTGTTGGGTTCCGACCTTTTCGTACACCCGTACGGTCTTTCCAGGGCGCAGTAGATCCCGCACCTCGCAATAGTGTCCGGGACTGACATCCACGACTTCATACAGGGACAGAACCGAATCACGCAGGGCCTTCAGGTAACGACGGCCGCGCACACTCTCCCGCCAGCCACGGCGATTGAGATAATCGTCCACCGGGTTGCCCGCCGCGGCCTCGCGACTCAGGAAGTCCTCGAACTGGATGCCGTACAACATGCCGGCATAGCCGGAGACTACCAATTCATCGCGCAACGCCTCCAACGTCAAGTCAAGGTGCTTGCACACCGGTGCCAGATGTCCCTGGAACACCTCCTCTCGCCAATCTGCCCATGCAGGACCCTCGCTCCATTTGATGATATTGCGAATGGCCTTGTCGATGTCACTGCGCCTGCCCATGAGAGGCTCGCCTCACGTTCGTTGAATAGACTTGATTGAAGGAAGGATTGTAAATACTTTCAGTCAAAACATCACTGCTGTCCCGTTAACTTTATATCCGTCATTCCGGCGAAGGCCGGAATCTAGGATGTCGTTAAAACCTCTGGATTATTCGCTGCGCTCACCCTTCGGGCCGCCTGTGGCGTTCAACGCGCTTCGCGCTTATGTTCCGGCCTTCGCCGTAATGACGGTAGAGGTTACTGACTATTCATGTCTCAAATTTTCAAATCATGCTGCAGCTCATGAAATACAAACTATTATGCCCACTAATACGAATATTAACGGGACAGCAGTGTCAAAACATAAGAATAAATTACTGATGTCCCGTTAACTTGCCTCATATATTGGGGCCTGTTAACAGTACTGACGCCACCACGTTGCTGCCCCAAAACAGGCCAGGCAATGCGCGAGGAGAGAAGTTTGGTCACTCCAAATGAACGACGAGCAACACGGCATGGCCTGTTTTGGGGCGCAACCCGAAAGGACGGGGCCCTTTTCCACAGGTCGGCGTTGCACCTCGCTCATGTGCAATGAGCACATCACGCTCGATGCGCCTTGCCCTGAGAAAAAGAGCCGCCGTCGCGGCGGTGTCAGTAATGTTAACAGGCCCTAGGGCAATCGTTGAGACAACGGGAAATCAGCGAGCTGTGCGACATTGAATAGATGAATATAGCAAGTCTTTTTTTATCATTCCGGCAAATGCCGAGATGACGAAGCTTAACTGAAGGGATCGCGGTAAACATAAATACATTTTTGCGTTTCCCGTGTAAAAAACCCCATCCCTACAAGACCTAACAATATTGTCAATGCCGTTCCCGGCTCCGGGACGCTTATCACACGATCCTGTATAAGCAGACTCACACCGGTGAAATCGATATCGGCAAAACCTATGTTGGGCGGTGCCAGGGGAAAACCTTCGGTGAAATCACCGAGGGTGTACGAAGGCATCAGCGTAGCGACACCGGTAGCGATCGCCTCGTAGGTCAGCGAAGCGAGCAGGATGTCGTTGCCCGTCACCGGCATCGGGAAGGCCAACCCTGCCAGGCCGTCACCATCCAGCCCACTGGCGGGAAACCAGTCGCTGCCGATGACCGGGGCGGCGGTCTGCGTCAACAGGCCCGAGGGGTTCTGAATGTCCAGCCCCCAGCCCAGCACGGGTTCCATGGCACCGATGTCGGCAACGATATCGACACTGAATACGTCTCCCACATGGATATCGGTGCTGGAAGGCAACAAGGAAACCATTACCGCCTCCGCCGACAGCGGCATGCACATGATCAATCCCAACAAGATGTTTCTCATCGTCAATCCCCTTCTTCAATTATCCACCCTGCGCACTTAAGGAACCTCTGATCAATTCATGACTGGCGGCTATGAGCCCAAAATGGCCAATCTCTGCGTTGCCAATCTTGCCAATAGTCCCCGCTATTGGCGGCGATCGGCGTCTTGATCCTGACCATTTTGAATCTCATATCCGCTCACCCAGAATTAATCAGGGGTTCCTTAAAAAGTAGCCATACCACGTCTGGTAATCAATGAAGGTGACGCAGCCATCCCCATCGTAATCCGCCTCGGTATTGTAGCCCGTGGCACCGCTGCACTGGCCGAAACTGGCGTTGAAGAGCGTGAAGTCGTCACTGTCCACGTCACAGTCGCCGTCCAGATCGCCGGCCACCCCGCCATTGCAACCGGTGGCGGAGGATTCCACGGTAATCGTGATCCGCTCCGAATCACTCAGGGGCGGGATACCGCTGTCGGTAACGTCGAAACCGACGGATACGCTGCCGAGCTGGCTGACGTCCGGGGTCCAACTGAAAGTCGCGGTACCATCGCCGTGATCCTGCAAGCTGGCACCGGCAGGCAGATCGGTCACCCCGAAGCCAAGCGCATCGCCATCGGCATCACTGGCCGAGAGTTGCAACGTCAGCGTTTCACCCGCCGACACCGTGCGATCACCGATGGGCGCCAACACCGGTGCACGGTTGCTGTCGCCTACGGTGATGGTCACGGACTCCGCATCCTCTGCAGGCGGCTGGCCGTCGTCGCTGACGGTGATGTCGAGCACATGGCTGCCCGCCTGGGTAAAGTCGGGGATCCAGCTGAGCACGGCGGTGCCGTCTCCGTTGTCCACGAAGTCCGCCCCGTCGGGCAGGCCGCCAACGAGGAAGGCAAGGCCGTCGCCATCGGGATCGCTGGCCGTGAGGTGAATCGTCAGCAGCACGCCTTCGCTCACGCTGCGGTCACCGATGGGCGCCAGCACCGGCGGCCGGTTGACGTCGCCCACCGTGAGGGTGACCTGCTCACTGTCGCTGGCCATGGGCTCGCCATTGTCGGTGACGCTGATAATGGGCTGGAAGTTACCCGCCTGGGTGAAGCCCGGGGTCCAGCTGAACAGCGCGGTGCCGTCGCCGTTGTCCACCAGCGTTGCGCCGGTGGGCGCGTTGGCCAGGGCGAAGCTCAAGGCATCGCCGTCCGGATCGGTGGCCGAGACCAGGAAGCTCAGGGTCTCGCCCTCGTTCACCGTGCGCGCGCCGATGGGCGCCAGCAGCGGCGGCCGGTTGACGTCGCCCACCGTGATGGTCACCTGCTCGCTGTCGCTGGCCATGGGAACGCCGCCGTCGGTGACGCTGATGATGGGCTGGAAGTTGCCCGCCTGGGTGAAGCCCGGGGTCCAGCTGAACAGCGCGGTGCCGTCTCCGTTGTCCACCAGCGTTGCGCCGGTGGGCGCATTGGCCAGGGCGAAGCTGAGCGCGTCGCCGTCCGGGTCGGTGGCCGAGACCAGGAAGCTCAGGGTCTCGCCCTCGTTCACCGCGCGCGCGCCGATAGGCGCCAGCAGCGGCGGCCGGTTGACATTGGTGACATGGAGCACGAACGTCTGGCTGTCGCTCAGGCCGGCCGCATCGGTGGCGGTCACGGTGACGGTGTAGTCACCGGCATCGTCGAAACCGGGATTCGCCTGCAGCGTGCCGCTGCCGTCGCCGTTGTCGATGAGGCCGACGAAGGCCGGCGCCGAGACGGACAGGACGAGGCTGTCGCCGGCATCCGGATCCGTGGCCGAAAGGGCCAGGGACAGACTGCCGCCCTCCGCCAGCGTCTGATCACCGATGGGATCCAGCGATGGCGCCCGATTCACGTCCCCGACCTGCAGGGCAAAGCTGCGCATGTCCGTGAGGCCGCCGGCGTCGGTGACGGTGACGGTGACGGTATACGCGCCAGCCGCCGTGAAGCCGGGCGCAAGGGTGAGCGATCCGCTGCCGTTGCCGTTGTCCGTCAGGGTGACGAAGGCCGGGCCCGACAGCGACAGGGTGAGGCTGTCGCCGACGTCGGGATCGGTAGCCGTCAGGGCCACGAGCTGCGTCCCGCCCTCGTCCATGGTCAGGTCGGCCAGGGGATCGAGCACCGGGGGATGATTGGCATCGGCCGCGCCGGTGAAAAAGACCCAGCGGTAGTCGGCCGCCGCGGTCGCTCCCGAACCGGCGCTGCACACCCCCGCCGGCCCGCCGACGATGGTGGCCCGGTAGCGGGTGTTCGGCTTGAGGAAGAACTGGCTGTTGGGGTGCGGCGCATCCAGGCCCAGGCGCAGTACGGCGATGGTGGTGCCGCCCGCCGGCGGGTCCTCCACCGTCAGGTCGACGGGGATGTGCCGCAGCGGATCACCGCCGGCATCCAGTTCCTCCAGGTAGAAGGTGCCGGCCTGCTGCAGATCGGCGGACACCACCTGCAGGCCCTTGTTCGGATCCAAGGGATCGATGGGCGCCGTCACCACGTTGCGCCAGGTGTCGGCGCGCAGGCACGAGGCATCCACCGGCGGGGTGAACACGGCCATCACCGAGGTGGTGATGGGGATGTCCGCCTGGTTGGGCGCCGGGTTCACCGCCAGTACCGTGGGTGGCTGGTCCGCCGGCAGGGGCTGGAAGCTGGCCGGGTAGCTGCCGAGGATGTTGCATGCCGCGCCATCGGGACCGGTATCCACCGTGAGGGTGATGGTCTCGGCGGCGATGGCCTGGCAGGCGATGATCTCACCTTCCACCAGGGACTGCACGCGGAAGCCGGCGCTCACCGTCTCGCCGGGCTGGATGTGCCCGAAGGCGCGTTCCTCGCTGGACGTGGCGACGGGCACGCCGTTCACGTCCACCAGCCGCGCATCGCCACCCACGAACAGCTCCAGGCTGGTGTACAGTGCCGGCCGCGAAGAGCTATTGGTGATCTCCACCACCAGGTCATAGATCTCGTTGGCGATGACGTCGGGCGCCCCCACGCGGCTGGGATGGCGCACCACCACGTCGAGGCTGGGCGGTCCCAGCACCTGCACCGTGGTGCCCGCCGTGCCGCTCACCGGCACCGGCGTCGGCAGGCCGCCGCCGCTGATGGCGCCGCTGAAGTCGACGTCCAGGCTGTGGGTGCCGATGCCGTCCCCGCGCACGATGAACTGGCCGCTGGCCACGCCGCCCGGGCCGATGTCGCCCAGGGCCACGCTGTCCGCGCTGTCGACCAGGCTGATATCGGTGACATCCGTCCCCAGGCCGGCCCGCACCGGCGTCAACCCGGCGGGCACGCGCACGCTGGCGTTCATGCCGGCCAGGGTGAAGGCGCTGGAGCGGTTGCTCAGCAACAGGGTGACCTGGAAGAACTCTTTCAGGGTCTTGACGCGGCCGTCGATGATGATGACGCCCGGGATGGTGTGGCCCTCGGGATCGGTGATCACCACCAGCTGGGCGCAACCGGTGACGCAGCCGCTCGGCGTCCCGCCGACGCCGCCGCTTCCACCACCACCGCCACCACCGCCGCTTCCGCCGCCACCGACCCAGGCGCTGCCGAGGCCATAGCTGACACCGCCGGCGCCCGGCTTGTGCACCACCGGCTGGCTGACGGTGACCGGCGTGCCGCCGATGGTGAGCACCACGGTGAACATGGAGACGTTGAAATTGGCGGCATCCGTGGCATCGATCACGCCCTTGTTCACCAGATCGTCGATCTCACCCTGGCTCAAGGGCCGCGAATAGACGTCGGCAAACACCACCTCGCTGGGATCGAGATGGATGATCTGCACCGGCGCCGCGCTGGCCACCGGCTTGGGTGCCGGCGCCAGGTCGTCGATGGCCGAGGCGATCAGGGTGTTCTGCTGGTTGTGCCGCAGGGGCACGTCCAGGCAGAAGGTCGAGGTGCCCGCATCCAGTGCCGTGGAAACCACCCGGGCGCCGCCACTGATGCGCACCGTGGTGTTCTCCCGCGCACTGCCGCATACCTGCACGCTGTCCTGGGCGGTGATCATGGGCAGGGGATCCAAGACCGGCGCCGTCAGCGGTGTGGTGTTCTTCACCGCCGGCGTGCCCGGCATGGCGGGCAGGTCTGTGCCGTCCCGGGTCAGCGTCACCTCCACGGCGATCACCCCATCGGCCAGGCCACAGGCATCGATGCCCTCGAAGGCCACGGTCCCCGCCCCATCGGGAGCGGAGTAGACCGTGCTCACGGCGCGCATGCCACCCTGATCCACCAGCGCCACCACGAAGGTGTCGGCACCGCTGGCCCCGGCACCAAGGCTCACCTCGCCGCCCACACCGGCACAGGTGGATGCCGTGATCACATCATAGCCGCCGGCCGTCCCGACCCGCGCCGCCAGCACGGGGTTATCCTGCAGATCGGGAGCCGCCGCGCCCACCTTGCCCGCCAGGGCCACGGTGCGCACCGGCTCGACGGCATCGTCACTGTCGATGCGCAAGGTGCCCAGCACCGACGTGCCGGCGGCCGTACCCAGCGGCGGCGCGAAGCGCACCACCAGGTTGCGTGCCTCACCGGGCTTCAGGCTGAAGGGCAGGGATTCGCCCAGCGCCGGTGCCGCGCCGAACAGGCCGTTGTCGACACTCAAGGCGCTCACGCTCAGCGGACCGGCGCCGGTATTGGTTACGGTGAGCACCTTGTCGATGGCGCTGCCTTCCTCCACCGTGCCGAAATCGAGCACACTGGTGGCCTGGATCCGGCCGGGCTCCACCGCCGCCACGCCGCGGCCGGTCACCGTCACCGCCACCGGGCTGCCGGTATTGCTCAGCAGCGTGATGGTGCCGGTGAAATCACCCTCGGCGCCGGGGGCAAAACCCACCGCCACCGCGTGCGGGGTGGCGCCGGGCGCCACCTTGAAGCTGGCAGGCGGGAACACGCTGAAGGGCAGACCGCTGGCCTGCACGTCGCTCACCGAGAGGGTGGAGCCGCCGGTGTTGCTCACCGCCAGGGTCAGGCTGGCGCTGGTGCCCACCAGCACCTCGCCGAAATCGAGGCTCGCCGGCGTCACCGCCAGCACCGGCGGCGGCGCGTCGTTGACCGTCAGGGTAAAGAACTGCGACCGGGAGAGGCCCGAACCGTCGGTGACGGTCACCGTTACACCCGGGTAGACCCCCGCATCGCTGAAGCCCGGCGCGACGAGCAGTTGCCCGCTACCATCGCCATTGTCCGTCAGGGTAACGAAGGCCGGCCCGGTGAGGGACAGGACCAGGGTATCGCCACTATCCAGGTCGGTCGCCAGGAGCGGGATGGTGATAGTAGCCCCCTCGTCCAGCGACTGATCCCCCAGCGCCGCCAGGTTGGGCGCCCGCGGCACATCGTTCACCGTCAAGGTGAAGGACTGGCTGTGACTTAGGCCGCCCAGATCGGTCACGGTGACGGTAATGGGATAGTCACCGGCATCGGCAAAGCCCGGGGAGGCAGTGAGTTCACCCGTACCGTTGCCATTGTCCGTCAGGCTGACGAAGGCTGGCCCGGTCATGGAATAGACCAGCACATCGGCGGCGTTGGGATCCGTGGCCGACAGGGGGATGGTCAGGCTGGTGTTTTCATCCAGGTTGGCATCGGCCAGGGCGGTAAGCACGGGTGGATGGTTGGGGGCTGTGATAGAAGCGATTGTGACATCGTCAAGATACCAGCCGGTGCTTTCGTAGTTGGCACTGCTGCAACACGGCCGGGAGGCGGTGTGGAAAAAGGCCACCCGCACCGTCTCGCCGGCATAGGCGGTCAGCTCCACGTCACCCTGCGACCAGCCGGAGGTGTTGGCGGCCACGGTGCCCAGGTTGACCCAGTTGCCCCACGTGCCACCGGCCGCATCCCACACCGAGACGTGCACCTCGCCCCAGTCACCGCCGGCGTAGGAAAACCATTGCTGGAAGCGCAGGTGGACTTCTTCGCTGCCCGAGACCGCTGGCAACACCAGGGTGGGACTGATCAGACGGCTGTCGGTGTCAGGGCCATAGTTGCCACTCAGTTCCGTGCCGGCACACTGGCTGCTGTTATAGCAAGCTGAGGGACCCGCCGTGGGCGTGCCCACCTGCCACACACCGCGGTCCGCGTGCCAGTCGCCCCACCCGCCTTCGAAATCTCCGCTGAAGACCGGGGGCTTGGTGATGATCTGGATATCGTCAAGATACCAGCCGGTGCTTTCGTAGTTGGCACTGCTGCAACACGGCCGGGAGGCGGTGTGGAAAAAGGCCACCCGCACCGTCTCGCCGGCATAGGCGGTCAGCTCCACGTCGCCCTGCGACCAGCCGGAGGTGTTGGCGGCCACGGTGCCCAGGTTGACCCAGTTGCCCCACGTGCCACCGGCCGCATCCCACACCGAGACGTGCACCTCGCCCCAGTCACCGCCGGCGTAGGAGAACCATTGCTGGAAACGCAGGTGGACCTCTTCATCAACAGAAGTCAGAGCAGGAAGCGCTAGCGACGGGCTGATTAGCCGACTATCCGCATCGGGCGGGTAGTTACCACCCAACACCGTCCCCGCACACTGTGCCGAGCTACCGGCACAGGCGGCCGGACCGGCACCGGGGGTACCGATCTCCCACACGCCGTTGTCCATACTCCAGCCGGCGGTGCCGGCCTCGAAGTCTTCCACAAATACCGTGGCAGCATAGAGCGGAGGCACCATACCGAAAAAGATGATGAGCAACCCGAAGAGGCGGAACCTGACTAATAATTGATGAATGCACTTCATTTCCCTCTCTCCCTGGACGAACTTCCTGCTACTTGTTTGGTGGATCCACGGCCTCATTTTGCAGAGCCTTGTTTGACTTCTTATGTATCTCTGCCAGTGATCGCAGCACCTTCACCTCTGCTGTCGGTAGTCTCTTCCCGATCGTGCCCGGCAACCCATTCGTGATAGGCGTGCATGTTCTCCAATGCGTTTCCAGACCCTGATAATTTTGCGCACGCTAATAGCCGGGGACCAGCCCTTCCAGCACCCGGTAGTAATCCAAGGCACTGGTAGTGACCTTGTCGAAAAAGATCCACCAGAAGGCGATGATCAGTGTCAGGGGCGGGAAGGAAGGCGAATCCCTGGATCCGTGCCGGCGGGCGGCCTTCTCCGCCTCTAAGCAATGTCACATTCAAACCCGGCAGCAAGTCCGTTGACGTAGCAATGGTGGCAGTAGTGAGAAAGGTGACCCGGCCCCCTTTGGGATTGTGCAGCGCCTGCCGAAGCACACTGCGCTCGGCCTCGTGGAATGTCATCGTATGACTACCGTGTGACATTGCCTTGTTTCCCTGCAGCGACATCTTTGCCCTTCAACAAGCATCAAGGTTACTGACACATAAACGTGGGGTCAGTAGGATTACGTTGTCCCGCAAAAAGACTCGTCTGTTGTTTCTCAAGATCAAGCCGGTTATTTGCTTCAAGCATTATTCATGGGATGCCTTTCAGCAATCCAACAGATGTCGTAGATACTCATCCTCTGGCTACCGTCTCTCGGCGTTCATACACCACTGATTTAAAGGAAGTTTTTCTAACTCCGGGATATCCCTACGACAAATATCGTACTCCTTTAAGGGGCAACAGCTGATAGGCTCTCGGCCTTGTAGTTAGAGCACTGTAAGGACGTGTTATGAAAAAGGAAGGGCAAGCAAAAGAATCACCCGCCCTGAAAGAACGCCTGCGCGCCGAACTGGTACGCATCCATTTCACGCAACTGCCGGCCATGATCGTCGCGCCCTCCCTGGGCGGCCTGTTCAGTACGTGGGTGTTGTGGGGGGCGGTGAATAACGACTATTTGGTGATTGGCATGAGCGCGGTGTTGTCCTTATCCACGGCGCGGGTGTTCCTTTACCGCCGATACTTTGCATCGCCAAGCGAACGACAAGACCAGCGCCGCTGGAGCCACTTCGCCGTCTGCGGGGCCCTGTTATCCGGCGTCGTCTGGGGCAGTGCGGCGCCGTTCCTGTACCCGGCTCAGATTCCCGAATACAACATATACCTGCTGGTACTACTGGCCCTGGTGCCGGTGGCGCCCATTGCCGCCCTGGCGGTCTATCTGCCAGCATTCTACGCCTATTACCTGCCCTGTGTGACGCCCTATATCGTCACCCTCGCTCTGCAGGACACACGCGCTGAGCAGCTCACCGCTGTATTGCTGGTGATGATGTCGGGCGCCACCATCAACTTTGCCCGTGAATACGCCAAATCCCTGACTGAGGCCCAGCGCCTGCAACTGGAGTTGTCCGACCAAAAGGCGGCCCTGGAGCAGGCCGCACGAGTCAAGACCCAGTTCCTGGCCGCCGCAAGCCACGACCTTCGCCAACCAGTGCACGCAATGGGGCTGTTTCTCGAAAGCCTGCAACAGCGTGTCGCCGATAGGGAACAACAATCCCTGTTACGGCACATGCACAGCGCCCAGCAGGGCTTGCGCGGCATGCTGGACGAGATGTTGGATATCTCGCGCCTGGACGCGGAGGTGGTGCGGGTCCACCCGCAGGACTTCTCTTTACGCCCCCTGCTGGAAAAACTGGCCCGGGAATACGCGCCGCTGGCGACACAGCGCGGCCTGCGGTTTCGCTGGGTGTTGAAGGATGCCGTGGTGCACAGCGACCCGGTACAGTTGGAGCGCATCCTGCGCAATCTTCTCGACAATGCCCTCAAATACACCCGTCGGGGCGGCATCCTGCTGGCCTGCCGTCGGCGGAACGACCAGTTCCTGATCCAGGTCTTCGATACAGGGGCCGGCATCCCAGCCCGGCGGCAGAAAGAGATCTTTCTGGAATTCACCCAGATCGGCAACCCCGAGCGCGATGCAGGCCAGGGCCTAGGGCTGGGGTTGGCTATCGTGGATCGTCTGGCTCGGCTGCTAGGGCATGCCATAGAGGTGCGTTCACGTCCAGGACGTGGATCGATCTTCGGCCTGTGGGTGGCAGCCGGACAATCGCCGGCCAGGGTTCACCACTCCGCCGCGGCAACGCTAGACGCAGCCGGGCTGCGACCGAAACGCGTCCTAATTGTGGATGATAACGCCGCTATCCGGGCCGGCATTCGCACCCTGCTGCAGCAGTGGGGCTGTCAGGTGACCACCGCAGACTCGGCGCAAACGGCCCTGCAGCGATTGCGAGACACAGCCATACTGCCTGAAGCGATGATCGTCGATTACCGCCTGGCCAGGGGAGAAACAGCCCCCGAGGCCATCGCCTGGCTGCAGGAGCAACTACAGACCGACATCCCGGCCATCATCGTCACCGGCGATACTGACCCGTCACGCATCCGAGAGGCACACGCCTCAGGCTATCTGCTGTTGCACAAACCCGTGGCCCCTGAACGCCTCAAGGTCTGCCTCAACAGCCTGGCCGAAGCTGCCGTCTAGGGGGAAGCGCCCAGCAGGCCCAGCTGGCGGGCCCGCACCACCGCCTCGGTGCGGTTGCCCACCCGCAGGGCCTGCAAAATATCGGAGACATGCACCCGAACCGTCGCCTCGGCGATGCCCAGTTTGTGGGCAATACGCTTGTTGGCGCAGCCCTCTGCCAGCAGCGTCAAAACCTCGGACTGACGCGCCGTGAGCATCCCGTCGTGCAACACCGACGTCGCTCCCACAGGTCGTCTATTGCCCAAAGTGGCCGCGGGCACGTAGGTTTCGCCCGCCAGCACCAGACGCAAAGCGCTGAGCATGATGTCGCTACTAACCGACTTGGGAATGTAGCCCCGAGCGCCCGCCGCCAAGGCCGTGGTCATCACTTCCGGGTCTTCGTTGGCAGAGACCACCACCACCGGCGTAGCCGGCAGCAACTGGCAAATGGCCACAAGGCCGTGCAGCCCACCTCCTTCGGGTAACCGCCAATCGTACAGCACCAGATCCGGTGGATCCGCCTCAATGCAGTCCATGGCCTCGGCGACGGAATCCGCCTCCTGCACCCGCAGTTCATCGGCGAAATCCCACAAGGCCCGACCCAGAGCCTTGCGGAACAGCGGATGATCATCGATCAACAACACGTCCACAGGTTACGACCTCGTTTCAAGTTTCGCTGGAAAGGATCCTTATCACACAAAAGAAATAAGGGTTATCATCCAGACGGTCAAGGGGAATACGGCCGCCCGCAGTAATCAGGCATGGTTCTGCCGCAGCGCCTCATACAAACACACCCCTGTGGCCACGGAGACATTCAGACTTTCCACCGTACCGGCCATGGGGATCTTCACCAGGTAGTCGCAGTGTTCCTTGGACAGGCGGCGCAGGCCCTGGCCCTCGGCGCCCATGACCAGGGCCAGTGGGCCCTTGAGGTCGGTGTCGTACAGGGTTTGTTCGGCATGGCCGTCCAGGCCCACCAGCCAGATGCCGCGTTCCTTGAGGCTGCGCAGGGTGCGGGCCAGATTGGTGACCTGTACGAAGGGCACGGTCTGCGCCGCGCCGCTGGCCACCTTGATGGCGGTGGGGGTGAGCGTGGCGGCGCGGTCCTTGGGGACGATCACCGCCTGCACCCCGGCGGCGTCGGCGCTGCGCAGGCAGGCGCCGAGGTTGTGGGGATCGGTGACGCCGTCGAGGATGAGCAGGAAGGGCGGGCCGTCCAGCCGCTCCAGCAGGGCCTCCAGTTCGGCCTCGCTGTAGGTGCGGGGCGGCGCGGCGCTGGCCACCACGCCCTGATGGCGGCCCTGGGGGGCGAGATTGTCCAGCTTGGGCTTATCCGCCGTGTGCACGGGGATGCCGGCGGCCTCGGCCAGATGCAGGATGGCCTCCATTCGCCGGTCGTGGCGTTTGGCGTCCACCCACAGTTCGATCACGCTATGGGGGGCCCGTTCCAGGGCCGCCTGTACGGCATGCAGGCCGTAGAGGGTATGGGCCATCAGTCCGCCTTGGCCTTAGGTTTACGCCGCCGACGGCGTTTTTTCTTCACCGCAGCCGGCTGTGTATCTGGTTTGGCTTGCGCCTGCTTTGCACCGGCATTTTTCTTCACCACTTTCTTCACCACCTTCTTCTTGGCGGTCTTTTTCTTGGCCGTTTTCTTCTTGCCGGCCTTCTTTTTCACGGTCTGTTTCTCGGCCTTTTCCTGGCCTTTCCTGGGGCCACGCCCTCCTCGGCCAGCGCGTTTTTTGCCACCGCCGCGCGAGGGACGATCAGCGGGCAGTGATTCACCGGCATCGTCGAGCATCTCGAAGTCGATCTTCTTCTCATCCAGATCCACGCGCGCCACCTTCACCCGCACGGGGTCGCCCAGGCGGAAGGATTTACGGCTGTGCTCGCCGGTGAGCGTGTGTTTGGCGGCATCGAAGTGATAGTAGTCGTTGCGCAGCGAGGTGATGTGCACCAGGCCTTCGACGTAGATGTCCTTGAGCTCCACGAACAGGCCGAAACCCAGCACCGAGGTGACGATGCCGTCGAAGTCCTCGCCCACCTTGTCCATCATGTACTCGCACTTGAGCCAGTCGGTGACGTCGCGGGTGGCCTCGTCGGCGCGGCGTTCGGTCATGGAACAGTGTTCACCCAGGCGTTCCATGTCGCTGTGGCTGTAGTGAAAGGTCTTGGCCGGATTGCCGCCGGTGAGCTTTTTGAAGGCCCGGGTGACCCGCGACGCACCGGCGGCCTGCTTGGCGGCCCCGGAACGCAGGGCGTGACGAATGGCGCGGTGTACCAGCAGGTCGGGATAGCGGCGGATGGGCGAGGTGAAGTGGGCATATTCACCCAGCGCCAGGCCGAAGTGACCCTTGTTGTCCGGGCTGTACACCGCCTGATTGAGGCTGCGCAGCATCACCGTCTGGATCAGGTGGGCATCGGGCCGGTCGCGTACTTCGGCCAGCAGGGTGGCATAGTGCTTGGCCTCGGGCTGATCACCACCGGGCAGGTGCAGGCCCAGCTCGGCGAGAAATTCGCGCAGCGCCAGGAGTTTTTCCGGCTTGGGTGTTTCGTGAACGCGATACAAGGTGGGCATGTCGTTGGCGGCGAGAAAGCGGGCCGCCTCCACGTTGGCGGCAATCATGCATTCTTCGATCATCTTGTGGGCGTCGTTACGTTGCAGAGGCACGATGCGCTCAATCTTCTTGCCCTCGCCGAAGACGATGGTGGTCTCGGTGGTCTCGAATTCGATGGCCCCGCGGCGCTTGCGGCGGCGGTCGAAGGCACGGTACAGCTTGTGCAGGTTACGCAGGTGCGGCAGCTGCTCGGCGTATTCCTTGCACAGGTCCTTGTCGCCGTCGAGCATGGCCGCCACCTGGTCGTAGGTGAGCCGCGCGTGGGAACGCATCAGACCCTCGAAGAAGCGGTGGCTCTTCACCTTACCGCCACTGCCCACAATCATTTCGCAGACCATGCACAAGCGGTCCACTTTCGGGTTGATGGAACACAGACCGTTGGACAGCACCTCGGGCAGCATGGGGATCACCCGGCCGGGGAAGTACACGGAGTTGCCGCGTTCGATGGCCTCCTTGTCCAGGGCGGAATCGACGGCCACGTAATGGGAGACATCGGCAATGGCCACCAGCAGGCGCCAGTCCTTACCATCCTTGCCACCATAAGGTTCACAGTATACGGCGTCGTCGAAGTCGCGGGCGTCGGCACCATCGATGGTTACTAGAGGCAGGTCACGGATGTCTTCCCGACCCTGTTTCGCCGCCTCCGGAACCTCGGCCTTAAGCCCGGCGATCTCGTCCTCCACCGCTTCCGGCCACTGATGAGGCAACTCGTGAGAACGCAGGGCGATGTCGATTTCCATGCCCGGCGCCATGTGATCCCCCAGCACCTCGATGACCCGGCCCCTGGGCTGACGCCGGCGGGTAGGCTGCTGGATCAGCTCCACCAGGACGATCTGCCCTTCCTGGGCCCCACCGGTATCTTCCGGCAGCACGGCGATGTCGTGCACGATGCGCTTGTTGTCGGGGATCACGAAGGCCATGCCGCCATCCCGTTGCAGACGTCCCACCACCTGGTGGGTGTTGCGCTCCAACACCTCCACCACCGTGCCCTCGCGACGACCACGGCGGTCGATGCCGGTGACTTGCGCCACCACCCGGTCGCGGTGCATCAGCCCGCGCATCTCGCGGGCAGACAAAAACAGGTCGTCACTGCCGTCGTCGGGGATCAGGAAGCCGAAGCCGTCCGGGTGAGCCTGCACGCGGCCGCGTACCAGATCCATCTTGTCCAGCGGGCCGTAGGCGTTGCGGCGGTTGCGCACCACCTGGCCATCGCGCTCCATGGCGCGCAGGCGGCGGGTCAGGGCAATGGTCTGTTCTTCGTCGTGGAGATCCAGCACCTCGGCCAGTTGCTGCCAGGTCATGGGTTCACCGGCGGCGGTGAGGGTCTCGAGGATCAACTCACGACTGGCAATGGGGTTTTCATATTTTTGCGCCTCGCGCTCGGCGTGGGGATCGCGCACTGATTTTGAATGTTTTTTCGTCATACGGTTTTTCTTTATGGTCTTCTAGGTGATTTTCAGGCAACTTCTTCAGATTGTTTTCTTGAAGAAAGTCATTGGATTGATGTCTGGATATTGGCGTGCGACAGACTTGCACGATATGTTGCGCAGAGTATACGCGTTTTTTCCTATAAAAAGGGACTGGTACGCACAACAGGTAACACCCCTTATGCCCGCCTCCAAGGTGGCAGACATAAGGGGCCAGGTTTAAGAAACCTCTGATCAGTTCATGAACTCGTGTATTGCGTCTAAAATATCCAGCTTCTGCGTCGCCTAAAAGCGCCTATTGTGGATGCGCATCTCCGCAACAGCGGGCTGTTATGTGCGATTCGCGCCACACCTAAGAGCAGCTACTTTTGATGAATCTGAATATTGTAGATCACAATCTACTTCGTCCAGAATTAGTAAGGATCTCAACACTGGTTTAACAAACATCGGTGGGCATTAGCCACCTTGGGAAGGCCAGAAACGGCGGTGAGTGAAGGCAAGTTATCCCATAGCACAGTTAGTGCAAAATACGGAGTGCCAAATACAGTAGGAGCCCCTTTTTCAGGCGAGGTTCGCACCTGGAAAGGTGCTCCCACAGGGGGAAATAATCCTGCTGCAATTACTTTGCGACAATTATTAATCAGATGGTTCCATCTGCTAATGATATGGCCCCATCCCATTAGCAGTGAGATGGTTCATTAAAATTTCAGCAATACCTTCAGGTCACTGGCGCCCTCAGGCACACTTGGGAGATAAGCGATGGAGTTCGGTGTCTCCTTTACGTATTTGATGACCTTCTCTGGAGTTTTATAATAGATGGGACCGAGAACACCCTCAATAAACAGTTTTCTGGCCCAGATTTTTTTGTATCGCTTTAATGGTTTGCCGACGATCTTTTTCAAAAACTCCTCTTGCAAAGGCTCAAGGTCCACCAGCTTCACCCGCTCGCCACTAATGTTATTTATTTTCCCGCGATACAACCCCTTGAGCTGCGCTGGCGTGATTGCCTCAATACCATTGCTGACCACTACTCCGCTTGCCATGGCAAAACCGGCCTGCAACATCAGTAACACCACGATGAAAAAACACTTTTTCATTGCTCTACCCTCGTATGAGAATTCTTTGGAAGTCATTCTTTATTTCTCCGGCAACGCTCAGAAGGCCATTGTCCATTGCATCCAGTAGGAATTACTGGACTCCATCGGCTCATCCAGGTTGCGGACCTCTAGTTTGAGGGATGAATTCTCTACGAGATCATAACGCACACCCAGCACGGACTGACTATATTCAGTTGTACCTAGAGTGATGAAATAGGGATCATTGGCATCGATGTCTTTCATTTCCTCGTAGCGGAGATAAGGCATCAGCACATCCGAATAGGCGTATCCGGCCTGAATGTACCAGGCACTGGAGGTCCGTGAAGTACCTGCTGTATCCTTGTTGTTAATCGAAAAATACTCGAAGATGAGTTCAACATCGTTTTCATCATAGGCGGCATCCAGGCCATAGATCTGTTGATCCACCAGATCAACAACCACACCACCGATAAGCTGGCTTACCGGATTGTTCAGGTAGCTTACCCCAATCCCGAGACCGTCCACTGCCGCCGGTTCGAATACCAGGCGCCCCACCAGTGCCTTGCCATTGTCGGCGTCACCGGCATTGTTGGGATCAAGTTCAGCACCGTTAAAATAGGCGCCATTACCCAGCTGTACTTCCATATGCAGGTCGCCCTGCGCCATGCTGAAATCGCCAACCCCCATCAGACCCACGGTATGGGTCGGCATAATGGCCGTCGGGCCATCTTCAAAGTCCAGAAATAGGGGGCGAAAAACCGTTGTCTGCATGTGAGAGCCGTGGTGATAGGTCCGGTTCCAGTAACCCAGCGAGGTATGAAAACGGCCCGCTCTGACTCTGATAGTCGGATTCACGTCATACTCAACCCACAACCTTTCCAGATCGAGCACAAAACCTGAACCCGGCGATTCCACCACCAATTCCACAAATGTCTTCAGTTTGCCCTCTTTGTCGATGACATGGGTGCCCCATAAATCCAGCTGACCGAGACTGAATCCGGGATTCTCACCAGTCCTGCTGGAATCATTGTAAGTAACATCGGCAAATGCATGTAATTCCAGGGCGCTGGCGGACATGGCCAGCATGCTCCAGCAAACAGCAACAAGACTAACGATGACTTTTCTTGGCATTTTTCTCTCCGCTATATTATTGAGGCACGATTATTGAGGCACGGCACGAGATGAATGAAGAACTTTTTCTCAACACCCACGTTATCACCATGATTACAATAAGGTTTTATGATTCACCCCGTGCTGCGTGTAGATCGACATCCCACGGCAATCCTTTAGGGCCTGTTAACCCTAATTATCAGCACTGCGTTGTACGTGCCCTGAGATAAAACGGCCACTCTCGAGGCGGCGGTGTGATTCGTGTTATTAAGGATCTCAAAATTGGTTTAACAGGCATCAGAGAACATTAGTCACATTGGGCATGCCTGAAGCATCAGTGAGTGAAGGCAAGTTATCACATAGCGCATTTATACAATGCCAAATTCGGTGGGAGCGCCTTTCCAGGAGAGAATCGCGCCTGGAAAGGCGCTCCCACACAGGGAAATAACCCTGTAGAAACACTGCTGTCCCACTAACTTACATTTTGTTTTGACGCAGCTGGTGACACAATTGGGAATCAGGGAGGTTAGCGGAATTGGAGACATAAACATCGTTGCTCTCTTTTTCCGTCATTTCGGCGTAGGCCGGAATCCAGTGGCTTCAATGACTTACTGGATCCCGGCCTACGCCGGGATGACAAATCTGAAGTTAGTGGGACAGTAGTGCTGTAGAAATTATTTTGAGACGATTAATAACAGGCCCTAATAGGGTGTATTTTCAAACGGTTCTCCCAAAAACCATCCATTACGTAGAAATGGAATTGACAAAAATACCCTGTCTCGGTAGAGTTGCCGCCGGCCGTATCTTGGGGCATTCGCTCCCCGTGGTTTGTGGCTATGCCCAGGTGGTGAAATTGGTAGACACGCTAGCTTCAGGTGCTAGTGGGGGAAACCCCGTGGAGGTTCAAGTCCTCTCCTGGGCACCATTCTTTTTTCTTCTCCGTGATTAAAAGTGTCCGGCGCAATGCACTTCGGTTATTGGGCCCAATGGGTTGCTTTCCCGCCATTTTTACTTCCGTCATTCCGGCGCAGGCCGGAATCTAGAGTGTCGTTAATACCACTGGATTCCGTTCGGCGCCGGAATGACGGGGATTTCTGGGTTTCCTTATGAAAAGCTCTCTGCGGCTTACGTCTCAAACGGATGCCGCAGAATGATCGTCTCATTTCGATCCGGCCCGGTGGAAATAATATCGATGGGCGTACCGGTGATTTCCTCGATGCGTTTGAGATAGGCGCGGGCGTTTTCCGGCAGGTCTTCGTAGCGTTTCACGCCCACGGTGGATTCCGACCAGCCGGGCATCTCCTCATACACCGGGTGGCACTCGGCGAAGGCCTCGGCGCCCACCGGCGGGGTGCGGCGCTCTTTGCCGTCGATGGTATAACCCACGCAGAGGCGAATCACGTCCAGCCCGTCCAGCACGTCCAGCTTGGTGATGCACAGGCCGGTGGTGCTGTTGATCTGGTTGGAGCGGCGCAGGGCCACGGCATCGAACCAGCCGCAGCGCCGCGGCCGGCCGGTGGTGGAGCCGAATTCGTGGCCCTGTCTGGCCAGGTGCTCGCCCACGGCGTCCAGCAGCTCCTCGCCGTCGTACAGTTCGGTGGGAAACGGTCCGGAACCGACGCGGGTGGTGTAAGCCTTGGTGATGCCGATGACTCGGTGGAAGTTCACCGGTCCCACGCCGCTGCCCGTGGCCGCACCGCCGGCGGTGGTGTTGGACGAGGTGACGTAAGGATAAGTACCGTGGTCGATGTCCAGCAGGGCGCCCTGAGCGCCCTCGAACAGGATGCTGCCGCCCTGCTGCTGGATCTCGTGCAGCAGTTCCGGCACATCCGCCACCATGGGCTTGATGCGCTCGCCCAGGGTCAGGGCCTCGTCCAGCACCTGCTGAAAGTCCACGGGCTCGGCCTTGTAATAATGCTGCAAAACAAAGTTATGGTAATCCAACACCTCGCCCAGCTTGGCGGCAAAACGCTCGCGATGAAACAGGTCGCCCAGGCGCAGGCCGCGGCGCGACACCTTGTCTTCGTAGGCCGGGCCAATACCACGGCCGGTGGTGCCGATCTTGGTCTTGCCGCGGGCCAGCTCGCGAGCGTTGTCCAGGGCGATGTGATAGGGCAGGATCAGCGGGCAGGCCTCGCTGATGCGCAGGCGTTCGCTGGCGGGCACGCCACGCGCCTCGAGCATGTCGATCTCCTCCACCAGGGCGGCGGGGGAGACCACCACGCCATTGCCGATCATGCACACCACGTTGTCGCGCAGCACGCCGGAAGGGATCAGGTGCAGCACCGTCTTTTCGCCATCGATCACCAGGGTGTGGCCGGCATTGTGACCGCCCTGAAAGCGCACCACGGCCTGCGCCTGGTCGGTGAGCAGGTCCACCACCTTGCCCTTGCCCTCGTCGCCCCACTGGGTGCCGATGATTACCACGTTCTTGCCCATAATGTTACCTGTCGATAATTGCCTGAATCTTTCTGAATCGTCTCAAAATATTTGCTACAGGGTTATTTCCCCTGTGGGAGCGCCTTTCCAGGCGCGAACCGCGCCTGGAAATCCCGTAGGGTGGGCATGTTGTTCATGCCCACGCGGAACATTCAGCTAACGCGTGGGCACAAGACGCGTGCCCACCCTACGAGTGTCGATAATTGCCTGAATCTTTGACTTTTTAAACCTCGACCACTCGCCACTGGCCATCCTGCATAACCAGAACCTGCTGGCAGCCGGCGGCCTTTGCGTCGCCCTGCTGGCCGGGCAGCTCACAGATCACCCGTTGTCCCGCGGCGCGCAACTCACGAATCTTGTCCAGCAGCGCGGGACTGTCATCCGCCGGTGCAAAAATGGTTTTTTCAGTCAGGCCCTTGTCCTTGCCCAACACCGCCAGGGCGCGCAGGTCGGCGCTGAAACCGGTGGCCGGACGCGCGCGGCCGAACACCGCGCCAATCTCGTCGTAACGCCCGCCCTGGGCGATGGCCCTGCCCTGCCCGGCCTGGTAGGCGGCGAACACTACACCGGTGTGATAGTGAAAACCGCGCAGCTCGGCCAGGTCGAAATGCAATTGCAGGTTCGGCTGCTGGCGCTGTACACGCGCAGCCACCCGGGCCACTTCCTCCAGGGCCTGCATGGCATCGGCATTGGTCTGCAGCGCGACACGCGCCTCATCCAGCACAGAAATATCACCGTTGAGCCAGACCAGTTTCTCGAAGGCCTGACGGGTATTCGCATCCACGGAAAAACCTGCCAGCAGTTGCCGTATTTCCGGCACCGCCTTGCGTTGCAGGGCGTCGAACAGCTGGCTCTCCTGCTCGGCAGCGAGTCCCGCGGCCCGGGTGAGGGCACGAAAGATACCCACATGCCCCAGGTCCACGTAAATCGATTCCATGCCGGCAAGCGCCAGGGTGTCTAACATCAAGTTGACCATCTCCGCATCGCTCTCCACCCCGCTGTGGCCATAAAGCTCGGCGCCGATCTGGGTGAAGCTGCGCGAACCGCCGAGACCATCGCCCCGGGTGTGCAGCACGGTGCCCTGGTAGCACAGGCGCACGGGTGCCTGGCGTTCACTCAGGCGGTGGGCGTCGATGCGCGCCACCTGCGGGGTGATGTCGGCACGCACGCCGAGGGTGCGGCCGTTGAGCTGGTCGGTGAGCTTGAAGGTTTGCAGGTCGAGGTCATTGCCGGTGCCGGTCAGCAGGGAATCCAGGTATTCCACCAGTGGCGGGATCACCAGTTCATAGCCCCAGGACTGGAACAGATCCAGCACCTCGCGACGCAGGCGCTCCAGGCGCTGGGCCTGGGGTGGCAGCAGTTCTTCGATGCCTTCGGGCAACAGCCAACGTTCGTTATTCATGATGACGGCGTATCTATTTCAGGTTGGCTCGTGGAAAGATCTTTGAAATCAAAAAAACCTACTGACGAATCAGGTACAGCAAAAGCAGACCGATGGCCATACTCACCAGGCCGGCGACCCGCACCTGGCCATCATCCATCTCACTGATGAGGCGGATTTTCTGGCGAAACCCCGTGGGACTCAAAAAGGGAAAGACACCCTCGATCACCAATACCAGCGCCAGGGCGCTCAGCAAATCATCCCACATGCCATTTCCGGTCAGCCTGCAGCCGGGCAAGGCCCGGCCCGTGCTTATTTAAAGTATTTGAAAAACTCTGAATCCGGTTCGATCACCAGCACATCCTCCTTGCTGGAGAAGGTGCGCTTGTAGGCGTTCAGACTGCGGTACAGGGAATAGAATTCCAGGTCCTTGCCGTAGGCCTTGGCGTAGATTTCCGTGGCGGCGGCATCGCCCTCACCACGAATCCTTTCCGCATCACGGAAGGCATCGGCAATGATCACCGTGCGCTGACGGTCGGCCTCGGCGCGGATCTTTTCCGCCGACTCGGCACCGCGGGAACGCAGATCCTTGGCCACGCGCTCACGCTCGGCACGCATGCGCCGGAACACGGAGTCGCTGATTTCCGGCGGGAAGTCGATGCGCTTGATGCGCACATCGACGATCTTGATACCAAACTGCTCCGCTTCGGCATTGGCCTGCTTGGTAATCAGGGTCATGATTTCCTGACGTTCACCGGATACGGCCTCCTTGATGGTGCGCTTGGCAAACTCTCCACGCAGACCGTCCTTGATGATCTGTGACAGACGCAGATTGGCGGTCACGGCATCACCACCGGTGGCCGTGTAGTAGTTGGCTACGTCCTTGATGCGCCACTTGACGAAGGAATCCACGATGAGGTTTTTCTTCTCACCGGTGAGGTAACGTTCCGGCTCAGCGTCGAGGGTCTGGATACGCGCATCGAACTTGCGTACATTATTCACAAACGGCGTCTTCCAGTGCAGGCCCGGTTCGAAATCGGTTTTCACGATCTCACCCAGACGGAAGAGGATGGCCTTTTCCCGCTCATTCACGGTGAAGATCGAGAAAGAAGCAATCACTACGGCAATCGCCAGGATGATGCCGATCAATCCTTTAGCCTGTCCCATTAGCGTACTCCCCTGCCGCGCACATTATCGCGCAATCGTTGTTCTGCCTTTTGTCGTGTTGCTGATGAATCCCCACCCTGGAGGATGCGCCGCACACTGGATGAATCGCTGCTGCCACCCGAGATCATTTTGTCCAGGGGCAGGTACAGCAGGTTGCCGCTGCCCTTCACGTCCACCAATACCTTGCTGCTGTTGCTCATTACCGATTCCACCGCTTCCAGATACAGGCGCTTGCGCGTTACCTTGGGGGCCTTCTTGTATTCCTTGAGTACCTGGCTGAAGCGCGAGGTCTCACCGGTTGCCTCGGCGATCACCTGCTCCTTGTAGGCACTGGCCTCAGCCACCTGGCGCGCGGCCTTACCACGGGCGCGGGGAATGATGTCGTTGGAATAGGCCTCGGCCTCGTTGATTACACGCGCCTGGTCACCCTGGGCCTTTACCGCATCGGCGAAGGCGTCCTGCACCTGCTCTGGCGGCTGGGCGTCCTGCAGGTTCACCGTGGTGACCTGCAGGCCGGTCTTGTACCGATCAAGGATTTCCTGCACCTGCTGTTGCGTTTTCTGGGTCACATCGGCACGGCCTTCCTTGAGAATGAAGTCCATGTCGCTCTGACCCACGGTTTCGCGTATGGCGCTTTCCACTACCTGCCGCAGGGTGGTCTCGGGATCCTTGACGTTGAACAGATAGTCACTGGCGCTCTTCACCTTGTATTGCACGGCCAGCTTGACATCGACGATGTTCTCGTCCTGGGTCAGCATCAGAGATTCACGGCCCACACTGCTGCTGCCGGAACGGAAACCGATATTGATGCCGCGTATGTTCGCGATGTCCACAGTCTCCACGGTCTGGATACCCCGGGGATACCAGTGGGGTCCCGGTTGGGTGGTTTCGGTGTATTTACCAAAGGTGAGCACCACGCCCCGAGTGCCTTCCTCGACGATGTACACACCGGAGATCGCCCACACCGCGATGGCCACGGCGGCGATCAGTCCGACGCCAAGAGAACCGGCCTTGCCGGAACCCGCACCACCGCGGCCACCGCCGCCACCGAACAGGCCGCCGAATTTCTCCTGAAGCTTTTTCACCACTTCATCAAGATCGGGCGGGCCCTGTTCATTATTTTTGTTTCCGCCCCAGGGATCTTTGTTCCCCGAACCGCCAGGTTCATTCCAGGCCATTGATTACACTCCGTTTATGAAAGATTTGCCCACATGGCCGCTGCTCGTGACGAGCTTTTCGCAAGACATGCGCACTTGAATTCGTTTGCCGTACCCTTTGTGCCGGCGCAGGAGGTGGATTTTAGGGGTCTCGGTGCCCTGCCGCAACCGTTTATATCTTGAGTGTTAGCCCGAGGCGGGATGCGCCGCCTGCACATCCTCGGTCTTTTGCAGGGTCTCGAAATCACGTCGCGCCAGCTCCACTTCCAACAGCAGGTCGCCATTGTCCGCCACCTGCTCCCTGAGCACCCGGCCCAGGGTGAACAACTTGGCCCGCAGCCGGCCGTTGGCCACGGGCACCCGCAGCCATTCATGCAGCTGGTCGGCGCTGAAGCGTTCGTCCAGGGCACCGGAGAGCAGTTCCAGGCCCTCGCCGCTGTGCGCCGAACACCACACCCGGCGCACCTGGCCGTTTTCGTCACGATCCAGCCGTGGGGGGTGGTCCGGCAGCAGATCCACCTTGTTGAACACCTCGATCTGCGGCACCTGGTCCGCGCCGATCTCCCGCAGCACGGCATTCACCTGGTCGATGTGCTCCGGGTATTGCTCGTTGCTGGCATCGATGACGTGCAACAGCAGATCCGCCTGACGGGTCTCCTCCAGGGTGGAGCGGAAGGCCGCCACAAGGTCATGGGGCAGATGGCGAATAAATCCCACCGTATCGGCAAGAATGATAGGCCCGGTGTCCGGCAGCTCCAGGCGCCGCAGGGTGGGATCCAAGGTGGCAAATAATTGGTTCGCCGCATACACCCCGGAGGCGGTGAGCCGGTTGAACAGGGTGGACTTGCCCGCATTGGTGTAGCCCACCAGGGACACCGTGGGCACCTCGGCCTTGTGCCGACCGCGTCGGCTTTGCTCGCGCTGGTTCTGCACCTTGTCCAGGCGCTTGTTGAGCTGCTTGATGCGCGCCCCCAGCAGCCGGCGGTCGGTCTCCAGCTGGGTCTCACCCGGGCCGCGCAGGCCGATACCACCCTTCTGCCGCTCCAGGTGGGTCCAGCCGCGCACCAGCCGGGTGGACAGGTGCCTGAGCTGGGCCAGTTCCACCTGCAACCGGCCCTCGTGGGAGCTGGCGCGCTGGGCGAAGATATCCAGGATCAACCCGGTGCGATCCAGCACCCGGCACTTGAGCAGGCGCTCCAGGTTGCGCTCCTGGGATGGCGCCAGGGGCGCATCCACCAGCACCAGTTCGGCCCCCTCGTGCTCAATGAGCTCACGCACCTCCTCCACCTTACCGGCGCCAATGAAATACTTGGGATCGGGGCGGCGCCGCGTGGCGGTCACTACCGCCACGGGCGTGGCGCCCGCCGACACCGCCAGCTCGCGGAATTCCGCAAGGGCGTCGTCGTCGAGACGCGAAGAATCGGTTTGGGGGGCGATGCTGTGGGCAAAGTCCACGTGAACCAGGATGGCACGTTCGCTCGTGGGATCACGCAGACCGGCGACATCTTCCCGGGTTCCGGGACGCTCAAACAAGCGCGTCCCTCCCCGGTGCTAAGTTACGAATTGTGTGAATCTTGACCACCTTCTCCCGCCATCGGCAGCTTCACGTTGCGCGCAGGCACAACCGTGGAGATGGCGTGTTTGTATACCATTTGATTGACGCTGTTCTTCAATAAAACCACAAATTGATCGAATGAGTCGATTTGTCCCTGCAGCTTGATCCCGTTGACCAGAAAGATTGAGACCGGCACACGTTCCTTCCGCAGTGCATTCAAGAAAGGGTCTTGTAGTGATTGCCCTTTTGACATGGAGCTTCTCCTTTTTTTGTATCCTTATTGTTGTATTAGCGCACATTCTACGTACGCCCTCGGACGACACAGGGAAAACCCGATTCCGGGCCGCAAAAACCACCAGGCAACAAGGCCTTAGCCGGATTTCACACCATCACGAGACCGCTTTTACCAGCAAACCCGCCCCTGAACATCTCATATGGCACTAGCGGCAAGATATTTCAAGGCCTGAGCCAGGATTTGCCCCGGTTTTTCCTCAAAATCGAGCCTGAACATGGCCTCCTCCGGCTCGTGTTTGAGCCAGGTGAGCTGGCGCTTGGCGAACTGGCGGGTGGCGATAATGCCCCGCTCCACCATTTCCCCGTGGTCCCACTGCCCCGCCAGATGCTCCCATACCTGGCGATAACCCACCGCGCGCATGGCCGGCAAGTCGGCATGCAGGTCGCCGCGCCGGTACAGTTTTTCCACCTCCGCGACGAATCCCTGTTGGAGCATGGTGTGGAAACGCTGCTCGATGCGCCGCTGCAGCAGGGCACGGTCCGTAGGCATCAGCACGATCTTCACCGGCCGGCAGGGCAGATCGTTTTCCGTGCCCCGCTGCCAGCAGGCGCTCATGGGCTCGCCACTGAGCTCGAACACCTCCAGAGCACGCAGGATGCGCTGGGGGTCGTTGATGTGAATGCGCGCCGCGGAGGCGGGATCCACCGTGGCGAGGCGGGCATGCAGGGCGGCCAGGCCAAGGGCATTCATCTCCGCCTCCAGTTGCGCGCGCAGCCCGGGGTCCGACGACGGCAGTGCCGATAGCCCCTGCTCAAGTGCACGGAAATACAACATGGTGCCCCCCACCAGTAATGGAATCCGGCCGCGCGACTGGATGTCCTTGATCTCTTCCAGGGCCCGCTGGCGAAACTGCGCCGCGGAAAAGGGCTCGGCGGGGTCGCAGATGTCGATGAGCCGGTGCGGGGCCTCAGCCAGGGTGGCCGCATCCGGCTTGGCCGAACCGATGTCCATGCCGCGGTAGACCATCACCGAGTCCACACTGATGATGTCGCAGGGCAGCTCCTTGCACAGCTCGATGGCCAGGTCGGTTTTGCCCGTGGCCGTGGGGCCCATGAGGAAGATGGCGGGGGGACGGGGATCGGACATGGTGGTAATCAATAGTTGTGAGTATTTAACGCAAAGGGCGCAGAGGCGCAAAGAACACCAAGAAAAATATTTATTTGCACGATTGGCTGTTTATTGGGCGCCTGGGAAAAGTGTGACTTCAAAAGTCGGCATAAGCCACAATGAAATGCACATATACTCTGAAAAAACCTCTGCGTTCTTTGCGCCCTCTGCGTTTACCACACCCCGGTAAACTACAAGCGCAAACTGTACGCATAGATAAGCGCATCTTCCCGCCCGTCCCGCGTAGGATAGTAGTCCTTGCGCAGTCCTACCTGGTTGAAGCCTATGGATTCGTAGAGACGAATGGCGCCCGTATTCGAGGGCCGTACTTCCAGGAACACGTCGTGGACTTCCAGTTGGTCGGCTTCGTCCAGCAAGTGGCTCAGCATTTCCCGTGCCAGTCCACGGCGTTGAAATTCCTCGGCCACACACAAATTTAATACATGGGCTTCACCCGCACCGGTGGACATCACCGCGTAGCCTGCAAACTGCCCTTGTACTTCCCCCACGTGGCAGCGATAACCAACGCGCAGGCAGTCTTCGAAAATGCGCTGGGTCCAGGGGAAGGAGTACATGGCCAGTTCGATGCGCATGACCTCGGCGAGGTCGCGGGCGTCCATGGGCCGCACCCACAGCTCCGGTGGTTTTACCACCGCGCTCACGGCTGTCTCTCGCTCAAGGCTGCTCCCCCTTCGCCACCGCCGCGGCGAATTGCAGGTCGGCCCAGCTCTTGGCCTTTTCGCTGGGTTTGCGCAGCAGATAGGCCGGGTGGTAGGTCACCACCAGCGGCGTGTCATCGTAGTGATGCACCCGCCCGCGCAGGCGGCTCACCGGGGTGTCCACCTTCAGCAGGTTGTGCGCCGCCACGCCGCCCACGGCAAGGATGATTTTGGGTTTTACCAATGCCACCTGGCGTTGCAGGAAGGCCTCGCACCGGGCCACCTCCTCCGGCCGCGGGTTGCGGTTGTCCGGCGGGCGGCACTTGAGGATGTTGGCGATAAACACCTGCTCGCGCGCGAGGCCGATGGCCTTGAGCATGTTGTTGAGCAACTGTCCGGCACGGCCCACGAAGGGTTCGCCCTGGCGGTCCTCGTCGGCCCCCGGCGCCTCGCCAATGATCATCCACTCGGCATCAGGATCACCCACGCCGAACACGGTCTGGGTGCGGGTCTTGTGCAGTTCGCAGGCGGTGCAGCTGGCCACGGCCATGCGCAGCTCGCGCCAGTCCAGCCTGCTGACGTCCGTGACCGGCGCTGCTTGCGGCACGACCTCATCTATTTCCACGCTGGGCATGAAATCATCGGTGGGTAGTGGTGGTTCTTCATCGGCAACGGGAGGAACGCTAACTGCAGGTAGCGGTTCCGGCTCCACGGCCCGTGCCCGGCTAACGGTGGGTAGTGGTTTTTCCATAACAGGCAGCTCTGGCACAGCAGATTGCTCAGCTACCGGTGCATTGCGCAGCACCCAGGGCTGGATACCCATGGCTTGCAGATACGCCGATTGTCGTTGCCGGTTTGTCACTGGCCTTTCACCGTTTTTAGACATTGCAGTTCTATTTTTAATCGTCTCAAAATAATGGCAACAGGGTTATTTCCCCGGGTGGGAGCGCCTTTCCAGGCGCGATTCGCGCCTGGAAAGGCGCTCCCACTAAAAAACTGTAGGGTGAGCACATATTTTATGCCCACCCTACCTTGTCGTGCTCAGAACCACGTACCATCACACCTGCGGATGCTGCCGGTCCACCGGCGCCAGAATCCGGTTCAGGGCATTGATGTAGGCCTTGGCCGAGGCGATGACGATGTCGGTATCCGCGCCCTGGCCATTGACGATGCGCCCGTCCTGTTCCAGGCGCACGGTGACTTCACCCTGGGAATCGGTGCCGCTGGTGATGTTGCTCACCGAATATAACTGCAATTCGGTGCCACTGCTGACGATGGACTCGATGGCCTTGAAGGTGGCGTCCACCGGCCCACCGCCGTCGGCCTCGCCGCTCTGTTCCTCGCCATCAGTGTTGAGTGCCACCACCGCATGAGGCTTTTCCCCGGTCTCGGAACACACACGCAAGGCAACCAGCTTGATGCGCTCGTTTTCCGCCTCGAGATTGGCCTCGGTGACCAGGGCCTGCAGGTCGTCGTCGAAGATTTCGTGTTTCTTGTCGGCCAGTTCCTTGAAGCGCACGAAGGCGTCGTTGAGTTCTTCCTCGCTGGCGAAGCTCACGCCCAGTTCCTGCAGGCGGGTGAGAAAGGCATTGCGGCCCGAGTGCTTGCCCAAGACCATGCGATTGGCGGACCAGCCCACGTCCTCGGCGCGCATGATTTCGTAGGTCTCGCGGCTCTTGAGCACGCCATCCTGATGGATGCCGGACTCATGGGCGAAGGCGTTGGCGCCGACGATGGCCTTGTTGGGCTGCACGTTGAAGCCGGTGATGCTGGATACCAGGCGCGAACAGGGCACGATCTGGGTGCGGTCGAGATGATCCACGCTGCAGTCGAACACGTCCTGACGGGTGCTCACCGCCATCACCACCTCTTCCAGCGAGGCGTTGCCGGCGCGCTCGCCCAGGCCGTTGATGGTGCATTCCACCTGGCGCGCGCCGTTCTGCACGGCGGCGAGGGAGTTGGCCACGGCGAGGCCGAGGTCGTTGTGACAATGCACGGAAAACACCGCCTTGTCCGAGTTGGGCACCCGCTCGATCAAGTTGCCGATGAGGCCGCCGAACTGCTGCGGCAGGTTGTAGCCCACGGTGTCGGGGATGTTCACCGTGGTGGCGCCGGCGTCGATCACCGCCTCCAGCACGCGGCAGAGGAAATCCAGCTCGGAGCGCCCGGCGTCTTCCGGGGAGAACTCCACGTTGTCGGTGTACCTGCGCGCGCGTTTCACCGCGGCCACCGCCTGTTCCACCACCGCATCCGGTGCCATGCGCAGTTTCATTTTCATGTGAATGGGCGAGGTGGCGATGAAGGTGTGAATGCGTGCCGAGTTGGCACCTTTCAACGCCTCGCCGGCGCGGTCGATGTCCTTGTCCAGTGCGCGAGCCAGACCGCAGATGGTACTGTCCTTGATGACGTCGGCCACCGCCTTCACCGATTCGAAATCCCCCTCGCTGGCGATGGGAAAGCCGGCCTCAATGACATCCACATGCATACGCTCCAGGGCACGGGCGATGCGCACCTTTTCGTCACGAGTCATGGATGCGCCGGGGCTTTGCTCGCCGTCGCGCAAGGTGGTGTCAAAAATGATCAATTGGTCACTCATGGTGTGCTCCATGTTTGTGGAACCATCTTATCAGTGGCGCTGGATTTTTTCAGGCGCACATTGCCGATGATTGCACGTGAATTTCACAAGCTGTGCCTTGCGTAGATACGCGGCACGGGGTCAGGTCGAATTGTGGGAAAGTAGTATTGTCTGCCCTAAGGCAGCAGCAGGGGCAGCAGCAGAAAAGCGCCACGCATAGACAGCGCATCGAAGGAAGAACCTTTCGAAACGGTGCTAGAGACAGACTTGTGAGTAAATGTATTCATGGTCAGTTTTTCACAATCTCCGCCAACTATAGCGGCGGATCGGCACGATCTCAAGTCGAACCATCACCTTCATTGTGCGCCCGGCGCTCGGCGCGTCGACGGCGCAGGGACAACAGGGTGCCCACTGGCCCGGAAAAGGCGTAAATCGCAAAGCCGGCAAACAGCACCTGAGGCGGATCCAGGGAGATCAGCACAAACACCAGCACCACGGCGAGCACGGCCACGAAGGGCACCTTGCCCTTAAGATCCAGATCCTTGAAGCTGCGATAACGCACATTGCTCACCATCAGCAGCCCCATCAACACCGTAACCAGCGCGGCGACGATGGAGACAGTCATCCCCTGCAATTGATAATCGTGTCCCACCCAGACCATGCCCGCCACCACGGCGGCGGAGGCGGGACTGGCCAGGCCCTGGAAATAACGTTTGTCGGCGCGGCCCACCTGGGTGTTGAAACGCGCCAGACGCAGGGCAGTGCCCGCGGTGTAGATGAAGGCCGCCAGCCAGCCCAGCTTGCCCAGCGCAGACAAGGCCCACACGTACACCACCAGGGCCGGGGCCAGACCAAAAGACACCATGTCCGCAAGACTGTCGTACTCGGCGCCAAAGGCGCTCTGGGTATTGGTGAGCCGCGCCACGCGGCCATCCAGGCCATCGAGGATCATGGCGACAAAGATGGCCACGGCCGCCGCCTCGAAACGGTCGTTCATGGCGGCGACAATGGCGTAGAAACCGGAAAACAGGCATCCGGTGGTGAACAGGTTGGGCAGCAGGTAAATGCCACGATGACGGCGGCGTTCCGGTGTTCCCGTGCGCTCTTGCTCTTCATCGATGTGGACGACGGTATTTTGGTTCTTGGCTTTGCTCATGGTGAGTTTATCGACAGGCCGGGGCGATTCTTTGGCTGTCTGGCTTCACCAGCCTCCACCTCCCCTGCAGCAGTGGGCTTGGGCGGCGTGGCCTTGGCGTGCACCAGGGTGGCGATGATATCTGCACCCGCGCGAACTCGATCCCCCACGGCGATTTCAATACGTGAACCCATGGGCAGCAACACCTCCACCTGCGAACCGAAACGGATAAAACCACAACGCTGGCCCTGGCCGATGCGCTCACCGCTTTGCGCATAGCATTGCGGTCGTTGCAGTGGCGAGCTGGCCTCGATCACTAGCACCAGATCATCTCCCTCGTCACTCTGAATCCATTGCGCGTAAGTTGCAACCTCTCCCTTGGAATCACTCACCTTGCGCGGCACCCCCAACCACTGCTCCACCACCTTGCCTTCCATGGGACTGTGCGCGGAATACACACTGGTGAAGCCCATCTTCACGGTGATGCTCAGGGCCTGGCGATTGAGATAGTCATCGTGCACGGTAGCGATAGCCACCACCCGGCCATCCACCGGGCTGACGATGCCCAGTGGCGATGCCGGTACCTTGCGCGGGGGGTCGCGAAACAGGAACAACAACAGTAATACCAACAGCCACAATGGCAATGCCACCCAGCCAAACGCATACTGCACCAGCCCTGCGGGGATAGCGACCAGGGCAATCCACAGCCAACCTTCACGGGCAATCACGGGATAGCGGTATGACAGCATTGTCGGCAGACCGAAGTATGTGCGGCGTTTAAAGAAAAGGGGCAAAACACCCAGCCTTGCCCCTGGGACACGGTTATCGTGCGTTTAGTTTTTGCTCTTGTCCACCAGGGCATTGGCGGTGATCCAGGGCATCATCGCCCGCAGCCTGGCGCCGGTCTCCTCGATGGGATGGGCGGCATTGAGGCGGCGACGCGCGGTCATCTCCGGGTAATTGGTCTGGCCTTCGAGAATGAAACGCTTGGCGTATTCACCGGTCTGGATGTTGCGCAGACATTCACGCATGGCCTTGCGGCTTTCCTCGTTGATGACCTTCTCGCCGGTGACGTACTCGCCGTACTCCGCGTTGTTGGAGATGGAGTAGTTCATGTTGGCGATGCCGCCCTCGTACATCAGGTCGACGATCAGTTTCAGCTCGTGCAGGCATTCGAAGTAAGCCATTTCCGGCGCGTAACCGGCCTCGGTGAGGGTCTCGAAACCGGCCTTCACCAGTTCCACGGCACCACCACACAACACGGCCTGCTCACCGAACAGATCGGTCTCGGTCTCGTCCTTGAAGGTGGTTTCGATGATCCCGGTACGACCGCCGCCCACGCCAGAGGCATAGGACAGCGCCACATTCTTGGCCTTGCCGGAGGCGTCCTGGAACACGGCGATGAGATCGGGAATGCCGCCGCCGTTCTTGAACTCGTTGCGCACGGTGTGGCCCGGCGCCTTGGGGGCGATCATGATCACGTCGAGATCACTCCGCGGTACGATCTGGTTGTAGTGGATGGCAAAGCCGTGGGCAAAGGCCAGGGTGGCCCCCTGTTTCAGGTTAGGCTCGATCTCCGCCTTGTACAGTTGCGACTGGAACTCGTCGGGGGTCAGCACCATCACCAGGTCGGCGCTGGCCACTGCCTCGGGCACGTTTTTCACAGAAAGGCCGGCGGCCTCGGCCTTGGCCGCAGAAGCGGAACCCTCGCGCAGGCCCACGGTGACATCCACCCCGGAATCCTTCAGGTTGTTGGCGTGGGCGTGACCCTGTGAGCCATAACCAATAATAGACACTTTCATGCCCTTGATGATGGAAAGGTCACAGTCTTTGTCGTAATAAATATTCATCTTGAGTTTAGCTCCTGCGGTTTTTTCTGTGTACGGGGTTGTGCGCGAGAACATCCGCGCCATCAAATATGTAAATTCTTCGCGCCACGGGAGATACCGGACACCCCCGAACGAACGGTTTCCAGGATCGGCGTCTTGTTGAATGAATTGATAAAGGCGTCCAGCTTGTCGCCGGTGCCGGTCAGCTCGATGGTGTAACTGGTGGGCGTCACGTCGATGATGCGGCCACGGAAGATATCCGTCAGGCGCTTCACCTCTTCCCGCGAATCGCCGCTCGCCGTGCGCACCTTGATCATCAGCATCTCGCGCTCGATGTGCGGGCCTTCGGTGAGATCCACCAGCTTGACCACGTCCACCAGTTTGTTCAGCTGCTTGGTGATCTGCTCGATGATTTCATCGGAGCCCCGGGTCACTACGGTCATGCGTGACAGGGTGACGTCCTCCGTGGGCGCCACGGTAAGGGACTCAATATTGTAACCGCGCGCGGAAAACAGCCCCGCCACCCGGGAAAGAGCGCCTGCCTCGTTTTCCATCAAGATCGAAATAATGTGTCTCATAGTTACTGTCAGATTTTTTAGATAAGGATCATCTCATCCAGCCCGGCGCCGGCAGGCACCATGGGGTACACGTTCTCCTGCGGGTCGGTAAGGATGTCCAAGAACACCAGGCGATCTTTCAGTTTGAAGGCCTCTTTCATCGCCCCCTCCACGTCACCCGGCTGACTTACCTGCATGCCCACATGGCCGTATGACTCGGCCAGCTTGACGAAATCCGGCAGGGAATCCATGTAAGAGTGCGAGTAGCGTTCATCGTAAAAGAATTCCTGCCACTGACGCACCATGCCCAGGTAGCCGTTGTTGAGGCAAATGATCTTGATGGGCAGTTCATACTGCATACAGGTGGATAGTTCCTGGATGTTCATCTGAATACTACCCTCGCCGGTAATGCAGGCCACCTGCGCCTTGGGGAAGGCCAGTTGCACACCCATGGCCGCCGGCAAACCGAAGCCCATGGTGCCCAGGCCACCGGAATTGATCCAGCGCCGCGGTTTGTCGAAGCGGTAATACTGCGCCGCCCACATCTGGTGCTGGCCCACGTCCGAGGTCACATAGGCATCGCCCTTGGTGATCTTGTGCAGGGTCTCCAGGGCGTATTGAGGTTTGATCTTGTCGCCATCGGTCTTGTACTTGAGACAGTCCACGGCGCGCCATTCATCGATTTGCTGCCACCATTCTTTCAGCGCGGTCCGGTCCTGCTTAAACTTGCTGGCGGTCATCTCCTTGAGCAGGGACTTGACGACATCACGCACACTGCCAACGATGGGCACATCCACTTTCACATTTTTCGAGATGGACGATGGATCGATGTCCACATGGATGATCTTGGCATGGGGTGCAAAGCGTTCGATGTTACCAGTCACCCGGTCATCGAAACGTGCACCGATGGCGATCATCAAATCGCAGTTAGAGATGGCCATGTTGGCCTCATAAGTGCCGTGCATGCCCAGCATGCCCACGAACTGTTTGTCCGAGGCGGGAAAGCCCCCCAGGCCCATGGAGGTGTTGGTCACCGGAGCGCCCAGTTTTTTCGCCAGCTGTACGAGCTCTTTGCTGGCATTGTCGAGGATCACCCCGCCGCCGGTGTAGAACATGGGACGCTTGGCCTGGGCCATGAGCTTCACGGCCTTCTTGATCTGCCCGCCGTGTCCCTTCACCACCGGATTGTAGGAACGCATGGTGATTTCTTTGGGATACACGTAATCCACACTGTCGGCGGTGACATCCTTTGGGATATCCACCACCACCGGGCCGGGACGACCGGTGGTGGCCACGTAAAAGGCCTTCTTCAGGGTCAGCGCCAGATCCTTCACATCCTTCACCAGGAAGTTGTGTTTCACACAGGGGCGGGTGATGCCCACGGAATCCACTTCCTGAAAGGCGTCGTTACCGATGAGATGGGTGGGCACCTGGCCGGTGATCACCACCATGGGAATGGAATCCATGTAGGCGGTGGCAATGCCGGTCACCGCGTTGGTGGCGCCGGGACCGGAGGTGACAAGTACTACGCCGGGCTTGCCGGTGGAGCGGGCGTAGCCGTCGGCGGCATGGGTAGCCGCCTGTTCGTGGCGCACCAGTATGTGCTTGATGCGATCCTGCCGGTCCAGGGCATCATAGATGTGCAATACTGCCCCGCCGGGGTAGCCGAAAAGGAATTCGACACCTTCGTCTGCGAGGAAGTGGGTCAGTATTTCTGCGCCGGTCAGTTTCACGTCCAGAATCTCTATTTTTTGCCAGTTTTTCCCGTACTTCGCACCGTACTTCGCACCAATGCTGCGGTCTGCGCCAAGACCTTTCCCCACAGATAAAAAATGCCCGTGAAAACGGGCGGTTTTTTGCTGGAAGCAGCCAGGCGCTCGTGCGGGATAATTTTAAAAGAGTCCCGGCGCGAAGGACAGGCTAAATTACTGGTAAGCGCCCATCAGGTCAAGGGCAACGGCGGCTTTCCCGCCGATTAGACCGCACATATGACATTCACGCACCCATTTCCTGATCGCGCCCGATGCTGCTCAGGTATTTACCCGCCAATGGCCAATCATTTCTCGTCATACGGACTTAATTTTCTCTGCTGTTGAACCAAGTTCTGCGTTATACTGTCCATCAGATTGCTGCCAGTCTAAATGAATGAACTACCAATGGGTTACGCTGCAGGCAACAGGCAGAGATCGACAGGTTTAACGGCCCGCGAGCAACGGACAGCCATTTTCAACGACGTACGCATCCAGCACTAAAAACGTGAAAAAAATCATCATCGAAGGCCAAACCCACGCCGGGCGGAAATTCCGTCCCAGTGACTGGGCGGAGCGCATGAGCGGCGCCCTGTCCACCTTTGGCCGCGACCATCGCATTCGTTACTCCCCCCTGCTGCAACCGCTCACCATCAACGGCGTCAAATGCGTGGCCATCGACCCCAAGATGAAGGAAAAATGCCCCGAGATGTTCAGCTACATCATGGGCTGGGCCAACAACAATGACCTGGTGATCTCGGAGGCCGACATCCCGTCCCATTCCGACAATTCCAGCGGCACCCACGCAGTACAGACGAATGCGGATGGTGCGCAAAACACCGTGCAAGGCTGAGATCCAACACCCGCGTCCATGCCCTATCTGAAGATCCAAACCAACCAGCCCCTGGACGAGAGCAGCCAACGTGAACTGCTGAAAAAAGCCTCGGCCCTGGTGGCCGAACAACTGGGCAAGCCCGAAAATTACGTCATGGTGACTGTCCAGCCAGCCCAAGCCATGCTCTTCGCAGGCACCGACAGCCCCCTGGCCTACCTGGAGTTGAAAAGTATCGGGCTGCCCGCCGCCGCCACTCCGGCCCTTTCCCAGAGCCTGTGCACCCTCATGGCCCAAGAACTGGGCATTGACCAAAACCGCACCTACATCGAATTCTCCGATGCTCCGCGAGCCATGTGGGGCTGGAACGGCGGCACCTTTTGACCACAGACCCACGCTGCTGACCCTGCCCCTCGACATGATGATCATGATCCGCATTCTCATCGTCGTGTTGCTGGTGGTGGTGGGCGCCGCCGCCCTCAGCGACCTGAATCCCGCCGCGGAACAAAGCGTGAATCCCATCGTCAAGGGCCTGGCCACCATTCAATCCTGGTTCCGCAGCAACCCCCTGCCCACCACAGCGGGCAACAAGGAAAATGAAACCGTGGTCTACAAATGGAAAGACACCTCAGGGGAATGGCATTTCAGCAATCAACCTCCGCCGGAAGGCACCGCCAGCAGTGTGAAAATCTATCGCAGCGACACCAACGTGACCCAGGCCCCTGCCAGCACCTCACCACCGTCAATCCCCGCCACACAAACCCCGCCCATTCCCCAGACCCCCGCACCGCTGCTGCCCATTACCGACCCACAACGGGTCAAGCAACTGGTCGAAGACGCAAAGAACGTGCAGGGTCTGATGGACAAGCGGCAACAAACCCTGGAACAACACAGCGGGCAATAGGGCTCACAGCCTGCGCAACACCGCCAGCGGCGGGCTGTTCAGCACCTGCCGCGTACCCAGAAGTCCCGCCCGCCCCCCCCCCCGCCCTCCCGCCAACAGGCCCACCAGCCACAGCCAGGGATTGAACACATATTCCATCTCCAACACCTGGCGGGCCACCATCTCCCCCAGACCATTGGCGAACAGCGCCGCCACCACGCCGGCCAGCGCCCCCAGGGAAACGAATTCCACCATCAGACTCTGCCTCAGACGCCGGCGCCGCGCCCCCAGCGCACGCAATACCGCGTTCTCATGGTGACGCACGTCCAGCGTAGACTGAATGGCAGCAGCCATCACCAACAGCCCCGCCGCCAGGGTGAACAAAAACACAAACTCCACCGCCAGCGAGACCCGCGCAATAATCTGCCTCACCTGTTGCATGATGGCGTCGATATCGATCACCGTGAGATTGGGAAACGCCTTGAGTAATCGATTCAGCAATTCAGCCTTCCCCTGCGGCAGAAAAAAGCTGGTGATGTAACTCACCGGGTAGCCGTCCAGCGCCCCGGGCGGCGCAAGCACAAAAAAATTGGCACGAAAGCTGTCCCATTGCACACTGCGCAGACTGCTTACCGTGGCGCTGAAGGTTTCGCCGGCAATACGAAAGGTGAGCCGGTCGCCCAGTGCAATGCCCAGGGTCTTGGCAAGCCCCTCCTCCACTGAAAGCTCATGTATAGCCCCGGCGTCTTTTCCCCACCACCGGCCCTGCACGATACGGTTATCGGCCTGCAACCTATCCGCCCAGGAAAGATTGAACTCCCGGCGCACCAATCCCTGGGCACGGGGATTGTCAAACTGCTGTGGCGACACCGCCGTTCCGTTGATGGCCGTGAGCCGGCCGCGCACCATGGGAAACAATGACACCCCCGTCATTCCCTGCCGGGTAAAAAAATCCTGCACCGATAACAACTGCGCCGGTTGAATATTCGTCACGAAACGATTTGGGGCATCGGCGGGCAGGCGTTGCGCCCAGGTCTGCAACAGATCACCGCGCACAATACCCAGCAACAACAACACCATCAGGCCAACCCCAAAGGCCATCACCTGCAACGTGGTGGCGCGCCGGTTACGGGTGAGATTCACCAGACCCAGATGCCACACCGACACCCGCCCGCGCAAAGATCGCCGGGAAACAACCCGAAGCAAGTTGTGCAAGCCAAAGGTGAAACCCGCCGCCACCCCCCACAGCAACATCAAGGCCATGAGCACCCCCGCCAGCAGAATCCCGCCGAGGACAAGCTCCCCGGCCTGATGCACCACCAGGCCGACAATCATTGCCGCACCGCAAAAATAAGCCAATAACGCCGCCGCCTGCAGGCCTCGCCCCGGGATAGCCTGCATGGGTACCCGGCGCAAGACCCGCAGCGCCGGCACATCGCGCAGCTGCAACAGGGGTGGCAGGGCAAAACCCAGCATACCCCCCAGCGCCACCAGCAGACCAACCCCCGCCGGGGTCCAGGATGGCCATGGCAATTGCCGGACAATCAAGTCCCCGAGCAACACCACCAGGCCCTGCTGGGCAAGAAAACCGCCGGCAATACCCAACAGACCCGCCAGCAGACTCAGGGCCAGTGACTGTATAAAAAACAACTGGGAAATGCGCCGTTGGCTGGCACCAAAACAGCGCAACAGGGCACAGGTGTCTAAATGTCGTTGGGCATAACGGCGTGCCGCCAGGGCGATGGCTACACAGGCCAGCAACACCGCCACCACCGAAGCAAGACCAAGAAATTGTTGGGCACGTTGCAAGGCGACACGGACCTCGGGGCGGGCATCGCTGGCGCCTTCGACGCGCTCACCTCGCTGCAATAGCGGCGTCAGATCCCGCCGGAGCCTCGCCAGCTTCTTCGCTTCTCCCGCCACCAACAAATGATAACGGACATGACTGCCTTCCTGGATCAATCCGCTGGCAGGCAGGTCTGCCAGGGTCATCAGCAGGCGCGGCGCAATACTGAACATGTTGCCACTGCGATCCGGCTCATAGGTGAGCACCGCGGAAATACGCAGTCGGGAAAAACCTACCTGTAAATAGTCCCCCACTTTCGCGTCCAGGGCCTGCAGCAATTGCGGATCAACCCACACCTCACCAACTGCTGGCAGCGCTTGCGTGAGCCGTTCCCTGGCAAAGGGTTGCGGGGCAATGCGCAAAACCCCACGCAGGGGATAGCTTGCAGACACCGCTTTTATCTCCGCCAGACGCGCCGTGTCAGCGGCCTGAATCATGCTGCGAAAGGAGCGGGTCTGCGCCACATGCAAGCCAAGCCGCTCAGCCTTCTGGCCATATTCCACGGGCAAGGGATGATCCGCCACCACACGCAGATCCGCACCGAGTAATTCACCGGTTTGTTGCATCAGGGCTTGGGCTATACGGTCGGTGAAAAAGCCCACCGAACTGACACAGGAAACAGCCAACACGATAGCGGCGAACAACACCCGCAACTCCCCTGCGCGCCAGTCACGACCAAGCATGCGCAGGGACAGTCTTATCGCGGCAAAGGAAAAAGAAGTGGATGACCGGCCTGTCATTGCAATGTTTGAACCCGGCCATCCTGCAACGTCAAGACCCGTTCACAACGGGCGGCAAGTTGATGGTCATGGGTCACTAGCACCAGTGTGGTATCACGTTCATGGTTGAGCGCAAACATGAAATCGATGACCTGCTGGCTGGTTCGTGCATCAAGATTACCGGTGGGCTCATCGGCAAACAATAGCGCGGGCTGGGTGACAAAGGCGCGGGCAATGGCTACCCGTTGTTGCTCACCACCGGACAGTTGGCTGGGATAGTGATGCATGCGGGCGGTCAGTCCTACCTGACCCAGCAATTGTTCCGCCGCCCGACGGGCGTCCCGGCCTGGCTCTGCACGCTCCTGCAATTCCAGTGGCAGCATGACATTCTCCCGCGCAGTAAAGGATGGCAACAACTGAAAGGACTGAAAGACAAAACCGATTTTTTCCCCGCGCAACGCCGCACGGTCATCCTCGCTGAGGGAGAACATATCCTCGCCATCCAGGATAACTTTTCCGGCACTGGGCACATCCAGCCCGGCCAGCAATCCCAGCAGGGTGGATTTTCCTGCACCCGAAGGCCCCACAATGGCCAGCGATTCGCCACGCTGAATACTCAACCCAATGTCATCGAGTATGTGCAACGCATTCTCATCACCCGTATTATCACCCACTGAATCGCCAACCCGGGATACTGCCTTGCTCAAACCCTCGACAAGCAGCACGGGCTGTTTCAGACTCTCATTCATGACACATGGATTCCCACATTCCACCCTGGTGTTTTTCGTTGCATTGTTCACCTTCGGCCTCAGTGTAACCTGCTCACAGGCAAATGCCGACACTACACCACCAACTATCCTCGTCATGGGTGACAGCCTGAGCGCCGCATATCGACTACCTGAAAAAAAAGGCTGGATTGCACTTTTGCAACAACGTCTGCGCGAAGAATATCTGCCCCAGCGCATCGTCAATGCCAGCATCAGTGGTGAAACCAGTAGCGGCGGCCTGAGCCGCCTGGCCGCTGCACTGGACAGACATAAGCCGGAGATAGTCATCATTGAATTGGGCGCCAATGACGGACTGCGGGGTTTGCCCCTGCGTCTGCTACGCAACAATCTGCAGGACATGATCAAGCTCGCACAACACCACCGTGCCAGGGTGTTGTTGCTGGGCATGCGCCTACCGCCCAATTACGGGCCGGCTTACACAAAAGGCTTCGCGCAGATTTATGAAAATCTCGCCCGGCAATACCACATTGCTCTGGTGCCGTTTCTATTGGAAGGTGTGGCGACGCGGGCCGAGATGATGCAAGACGACGGCCTGCACCCCAATGCCCTGGGACAACAGCGAATAGTGGATACGGTTTGGCCGCGCTTGTTGCCCTTGCTGTCCGCCGCATCAGCAAAAAGAAAACCCTGATCTGTTTTATGGCCCGCTGGAAAACCCGCACACCGGTGCAGGGTTGCCGGACTGTCATAGGCTTTTTTGCCGCGTATCTTTGCCGTGTATCAAAGGGGCAGCATTTTTAACACAGGCTCGTTACGCGCCGGGTCAGGATGAAAGCCGGAAACAAATAACACGTTATGGCCGGGCCGGGTCAGTTCGCAGTCCGCGGCAATACGCCGACACATGTCGCGCCAATCCTGGTGATCCGGCGTTTTCAGATAAACAGGCAATACGCCCCAGTGCAGACAGAGACGCCGGCAAATAGCCTGTCGGGAACTCACTCCCAGCATGGGAGCAGTGGCACGATGTGCCGCCAGCACGTGGGCGGTGGTGCCCGACAAGGTGGGCACAATGATCGCCTCTAACTTCAAGTCGCGGGCCAGTTCCACCGCCGCATGGGCCATGGCCTCGCGCACTGAAAAATCCGACTTGCGTCGATCGGCAAACACCTGGCTGCCGTAACGCCCGTCACGCCATTGATGACGCTCAATTTCACGCACGATTCGGACCATGGTCTGCACCGCCTCCACGGGATATTTTCCGCTGGCGGTTTCACCGGAGAGCATCACCGCATCGGCACTGGAATGAGCGGCACTGGCCACATCGCCCACCTCAGCGCGGGTGGGACGGGAATGGGTGATCATGGATTCGAGCATCTGTGTGGCCACAATCACGGGCACGTAGGCGCGGCGCGCCCGCTTGATGAGATCCCGCTGAATCATCGGTACCTGTTCCGCCGGCAACTCGATACCCAGGTCCCCGCGCGCCACCATGATGCCGTAGGACACGGCAAGAATCTCATCGATGTTGGTAACAGCCTCGGGACGCTCGATCTTGCTGATTACCGGGATCGCTTCGCCGTGGCGCTCCATGAAGCGCGTCAGACGGGTCACATCCCTGGCATTGCGCACGAAACTCAGGGCCACAAAATCGGCGCCCAGCTCCATGGCCAACAAGGCGTCCTTTTTATCCTTTTCGGTAAAGGCCGGAGTGGAGAGCGCGGAATCCGGCAGATTCATGCCCTTGTGATCCTTCAATATCCCACCGTCCACCACGCGGCACCTGACTTCCGTACCCTTTACCGAAAGCACGCATAACTCCAGGTTGCCATCATCCAGCAAGATACGCTCGCCCTTTTTGACATCCTTGTGAAGCTTGCGGTACTGGGAGGGAATCAGGCCGGTATCGCCGATAATATTGCGGCTGGTCACGGTGACCACCTGATTTTCCTCCAGGACAATCTGCCCTTCACGAAACCTGCCCACACGGATCTTGGGCCCACACAAGTCCATGAGAATGGCCACATTGGTCTTTTGCTTGCGCGCCGCAGCCCGCACCCGCTTGAACAATTGCCGATGCCCCTGGTGATCGCCATGAGACATGTTCAAACGCACCACATTCACACCCGCCTCGATCAGGCGATTGATCATGCGTGGAGAATCTGCGGCCGGCCCCAGGGTGGCGATGACCTTGGTGCGCCGCCATTGCAGGGCCAGGATTTCATGGTTGCTTTTCACCATGCGTTTGTCTTCCTGACAGCCTGTTGAAAAAACATCCTGATTTTTTTCTCTCACAAGCGTCAACCCCCCATTCACCATTGTTGAATGCGATACCCCTTGGCGCGTAGCGCAGCCAGTACGCCTTCCTCCCCTACCAGGTGCAAGGCACCCACCAACACCAGCTCTGTACCCGGATCATGCAGCATAGCATCGATCTTGGGCACCCAGTTACGGTTACGCTGTACCAACAGCTGTTGATAAATTGCCGGAAAATCCTTGCGCATGGTATCCATCCCCAGCGCTGCAAGGGCATCCGGCTTGCCATCGCGCCAGGCGGATTTCATGTCACGCATGACCTGCGCCAGCTTGCGCAAATCCCTGAGGCTGTACGAGACGAAATCATTTTCCCGGCCTCGCCCCATGTTCACCAGAAAATCCAGTTGTTCCGCAGTGGTTTCCAGCATCCCCAGTGACTTCTTATCCGCCTGGGCCTTGTGAAAATAATAACTGTCCACACCGGCGCCCGCCATGCCCATGCGTTGCAGCTCCATGAAGGTGAGCGTTAAAACGGCCAGCGGCGGACGCATCCGTTCCAACATCTGCATAGGTAGGCCACGTTCGGCACCAAATGCCTGTAGCTGTTGATACACATCGGCACGCAGAACCGTCTTCAGGCTGTTGCCATCCGTGAACATCATGCGCTGCATCATGGCCTGGGCAAAGGCGGGATCCTGGCTGGCGCCCACGTCTGTCTCAAAAACCAGTTTCCCGGACTGCGCATAGGCCTTGTCAAAGGCGGCAGGCAGGGGATAATCGTCTTTACTCAGCACATGGATCGTGCCGCCGAGAAACAGTACATTTGCACCATCACTGACACGCCACAACGACGTCTCTGCAAACACCTGGCTGGCATACAATGCCAGGATCACAATAAACCAGCGCATATCCTCATCTCCTTACCGAGTTATTAGGGGTCTCAAAATTGGTTTAACAGACATCGGTGAGCATTAGTCACATTGGGCGTTCCTGAAACGTCAGTGAGTGAAGGCAAGTTATCACATGGCGCGCTTGTACAATGTCAAATTCGGTGGAAGCGCCTTTCCAGGCGTGATTCGCACCTGGAAAGGCGCTCCCACACAAGGAAATAACCCTGTAGAAATTATTTTGAGACGATTAATAACAGGCCCTTTGATCATGCCTCAGCCATGGCCAAAAAAATGGCGAGAACCCGGAGATTCTCGCCATGTATTACGCCCCATGAGGGTCAAACATTAGTTACCTGCCACCGCCAGCTTGCATTCTTTCACACCGGCCTGACCCGTGGCCTCATCCACCAGCTGTAATTTCGAGCCGGCCATGAAGGCGCCCATTTTGACTTCCTGCCAGACATAATAGTTTTTGCCGGCTTCGGCATTCACCGTCAGCACCTTGTCTTTTTCACCCTGGGACATGATTTCATGTGGCCCTGGATTCACCTCGAAGACAAAATAGGTCTTCGCCGCGGTTTTACCCATCACCTTGCCATCCAGCGCCACCACCATGGGAATCGCTGCACCCAACATCTCGTTGCGATAGACATAGATCCTTGCCTTATCAGGAGACACCTTGAACTGCTTGGCCATGGCGTCATCGGCTTTCGTAGCCATGGGCACCGAGGCGCAACCCGATAACAGGGCCAGGGCCCCCAGCAACAACAGACTCAGCAATCTTTTGTACAATGTCATTCATCCTCTCCTTAGTCGAATTCATTCATCAAGCCCGGCCCATGATACAAGGCCATACGGAATTAGCGGCAGCCGTCTCCTCGGACTTAACAGCAATTTAACGCTACTGGTTCACAATTTGATCCAATGAATTGATATCGCGTAAACGGGATCAGGAAAGAAAGAATTCGGCCAGGGCCAGATCCCCGGGACGGGTGATCTTGATATTGTCCTCGTGGCCCTCCACCAGCAACGGGGCCTGGCCGGCCCATTCCAGGGCCGAGGCCTCGTCGGTCAGTGACACCCCCGCCGCCCGTGCCCGGGACAACACATCGTGCAGGACACCCAGGCGGAACATCTGCGGGGTTTGCGCGTGCCACAGGTGTGAGCGGTCGATGGTGGTGGCGATGGTAGTAGTAGCGATAGTGGAACTGATGGCAGTGTCTTCTCTCGACTCGGCGGCCTGTTTCAGGGTGTCCCTGGCCGCTACGGCAAGAATGCCGCCCACGGGGTGTTGCGTACAGCGGGCGATGAGCTGGCTGATGTCGGTCTCGCGCACACAGGGCCGTGCAGCATCGTGCACCAGCACCCAGTCGTCCGCCTGCGCGGTTTCCAGCAATACCCGCAGGGCATTGCGCACCGAGTCACAGCGCTCGGCGCCGCCGGGAGCGACCCGCAAGGGCTTGGCGTGCCGGTACTCCAGTCCCGCCCAATACTCATCATCGCCTGAAATGGCCACCACGGCGCCGCTGATCAGCGGATGATTCAGCAGGCGATCCAGGCTGTGTTCCAGCACCGTTCGTCCGGCCAGGGGAAGATATTGCTTGGGACGGTCCGCGGCCATGCGCGTCCCCACGCCGGCGGCGGGAATCACGGCCCAGTATTTGGGCGAGTCAGGCATCTGACTATTTAAGGTTGGACTGCTCACATTCAATCGACGATCTGGTAGAAGGTCTCGTCTTGCTTGATCATACCCAGATCGTAGCGGGCCCGCTCCTCGATGGCCTCCAGCCCCTGTTTCAGATCCGTGACCTCTGCCGCCAGGGTCTGATTGCGCTCCTTGAGCCTTTCGTTCTCCGCAGCCTGGGCGGCGATGGCCTTGTCCAGGCGCCAGATAGCCTGCATGCCACCCTCGCCGAACCAGAGCCTGAACTGCAAGAGCACAAACAGGATGGCGAGGGTGATGATAATGGCTTTCACGGCAGCGCGGCCTTCATGGTCGGTTCACCTCAGGCGCGCCTGAAGGCCGCCATGCCGGGATAACTCGCCTTATCGCCCAGTTCCTCGGCGATGCGCAGCAGCTGGTTGTACTTGGCGATGCGGTCGGAACGTGACAGGGAGCCGGTCTTGATCTGCCCGGTGCCGGTGGCCACGGCCAGGTCGGCGATGGTGGCATCCTCGGTCTCGCCGGAGCGATGCGACATCACCGAGCTGTAACCGGCGGCCTTGGCCATGTCGATGGCGGCGAAGGTCTCGGTGAGGGTGCCGATCTGATTGACCTTGATGAGGATGGAATTGGCGATGTTATTGTCGATGCCGCGTTTGAGGATTTTGGTGTTGGTGACGAACAGGTCATCGCCCACCAACTGGATTTTGTCACCCAGCCTTTCGGTCATGATCGCCCAACCGTCCCAGTCACTCTCGTCCAGACCATCTTCGATGGAGAGGATCGGGTACTTGTCCACCCAGCTTGCCAGCACGTCGACAAACTCCGCGGCGCTGAGCGACTTGCCTTCGGAGGCCAGTTCGTATTTTCCGTTTTTGTAAAATTCTGAGGCGGCGGCGTCGATGGCGATACACACATCCTTGCCCGGCGTGTAGCCGGCCGCTTCGATGGCCTCGATGATGATCTCGATGGCCGCCTCGTTGGACGGCAGGTCCGGGGCGAAGCCGCCCTCGTCGCCCACGGCGGTATTCAGACCGCGATCATGCAGCACCTTTTTCAAGGCGTGAAACACCTCGGCGCCGTAACGGATGGCCTCGGCGATGTTCGGCGCGCCCACGGGCTGGATCATGAATTCCTGCAGATCCACACTGTTGTCGGCATGGGAACCGCCATTGATGATGTTCATCATGGGCACTGGCATGATGGTGGCGACTTCGCCACCGATATAACGATACAGGGAAACCCCCGCTTCAGCGGCAGCCGCCTTGGCCGCAGCCATGGACACGCCGAGGATGGCGTTGGCGCCCAGGCGCTCCTTGTTTTCCGTGCCGTCGAGGTCGATCATGATTTGATCGATGCCGGCCTGGTCGCTGGCGTCCTTGCCCAGCAGGGCGTCACGGATCTCGCCATTGGCGTTGGCCACGGCCTTGAGCACGCCCTTGCCGCCGTAGCGGGACTTGTCACCGTCGCGCAGCTCGATGGCCTCGCGCGAGCCGGTGGAGGCGCCGGAGGGTACCGCGGCGCGGCCCAGGATGCCGGATGCCAGTGTAACGTCGACTTCGACGGTGGGATTGCCGCGGGAGTCGATAATCTCGCGGGCGTGGATGTTTGCGATTTTCGCAGTCATTGGTGCTCCAGGTTTTTTGTTGGTAATTGATACGTTTTTTGCCACAGAGAACACAGAGTTCACAGAGCTCACAGATAAAAAAAGGTTTTTACCTCGGTGTGCTCTGTGAACTCTATGCCCTCTGTGGCTAAAGATAAAATGGGTAACTCGACAATATTATGTAGCCGGATCGTACCCAAACCCCCGCGCCTTCACCGTATCATCCAGCGCCTTCAGCGTTTCCAACAACCCTTCCATCTCCCCCAGGGGCCAGGCATTGGGGCCGTCGCTCAGCGCCTGGGACGGGTCCGGGTGGGTCTCCATGAACAGGCCCGAGACCCCCGCCGCCACCGCCGCGCGCGCCAGCACCGGCACGAACTGCCGCTGCCCGCCGGAGGTGGCGCCCTGCCCGCCGGGCTGTTGCACGGAGTGGGTGGCGTCGAACACCACGGGGCAACCGCTTTCGCGCATAACGACCAGGCCGCGCATGTCCGAGATGAGGGTATTATAGCCGAAGGAG